>QQTW01003650.1_pt1 | contig 11399 bp, 16 predicted proteins | sample 1904831 | NCBI WGS metagenome assembly QQTW01 (sample SAMN09435610, study PRJNA476489) | Subsurface metagenome, whole genome shotgun sequencing project.
GCAATCACCATGCCCCAGCCGAAAGCCGCATTGAGTAGTGTCGCGGAGACCATACACCAAGGTACCACGACTTCGGCGTTCCGCGTTTCTTCGGCCATCTGCGCAGATCCATTAGCTTGCGAAGAAGCTTCAAGGCAGGTACCTACATGGACCACACTATCACACCCGAACATGGCGACGACGCTTCCGATTAGACCAATGAAGAATGACAGGCCTTGGCTCGGCCATTCGCCGCCGTTGGAGAATCGAGTGAAAACTTCATGCGACGAGGCTTTAGTAGGGGCCAGCTGAGTTTTTCTATGTTAATGCATCCCCATTGGACCATCGCTCTGTGGTGACTTACATGCACGATAGGTATCATGAAGGCGAAAAAGCCAACAATATGCAGAACTAAGATGGCAATCTCGATCTTGGGCAACGCTCGGCTTGTGACAGTATTGATGAAGACGGCAACGAGGATAAATGCCCAGAATATCAGTGTCCCATGCCAAAGCTGAGGTACAAAGTCCGCATTATTTAAGGCGATGAGGGCAACAACTTGATTGCCCCCAAGGTAACCGCTTGCAGAGAGGATAGCTTGCCAGCCGCAGATAACCAGCCAGCCTAGAATGATCAATTATCCAGCGGACACGACTCTTTTCCGTGAGGTCATACTGGTAATGTAACTCAGAAAGACTCTGCACGACGAAGGAGCAAGCATGGAACACCAGTGGTATTGACCTCCACTGGTCGGAGCCCTGTGTAAAGTGTCAGTCAATCGATACGACTGGCTCTCTAAGGTGTCTTACATGGAGGCCATCTCCGCCATTGTGGTGAAGACCGCCAACGTTCCAATCCAGACGAACAAGTAGCCGTATATAAGACCAGCAGAACCACCACTGAATAAACATCTTGTTAGTAAATTGCCATCCGATGGTAATTAGGCGATCTACTTTGTTAAGCCGGTTGTGAACATGCTGTACTATCCCGTCAGTCTTCCTCTGCGCATTGGACAGCTGAACTCGCATCAGTGCGCCCTCCCACGTCACAAGTGTGGTGCAAGCGAAGCCCAAGATCGACAGGAAGTTGAAGCGTCGCTACTCTCATTAGGATAGATGCTCCTTTTCGTTGGCTTTCGAACGTACCGTCAGGACGGACTTCTTTCCGAGCTTCGCTAGTACAGACGTGTCGCGTTCCTCTTGGGTTTGAATTTGCAATTCGGAAAGCTCGGGGGTCTTTTGGGGATCCATCGCTTTTTCGGTTGTCTTAGACGCCTTATAGGCTTGGGTCATACTCTGGTACTGCAGGTCGGGGTGTTGTGACTTGAAGAAAAGCGGTACAATATCCGCGAATTACAGCAATATTATCGCGACGGCCTTCCTCGTAACAAACACTAGCTGAATTGAATAGCAGAGTAGTGGATGTACAGGCATATACAGAAATGAGATATGAAGTCGTTTCTTCAAGACTGAGTTTGGCGGAGCTATGAAGGTCTGCCGGATTCTGCTGTGGTTTTGTACTCGTGCGGGCCAGAAGTCTGTCACTTTCCTGATACAGCTAGCGGTGTCAATCTCCAGTTCAAGAGTTGTGCAGGTACTTATATGCCCTCAAGCATGCATAGATCCTAGCTCTGAGATCAAGAACCTACCAAACTCGCAATCTCTGGAAGGGATCGGCTCTACAGCTTGACCCTGCATGCCATTGACGAATGGAACGCTCAGTCTACGCGCTGAGGCTTGGTTGACGGCGCAAGGCTGCAGTAGCACGCAGATGTCAAGAGATGTTGTGATGCCTGGAGTGATCGAGGGTCGGATTTCCATTTCCAGACAATTTTCAGACAAACACGTGTATTGTGGTGTCAGTCGTGCTTGCGCTCAAGGCACTCAAAGTCTTCACCACGATTACAAAAGCGAGAGTCTCCAATTCGACGTGTCGATAACTGAGCATGCGAGATGATGCAACTCCAGAGTTCGAGGAGTCGAGATGCGTCGGATGAACTCCGCTTTGGATGACGACGTCATCACTGCTAACCTTATCTGTATACTCATATTCTGTACCTGCTCGAGGTTTCCAGTCTCGAGACATTCTTTGCATGCCACAAGATCAATCTTGTTCTAAACAGATTCATGACATCCATGATGCTGTTTCCTTCCATCTTGTTGTTGTTGTCAACGCCGGTCGCTGCCGAGGCTCTTGGCAGCAACCATCTCCAGCAACCCCTGACGGTGCCTGCATTCACCAAAATACCATCCTTGGGCTTCGGCACCTGGAACCTTGAAAAGGACAATGTCTCTCAAGCTGTCTCTGCAGCCTTACACACCGGCTACCGCCATATCGATTGCGCTACCGCCTATGGCAACCAGAAAGCCGTGGGCAAGGGCATCGCCCACGGCTTGAAGAGTTTGAGTTTGAATCGATCCGACATCTGGGTCACTTCCAAGCTATGGAACGATCAGTATGCTCTCAATGCGACTCAATTTTGTTCCACTACTCTAAGCTGATGACACTAGTCATGACCCGAGCTTGGTCCAAGAAGCCTTGACCCAGACGCTGCAAGAGTTGGGCCTCGATTACCTTGACCTTTGGCTGATGCACTGGCCCGTCGGTAATTCACCCGACACAGGAAAGACACGATTTGACTATCTGGATGTAAGTACTCGACAACATGCTCTCTTATACGTGCTGATATGTAGACATAGGCCTGGCATGCGATGGAAAAGGTCTACATGACCAGTCAAGTCCGCAATATTGGCGTCTCCAACTTCTCGCCAGCCCAACTCAAGGACATCATCGACAACTCCACTACCAAACCTGCGGTTCATCAGATGGAGATCCACCCATACCTGCCCCAATCAAAATGGATCAATTACCACAAAGAGTTGGGCATCGCGGTGACTGCCTATTCTCCCTTCGCAAATACCAACCCCACATACACACCCAGCGAAGGGGACCCTCCTTTTCTCCTGACCAACACCGATATGCTAGCCGTTGCAGCTAAAAGAGGATGCACAACTGCCCAGGTGGCACTGGTATGGGGATGGAGTCGGGGCCACAGCGTCATTCCGAAGAGCTCGCATGCGAGCCACATCAAGGAGAATTTCGGTGCACTCGATTGTCATCTTGAAGAGGACGATCTTGGTCATATCGACGAGATCAGCAAGAAGTACCTGAAAAGGTTCAACAATCCGAGCCAAGGCTGGGGAGTGAGATTATTTCGTGGGCTAGAAGACGCTTGAGCTTGTCATGTGCATGGCCAGATCGACCACAGGCTCGAGTTCCGATGTTCCATCAACAGAAATGCTACAATGTCGCTCAGTATGAAGGGATCGCTATCAAATGTGCGGTCTCCGGGACAAGTTTCTTGCCTGGTCGAAATTCTGACGATGAGTCCAGTCTAATACTTGAGGCGTAATCTCGCATGCCAGATTCGATACGAATCTTTGTCCTAATACATTAGGAAGATCTCGCCGCACCAGCCCATATTCCCATCTAAAGTTCCCGGAAATGTAGCTATGCGCCCAGACAGCTACCTCTAAATCGTAGGACCTCTAATCATCTCTCTTGAGCAGTGCTCCAAGCAGATTTTCGCGCAGCCAATCCAAATCCTCAGCGTCACCCCGCCGCATCAGCTCATGCCCCAGTTCGATGACAGCCTTCGTTTCGTCCGTCTCGGCCCATTTGACGGATGCTGGCCAGAAAGCTAGATGAACTCCCATGTGCACCGCCATTCTCTTTACCCATTGACGGTCGAGGGCAATGTCGCCCTGGGTTTTCGCCCATGTTCTCCGGTAGGCCGGTAGGAAGGCGTCCAAGAGGCCTTTGCCGCCGCGGAAGCGATCTAGCAAATAGGCTTCGGCAGCAAACTGGGCGACGTCCAGCTCCCCACGACCTCGCCGGCACATCTCCCAATCAATCACAGTCAGAACACTCCCATCATTCAGCATGACATTACCGGGCCAAAAGTCACCATGGCAGACGCAGGCGTCGTCCTTGCTGAGCAAAGCACCGTACGTTTTGTCAATGTAGTCGCAGTATTCAGGATCTAGTCCATACTGGAGCGCGACTTGGCCGAGGTGCAAGTACGCCCAGCGATAGATGGACCTGGCCGTCTGATTGCCTCCTTCACCGATGTAGGTCTCCTGGGTCGAGGCATGCAGTGTGGCCAGCCAATGCCCCAGCTGACGGCCTATATCAAGCACATTGGTGTCGGGTTCACTGTAAGCTGCCTTCAAGGTTGTTTTGCCAGCATCGGACATGATCAAAACCTTGGCGGTTTCGTCGTATCTTGCGACTGTTGGCATCTGAACAGCCACATCCTTTGGCATGATAGCCGGCAATGCACGTAAAACTGTTGCCTCGAAGTCCATGCGGTCGACTGGGAGAGGGATCGCGCCGTTGGAAGAAGCGATGAAAGATTCAGCATGCTTATAGATGCTGGTGACATTATCCTTGCTGAAGACGCGGAAGAGGTAGTTGGCGGTTCCGCCGTCGATCGACTCTATGTGGGAGCAGTTGATACCTGCGGTCTCGAGGTATTTCTTTAATCCCTCCACGCTTGTCGGTTTCATGGCCGTATTGGAACCTGATGCCATGCTTGGATTGGCCTTCGTCGGCGATTGAATTGAGTGGCCCACGGATCAAGTCAAGTGGTTAGTTAAGACTTCAAAGATATCAAGGTATGGTGCGCAAACTATGGGAGGTTCAAGGACTGACACGTCGCACCTCTTAAAGTAAATGATGGGAATATTATGCCAAGGAGTTTTGATCTCACTGTTGCAGCGTTGGCTGAAATAAATGAGTCACAACGGCCCCGCAGTCAGCAGAGCTAAGTTGCGGCTATATGGCAGTGTCTAAGGTACGATCGATAGTCATGGACCATACTTTATGGTTGCCAATCGATCATCGCGATTCAATGGAACTTTCGACAACTGAATCTAGGCCATTCCTGGATCGGAATCGGTGCTCGACATGAGCACGGCGCTACCTAAAGGTAGTGTTCGAACAGATCAACTCGAAGCTATGATATCTCAAGATCTACTAAGGTATTCATCAACCGAACCTTCTTGTCTGAAACGAGTCTGGAAGCCGACAGCTCGAAAGGAGATGCCTGATGGTCGCTACGGAATTTGAAATTTCACTTCAGGACCCTTTGTAAACATTACCCGAGAAAGACCAGAAATACTTCATTTGATCTATCATACTGAATACTAACACGCCGGTCTCATGTTTGGTTCTTCTCAATCTCTGAGGGTGGGATCGAATGTAAGATCATGACGGGCTTTGGTCATCTCGGAATATTATTTCCAAGGACGAATTGTCCAGTAGGAAGATGCAGTCGAATGGTACGAGTGTATATGTAATATCACCCCTGCCCACTCTTCACAGAGCCACAAAGCGATCTGACAGTAGACGACACTGGAAAGCTCATGACTGGACTGAAAGCTACTCGAAAATATGGTTGCCTTAAGTCTGAATTGCTGACGCAGGCATCAAGTTTATGGCTCTTTTAATTCAATCCGGGGTGCTTGTACCAAGGGCACATTGGATCGCCGACATCAACGCCAGGATGCGAAAGTAGGCTTTTCTTTGGCAGTGCTTTTCAATGTCGTCAGCATGCAATACTTCCTGACTTTGGACGGGGCTACAATGTTATTCTAGATGCTGTTGTTTGATTTGTGTGTTTTAATCTTTGGCAGTGAATGAGCATCCACCTCGACTAATCTCAATTTCCTACACTTTCGGCTCCACATGATTTTCTTCATATCCGGCACCCTCGCAGTATGGATTCCATTCTTCCCAACGACAACCAAGCCAAGTCCTACGCACCGCACGCTGTAATTGAACATGGCTACCATGACAGTATCTCGCCGTAGCCTGCAAGGCTTCATCCTTCTTCTCATCTCAGCGCTGCTCTTGCTAATCTCCGCTTACCACGGCGCGTTCGACTTCAAACATGGATCTCCCAAAGCATCCTTTACCAAACGTCAACTGGACTTGGAGACTGTGCCAGCTGTCCCAGTCTCTACGATCGCTTTGAAGAGTATCGGCTTGCCATTTGGCCGTCAGGATCATACTGTCAATTTCACAACGAAGAGTGAGAACCACGTCAAGCGTCACACCAAGCAAACTCTAAAGCATGTCACTCAACGTCATGTCAAGCGCGGATCGAAAGAAGACTTTGATTTCCACAAAGGCCAAGGGGACATTGCCTACGATCAGATGGTAGCCGCATGCGAAAGCTCCGCCCAAGATTTCGAACCCTCGGCGCTCGGTAATGGCTGGACCAGACAAAAAGACATCAAGTACCCTCCTGAAACTGTCTGGGTGGATGCTGTGAAACAATTTGCTGGAGAGGCCAAGGTGCCCACGGCCGAGACGAGTTTCTATGTCGATTTAGTACACGACAAAGATTTTATCAACAATCAGGGCCAGCCAGTCAAAGTAGGTGGACTGACCAGACCATGGTTAGCACTACTGACCTCGAACAGTTGGTCCCAAACAAAGCGCACTACGCTCAATGGTTCATCCCTGCGAGCTCTGCCATCATTGTTGCTGCCACCCGGAGCCCCTATTTCGAAGTCAAGCGACGTTTCGAATTCGATGGCAAGCCAGCTCCTTCTAGCCAGGAGATCAACGATCAATATGTCCCACCCCTCCATCGGTGGTCCGATGTCACCTGGGCTCTGTGGAAAGAGAAGGGAGGTGGCAACGATCTGCAGTACATTGGCCGCGACTTCATCGCCAATCCACGCACTGAGTCTGTCATGCAGTACATCTTCTCACAAGCCGGCAAAGGAGACGAGCCGGCGTTCCCAGGCCTGGAGTTCGGAATGGACAGTGCTGAAGGAAGAGCATTGTTGGGTACGCCTAATGGAATCGGTGCAGCTCGACTACTCATCGATCGTGCCAGTGAGCTGGGGCGACGGGACATCCGGTTTCACATCTTCTACTCCGAACCTGATTCTCCCTGTATGATGATTGACATGAGGCCAGCTCAGCCACAATCCCGCGCCCTCGCCAGGCGCCGCATCGAGCCTCCCAAAACGCCGTCAGAAGAAACTACTCTCGAAAAGCTGTACCGGGTACCTCGTGAACTACAACATCCGGCTCCTGTCAAGCATCGTGATGAGCTGCTTAAATCGTACCGTCTAATTGATAACAATACTCTCGCCAAGCGTGATGCAGCTTCAGACTACGACAAAGCACTCTGCACGGGCCGAGCGATGTGGGCCAAAATCACAGCAGCTTTTGATGGTCAAGGAGATACCGCCCAGTCCTTTCCAATCTTGGCGCTCGGCAACGGCTGGAGCAAGAAAGATGAAGCTCAGACACTCGATTCGGAATGGCATCAATACTTCGACACCAAATTGGGCCCAGACAAAGTGCCTTCCAGAGACGATGTCAGATACGTCACTCTAGTTCAAGACGAAGGCTTTTACAACAGCGAAGGCGAAGACGTCGCAGTAAGTCGAGCCAAAGCAAGAACATCATCAAGCGGCCCTAACATTCGAACAGGACATCTCCGAGACCGAAGAAGCCGGCACAGCGTTGTACTACGCATACTACATCCCCGGCATATCCTCCGTAGTCGTCAAAAACATGGTCTCCCCCACCAAAGTAGTCCAGACCCTCTTCACGGCAATGGGGCAATCAGTTCCTTCTCACGCAGAAATCGCAGCCAATTATGTCCCACCCCTTCACCGCTGGTCCGACGTTACCTGGACCGTCTACGCCGATATCGCGGCCCAGCAATCCCGCGACCCGAATGCGCTGCGCTACATCGCCCATAGCTACATCATCAATCGCGCCACGCAGGTGGTCATGGCGTACATCTTCCAGCGCCAGAGCGGCGGCGTCAATATCCCTTTTCCGGGGCTGGAGTTTGAAATGGATAGTGAAGAAGGGTTGGCGCTGCTGGGGACGCCGGATGGTATGGGGACAGGCTGGTTGATGCAGGATCGGGTGAAGGAGCTGGGGAGACGGGATCCGAAGGTGACGATTTGGACGGAGGGGGCCAAGGCGATGATGGTTTGGGATATGGCCCCTGCATGATTGATCTTGGGGTGGTTCTTCACGATGAGCGAGGTGAGGAGGTAAAATCAGGACCCCTAATTGATTATTGGGGTTGCTGCGGCTGTAGAGTCACTCACCAAGGAGTTGGGCCCAAGCGAGCGGACTTCTGACCACGTTGATGAAGAAGACAGTTCGTTAGCTCCATAGCTAATTGGCACCCAAAACGCCATCGTGGTGTTCTCACGGGCGTCCCAATTAAATGATCTAGGATCTTCTGAGATGGGCTCATACCCGACCAGGATGCTACCTATGAGATGAGTTTTATGCAATACAGTTCAAAGGACGTTAGCTCATTGTTAGCAATCAAGCCCTATCAACTGTTGGCAGGAGCGACTGTGTAGGATCTGCACTGGAATATCTACCTCTAAACGAGTCAACATAATGCTGACATGTCAATAAATCAACAGAAATTCTCAACAGTTATATCCACCACTCCTAACCCCAAGAGCCTAACAAAACTCTCAAACGAACCCCAGTTTTTACATTCCTACATCTCCAGCCTTAATTAGAACATGGCCCCCCACCCAACTCCCTCCTTCGCCGCCCTCCAACACGCCCTCTATCGCCGTTCCGACGATTACCACTACTCCCTCCCCTCAATCACACCCCGCGAGCCCCAAATCAGCTTCTACGATCTCAAAAGGCGAATCCGATGGATTGAAGACGCACTCCAACGCTCTCCTCCCCTCTTCTCTTTGGAAATCCATTACAGTTTCACAAAAGCCCTCCTTCAGATGCAAGTCGAAGCCCTAGCTCTGCAACGGGATATCGAGATGAACCCTTGGCGCGTGAAACGAGGGGCGGAGAATGCTATGGATGAGGGGAAGTTGGATGAGAGACGGACGGAGTGTTATGGGAAATGGATGGCAGGGTTGGATGCGGTGTGGAAGGGGATTATGGAGAAGAGTGAGGTGAGATTGAAGGAGGAGGATTTGCAGGAGGAGAATGTGATTATGGTGGTAGAGGGGAAGAGTGGTGAGATGAAATTGAAGGAGGAGAATTTGCAGGAGCAGGATGTGCTTATGGTGCTGGAGGGGGAGGGTGATGAGGGTTGTTGAAGGGTGAGCTTATTGGCTCGTTTTGGAGACGGCTTTTTGGGGGGCAAATAAGGTGTTGTTTCTTTTGACGGAGTTGATTGCATTTCTTACCCTGCTCGTGAGGTTGCGTCCGGAGAGGATTTTGAGGCCGTTGGAGTGAGGAATATCGCAGATTCGAGAAATTCTTTACCATGGTAACGAGAATCAGTTGTTTGAGTATTGGCCTTGTTGTTTAGTCTTGGTCCGTGACTTGGAGCTTTCCTACCAATTGCTTGTGTACTACGACGTGCGGTCTTGCTTTTGCACTGGGAAGTCAAGATGGTTGTGCAGCAAAGCCAACTCAGTGGTAACCTACATATAGGTAGTATTCAGAGTGGTAGCGGTGCAGCAGAGCCAAACTGATGAAAAAGCGGCCGTTCTGAGAAATTCCCGCAATATGACTAACACTACAGTCTTCTACACTTCTGGAGTTGGTTATATGGTGAGCTAAGCCTTTTCGAGCTTAGTCCAGGGGAAAAGCTGTTAGCGGAATCACAGGAAGCCAACCGACTGGAAGCTTGAAGCAATTTAAGCAAACTTCTCTCTCATGGCCCTGAGATGCGACAAACAGCGCTGAGGAGGATGGCACCTGTCTTGCGAACAGACCAGACGCTCATCCGGCAGTCTGGTCAATCTTATCGTCTTCAGAAGGAACTATACGAGAGGGAGGAGATCAAGAAACAGGTCTGGCTTGCTTGGTATACTTTCTCCCGCCACAGACTGCCTTCTGCACCCCAGATTGACTGACGCGAAACTGACCCAGTTCTGGCGAAACTCCATATGTAATCAAACCGGTTCCCCGTCGTTCCTATAACCTAGCGTTTACATTGCGCACCGACCTATGCTTCTGTCCGTTGATCCGTTTCCCTGTTGATGGCATCGAGTCGGGTCTTGTCGATGAGCTTGAGTCAGGGCCTCAACCGTGGATGGGACTGGTTTTCCACTATCATACAGAGAATTTCCTCAGCCTCATGCAAAGCGGGCCAGTCTCGAGACCACAGGTAAAGCGCATTCTTCACGACGTCTTGAAAGCCATCGCCGCAATGCATAGTAAAGGCTGGGTTCACACCGGTAGTCACATTCAACCCTCAATCTTTCGAAACTAACGGCGTCCAGACATCAAGCCCAACAATGTCATGGTCTCTTACAAGACTTTGAATGATGGCATTCGCGAGATCGAAAGCGTGGCCCTCATTGACACTGAAGATGCCGCCAAGCTCAAAGAAACTCAAGCGATATATAATCAAGTCGGCAACGTACTTTGGCGAAGCCCTGAAGGCCAAGCAGGTGTCTGCGTCGAGAAACCTACCGACATCTGGTCATTCGGAGCTACGGTCAGCGCCCCTTGCTGCGATCGATTCATACAATGATGCAGGCTAAATGAATGCCAGGCTCTCTACGGTATCACTAGAAGGGTGGTCTTTGCGTACGACGACCTCGAGGAGGGCGTCTTGCCGGAGATTGCTGTCGTTTGCAACCAGCTATCTTATTTCGGACCGCTGACAAAGGGCCTTTTCGATCTCATGGAAACCAGAGATAGTGTTTGGGGCCCCGTCTTTCTGGACTTGAATAATAGCTTTGACGATGAAAACCCGGCGAAACCGTTCACGCTGTGGAAGGGTTTCGACGAGTTTATGCCTGGTGACAAAGAATTCTTTTTAGGGATTATGAAGTTGACCCCGGCGGAGAGGCCAACCGCCGAGAAGCTCTTGGAGGACCCGTGGTTCTCTTTACCCTATGCATAGGACGAGAGTGGATCTTAGTACTGGAACCCGGAGATGATGGCAACTAGAGACTAAAATAAAGGATCGCCGCTCATCACAGATTACACAATGCCTACAGTAGCAGTGATACCGCGCAAAGAAGCGGAGTGGCATACCGATACCACGACGCGGATGGAAACAACCGTAAGTTTACGAAGTCTAGTCTGGCACCGGCTAGTACAGGAGCTGGCTCCCAGAATTACGGATGACGGTGACCAGACCTCTTATGAGGAATGACAATTGGATATCTGGCTGAAGTAGTAAGCCTACCCCTAGGCCCAAGAGCGTTGGCTAAATATGATCATACAGAAAAGCCCAATCATGGGCGACTTATGATGAATGTCACGAAGGAGCTTTCGGCGTCTCTGCCAGGTTCTTCCGTATGTCCCATGACCATACTCGCTGAACCACGGCACCTTAGTTCTTGTCGATTGGACATTCTGCGCCACTAAGCAATAAAGTCCTTGCCGTAAACTTGATTATATATCGCTTGAGTTTCTTTGAGCTT
>QQTW01003651.1_pt1 | contig 11399 bp, 10 predicted proteins | sample 1904831 | NCBI WGS metagenome assembly QQTW01 (sample SAMN09435610, study PRJNA476489) | Subsurface metagenome, whole genome shotgun sequencing project.
ATCCTTCGAAACAACAAATTCATCGGCTCCGCCTCCTCGGCCGCATCATCATCTTCGAACATGGCCACTGCTGTTGCGCTCCCACCGATATCGACGACGACGACCAGTCCAACCTCCGTCGTCGGCAGTCCAGAGCGTCGACCGTCCATCGGCAAGGTCAGCATGGCGTCCAAGTCGTCGGTCGAACTGCCCTCGTTGGCCACGGAACGGCCCGAGGCGGGAGAGACATCGACCGGCGGATCCTCCGTGCCAGGTGGTCCTCCACGTCGAGATCGACCGTGCGATGCCTGACGACGACGGAAGACGCGTTGCGTCATGCTCGATGATGGTCCGGTGTGCTCGTCCTGTCGCATGCACAAACAGGCTTGCACCTTTGTCGAGAATCCACTCCCTCGAAAGCGACGAGCGCAGAGCGAAGGACAAGACTCGGCCGGGAAGAGAAGGTGGTCCATCGTCCCATGTATAAAATGGGAGTAATAACTGATCTGCTGGGCAGATCCTCGCTGGTGGCCACCAAGGACTACGCCGTCTCACCCTCGGGCCTGCTCGAGTCGAATCGTGCGAACGACACCAGAAATGGTCGACGGACAAGAGATCCACCGGAGCCGGCCAGCGTCGTGACCCGTCGGTCGGTGAGCTACATCGGTCCGACGACGGAGATCGAGTCGTCCCTGTCGAGTTTGTGTCGAATACGTGGCGATCCTGATGGACTTCTGGCGCAACGCAACCTGCATCGTCTGGGTGATGATACGTTTGTCGTCCCCGTCGAGCCGGATGTGCAGTCGGCCTTTCAGCATGCGACTCGGGCCTATCGGACTGCCATTGAAGGGATCGTTGGGCCGTTCGGAGGAGTGCTCGTCGAGCTGTACTTGAATCACGTCCATCTCGGGTTTCCCATTCTCGATCGACGGACGTTTCTCGACCGACTGCGTCAGGCTCCATCGACCATCCCACCACCTCTTCTGGCGGCCATCTATCTGCTCGGACTGCGCTGGTGGACGACGGACCCCCGGGTGCAAACTCGACCAGAGCCCGATCACGCGCTGCTTGAAAGTCTGGCGTACCGCAGCTTCGAATGGGCGCTGCGTCGACCAGATTTATCAACGGTGCAGGCGGGATTGTTGCTGCTGCAGCACTCGGATGGCGAATCGTGGGCGTTAACGGGACGATTGACGGCCGTGGCACAGGATCTCGGTCTCCATCTGGATCCATCATCGTGGAGCATCCCGCCGTGGGAACGGGGTTTGCGGAAACGTGTTGCGTGGGCGCTGTTCATGCAGGATAAATGGGGTGCGCTCGTGCATGGACGGCCATCGCATCTGATGGCAGCGAATTGGGCGGTGGCTACGTTGGTAGAAGAAGACTTTGAAGAGGAAGATGATGATGCGGCCGAGGAGGCGGAGCCGATGAATTTGTTGTTTCGAAGGATGGTCACCTTGAGTATTATTCTCTCCGAAGTGCTTGACACGTTTTATACCCTGCAGGCCTTGCACGAAATCGGACTGGCAGGGAAGGATGGGACGCGGATGGTGTTGGATCGAGCCAAGCCGATCCAGATCAAGTTGAAAGACTGGTTTGCAAGATTGCCGGGGTGTTTGCGAATGGATCGGGGGAGGAAGTTTTCCTCACTTGGTATATACACCCATCACATATGTTCATTGAACACTTCCACTGACTGATGCCAGGCTCCCTCCATCTGGCGTACTTCGCCACCGAAATCACCCTCCACCGACGCATCGTGCATTCATTGGACATCCAAAACACCGACCCCTACCTCGTGCACATCTGTCGATCTGCAGCAAAAACACGGTTAATCTCCGCCATGGATTTTGTCAACCGGCTCAAGATCGAGCAACTGCAAGCGTTCTGGTTCTCAGCCTCGAAAGTGAACTTTGCCCTGATCGGGACGTTTGGGAGTTTATTGTTAGCATCGTCACCCTCGGAACAAGAAGCCGAGTTCTATCGACTACGTCTAAGCGAATATCGATGGACGTTGACCGTGAGCGCGAAATGGGCAAGGTTTATTCAATTCGCGCTCAGCAACCTCGAAGCGTCGATGGAGATGTTGCGCAACATGGACGAGAAGCCCTCGTTGGCGTCGTTCCCGGCATTGGATTTGGTTCTACAGGATGAGCGGAAACGAGCGGCTGCCGCGGCGGCGGCGATGGCAAGTGGTGCTGCTGCTGCTGCTGTAGGAAGAGGAGAGGGAGGAGGAGGAGGGGAAGGAGGGGGGAAGGAATTGATGATCGATCCCCCCTCGGGACTGGCAAGTCCGTCCATTTCGTTGTCCTCAGGGTCGGACTCGTCGTCGGGGATATCGCGGAGTCGACAGTTGACTCCCGGAGTGCATCTGAGCGGGTCTGATGAGGATGAAGATGAAGGTGATGGTGAAGATGAAAGAGAATTGATGGATGGGTCGTCAGATGGTGAAGATTAAAAACTCAATGCAATAATACCCCAATACAATGATTCAAAATGAAAGAGGTTCATCAATGTTATCGAAGTCGGTTGATAAGGTTATGTGTTGTTGGTGGTTTCTACCACCCTCCGATATCGGCCTCGAGAAAGGGTGTATATAAACATCCTCCAAATCGACCACGTCCTATGCATTCAACCACGGACATACATCATGGCGCAGTCTATGAATGAAACGAAAAAAGACCACTGGTCTAGCGAGGTTCGTCCTGTCCTCCTTATTCTTTCTATTCTTTCTATTCTCATTCTTATCATCACCATCATCTTCCGAACATGCACGCGCGGTGATAAGATAAATGGATATTTGTTGGTTGAGTAAAGCAGTAATCATCGTCGTCGTCCTTACGATGGATGTAGAATGCTTGGACCTTCATCACACTTGATGATGATGACGATGATGATGATGATGGCCTTCACTCCCGTCGCAATGACGATGGAGAATAGTTTACTCTCCGTCTCCCTGCCAATAAAGAAGGTTCTCATCTCCACCGTAACGACGACCATGATTACTGCTGAACACCAGAAGGGTGATAAGATATACGGAGATGCTCAGCGGTAACCATGGCAATGGTCATCGTCGTTGTGACCGTGGAGAGTAAAACTATTCTGATCGTCAGTGGGACGGAAGTTAAAGAGTCATCATCGTCATGGTCGTTGTCGTGAGCAGTACCATGATGGTCAAGTATTCTTCATGGTGATGACGACGATGATTACTGCTGAGTCACTCCCCAGCAATCATTTATTCCTGTCTACTCATGCCAACTATCCCGTTTCATATCCCTATTCACATCCATCTCTACAATCATCGATCGATCCTTCATCCATATCTATCCATCCATCCTCCCCCCCCCAAATCCATCCATCCATCCGTGTTCATCCGTTCATCCATTCACCATCCATTCATCATCCATTCATCATCTATCCACCGATCCATCCCCCTTCCATCCTTCCATCCAACCGTATATAGTTATATGACACGGGTATCGCACCGCACAGTAACCGGCCAACTTCGATTTGGCGGCCTTAGTAGGTGAGGCCGGTTACCGCACGATGCAATACCCATGTCATATAACTATATATACATATGGATGGAGAGAGAGAGATACATCCACATATATTCATGCTAACTAACTAATGAATAAATAAATTAAAGGCCTACAAGATCTCAGCCCCCTTTGTCCCACTCCTCACATCCACCATCCTCTCCCTTCTCTCCCCTACCAAGGGAGACTCAATTCTTGACATCGGGTGCGGCGACGGTGTGCTTACCCTGCAAATCGCGCGACGGGGAGCATGCGTTACGGGCCTCGACTCTTCAGGGGCTATGATAAACGCTGCGAGGGATTTACTTGATCGAGAAGAAGGGGAGGTAAAAGGGAGATGTGGGTTTGAGAGGGTGGATTGTAGGGATCTTAATACCTTCTTTGATTCGAGTACTCGCAATACCCACACCCACGGTCTCGGCGGTGGAAACCACGATGGCGGTACAGCCAAGGGCGATGGTGGCAGTATCAATCAAGATACCGGCAATAGAAACCATGATACCGGTACTACCAATCACAATCCCGGTCCCGGTTTGTATGATAAGATATTCTCGAATGCATCGTTGCATTGGATCCTCCGCCCCCCCTCTATCCGTCTACCATTCTTCCAATTGATTCACCGTCTGCTCCGCCCGGGTGGGATATTCGTGTTTGAAATGGGTGGACACGGGAATGTAAGTGAAGTCCACTCCGCATTGAGGTCGGCTTTGTTCCATAGAGGGAAAAGTTGGGAGGAGATCGACCGGGCTTGTCCTTGGTTTTTTCCGAGTAGGGGGTGGATGGAAAAGATGCTTGTCAAGGCGGGGTTTGAGGTTGAGAGGGTGGAGGAGGAGTGGAGACCTACTAGACTGACATTGGCTGAGGGAGAGGGGGAGGGGGAGGGAAATGGGGATGGGGATGAGAAGGGGAGTGGGAAGGGCGATGGGAAGGCGAAGGGGAAAGGGAAGGAGAAGGGAGGAATAGAAGGATGGGTGAGGTTATTCGGAGCAGCGTTTTTGGAAACATTGGAAGAAGAGGAGGATAGAGAGGCGGTGGTGAGGGAGGTGAAGGAGGTTGTGGAGGGGGTGTGTCGAAGGGAGGAGGATGATGGGGATGGAGGTGGTGATGGAGTTGGTAATGAAAAGGGTGACAAGGGAGGGTGGTGGTTGGGATATGTAAGGTTGAGGGGTGTGGCGAGGAAGATATGAATGTTGTATGGGGATATCGAAAGTACGAAGATGGTCTTTCACGCCGGATGATGGAATACTTGTAGACGGAGCAGAGTAGCATGTAGTATTTGCCAAGGTGGTAATCATCATCATCACCATTCGAGAAGGGATAAGGGCTGTCCTGCGTCATATGGACGATGAGGAAGTCTGTATCATCGTCGTCGTCGTCGTCGTCGTCAACATCGTCATCGGTGTGACGAAGATTTGATCACCTTCGTCTTAAGTGTGGTGATGTCGTCTTCATCGCAAGTATGACGAATATTATTGTAGGGTATTATCTTGATCTTAAAAGTGATGAAGATTCGATCATCTTCATCGCAAGCGTAACAAAGGTTAGGTCGTCTTCATCGCAAGTGTGATAAATGTTAGGATAGCATCTTTATTTTGAGCGTGGTGAAGAATTCAATCAATCTTCATCATGAGCCTGATGAAGTTTAGAATATCCTTCATCGTAAGGACGGTGAAGGCCTCTAGGCAATATTGAAACGTTCATCGCTAAGATGTTCCATTTAATCCTGTAATAGATGTGAATAGGTCTGGAGTCCTAAGAAATGAAGATCGAGAGTTACTCCATCCAGTCTAGCTCCAGCGAGCGAGCGATAAGAATAGAGAAAGCGTAATCTAAGCGATATGCTCGGATTAATGATCCTCCGAGTTTCCCGATTTGATCCAAAGCGCGTTCGCATAGCCATGTGTTTTCGGCAGTCGTGCTTTCTTGTGCTTTTGTCCGTCTGTTAAGGTGATGCGCATGAAGAATCTTGTCAGTCTAGCTCCGCTCAGCCTGACCAGGCGTAAGCAAATTCACGGAATCAAGAACATACTGCTTCGATTGCAAAGTTGAGCTTCTGTTGTGAGTCCTGTCCGAGTCGGTTCAGGTACGTTAGTTCCACGAGTGAGCTACATACGGTCTTCTCTTCTTCTGCAGTCAAGTCCTGTTCGGTTTCTTGGATGACATTGCTTCGATTGAATTGTATGCTGATATGTGTTTGTTACGCAGGCTTCAAAGCTCTGCCCTGGGCATTACGTCTGCTAGACTGCTACTCTTGGACCGGCTGCCAGCTTTGGACCTCACCGTTGACGCTCGACTTCCTTCCAATAAACACATAGAGGATAGTCCAGCATGAGGGTAGAAGTCGGCGGGTCAAGCTACGAGCTACTTCAGCTCTTCCAATCGAGGTAGAACAAAGAACAACGTGGGAGACCATATATGGGCGTAACGAGCTCTTCCCGACCGTACCAACTCCTTCCATAATGACTCAAACGTCGACCCAATGGCGTACTCGTCCTCGAGACTCCTCTCTTCGCCAATTCCTCCCGCTCCGTCTCTCCACCCTCTTCCTCCAAGCCCATCATCATCACCATCACCACCATCGGAGGTTACCCAAACGCCGTCTCCTCTCCCCCTTGAACCTCTTCCTCCTCATCCTAATCACCCCCTGGTTGATCCTCCTCCACCATTCCGAACGGAGCACCTTCCCTTCCCACCTCTCCCCGTGCCACTGGTCCCACTGGGAACGTTGGCCCGCACACGCCCACCCTCAACGATTACTCCTACTGGCCGACCCGCAGCTAGTAGACGCACATACCTACCCCGGTCGACCCTGGCCGTTATCTTCTCTAACGGTATTCTACACGGATTTATACCTACGAAGATCCTTTAAGAAGATGCTGGAAATGTTGGAGCCGGATAGTATATTGTTCTTAGGCGATTTGTTCGATGGAGGGAGGGAGTGGGCTACCCTTGGACGGAAAAGTGAAAGCCCTGAGAATAGATACAGGGTGTACGGAGAGGGGTATTGGTTGAGGGAGTATAGGAGGTTTAGTCGCTTGTTTTTTCAACAGTGGACGGATTATGTTGATTCTTCTTCGGATGCATCTACTTCCTCGTCTTTGTTCGATTCGCGTACTGCCTCGAATGAGGATGACGATCGACGAGATGGACGAGACGAAACTTTGAAGATGGAAGGAGGACGAGGAAGAACAGAGGACGGTGATTCCCAGAATTCACAAATAGGGAGAAGAAGTAATGGGATTGATGGAAGAAAGAGAATGAAAAGAATTATAGCGACGCTCCCGGGAAACCACGATCTCGGTCTCGGCTCTCTCATCCCCCTCCCCGTTCGAGATCGTTTCCATGCGTTCTTCGGGGAAGGGAACCGCGTCGATGTCCTCGGTAATCACACCTTCGTTGGAATCGACGCGGTGTCATTGAGTGCCAAGTCACAGTTCGCTTCTTCTGGACAAGCTTCACCTGGAGAGTTAGAAGCGGTGTGGAAACCCACTTTGCAATTCTTGGATGAAGTACGGAATATCAAAAAGCGGGTGGTAAAGAGGGAATTGGAGATCTTGAATCGAGGGCAGGGGGGAAAGAAATGGAAGAGGAGTGTTGGAGAACTTGCTCGGACGGCTATGGCGTTTCGATCATCTTTTTCGTCGTCCCATCCTGTCCATTCTTCTTCGCTATTATTTCCAGCATCCTTTTCATCTCCCTTGTTTCCTTTCGACGATGACTTTGATTTCGATGATGTAGACGATTTCGATGATGAAGACGAAGGCCATTTCTCCCGTAAAGGTCCACATTTTGTACCTGGTACACGATAGAATGGGATATGTGTCAATAATACCGTTGGAAACTCCCCTTCCTCTTGTCCACCACCGCCTTCATCCTTTTTGCTCGAAACGAATTCATCCTCCGAGCGAGCAAGTTCTCCAACACTCCTCTTCCATTTCTTTCCCCCCTGCCCTCGATTCAAGATCTCCAATTCCCTCTTTACCACCCGCTTTTTGATATTCCGTACTTCATCCAAGAATTGCACAGTGGGTTTCCACACCGCTTCTAACTCTCCAGGTGAAGCTTGTCCAGAAGAAGCGAACTGTGATTTGGCACTTAACGACACCGCGTCGATCCCAACGAAGGTATGGTTCCCGAGGACATCGACGCGGTTCCCTTCCCCGAAGAACGCATGGAAACGGTCCCGGACAGGGAGGGGGATGAGAGAACCGAGACCGAGATCGTGGTTTCCCGGGAGTGTCGCTATCATTCTTTTCATTCCTTTTCTTCCATCACTCCCTTTGTGTGAATTCTCGGAATCACTGTCCTCTGTTCTTCTCCCTCCTCTTGCTTCTCCTTTCCCATCCAAAGCTTCGTCGTCTCGTCCATCTCGTCCATCGTTTTTATTTTGTCCATCTCGTTCATTACCATCCTCGTTGTTCGAGGAAGTAGCACCAGTTATAGTATCCTGCGACAACGACGATGTAGAAGAGACATAATCCGTCCACTGTTGGAAAAACAAGCGACTAAACCTCCTATACTCCCTCAACCAATACCCCTCTCCGTACACCCTGTATCTCTTCTCCGGGCTTTCACTTTTTCTTCCTAGGGTAGCCCATTCCCTCCCTCCATCAAACAAATCGCCTAAGAACAATATACTATCCGGCTCTAACATCTCCAGCATCTTTTTAAAAGATCTTCGTAGATATAAATCAGTGTAGAATACCGTTAGAGAAGACAACGGCCAGGGTCGACCGGGGTAGGTATGTGCGTCTACTAGCTGCGGGTCGGCAAGGAGGAGTAATCGGTGAGGAGTGGCATGGGGGAGCCAACGTTCCCAGTGGCGCCAGTCGCATGAGGAAAGATGGGAAGGGAAGGTGCTCCGTTCGGAATGGTGGAGGAGGAATAACCAAGGGGTGATTAGGAGGAGGAGGAAGAGGTTCGAGGGGGAGAGGAGACGGCGTTTGGGTGACCTCCGATGGTGGAGATGATGGTGGTGGTGATGATGGTGGTGGTGATGATGGTGGTGGTGATGATGGGGTTGGAGGAAGAGGGTGGAGAGGCGTTGAGGGAGGAATTGGCGCAGGGAGGAGGAATCTCGAGGACGAGTACGCCATTGGGTTGACGTTTGCGCCATTGTGGAAGGAGTTGGTGCGGTCGGGAAGAGCTTGTGACGCCCATTTACGGTCTCCTTCGTTGTTCTTTGGTCTACCTCGATTGAAGAAGCTGGGTAGACTCGTAGCTTAATCTGCCGACTTTTACCCTCATGCTGGACTATCCTCCATGTGTTTTCTGGAAGGAAGTCGAGCGTCAACGGTGAGGTTTGCAGCTGGCAGCCGGTCTAAGGGTAGCAGTCTAATAGACGCAATGCCCAAGGCAGCCCTTTGAAGCCTGCGTACTAAACACATATCAGCATACAATTCATTCAAAGCAATGTCATCAAAGAAACCGAACAGGACTCGACTGCAGGAAGAAGAGAAGACCGTACGTAGCTCACTCGTTGAACTAATGTACCTGAACGGAGTCCGTACGGGACTCACAGCAGAAGCTAAACTCCCCAATCAACCAAGCAAGTGCCTGATTCCTTGGACTTCTTTGTGCCAGACTGATGAGATGGAACAAGACTTGACAAGATTGCTCATGCGCTTCACCTTCACAGACAGACACAGGAGGGCAAAAACACAAGAAAGCACGATTGCCGAAAACACATGGATGCGCGAAACGCGCTTTGGATCAAATCGGGAAAGTCGGAGGATCATTAATCCGGTTAGATCGCTTAGATTACGCTTTTGCTATTCTTATCGCTCGTTGGCTAGAAGCTAGACTGGATGTAGTAATTCTCGATCCCAGTTCATTGTGTTTTAGGGCCCGCGACAAAATGGGACAGCTTAACAGTAACCGCTGAGTACTTGTCTAGTGTCCTCATGGTGAAGACGACGAAGATTAATCGGATTCTTCACCCTGCTTAAGAAGAGGATGACTTGAGCCTCATCATGTTTAGGATAAAGAATATCTTAATATTCATTACACTGGCGATGGATATAGTCGAGTCTTCAGAAACTTTATGGTTGATATAACTTAAGTTTCATCAGGCTTGGGATGAAGACGACCTAACCTTCGTCACACTTACGATGAAGATGATTAAGTCTTCGTCATACTTGCGATGAAGATGACCGAACCGTGAACTTCATGATTGATGTGAATTGAATCTCATCAAATTTACGGTAGAGATGATCTAACCTTCATCGGCCTTCTGCTGAAGATGATCGAATTTTCATCAGACTTGCAATGAAGATTCATCTAATCTTCGTCACACTAACGACGGCTCTTATGATGATACAGGGCCCTCATCATCGGTCTTATGGTAAGAACCGCCTTACGCCTTCTTCGCAATGGCCGTGATGATGATGATGATGATGATTACAGTATGGTAGCTAACTGCTAGTCTGCTCCATTTACATCTTCTGCCACCCTGGTAAGAGGGTAGAAGAAGCTTGTCCTATCTTCCGATATCCCATCCATATCATATCTTCCTCGCAACACCTCTCAATCTCACATATCCCAACCATACCCCTCCCTTGTCATCCCCATCTTTACCACCCCCATTACGGCCCCCGTTGCCACCTTCATCCCAATCATCCTCCTCCCTTCGACAAACAGCCTCCACCACCTCCTTCACCTCCCTCACCACCGCCTCTCTATCCTCTTCTTTCTCCAATATTTCTAGAAACGACGCTCCGAATAACCTCACCCATCCTTCTATCCCCCCTTTCCCTTTCCCCTTTGCCTTTCCATCGCTCTTCTCCTCCCCATCCCCCTTCTCACTCCCCTTCCCATCCCCATCTCCCTCTACCTCTCCCTCCCTCCCTCCCTTTCCCTCATCAATTGTCAGTTTAGTAGGTCTCCACTCCTCCTCCACCCTCTCAACCTCAAACCCCGCCCTGTCCAGCATCTTTTCCATCCACCCCTTACCCGAAAAAAACCAAGGACAAGCCCCATCAATCTCCTCCCAACTCTTTCCCCTATGATATAAAGCCGACCTCAATGCGGAGTGGACTTCACTTACATTCCCGTGTCCACCCATTTCAAACACGAATGTCCCACCCGGGCGGAGCAGACGGTGGATGGATTGGAAGAATGGTAGACGAATGGAGGGGGGGCGGAGGATCCAATGCATACTTGCATTTGAGAAGATTTTATTATATCGACCTTCTCTTCCGAGAAGGGCGTTGCCGGGATAGGAGTTGGTAATGCCAGTGTCGAGGTTTGTAGTCCGGGTATCGTGGTCACTAATGCCAATATCGTCCTTGATAGTGCCGGTATTGTGGTCGCTAATGCCGGTATCGTGGTCGGCAGTACCGCCATCGTCCTTGGTAGTCCCTGTACTGTGGTCTCTATTGCCAGCGTCGAGATTGGGAGTAGTGTCGGAACCCCGATTGGTATTCCCGGCAGCGTGATCGATAGTGCCGCCATCGTCCTTGGCAGTACCGATACATTGGCTCCTATTGCCGGTATCGTGACTGGTAGTGCCACCATCGTCGTTGATATTCCCGATATCGTAGTTTCCATTACCGCTATCTTCCTTGGTAGTACCTGTATTGTGGTTTTTATTGCCGGTATCTTGATTGATACTGCCGCCATCGCCCTTGGCTGTACCGCCATCGTGGTTTCCACCGCCGAGACCGTGGGTGTAGGTATTGCGAGTACTCGAATCAAAGAAGGTATCAAGATCCCTACAATCCACCCTCTCAAACCCACACCTCTCCTGTACCTCCCTCTCTTCTCGACTCAGTAAATCCCTCGCAGCAGTTATCATCGCCCATGAAGAGTCGAGACCCAACACGTGTGCTCCCCGTCGCGCGATTTGGAGGGTGAGCACACCGTCCCCGCAGCCTATGTCGA
>QQTW01003652.1_pt1 | contig 11399 bp, 20 predicted proteins | sample 1904831 | NCBI WGS metagenome assembly QQTW01 (sample SAMN09435610, study PRJNA476489) | Subsurface metagenome, whole genome shotgun sequencing project.
AAATAGTTCCTGGTACCGGATATGGAGCGGAATGACAACACACAGGAGCCGCTGGGCAGGACGTCTTCATCGCGTCGAATGGAGCTCAGAATATCCATGGCGAGGAGGTCCCACATGGCGGGGAGTCAAGGTGGACGAAAACGCCCACAATCGACGTGTTGTGTTGGAAGACGAATCGATGCGGTGGGGAGAGAAGGTGGAGAGGGAGGATGAAGAACGTGTGGGAGGAGAAGGAGAAGAGAAAGAGGGAAGAGACGGAAGACTGGGGGGATGGGGTTTATATACTCGTGCGGACGAGCACGTCGACTAAGCGGCCGACTAAGCATCCGTCACGTCACGTCGTGCGCGCGGTCAACAACACAGGGGGAAGTCATCGCAACGATACAAGGACATCACGGAAACATACGGACAGCGAGAGAAGGCACATGGGAAGATCACGGATTAGTCGTCCTTGGATCCGGGGCTCCGGGCTACCAGGTCACCAGCCGCGCGGCTGACGCGCTCCCAATAATTTCACACAAGCGGACCGTCCGTTCACGAGATGGAGAAAACGCACACTTACGTTCAAGATGGGTTGTTGACCCTGTGGCAGTCCACCGACCGCACCCGAGAATGGATGCACTGCGTGGCCGGCGTGGCCAGGATTGGGCCCGCCAAAGGGAAGGACTGGATGTGAGGCGGGCTGAGTCGCGAACGAGGGTTGCACCGGTCTAGCCGCCGGAGGAGGTGCTCCGACACCCTCGGTGGACGGTAGAGGACCGGCATAGACCCCGGCGCCGGCATTCGAGGTGGTCAGGCCTGGTGGTGGTGGAGGAGGATTGGGCGTCGCGCCGGGACCGGTTCCGATGCTCGAGAGAAGACCGCCCGGCCCGTGGATGGCCGTGGACACTTTGGATGCGACCGGTTGATGGATGGGCAACGAACCCGCGTGGTTCTGATGCGGTGCCGGATGTGGTTCGCGCAGGGCACGATCTCGATCCCGGCTCTCTCGCTCATGCATCTCGCGCTCGCGGTCTCGCTCATCGGGCAGTCGTGGTCGCTCTCGCGCTTCGCGTTCCAGCTCCCGTTCCCGGTCTCGCATCTCGCGTTGGCGCATTTCTCGGTCTCGGTCTCGCTCGCGTTCGCGCTCACGGTCGCGCTCCACACCGGGGCGGCCTTGGGCGGCCGGTGGCAGGTTTGGCCCTAGGCCGGGCAGCGGGTAGCCTGGGGGTTGTGACATGGATGGCGGGGGAGGCGCTTGCAGCGCCTGAGGGGTGTTGGGATGATGAGACTGCGGTGGAGGCGGTGGAGGCGGCGGCTGCGACAGACCGGCCAACGAGGCGATGGAATGTCCACCGGATTGACCTGGGCCATAGTACGACGCTGCTTCGGGAACGGCATCGTCAGCGTGCTCTCCAGAAGCCTCCGCTGGCACCGCAGCATTCACCATGGGATCCTTACTTGGTGGAGGAGGAAGGGTGGAACCGCCTCCCAGGCCCGACGATCCGGGGTGGTGAGACGCATTGGGGGGACTGGACATCACAGAGTCAGCTGGAATGTCCATTCACCGGACCGGTTCACATCGATATCGCCCGAGATGTTCCCGTCACGATCAACAACCTCTCCCAGATGCTCCTCGAACCTGGCCATGCGCGGAAAAGATCAGGAAGAGACATACCCATATCCCGGATATCCCCTCGGCGGTTCGGCCCCGTTGCTGGGACCGGGCGGCCAGCCCTCGGGATTGCTCCCACTCATGATGGAGTCTCAGATGTTCGTCAGCGCGCCTCTAGGGGTGCTGAATCTGTTGGACAGAGGTACTGAGGAGGTAGCAGGAAGGGCATCGACGGTGAAGAGAGAGGAGCAGGTCCAGGATAGGTGGACGTCGGAGGGAGGGAGGGAGGGAGGGATGGGGGGAGTCGGCGTCTGCGCGTTGCGGCTCCGCCCGGCAGAAGGTTCTGCCGGGACCGATATACCGCACCGCCATGTGTGGCGGTGCGATGGACGTCGTTGTCCCATCCTCTGGACCAGGTTGCAGAAGATGGGACAACGACGTCCATCTCAGCCGATCAATCTCCGCCCTCGACGTTACGATCTCGATTTCAAGAGATCGTAACGTCGAAAGCGGAGATTATTAAAACGGAAGCTCGTCTCCCACTGGACTTGACAACCGCCACCATTTCGTTCGTCACTCGACTGAATACTACAAAGGACAACGGCACAACCACTCCATACAAGCTTCAGCACGGTCGACATTCACACGGCGAAATGCGATCTTCGCAACCTCTACGATACCTCCACTTTGTGGAGATGCAACGGATATCCATCGGGAGGGGGGGACAGCTACCCTGTTCCCTCCTCTCGATGGATATTCTCAGCTCAATTCGACGCGAGAAGGATCGCATATCCATGGGACGACGTCTGGTGTCCTTCCGCTCTACATCCGGTACCAGGAACTATTTGAAATGGGCTCAGATGTCTTCCGATGGATATGCGATCCTTCTCGCGTGTGGATCGGCCGTGCTCCAGGCACGGCCGTTCTTGACGGCGGGTGAAGAGAGGGAGTGCGGCCCTCTGCCCAACAAGGGCGAAATCATGGCGGAGGTACCTACCGTCTATCCGACCTCTGGCGGGTCGACGACTACGCCACCATCAAGCCGGGAGTGGATGGGGATTCACGACCGTTTCTGATGAGAAATATCGACGGTACGGCAGTGGCAGTGAACCGGCAATCAACAGGGCGGACCGTCCTCCCAGGACAACGCGCTGGAGAACGTCAGCATTCCCATGGCACCACTAGGGCTACGATGAACGTCTCCGGCGGCGGCCCGAGAGGCCGCCGACCGGAGGAGCTCCATGACGAGCTCCAGCTCCCTTTTCTGGATGGAGCCCGAGCGGGTCATGGAGCTCTTCCAAACGCTTTATCTCAACTGGAATCCGGACGTCGGCCCCTGTCAACAACATGTCCATTTCCCCTGGCAGGTCATCGATGCTCCGGCCAGCAGCTTTATCAGCCACCCGCAATCTGCGTTGCAGGCTGGCCGGCCTGGGTGTTGCTCAGTCGGCACTTCCATTCGGGACTGTCGACTGAGTAGTACTCATCAGCCTCTACAGTGGTCGCGCAGAACACTGATCGTTCTTCGAGACGGTCAGCGTTCTGCGGGGCCATTGATAGGGTTTCCTGGATGGGAGGGATGATTCCCCATTCAGAAAACAGCCTCTACCGGTTTAACAAGGGGAACAGCCACCGCGTTTTCCTCGGCGAGGAATCAGCCCGTCGAACCGGCGTTACGGTGACCGGCCGGAAGCGGGTTCGATGTGGCCGAGGTGGCAGAGATCCACCTTATAGGTGTTGGGTAGGCAATCGAAAAAGCGCACAAGAAGCTGGTGGTTCCTTTTGGGGGGAGAACAGTGAGCAGAGAACGACGGGGCCGAGACGCCCAGTTAGTTACTATTACCATTATCACTATTATTATTATTGAGTTCTATTACGTTCCTAACAGGATGTTCAATGTGATCCGATTCGCTCGATTGAAGAAGCAGCCAGCAGCAATCGCCACTGCTTAGCAATAATCATCATCACCGTTACGATTAAAACTGCCTCGACCTTCATCGTAGGGCCGATGATGGGTATCTGAACCTTGAGCAAAATGACGATGGTGATTCTCTGAACTTTTCGTCGTGGTTAAGACGAATAGTGACTATCTCATCAATATTGGGACGAAAGCCAGATGATCTTCACCATGAGCCTGATGATTTGCCATAAGCGTGATGCAGACTCGTTTGGCATAAGAATGATGAAGCTCCCCCTTCTTCGTGAGGACGATGATGATACCTTCGTCGTAAGGATGATGAAGCGGTGACTGCTAAGCTGTCTCGTTTATCTTGTCATCCGCGCGGTGGCCAACCCGCTCGTCAGATTGACCATTTAGCGAATAGGCCAGACCAGTTGGCCAACGGGATTATTTGACAAGCGGGCCCAACAGATCCCATCCTGAATATGACCAGATCAGATACCTTTATTTGATGCAGTTTAAGACAGAATACATGCAAACGATATTATATCAGTTAATTCAATAATCTAAGAAGAGTCTATAACGCCATTCAAGATCCAAACCTCGCCATTCGTAACATGCTTATCCACGCGAGCAACCTCAATATCCCCAGGCTGAATCTACATGACCAATCCGATCAATATTGCAATCGAACACCACAAGTGGAGTATTTCAACACGAAGCTTACCTTTCTTTTTCCATCTTTCGTTTCCCAATACAGCTCTCGACCCGCAAGAGTTTGCATCTTCTCGCCTTCTTTCCACGGGGCAGCCGGCACGAGATGTGCTTCGACCAATTTTCGCAGGTTACCATTTGCTCGATCTCGTCCGTCTGGGCCATCATAGGCCTGTTCACCCATGGCATCGTAATCGGCTGGATCTTCCCAGGGTCGATGTCCAATGGCTGCCATGGCCGAGTTGAGCGGAGCAAGGACGGTCGTACGCTTCGATTCATCATCGAATCGATCAGAAACCGATGATAGGTCCCGCGTTAGGCCAGCAAAGATGTTGATGGATCGTTCGATGCCAATCACGTCGGAGAGCATGACCGGTCCTTCGGGCTGTTTGTAATCTGGCCCAACGTCCATGGGTGGCAGTTGTGGAGATGACGCGGAATCGGGGTTGTAGAATGGTATCAGAGAGGAGGGTCCGAAAGAGGGGATGTACAGAAAGAAAGAACTCGTCGAACGGACGAGGATGAATGTTGATATGATCTGTGGCAACCTCATTGCGTGGAATTCTGATATTCTTTCGAGGAGGTGACAACGACTGATCAGACTGAAAAGCCGGTAGAGGGGTGGTGGGTATGATCACGTGATCAGCGCTCGTCAACGTCGTTGCCGTAGCAGTGCAACGGTGACGCGCATGTTCCTGCGGCCATCCCGCAGAGCGCCATGCGACGATGTTCGACGGAACTGTGACCAGCTTGATACCAGTGCCGCTGGCTGATCATGTGACCATGCAGCCAGGTCGTGATGGAAACGTGTTGTTCGACGAATCTTTTGGCCACCGGAGATTGCTGAGTCATCAGCCTGTCCTTGACCCCGACTGAATCAAAGGCAGTGTTAATTTACTTTCGGTGAACCATCGATCTCAATACAATGTCACTCATCTGATGTGTTCATCTCCGAGCCGGAATATTGACGTGCTCGATCGTGGTCATCAGTGGAGGGTCGATGGAGGTCAGCTGGACCTTCTTGACCGCGAGTCGAGACCCGAGGCTATTGGCAAGTCGATACGAGCGTCAATACTCTGGTGACATAACGCACCAAGATGCTTAGCGAAGTAAGGTCATCATATATGACGCTCATCATCCACTTCACATGCTTTCCCCACACGCACGCGCCACAGCCGAGCAATCACATGCCCGACCGGCTATAAAACTGTGGCTGGGGCGGCTATCGGCGCATCGCGATGTGTGGCGGTGCGCGTCAGTTGGACCCCTACCCCACAAGGCCGAACCCTCTGTTGCTGACTCTCTCTTCCTCGGCATCTCCGACACGTTCGGCTGGCTGGTCTGACTGGTGCCTTCTTCTTAAGGAGACCTCCCCCTCCTCCATCTTAGATCTGATCTACAACACTTCGCCCGATCTCGCCTCCGTGATCCCATCCACCAGTTCAGCATCTTCATCAACACATCGAGATGCATTCCCCACGAGTCATCGTCGTCGGAGGCGGCTGTATGTAGTCTTGCCCCTTCATATGCTCTCGCATCCGTTACTAACAATGACTAGTATCCGGCCTGAGCGCTGCCCACACGCTATATCTTGCCGGCGGCAACGTCCTTGTCCTCGACAAGCAAGGCTTCTTCGGCGGGAACTCGACCAAAGCCACCTCGGGCATCAACGGCGCGTTGACCCGTACGCAAGTCGATGCCGGCATTCCCGACAGCGTCAAGCAGTTCTACGACGACACGCTCAAGTCGGCGCGGGACAAAGCCCGACCGGACTTGATCAAGGTGTTGACGTACAAGTCGGCGGCGGCGGTCGAATGGCTGCAGGATCAGTTCAATCTGGATCTCACTTTGGTATCTCGATTAGGGTGGGTATTCTCAAACCGTCCACATAATGGTGGGCTTCATTATTGACAACGACAGTGGCCATTCGCAACCCCGAACGCATCGGGGTCACGATGCCAAGTTCCCCGGCATGGCTATCACGTATGCGCTGATGCAGCGTCTGGAAGAGCTGGCCGAGAAGGAGCCCGAGCGGGTACAGATCATCAAGAAGGCCCGCGTGACGGCGCTCAACAAGGACGGGAACCGCATCACGGGCGTGACCTATGAATTCGGCGGCCAGAGCTCCTCCGTGGACGGACCCGTCATTCTCGCTACGGGCGGCTACGCCGCTGACTTCACCGAGAATTCACTCCTCCGGAAATATAAGCCCGAGGTGTACGATCTGCCGAGCACCAATGGAGCACACGCCACGGGAGATGGACAGAAGATGTGCATGGCCATCGGGGGAAATGCAATCGATATGGATAAAGTACAGGTGCATCCGACGGGACTGGTTGATCCGAAAGATCCCGGCTCAAAGTGGAAGTTTTTGGCTGCTGAAGGTATATGATCCCACTTCCCTCCCTGTTTGTTCTCAACCCTCCTATGAGCTCAATGAGCTGACGAACTTCCTTTTTAGCCCTCCGAGGCGAAGGCGGCATTTTGCTCAACGCCACCGGTGACCGGTTCTGCGACGAGCTCGGCCACCGCGACTACGTATCCGGCGAGATGTTCAAGAACAAATTCCCGATCCGACTGATTCTGAACTCGAAGGCGTCCAAAGTTCTTGATTTCCACACGCGCCACTATACAGGGCGAGGATTGATGAAGAAGTTGACGGGCAAAGAGCTCGCCAAGGAGATTGGTTGCAGCGAAGAGCATCTCCAACGGACATTCCACGACTACAATGCCGTCGCGGAGGGGAAACAGAAAGATCCCTATGGCAAGAAGTTCTTCCATAACTTGCCGTTTGACATCAACGACGACTTCCACGTCGCTCTGATGCAGCCTGTGTTGCATTTCACCATGGGCGGCGTTGAGATCAACGATCAAGCCGAGGTGTTGAATACCGAGGGGAAGCCGTTCGAAGGACTGTTCGCGTGCGGGGAACTCGCGGGCGGAGTCCACGGCGCGAATCGACTCGGGGGTTCGTCCCTGTTGGGTTGTGTTGTGTACGGGCGCGTGGCGGGTGATTCGGCGAGTCGGTATCTATTCCAACGAGTCTTGACGAGCGGGAGTGCGGAACCCGGGGATGCTGTTTCAGTGGCTGCGCAACGACTGCATCAGATCTCGTTGCATATCGATCCGGCTCAACCCGGAAAGATCTCCGTCGAGTGGTCCCAGCAACCATCATCATCCACGACTTCTTCTACTACCTCCTCCCACCAGCAATCGGCATCATCAGCACCGACGGTACAAGACCAACAGAGTCAAAAATCCGCCGGACCCGTCCTAAAGGGTGACGCAGCCGATAGTTCCGACCCAGGAAAAGTTAGCAAACCAGGTGATCCGAAAGAATTCAAAGTCCCCGAGACGGAGTATACAATGGAGGAAGTGGCCAAGCATAACAAGAAAGAAGATCTCTGGATTGTGGTAAAGGGGGTGGTGTTAGATGTCACGAACTGGCTCGAGGAACATCCTGGGGGTCCACAGGCGTTGATGAATTTCATGGGGAGGGACGCTACGGAGGGTGAGTCTTTATATTCTCGTCCCATCGTGGCTGCTTCAACGCATGGCTGGAAATAAATGAATATAGAATTCGAAATGCTTCACGATGATGAAGTTATTCCTAAATACGCCTCGAACGTGGTTATCGGACGGGTGAAGGGACAGACTCCCAGTTTGGACATCTAAGTGCTTTTCCTATTTCTCTTTCTTGTGTCTCTGCTTGACTCTAGCGTTTCCCTTGAATCATATTGGCCTGTCAGTCTCTTTGTCTGTTTGTTTATTGCTGCGATGGAAACATGGGTGTTCTAAAGGTGTATGTATGCATATGTATCTAGTTAGTACGAAATGTAGGTGATGCGCATGCATAGCACGAGTACATACCTCTTCCTATAACTTTGTTTATTCTGATTCTCAGTTTCTAAATGGGTATGAATGAGTTCAAGTGCGTAGGGATACTGAGCTTGACTTGATAACATGTTGAGAACTTGATGTTGAACAACAAGACGGATAGTAGGTACGAGAGTGACAAAAGAAAATGGCGCGGTTGAGCAGTCACCCCATCAACATGTTCATCTTCATCGAGATGGAAAAGCTTCATCACCCTGACGACGATGATGTAGCTTCCCTCACCGCCCTTACGACGAAGAGCGCTCTTACCCATCTTTTTGGCAATGGCGACCGATCATGATGGTTACTATATTGACTTGACAGTTCCTGCTGTGAAGTTTTATCTGGTCACCAGTGTGGTACTACTGTAGTCTTCCATCCTCTAGTTGACCGATTCGTTTCTCCAATTCCAACTTCAAGAGTATTTCTCACGGATGAAACAGGTGTTCGTTTCGAACGGAGAGTCCACAAATCAAAGAATCATATTCGATCGCCAGATAGATTTAATTGGAGTTTAAATGAAGATTGACGAAGGAAAGATCTGGAAAAGGAAGAGGAAAGGAAAGGAGTGAATCTCGCATGGGAAAATCAAATCAACCAAATCAATCAGAAATAGACCATCCCCATGCTGTTCCTCCCGAATTCCATGCCCGGATTGAAGTTCTGAATCACCTTGATGTTCATCTTCTCCATTCCCATATCTTTGCCCATCATCTCCTCTGATTTTTCCATCTGCGCATTCGCATCCCGTTTGACGTAGCCGTGATATCGTCCGTATCCATACTTTCCATTTCCCTTCTTCTTCCCTCCCATGTCACCTCTTCCTCCACCCCCCCGTCCACCGCCTTCCATCTCCATATCCGTCTCCTTTTCTTCTTTTCCTTCTTCAGTCAACTCCCACACCGTGATCCCCGTCATCGTACTATTTGCCTCCACGGCTGGACTCAGCGCATACACGAATTTCCCCTGGGCCGTTAAATCGGTATACCCGATATTCCCTTCGGCGCCTCTTACATCCGTCGTGATGCTTCCATCCATGGGACTGATTCCGACGAGTTTGTTCGCGGTCGGATCCGTGACGTAGACCTCTCGTGAGTACTCGGAATAGATGGCCCAGCAGGTCGCTCGTTGATTGGGGATGGGGGTGTTCACGATGCTGGTGGCGGTCAAATCGTCGTTGATGCGGAGCACGGCGGCGCCGAAGGTGGCGTCCGTCACCACGATCTTTTTCGGGTCCCGCGGGATGACAGTGCTTCCGAAGAGTACAGCCGTGCCGTTGGGTGAGCTGCGGACTTCATCCGAGGGGGATGAAGACACGAGGTTGTTGACGACGGGGTAGATGGACAAGAAGCCGGTGTTGTTCTGCATCGGATTACCCTTGACCGTGGTCAACAGGGCGGTGGAGTCGGCGTTGAAGAACACTTGGGCGACGCCATTGAGGGGGCCGAGGGGAGGTGTGGATTGATTGAGGCTGAATGGACGCGGGGTCGAAGTGGAGTTGTCAAGCGGTGTGAGGCCCGAGGAAGCGGACATGCGGAAACAGGCGATGCCGGCTCGGGCGCCGGTGTTGGCTACGCATGCTGGAAATCACTCATCCTCGTTAGCCATGATTTGCTAAGAAAGTGGTAAAATAGGGGGTTTATGTACTCACCCTGATTGAGAACCGTAGACGCAGCGACACTAACAGGAAACTCCCCCATCGTGTCCACCGGCTCACCGACCCTCATCAACTTCGTCGGCTCTTGCTCATCGATCTTGAACAACGAGAGGGTATTCGAACCGGCATTCACAGCCACTAACATCTATTGTATATCTTAGCATCAGAACGGGATCAAAATGTACGAAAGTACACAACACAGGATGTCTTTGTGGGTGAGGTAATAAAATGATACTGACATTCCCAGCAACCGTCAAAGCACTCTGACTCCCCAACGCGTCAGGACCAGCCGGCATGCCCGTCATGGCATTGATTTGATTTCCTCCCCTTCCTCCCGTCGGCGTGACGGAGCCCTGCGAGAGTTTTCCGTCTTGAGCGTTGACTTTCAATGCCACGACGGCGTTGTCGGCGTTGTTGCTGATGAAATAGACTGCTTTCGCCGTGTCCTTGGGACCACATGAGGGGGAGGGGGAATAGTCATAGGCGTTCGATACCCGAGCGAGACCGAGCAGCCCCAGGGTAGGAAGGAGGTGTGCGAGGAAGACCATCATGGTGGTGTACCGCAACCCAGAGTTATATCCAATTGATATTGCTGGTATACACGAAGGATGGGTAAGAATGGAAATAGCGAGTAGTTTTGCTCGAGGTATGTAGTAACGGGCACTGTTAGAGATGTAGCTAGAGGGACGATGGTGCCAGAAAAGAATGACCCTTCTTCATGGAGGCAAAGAAGGGGGTCTTATATAGACAGATAGCTCCAGCTCCAGCTCCATCTCATCGTCTCTCCTCTCGGACTGAGTATCCATCAAGGGTATGATGCCGGTGCAGTCAGCCACAAAATCATCGATGTTGATACTCGGACACGCGTCGGTCCGAGAGTTCAACAATCTGTTCCAGCTCAGCCTCATTGATCCATCCAATGCTTGGACTGCGCTCATCCATTGAATGATGACCGGTAATTGCTCCGAAGTAGGATGAACGCCACAACCGCCGGTTGACAGTTGCTGCTACTAAGAAAATGCGGGACAGGGGACGGTACGCACAGTAGCTGCCCATCCTGGTAACTTTCCGGGTTTCTAAAGAATGCTTAATCTTGCTCCGCCCGGGTTCCATTTGGAATAGACATACGGCGTATGTTCCACGGCACGGTCTGAGTTCTTCTTACGGTGGGTGTCTTGACAGTCTCCGATGTACCAGCCACACGGGTGACAAGATAGATGGCGCAGACCAGCAACAACCGCTTTATATCCTCCTAATGTCATCATCATTCTTGTGAGGATGATTGCCTAACTTTCATCATACTAAGGATGATAGCTTGTCTCACCACCGTCATGACGAAGAGTGCCTTCATCATCTTCGCAATGTTGATGATGATAGTAACTAGGGCAGTTAGGTATCGTTGGGCAAGCCCCATGTATTGTGTCACCCGCGTGCCGGTACAGGGGAGTAGCATGTGTAGGAGACGGAACCGTTCATTCGACAATTGGCCAATTGCTGCTGTAATTCCTGGCGGAAACGGGTAATACTGCTGATCTGGAAGAAGCGAAAGAAGGAAGTAAAACAATCCATGATGAGCGTTCATCATGGATGGAGATTGCGTATACCAACCAATCTGTCGATCCAGTATTCCAAATAATGAGTCGGACGTCAAGGACCAG
>QQTW01003653.1_pt1 | contig 11397 bp, 6 predicted proteins | sample 1904831 | NCBI WGS metagenome assembly QQTW01 (sample SAMN09435610, study PRJNA476489) | Subsurface metagenome, whole genome shotgun sequencing project.
ATTTGCGGCATATTTATGCTCATCAAAACCGGGTAGTGCTGCTTTTTCGCCGCGGGCAAAGGCCAGCGCACGGTAGCAAAAAATTCGTTCCGCATCAATAATGTGCTGTACCACTTCTTTAATGCTCCACTTGCCGGGAGCGTACCGGAAGCTCCATTTCTCCTCATCCAGTGGTTGCAACAAAAGAGGCAGTGCCGTACGGTGCTGTGCAAAAGCGTCGGCCAGGGTCAAATGCGCTACCTGCCGGATGTAGTTGTGGTAAAACTCCGGGATTTTGTTCCAATCAATTGCATCCATGTTCAATTTTTAGCCAAAATAAAAAACCCCGGGCATGTGCCGGGGTTTTTTATTTATATCATCGCTCAATTAAAAAGCTTTTTTGTCGTTGCTTTTTGGTGCCGTTGCCGCTTTGCCGCTGGATATTTGCTCGGCCAGCTTTACCGCTTCGTATGCGTTTACAATGCCGCCTGTTACACTCAATTCCGCAAGCTGGGCCGGCTGGTGGGTTTCGGGGTTCACCGCTTTTAAAGATGTTTTTACCACACTTTGCTCAATGATTTGCTTGAGTTGCTGGGCAGTGAGGTTCGGATAATACGATTTTACCAGCGCCGCCACACCTGCCACCACCGGCGATGCCATGGAAGTACCCTGAAGGTTTGCGTATTTGTTGCCGCCGGGCACCGTTGCATAAATACGCACGCCGGGGGCAAAAACATCTACTTCTTTTACACCATAGTTAGAAAAATTAGCCACCAAGCCACCTGCTTTCGGATCGCCGCTGGCACCAACCGTAATCCAGTTGGAGGCACGGCTGCTGTCGGTTAAGAATACCGGTGTCGGGAAATTATATGTGGTATCCAGGTTTTCGCCGTCGTTGCCTGCCGCATGCACCAGCAGTACGCCCTTTGTGGCTGCGTAGGCAACGGCACTGTCTACCCAGGCTTTTTCGGGCGAAAAGCTTTTGCCAAAACTCATGTTGATTATTTTCGCACCGTTATCTGCCGCATAGCGAATGGCAAGGGCTATGTCTTTATCGTGTTCATCGCCATCGGGCACGGCCCGCAGCATCATGATTTTTACATTGTTGGCAATGCCATCCACACCTTTGCCGTTGTTGCGCGCGGCGGCAATAATGCCGGAAACATGGGTGCCGTGTACCGCAGAATGTTCATCTACCATTACATTGCCGTTGCCGTAAAAGCGGTCGTTTATATCTTCATAATTATCTTTTACAATTTCGCTGCGGTAGTTCTGGGGTGCTTTGTCGGCTGCTTCGGCTTTTTTCTCCTGGCTGTCGAGGTACTCGGAAAAATCGTTCAGCATGCTTTTGTTGCTTGTTTCCATAGCATCGCTTGAGGTAAACAGGTACAACAGTGCCGTGCGGGCTTTGCGCTGTTCATCGGTTTGGGCCTGGAAAGCCTCCAGGTCTTTTCCGGTATACTCGGCTTTGCCGATGCCGCTTTGCAGCAGGGAGTCGCTTTTTACAAAAGACTTGTAGGTGCGGCGCAGAAAAAGAAGCTCCATGCCTTTGTTGGGGTCGCCGCCTATATTTTGCTGGGCACGTTTCCACTCCCTGTATTGACGCTGGTCGGCCTGAGACAGGGCAGCTGTGTCGGACAGCTTTTCGAATCTTTCATTAAACTTATGATACACCCTTGCCGCTTCGTAAGAGTCTTTGGTTACGTTGCGTCCGTCTTTCCCGCCCAAAAAGTTCCAGCCGTGCACATCATCCACATAACCATTACCATCATCGTCTTTGCCATTGCCGGGTACTTCTTTAGGGTTGGTCCACAGCACGGGTTTCAGGTCTTCGTGTAGGGTATCAATGCCAGAGTCAATTACGGCTACCAGCACAGGGGTAGCCTTTTTTGCCTTTAAAAAATCATAAGCCTTATCCAAACTGATACCGTACAGGCCGTCTTTTTCAGCATCTTTTAAATGCCACCCTTTGGGTACATCTTCCCGTGCCGCCGTTTGGGCCAGGGCAGTAAACGATGTACTTGAGATCAAAAGGGCTATCGCGGCGTTTTTCAGTAAAAAGGTCATGCAGGGTTGTTTAATGATCCAAATTAGGAAGGCTGTAAAAATAGGAGCTACCGCTCATAGAATATTGTGAAAAGCCGGCGTTATCGTTTTTGCACTTGCTTTTTAACGAAAATTATTTAAACCACCCAGACACAAATAAACAAAGCAGCACAAAGCTTTTCTTCGTGTTTCCTTCGTGTTTTTATGTCTTGGTGGCTCCGAAACTTACAAGTCAAACTTAATACCTTGAGCAAGCGGGAGCGTGGTGCTGTAATTGATTGTATTGGTTTGCCGGCGCATGTATACGCGCCAGGCATCGGAGCCGCTTTCGCGGCCACCGCCGGTTTCTTTTTCGCCGCCAAATGCGCCGCCGATCTCAGCCCCCGAAGTACCTATGTTTACATTGGCAATACCGCAATCGGATCCGGCAGCAGAAAGAAACAGTTCGGCTTCTCTAAGGTTCAGGGTCATTACAGAGGAGGAGAGGCCCTGCGGCACACCGTTCTGAATGGCAATGGCTTCCTCAAAAGTCTCGTATTTTAAAAGGTATAAAACAGGCGCAAAGGTTTCATGCTGAACCATGCTGTGGTGCGGCCCGGCTTCGGCAATACATGGATATACATAACAACCGCTTTCAAAACCGGCGCCTTCCAGCACACCGCCTTCCACCACAAAGGTGCCGCCTTCTTTTTTACATTGTTCGATGGCGTTCAGATAGCTTTTTACAGCATCCTTATCTATAAGCGGTCCTACATGGTTTGTTTCATCCAGCGGATTGCCAATGCGCAACTGGCCATAGGCAGCTACCAGGGCCTCTTTAACCTCCTCGTAAATGCTGTTGTGAACAATAAGCCTGCGGGTGGTGGTGCAACGCTGGCCAGCAGTGCCTACTGCTCCGAAAAGGGCCGCCGTGATGGCGATCTTAAGGTCGGCATCCGGTGTGATGATAATGGCATTGTTGCCGCCCAGCTCCAGCAGCGAACGGCCCAGGCGGGCGCCTACTGCAGCACCTACAGCCTTGCCCATACGGGTGCTGCCTGTAGCCGAAAGTAGCGGTATGCGGCCATCGGCGGCCAGTTTTTCGCCTAGTTCCCGTTGGCCGGTAATCAGGGTGCTTACGCCTTCGGGCACGCCATTCTGTGCAAACACTTCGGATACGATCTGCTGGCAGGCAATGGCGCAAAGCGGTGTTTTTTCAGAGGGTTTCCATATACAAACATCGCCACAAACCCAGGCCAGCGTTGCGTTCCAGCTCCATACCGCAACAGGAAAATTGAACGCCGAAATTATACCCACCAGCCCAAGCGGATGCCATTGCTCGTACATGCGGTGGCCGGGCCGCTCGCTGTGCATGGTGAGGCCGTGCAACTGGCGCGAAAGCCCAACCGCAAAATCGCAGATGTCAATCATTTCCTGTACTTCGCCCAAACCCTCCTGCAGGCTTTTGCCCATTTCGTAAGAAACCAGCCTGCCCAGGGATTCTTTTTTGCTCCGCAACACATCGCCTAGCTGCCGCACCACATCGCCACGCCTGGGCGAGGGCCACATGCGCCATTGCAAAAAAGCTTGCTGCGCCTTGCCGATTGCTGCTTCATACCCCGCTTCATCGGTGGCAGTTACGGTTGCCAGCGCTTTGCCATCTACCGGCGAAAACGAAGTGATGATAGGGCCGGTGCTTCCGCTCCAGCCTGCGCCGGAAGACGTGCCGCTATTGGTTGGCTGTATGCCCAACTGACTTAAAATTTCCTGCATTGAAACCGGTTAAGAGTACAAGATTAAGGGAAAGCTATGAGATGTTTGCCGGGGTCTTGGTGGTTTCGTGGTTGCAGATAGGGTTTTTGACCCTGCATAGTAGGATACCCTTTTATTGATACAAGCAAAGAGAAAAGTTACGGGCAACAGAGGGCTGCAAGTTCAAAAACCCTATTAGATTTTAAAATGTCTTGACCCGGGCCTTGCATTTATTTGCCAATCGCCACCTTTACGCCGCCAAGCAACCAGCGTCCGGGCATTTGGGCGCCCAGCAGATCGCTGTAGCGGGTGTTCAGCAGGTTATCTGCCTGTACAAACACGCGGACGACCTGTTTGTACAGGGCTGCCTCCGCCAACAGGTTCAGTAAAAAGTATTCCCGGCTCACGGTGGCGTTGATGCCTGTTGCCTTGCGGGGCTCGCGGTTTTTGTACAACCCGCTTATGCCTGCCGCCCAACCCTTGTAGCTATATCGCAGGTTGAAGTTGGCGAGCAGCTTTGCATGCGAACGCACATAGAACATATCACGGGTTTCGGTCGATTCCGAAGCCATCCAAACGGCACCGGCCATCGCCGTAAGCTGTTGTTGTTTCCAGGCTTTTTCAAAAATAAGATCCGTTTCCCAACCCCTGGTAGTAACCTCCGATACATTACGTGCCAATGCATAGGTACCGGTTGCCAGCAGGTTCGACTTGCGGGGCATTTCGGAATAGGGCGTGGTGATAAAATCGATCAGGTCGCTATGATCCCGCTGAAAATAAGTGGTTGCTATCCGCAGGTTAGGGGTGGCAAAAACATCAGCACCGGCTTCAAACGAAAAAGAGCGTTCCGCTTTTAAATCGGGATTGCCTATCGAGCCGCGGGGTACCAGTGCTTTATTGTAGTTGTTGTATCGTTCGGTAAAGTCGGCCTGGCGGATGGTTTTGCCTGCGGCACCCCGCAGTTGCACAATTCCTTTACGATACGAAAGCGCAACCTGCGGAACGAGCTCTGTACCCGCACGGCTGTCCCAGTCGGCCCGCAGCGCTGGATTGATGCGAAACGTTTCGCCGATTGACTGGTTGAGGATGATAAAGCCGGCTAGTTGCTGCACCACATGATTGCCGCGGTCGTTGGAGGTAATGGCACGGTTTTGAAATTGTGCACCACCCGTCAGTACCGTTTGCGCAGCAATGCGGTGCTCATAGGCTGCCGTGGCTTGCAGCAGTTTGGATTTGTTGTGGTTGGGGGTAAATGCAGGACTGAAAAAATATTCGTCCTCTACCGTTTTATAGCCAACGCCGGCGCTTAGTTTTCCCTTATTTTTCTGATACAGAAGGGAAGCTTGGTTCCAAAAAGATGAAACTGTTTCCGATGCGGTGTCCGAGGCAAAAGTGGTATAAAAGTTCTGAGCGGCAAAGTCGCGGTTATCAAATGCAGAACGGATGCCTAGCTGCAAGGCTTCGGTAAAGCGGTGCGCAGCCGATACAGAAACAGTATTGTTGTGAAAATAACCACGAATGCCGCGCTGCGGTTGTCCGTTGCTGTTATTGGAAAGCATGCCTGCGCCAAAAGAAGTTTTGCCATTGCTGTAAAAGCCGCCGGCTTGTGCATTTACCAAACCATATTCGCCAACGCTTATCTGTCCGCCGGCCTGCTGATGTTCGCCTTTTGCTGCAAATGTTTTTGTGATAATGTGGATAACGCCACCTACGGCATCCGATCCATAAATGGCCGACGAAGCACCTTTTAATATTTCAATGCGTTCAATCTCGGAGGGGGCAATGGGAATATAAGCCGAGAAGTGGCCGGTATTCGGGTCGTTCATACGCATGCCGTCCACAATAATCAGCACCTGCTGAAAAGTTCCGCCGCGCAGCACAATATCGCTTTGCGCACCCTGCGGGCCGCGGGCCTGCACTTCTACGCCGGGTACGTATCGCAGCAGTTCATCAATCGAGTGCACGGGCAGCTGCGCAAATTGTTCACCTTTAATAATTACTATGTTTCTCCCGGTGCGGGAAGCATTCACAGCGTTGAGCGAGGCAGTTACCGTTACAGGATCGAGTTCCACATCCTGGCTGTGTACCTGTAAATGAACAAAGCAAGCCAGCGCCAGACTTGCCAAATAGATAATTTTCATGCGTTGCTTGTTGGTGTTTGAAATCGGCGGCAAAGGTAATCGCAGATCAATTGATTATAAAAGAATGCGCAGTTTTTATCAACAGGGTTTTTTATCAGGTAGGGAGTTTTTTAAACCCAGGCAACACCACAAACAAACAGCACTGTAATAAGGATGAAGCCTTTAAAATAATTATTGCATAACGGCCACGGTCAAAAGCGGTACTTACTAAATGGAACTTGAAGAGAACAGCGTTGCGTATTAAAACTTTTCCCTCAATTCGGTTTATGCTGTTTTTGGTCGTCAATACGACTCCGCTTCGGAAGGAAAGCTGCTGCTGCGCACATCTTTTATGTACTGCTGTGCGGCGCCGGTAATTTGTTCGTACAGGTCGAGGTACTTGCGCAAAAAACGGGGCTTAAATTCGGTATTGATGCCCAGCATATCGTGCATTACCAGCACCTGGCCATCGCAGTGTGGTCCTGCGCCAATGCCAATGGTAGGTATTTGCAGGCTTTGCGAAACTGCTTTTGCGAGCGTGGCCGGTATTTTCTCCAGCACCAGTCCAAAACAGCCTGCTTCCTGCAGCAACAAAGCATCTTGTTTTAGCTTCCCGGCTTCGGTTTCGTCACGGGCACGTACATTATAAGTGCCGAATTTATAGATGGATTGTGGTGTCAGGCCCAGGTGGGCCATTACGGGCACACCTGCCGAAATAATGCGCCGTACCGAATCCAGGATTTCGGCTCCTCCTTCGATCTTAATGGCATGCGCACCGGTTTCTTTCATGATGCGTATTGCCGAAGCCAATGCAATGTCGCTGTTGCTTTGGTAAGCGCCGAAAGGAAGATCCACCACCACAAGACAGCGCGTGGCGCCGCGTATAACGGACGAGGCATGGTAAATCATCTGGTCGAGCGTAATGGGCAGCGTGGTTTCGTGCCCGGCCATTACATTGGAAGCCGAATCGCCTACGAGCAGAACATCTATGCCCGCTGCATCAAAAATGCGGGCAAACGAATAATCGTAAGCCGTGAGCATGGAAATCTTTTCGCCCTGCTGCTTCATTTTTTGAAGCGTGTGCGTGGTGACGCGCTTTACGCCGGTGGTTACACTCATAAGTCAAAAGTAGGTAGGAAGCACGAAGTTGCAGCAGATAAGAACAGGTTACATCAGCAAGAAAAAACAAATGCGGCAGCTACAGAACTACCAAATCTTTTTTTCTGCAGCATAAAACGGGTTTTGCCATTATCTGGGATGCTTTGTTTTAGACAGTGGCTTTGGGCGTGTGAAATATATGGGCTTATGTCCAAAACGCCTACTTTGTTCTTCAGGTTTTTATGCATTTATCAACCTGCCGCTTTCTGGCATACTTCGTTGTACAATATATTAATCAGGCCATCCACAAGGCCGATTCTTGGAACGTATATTTCTTCTGCATCGGCCCAGCGCATTACGTTAAGGTAAATAAGCAAGGCAGGAACAATTACATCTGCCCGGTCTTCGCGCAGCTTATAGAGGCTCATGCGCTGCTCCATGTTGAGGGCACTGAATTCTTTGTAGTAGTTACGCAACAGCTCAAGCGTTATTGGCTTTCCCTCCTTACGCTTGGAAAGCGAAAAAACTTTATTTATATTGCCGCCGGAACCAATGGCGGTAACATGATGGTACCCGGTGGTTTTTGTTTTAATAAAAGTTTTCATTTCTTCCCATGCGTTTTCTTCTACCTGATTTTTCAGGAGCCGTATGGTTCCGATATTGAACGAGTCTTTGGCTATCAGCCTGCCATCAGAAAAAAAAGTAAGCTCCGTGCTGCCGCCGCCTACATCGATGTATAAATACGATTCGTTGGTGCTGAGGCTTTCGGCAGCATGGTTTTCATAAATAAAAGCCGCTTCGTCCTGCCCGCTTATGATTTCTATTTCGATACCGGTTTCTTTTTTCACCCGCTGCATCAGCTCCGGGCCGTTTTCCGCATCCCGCATGGCGGCGGTGGCACATGCTTTTAAATAAGCCACTTCGTACACCTGCATCAGCAGCTTGTATGCCTGTACGCTTTTAATAAGTCTTTCGGCTCTTTCTTCCGATATGCGGCCGGTTTCAAAAACATCGAAGCCCAGGCGGATGGGCACCCGTACCAGGGCCTGCTTTACAAATTCAGGTTTGCCGCCCGGGTTTTCTACTACATCGCTTATCAGCAAACGCATTGCGTTGCTTCCTATATCAATGGCTCCTAACTTCAAGGTTTACTTCTTTTTTTTGAAACAGGTAATAATAAGTTTCTTCCTGCGAACGTACATTTTTTTGCTCTGTTGTACGCACATAATCGTTGGTAAGCGTATTGTTCAGCCAGCGTGCCTTCACGTTGTCGTGCAGTTGTATGTTGAGCATGTCCAGCAGCTCTTGTTGCAGTTTGGGGTCCAGCACGGGACAGGTACACTCTACGCGGTGATCGAGGTTCCGGGTCATCCAGTCGGCCGATGAGATAAACATTTTTGGCTTGGCGTCGTTATAAAAATACCACACCCGGGCATGCTCCAGGTATTCATCCACAATAGAAATGGCGGTAACCGGTTTTGCAAAGCTCTTGTTTTCTGAATACATGCAAAAGATGCCGCGGATGATTAATTTTATTTCCACGCCGGCCTTTGCGGCTGCGGTCAAAGCCTCTATGATGGCTTCGTCCGAAAGCGAGTTCATTTTGGCGATGATGCGGCCTTCTTTGCCTTTGCGCACGTTTTTGATTTCCGTATCAATCATTTTCAACAATTCGCGCCGTGCATACAGCGGGCTGGGCAGCAACGTATTGCAGGCTTTCAGAAAATGCATGCCTGTTTTAAAGTGCTCTATGTAGTTGAATATGCGGTTTACATCGGCCATGATGGCCCGGTTAGCGGTAAGCAGGCAATGGTCGGCGTACACCTTCGCTGTACTTTCGTTGAGATTGCCGGTAGATACAAAGCCGTACTGCACAATGCGTTCGCCAACCCTTTTGCGGATGAGGCATATTTTCGCATGTACTTTCATGTTATGTATGCCGATCAGCACTTTCACGCCTTCGTCTTCCAGCCTTTCTTTCCAGGCCAGGTTGGCTTCTTCGTCAAACCGCGCTTTTAGTTCCAGTACCACGGTTACCTGCTTTCCGTTGCGCACCGCGTTGATAAGTGCATTGATTACTTTTGACTGCTTCGCCAGCCGGTAACAGGTTATTTTAATCGATGTTACATCCGGGTCGATCGCTGCTTCACGCAGCATGTCTATCAGCGGGTTGAAAGAATGGTAGGGAAAATGAAGCAGCAGGTCTCCTTCCAGCACAACGTCGGTAACACGGCGCTCGGTCAGCATTGGGTGGTCGAAGGGTTTGCGCCGGTTGCTGGCTTCTTTAAAAATGTGGCCCGGAAAATCCATAAAATGCCGGAAGTTGTGAATGCGGCCGCCGGGTATGAGGTTATCGCGCTTGGAAAGATGCAATTTCCGGATCATCAGCTCCAGCAGGCCGGGGTCCATCTCCTTATCGTACACAAAACGCACCGGCTTGCCCTTGCGCCGGTTTTTGAGCCCTTTCTGTATTTTCTGCACCAGGCTAGTGGCAATATCATTGTCTATATCTATCTCTGCATCACGGGTTACTTTAAACACATGCGATTGATACTGATTGTAACCGAAATAATAAAAAATCTCCGGCAGGTTGAAGCGGATCACATCTTCCAGTAGTATAATGTGGTGTTCGCCTTCGGGCGAGGGCAGCAGCACAAACCGGCCCAGTATGCGGCTGGGCACTTCAATCAGGGCATACTTGCGTTTGAATGCGCTGTCGCTCATCCACATTACCACACCCAGGTAAATTGATTTTTCGCGCAGGTAAGGTACATCCGGGATCGTCTCAATCATCAGCGGTATCAGGTTTGGGCTTACTTCTTCCTCAAAATAGGTACTTACAAATTCCTGCTGCGCCGGGTTGAGTTCTTTTTCCGTAACTAGGAATATTTTTTCCCTATTTAATTCTTCCAGTATGCCGGTCCAGATGCGGTTGAACTCGCTTTGCTGGTTTAAAACGGTCATTTGAATTTCCTGTAAAATCCCATCGGCATCTGCTTCGAGGTGCATATTTGTTTTGGCGCCAATTTGCATCATGCGCTTGAGTGTTGCCACCCGTACCCGGAAAAACTCATCGAGGTTATTGGAAAAAATGCCCAGGAAACGAATGCGCTCCCGTAACGGAACGGAGGGGTCGGCAGCTTCCTGCAACACCCTTGCGTTAAAGGAAAGCCAGCTCAGATCGCGAGGTATGGTTTTGCGTTTGGGTTCGGTCATAAATTCTTCAGTTCGCAACTTAAGGTATGCAAGTTTCGTGCTTGGCAGGTGCAACTGGCAAAAACTTAATACAAGCCGCTAAAAACAGTGCAGGGGAAAAAAGAGTTGGCGTAAGCATGTTTCCCTTAAGAAGAGCGGATATTACCGATGCTTAATATATATCATTACCGGGCAGATAGGCTTTTTGACCTTATGCTGCTGCACCTGCGTCCACGCCTTTTTTTCTGTTTATATAAGAAAATAAAGCAAAGAACACAATCCCGCCAAATACAATGATCATGGTTTGGGCCGTCCACAAAAGCCAGCCCAGGGCTTTTCCGGTTTCTTCCGAAATGGCATACAGCACCATCAGCTTTTCTACCAGGAATGGGTAAGCGCCGATGCCGCCCGGCGTCATAATCATGCCAATGCTGCCTACGCCTAGAGTAGTAAGCCCGCCGCCCAGCCCCAGGTGTGCTGTATCACGAAGGGCATAAATGCCTGCCGTGGTGCTGAGCAGGTACATCATCCATATAAGCACGGTGTGAAAAAGAAACCAGCCCTTTTTTTTGATAAAGCGGATGCTGGACAGGCCTTGCCCGATGCCGGTAAAAATACTTTTAAGCTTTCCAACGGCATTGATGTGCGCGAAGCGCCGCAACAGCCAGGAAAGCAGGGCAACCAATGTAACGACGGCAAGGGTCAAAATGCCTACTTTGGTGAGCGAAAAGTCGCCGCTTTTGTTGCGGAAGAAATTGGAAAAAGTTTCGGAAACATACTGCCCGATATAACGGCCCTCGATTAAAAGCGCCAGCACAAACACAACGGCAAGGCACACCACATCTACGGCACGTTCTACTACGATGGTGCCTACCAGTTTGTCGGCACGCACTTTTTCGTAGCGGGCCAGCAGCGTGCATTTCACCACTTCGCCCAGGCGGGGTATGCCTGCATTAACCAGGTAGCCAATCATTACGGCGGCAAAGGTGTTGAAGGTAGAAGGTCGGTATCCCAACGGCTCCATCAGTATCTTCCAGCGTACCGCACGGCTGTAGTGGCTTAACAGCAGCATGGCCACAACGGGCACTACTACCCAATGCCGGGCATGTGTAACCGCGTATTGTATGGAGCGCCACTGATACTGGTCGATGTCTTTTACGGTAAGCCAGGCAAAAAGAAGGGCTGGTTTCTTTTTCACACCGTGCTTATATGGATGATGTACCTGCTC
>QQTW01003654.1_pt1 | contig 11396 bp, 12 predicted proteins | sample 1904831 | NCBI WGS metagenome assembly QQTW01 (sample SAMN09435610, study PRJNA476489) | Subsurface metagenome, whole genome shotgun sequencing project.
AGTGATTAAGAATGAAATCTTATTGAGGTTCAAAAGATGTCTTCGTGTGTCACAACCTTCTTCTTTATATATAGACCGTTCGTCCGACCCCAGTCGTTCCATTCTCTCCTTCACGATGCTTCTTGCGCCTGCCCGGCATCATGAAACAATTGTCATCGCACACCCGTGATCGGCATCAAGATTCAGGCATCTCGCCAGAATCATCAATCATCAGTCATCAAACCGTCCGTGCCTGTGGAACGACGTAACTCTTCAGAAAGCCTGGGCTATACCGCGCCTTTCGAAAGCATGCCGTCTTAAAGATGAAAGAAAGGATATGGAAGGATGCTAGCAGTGCTAACATACATATCTGATGGTGGTACGATTGCCACGAGTGCAGAAAGCAAGCAACTCCAGAACAAATAAGCTCGGAACGGACGCTTGCCATGTGGTATCCGGGCGGGTGCGAGCAGTAGGAGAAACGCCAAGCGGCAGGACACCGCCATGGAGCAACAGAGAATATCCGAAAGAACAGCACAATAGCGTTCAGGCCATAAGAAATCACGTTGATAGAGGTTGGGCAGTTTGATGCACGGAAAGGCAGTTTGATCTGATGGAAACCAAGTTGGGGTGCGAAGCATCTCTCTTCCTGCATGCACAGTAACGCCGATGTCGACAATGACGTCTTGAGGTTCATGCGATTAGACATCAGAGCTCCGACGACTCTTGGGAAGATGAGTTGAGTTGGCGCTTTACTGGAGTAATCACAATCCAGATGATGCGGGAGGAGGAGTAATCTAGACCTGCATGTGCCCAGGTGGTCAGGTAGCACCCTATTCCGGCTTAGCGGGACGATGCGCTGAATTGCTTCAGGACAATCAACAAATCACAGCCCTACGGTTTCCACAACGTCCCTTTTTCCAAGGTTATTATCTTCGTGCCATAATCTCCGCAATTGTAACAATACGAGACTCCAGATCTCATATCATTGATGTGAGTCTGTCGCCAAAAGCGGCAGCACATTGCAACTGGACTTTCCAGATTCTTATAAGTTACTCGTAACGAGAAACCAACACAACCAGTTTTTGGAAGTTTGGTCACTTGGCCACATGAAGACCAATGGTTCGACCAAGGAGACCGTGCCCGTCGAGCTGTGTTGAAGCGCCTCCTGCATACGGTTAGAGAACAGACTCTGTAGAGAAGGACTTCGTGGTTCTTAAGAGGAGACCTGGTCGCCATCCTGTACGTAGGTATGTACAAGACAAAATCTTTTACTCTCACATCTTTTGAACCTCAATAAGATTTCATTCTTAATCACTATCCGCGAACACCACTCAATCCATCTCAAAATGCGTCGTCATTACCTTTTGGTATTCTTGTTGATGTGCTTCATTGGTGTTCTTGTTGCATTCCCGGCTCCTGACCCGCAAGAAGTAAGTGACCGATATCTTTCCGGAAATCAATCGCACTGATTCTTTCAGCGGACCAATACCGGACTGTTAGACGAGCCAATCGAAATTGCCTTGCTCTTCACATCACTAGTGTTGCCCGTAGGTATCCTTCTCGGCCTGACTGGGTGGCCGTTGGCTCTGGCTTTGATGACCATGTTTTCCGCAAGCTATGTCGGAGCTTTGCTCGGCAATCTTACATCACGGGATTTGGAGACACGCGGTATCGGAAATTTCGTCGAAGCCAAGATCCGGGCAGCAGCCGAGACAATCGCTGGTGAAGGGCAGGCGGGGATAGAACGAGCGATTGCGCGAGGCCTCGAGATCTTCAACGAGTTGAGTCAGGCTGGAGGACCTCTCAGCGCTGAAAAGGAGCTACCGATTGCTTGGGTCAAGTTCATGGATGCTGTTGAGGATTTTACGGTTTCCAACCCCCAGATAAAGCCCGCCGGGATCAAGGATTATCAGCAGGAGCTCCCTGCTCATATGACTTCATATGTTCACGAGAAGTTTGGCGATGATTGGGACCGATAGAAGACTCTGATGCCGCACATCAGCACTAGGTTGAGCTTTCTTTCAGGACATTATAGGACTTGGTCAATACCTGGTATCTAGGGAAGAGCTGTTCTTCGGCGAATCTATGTCGGCTGCTCTACCTGTACACCTATCCGGCTTTAGCGAAAAGTTAGATACATACAGAGTAGATAGTCGGGATAATTTCAAATGTTGCTCATGATTTTCTGTGAGCCAGCTTACGCCGAGGACCGGATATACCGAGATTAGTTGATATGGAAATTCTGCATTTCACAAAATATTGGCGATTTTGAAATTGAGCAGATACAAAGATCTAACCGGTTTCTGCGACTCCTTGCTCGCTATATCATATGGATCATCAGCTAATCCATACGCTTGGTCAATGGTCCATCGCCTTCACGCCGGCTGTCGCATTGACCGTCGCGAAGCCATATCGGCAGTCAAGCAATCCGAAAGCTACAAAACATGCACGCATCCGCGAATGGAGGGGATGGGCCGCACTTGCAGTTTTCCATGCATCGCTGCGAATCGGACGCGCCTCTCACCGCCTGGTGATGATCTCCTTCGCTCGCTAGACGTATTCTCAGCATGCCCGCGGCACACCCCTCTACCGATCTTTCGGGGCCTGGCCCCTGGTCAAGAGTCCTCTCAACTTTACGACGGATTTCATCCGATGACTGTATCGGGACGATACGACCGTACTCCACGATCTAATCTTGTCATCCAGCCTGGATGTTCAATCCGTAGCGAGGGATAGTTCATACAAGAGTTAATCCATGGATTAGTAGTAGATCAGACGAGCGGCGGGAAGTCCGGACGGTCCGCACCATGGCATGATACGGGTTTGCATGTACTACTGTATGCGACCAGGAAGCTTACCGGATCGTCGGAGTCTCAGCTGGTAATGAAGTTCCACGCCGTAGAGCTTCACGTTGCTGATGGTGGATGTTCTTCAGCAGCGGCAACTTGTGTCAAACAGATCGTATCGGCATCCTTCCCTGCGGACAGTGTTTATGCAATGAAGGATCGACATCAAACGAGCTGCACCTAGGCATGCTCACATCGCGGGTCCTAGTCGGACCGGTCTTACCTTTTGCAACCCTCAAAGGCTCCCTCAGCCCTTTGATATCGAGCAACGCCAGGTGGCACCGTCCACCCTCCGGAGCCGCCGCGATGAGATAATCGGCACGATCGCAGTCTATGTCGGAGGGAGCGGAGACGGGCGAGATGCCCAGCCTTGGGATAATGGACGATGATGATGCTGCTCCTGTTTTAGTTCTTGATCTCGTCCGGTCTCCGTTGACACGTAGGCGGGCGCTGCTGCACGACCGGGGCGGCTGCACCTTTCCATCGACGTGTCCGCGCTAATCTTCTTGCGATGGAAAAACACCCACAAAAGAGAAAAAGGTCGTTCGCTTCATCTTCTTTCTTCTGTCCGATCTTCTGCTGTTACTCTCTTCCTCTTGCCTCCTCACCTCTCGAGCTTGCTCTGTCGATTCTGCGAGATAGCTCGTCACTGGCATTCTTGGTGTTTGAGTTCTCTTCACCGTCGCTTGGCGGGATCTACGAAAGTACCGCTACCGAGGACCAGCGGTACCCCGTAACTGGCGACGAGTCCAAATTATTCTCCGACAAACGAGCAAAAATTGAAGAAAAGGAAAGAAATAGGGACACCAGACCCGGATTCTGGACAACAACACAAGACAACAACCTCACTCGCTTTCCTGCCACATCTCGACGGAAACCGGTGGCGGAAGTCCAGTCTTGACAGCTCCCGTCCAGCTGTCAGTCTTCGACAGTCTTTAGGGCTATTCTCAGCCAGCGCATGGACCCTCGCCTCACCGCCTTGCCACCCACGTCGCGACCCCGGGCCTTTATATCCACGCCGAGCTGCCAGCTGGCCGTCGCCCGGTCGAGGAGGAGGGAGTGAGCCTTTTTGGGAAGAAAGAGAGAGAACACGTCGAGAGACGGCGGGTTTCTCTCAGCAATTGCGCCATGTGTCGGCGACCTCATCCATCTTTAAACCAGCTCCAATTCCTCCGCCCTTCCGCCGCGATATAACATCAGTGACGTTCGCCAACGTCCTCTGTGTACCAATACCCGCCCGAGTCTGGCCAATCGTCCTGCCATTGGTCCGCTGGCTAGCTGTCATCCTCGTCGACCTGAATGTAAAGATTTTGTGTGAGGCATATAATTGGATTTTCTGTATAGTCTGTCAAGGTAAACATCATCTGTATCATATTTTAAGAAATTGGATACCCGGTTGGAGGAGACATATCGCACATCGAGGCTGACCATTCACCAGATCTATGTTAAACTAGACCGCTCCTGATCAATTGTTTATACCCCTGCTGCTTTGGAGTTATCGCGATTCGGCCGCGCGGAACGGCTGTTGTACTAATAGTTTCATTGGTGGACCTTGTCGACCAAAAGTCTTTCTGTAATCTCATTTCCGCATTCACCGACATCATCGCCCAAATCACATCTTTGGAAACTCGAGCCGACGGTTCATCTGCAGCTTCGCATCAACAGCGAAGCTCGCGCTGCGACTGTCTTGGGCATCGACACCTTCCTGTGGAGACGCCTCGACTTCTCCTTCGTTTGCGCTCAGGCATCTCTCTCGTCTTCAACCACTACAACATCTCTGGACAGCTTTTCATTGCTTCACAAGGCTGAGTTGCATCTCACTGAAGTGTCCGAACCGCTGGACCTTGCAGCATACGGCCACCGAAGACAGTGTAAGTTGTGCTTGCCTTCATCAGATTACTCCGGCCGCTCCACTTGGAAGCCTATCAAGTTCAAGACCTTCATCAGCAAAGACATGCGACTCGATGACATGAGGAACTTGACCGGTCGTGAATCGTGCTCTTGCTGATTGTTGATAGCTCTCCCACGATGGCAACATCGGACGTTGACCAGAAGCTTCTGGGACGTCTTGCGGGGACAACAGCCAGCACAAACGCACTCCTATCAAGCTCACTATACCAGCTACTTGGCCTGTCTGTCGTGCTCTCGCGCAAGCTGCTAAAGGCACGCAAGCTACGGAAGCTGGACACTTCGCGAGACACGAAATCACTTTCTCTCTATCATCACATCATCTGGCTCTCTCGCGAGGGACTCACCATCCTCGAAGTCGGCATCTTACCCTACACCAAGGATGGCCGACATGGCCCAGAGAGCGTCGTGCTGAGCAACAAGCTCCGGGCTTCCTTCTACCACGTCTTCTGCCTCTTCAACAACCAACCGCCAGTCTCTCACCTCAACATACCCAGCTACGTCTCCTCGAACCCTCCTGCAGCACCACTCTCCACACGGCAAGACCACGGACCAAGTTTTGCCAACGGCAATGCCCCCAACTCGCAAGACGACGCCTCCACGGCTAAGCAGTCCAAACCGAAACCACAAGCAAACCTCCGAGACCCGATCCCATCAATCACTTCTGAAGCTTCATACCTAACGAACCCCTACGGCACCGGCGGACCCGTCGGCACGCCCTCTCCATCCTACCCCCCCGGCCTTCCCCCCGGCTTCTCCAACCTCACCGCCCCCCAACCATCCGCATTCCTCCTCCCATCCATGAACTTCCTCCCCCGCACCTCCAACTACTTCACAACAGCCTCGACCCTAGCCGCCCAGCTCCTGCCAGGCTCGCACCCGCTCCGCCTCTCCGTCGCGCTCGAGCACGCCGCCTTCCTCTGGGACTGCGTGCACGAGCACGAGGGCGCGCGCAAGCTATCTCGCAGAGCCATCCGCGAGGTCTACCGCGCCACCGAGGGCATGGACGACTCCGAGTTCGAAGACGCCGCCGAGCTCGTCGGCGTGCTCGGCCGCATGATGCGGCGCAGCAGCTGGGAGGGCACGCCCAGGACGGGCCTGCGCAGCGGCGACGGCGCGACAACAACAGCACCAGCACCAGCACCCAACCCCGGTGGAGACAGGCCCGTCGCGCAGCAGCAACAGCAACAGCTGCAGCAGCAGAACGGCGCCGGAGGCAACCCATCATCGAGGGCTCGAGCAGCGTCTGACTCACGATTCATGGCCGCTCCTACTATCCCATCTTCCACAACAGCAGCCCCTCCCGTCCCCTCCCGCGATGCGCGCCGCCCGCGCACAAACCCGGACTCAGATACGTCTCCGCAGAGCGCGCAGACAGCCGTGCGGCACGGCGGCCGCAGCAGCAGCAGTCGCAGCGCCGACACGACGCTGGCAGCGACCACGCCGCGTCCGGGATATCTGCCTGCGTTCAGCCCCGGCGGGGTGGTGCAGGGGCCGGGGATGTGGGATGGGAAGAGTGATGGGCTTGGTGAGATTGGGTATTTTGGGGCTGTTGATGGAGCGGGGACGGGGACGGGAAGTGGAGGGAGTTTGACGCCGAGGCCGGGTGGGCCGGTCAGGACGCCTGATTTGGGGATCAGAGGTGGGCGGTAAGTGATGGTGGGATCCATGGGAAAAGGAGAGGAGAAGTGTGAGGCGAGGCTGTAAATATGCTGTAATGTAGGATAGTGAGACCGTGTTTTGGATCAGTGTCACCAGTGTCAAATATCTATAGATTAGTTTTGGTCAAGCTGATTGACTTTGAGCTTTATTTAAATGCCTGGCGGGGTGCGGAGACTGAAGTCTGCACTCTTCCAATGTTATCAGACAAGCATGGCTGTGCGCCGTATGTCAATTTGTAACCAAGATAGCTACAGAAGGACTCAGTAGCATGGCAGACAGTGAAGTGCTGGTATTGCTTTTACTTCGAGCGCTCATGCCGTCTTGAACGATTGTGCCAACAGGCCCTGACCTGTATGCTACCCATAACAAAGAAAGATGGTATCTGCCAGGTAGCGCCTCAGTTCTGTGGTTAGTGCATTATCCTCAACTCTATACAGGACAAGCACATCCACTTTTTGTCTCCATCCCGCGTTTCTGGTCTGCTTTTCACTCCATCCTCCCTCACGACTCTACTATGCTTTACACAGCTGCGAAAAGAAATCTGACTCGACGTCCTTCTACCCTACCGTCCGGAAGACCCCGTCATCTTCGAAGCGCCTCCAATGGCAGCCTTGGCCAGGTTCAGAGTCGCATGGGCAAAGGACCCCTTCGCGACGCCGAGCGTGGCGGACAAGTACGCAGATAGAGCAGCCACGTCTGCGGCGATGGAAATCTGTAACAGTATAAGCACAACCCTCGCACAACAAAATTGAGAAAGTAATGCCGTCCAACGTCCCGAGGCAAAGGAAGAGCATAGGCAGGATGTCCTACCATCTGGAACCCGTAATCAGCATACTCGCGCGCCTGCTCGCCCGAGACGCAGTAGATGCCGCTGCGCTTGCCGTGCGCGACGGCCGCCTCGTGGATGCGTCTGATGGCGTCTTTGAGCGTCTCGTGCATTTTCCCGTCGAGGATCGGGTGGCCGATACTGTTTCCCAGGTCGAAGGGGCCGACGAAGAGGACGTCGACGCCTGGTACGGATGCGATTGCGTCTACCTATTGGTAGGGGTGGTAAGAGGGTGATCATTAACGGAGAGAGAGAGGATTTAGAACAGATAGTCAAGATAATGTGAATATCAATAATGAAGACGTCAGAAACTCATACATTCTCCAAAGCCTCCTTAGTCTCAATCTGAACAACTGTGAGCAGCGCATCGTTCGCCTGCTGCAGATACTCCGTCGCCGTCTGCCCACCGAACGCAGCCATCGGAAAGGGCGACCCGAACCCGCGGCTGCCCTGCGGAGGAAACTTGGCCGCAGCGACCAGCCTGCGGGCGTCGTCGGCGGTACTCAGAAGCGGCACGATGATGCCATGCGCGCCGGAATCAAGGGCTCCTGGCCGTCGCGAAGGCGTGTCAAATGCGTCCGCCTTGGACTAACGCACGAAACGCAGGGCAAGGGCGGATGGGAGACCGACGCTTGACCAACCACCCTTCGTTCGCGGCGACGCGCACCATCGGACTCGCGCCGGTTGCTGCGATTGCGCCGACGCACTCGTGCATTGCGGCGTCTGGGTTCCGTATTTCTCAGTCAACTGAGGCTTTAGGTTTGGGAAGGGCGAAAGGTTTACCGTCGATGTTCCCGTGCTCCGTGTCCACGCATATCCAGTCAACTCCGCTTTGAGCTATGGTGCGTGAGAGGTTGGCTCCTGGTAACATCTGCAGGGTATCAGTTATGGTATATCCACAGCTCGTCGAGAGATATTTCAAGTACCTGCCAGACGCCAAAACTCGGACCATGCTTTCGGAGGGCTTTTTGAAGTCGATTTGCAGACTGCATCTCAAAGGAATGATTCTCGATAACTCTTAAAAGCTGGTGAATAAGGTGTCCCTCTTATATGGAGTTCTTCAGCTTGAATGCCATTTAGATACTCGAGTAGTATGTCGAACAACGCGGTACGCTGCCATCAGGTTCGACGTCATAGGGGTTCCATGAGCAACTAGACTCCGCAATAGGTTGGCTTGGTCGGACCACGCGCCAATGCCTGCATACTGCATGGTGCCAAAGGTCCACCGGTCAAGGTTCCTCAGTCCAAGCCGTTATCCGATGCCGCTGTGCCCTGTACCTCGCTCATCATCTTGTCGACCTCATCCTCCGTGAAGCGATGCATTAACTTCTTTGCATGGGCACTTGTCGCTCGTTCCGCAATGCCACCGTGCAGCCGGTCCACATGAATCTGGCAAAGCATCAGTCCCATGGCAACCCCGCTCAGGTGTTTACCTCAACACGCCGTCAGGCCAGGAAGTACCTACGACAGGCGTGTCGAACTCGTACAGCTTCTTCCAGCGGTCTTGCTCGCGTGCCATCACGTCGACCTCTTCCAGCATGAACGGTCGTCTGCCCCGCACGCGGGCCAGGACTGCCTTAGCGTCGTCGCACAGCGAGCAGTTGGCACGGGTGAAGAGGGTGATGCGGCACGCGTGGCGAAGCAGCTGTCTGGTCGGTTGCATCGGCCGAGTACGTGTTGATGCGCCTGTGATAAGGCTTGTTGATTTACCGCCGTTGCGGTTAGAGTTTGGTGATTGATGTTCTGCTGTCGGAACGAGCGGAGAATGTTGCGGTTTCCGAGCTTCCATTGCTTGTGACGTACTTCGCATTTTGTATCTTACTCTGTGTCGTTAGTCAACCTTCGACTTTTCTTCACAAGCTTCAGCAGATTAATGTTCTGTCTGGGGACACACATTTCAGGATAAGCTCGGTCTTCATCATGAACCTGTAGCACGGAATCAGTTTCTGGAGTCATAATCTACCATCCACGAGCATGATTATGAAAGGGACGGATACCCAGGAAGACAGGATTATCAAGTGCTTCAACCCATTTGATATCTGATGTCAGCCATATCTTGCCACCGTCGGAGCCATGATGGCACCAAGAGTATCACATCTGCTCAAATAGAATCCACTCTTTCCTCTGAACCCCAGGAAAACACTCGAAAAGCAGCTTTTTCCAGGGTATTCGCATTACTGGTGTGTTGTCAGAGTCGCCGGTCTTTTCCTCCTGCGTTGACCTTCTATATACATTTATATTTCAATCCTCAATGTCAGCCTCATGCTTAAACGTCACATGTCTGACCCGGTTTCATCCCTCCATTCCTGGATCCGCCGAAATCGTCCTCCGGGTTGACCTTGGTCAACCTCGATCATACTTCATCTCCACCTGCTTAGGATAGCGACCTATCATGGGGGAGGGACAGCCTCTCCTGGAGCTCGGCGTTACTCCTGACTGCATCTGGGGCGACGAAAACGAAACCACAGTGTATGCCCAAGTCCTGGGACGAGGAAAGGCTCTCATCTTTCGTTTTTACCTGGATCCTAACAACCCGCCACACTCGCTGTCAAGCCGGATCGTCAGCTGCTATGACAATCTCGACGTCTCGAACAAAGAATACACCTTCCAAGATTTACGTGCCATGCGAAGCGCTATATGGTCTACTCTAGCTACAATCTGGCCCAGTTGCATCGTCGAGACAACGATCTTTGAACCAGATACTGTGATTGATGTTAACTCTGACGAAACTGGAGGAATCAAGTGGCTAGCTTATCGGGAACCTCTCTATGCCCGATATCTTGAGCTTCTTCGCCACATTCATCCTAGCGACCTAGTACCCAAAGATTTCACCCCTCACGTCGTCGACATTTCAGAGATTATTGTGCTCGAGCCTATGGGCGGCAGAGGCTGCTGTAAGCGAGTGCGAATCCAAGCCGGCCCAGGAGAACCGTCAACTTATGTCTTCAAGGGAATCGACTTTCAGACCTACTTACAGCTTCATGATGATGACGACGAGTATGCTCGTAGTATGGTGGAAACCTGGCGAAGGTCAAGCAAGCTCATTGCGGAAATTCCGCCGCATCCCAATATCCAATTACCCCCCAAAATGCTGGTCTCCGCTCGCAGTTCGGAGCATGACTCGATACTCGTAGGTCACTTATCAATATTCTTGCCCAGAGGGGATCTCCGCACCGTGATCACAGCGGCAAACGACATCGGGACGCGGATTTCTCTACAGAAGAAAGCGAAATGGTGCCACCAAATGTCTCTCGCAATCGCACATACGCATCGAGTCATGCGTAACTTTCACATGGACATCAAGCCCGGTAACTTTCTTGTGAGTGACGAAGACGGCCTGGTCCTCATCGATTGGGAGCAAAGCGGCGCACCAGCATCGACGCTCGCTCCAGAGGCGGACGGAACCTGGGATGTGACTGAGCAAGAGACGGATGGGGGAAAGCGAGCTACCAAGCTTGTGTACACAAAATACACTGGTCCAGAACGTCGAAACATGCCGGAAGGTGGCGGGCAGCAAACCTTTAACATCTGGAACGTCTTTCCAGAATGGCGAGCAAGTTGCCCTAAAGCCCTGGAGCTTGCAGAGGTGTTTGCGCTCGGGAGGTCTATGTGAATTCTCCTGAGCCAAACCGCGGATGACTTTGATGAGGTTGAGCACCCCGACGATGTGCGGATCAGTTGGGGTAACGAGAGCGACCTCCCTCCTGGTTGGATCAACATGGTCGAGAAGTGTATGGATAAGAATCCGAATGAGCGCCCTTCAGTGGTGGATCTTGCAGCGTTCTGGGAAGCTGAAAAGTCATTCCTAGACAGCGATCCACAGGCAGCTTCTGCTACATGATGACGGTCGCTCGGTCAGTCAAGGCATAGGACTCAGCATCGGACTGATAGCCTCAGTCTGGTGGTCTTTGTTTTCCTCGGCTGAGAGAGTCTGGCAACACTGCTAAAGAGCAAGGATCTACTATGAGAAAATTTACTCGCAGCGCAAATTAGAAACCTTGGTTTTCAGTAAATTTCGTGATATTTGACCACCTTGGCTTGCAGGTGGCGACTACCTGAACACAAACAACTCCGCAGTGTGAGACTGCGAACACCTTACGGTCGATTTCCGCATCCTCTAGCTTCTTTATCACTGCCTTCTGGATCCAGAGCATCACGATAGCTTTTCAAGT
>QQTW01003655.1_pt1 | contig 11396 bp, 5 predicted proteins | sample 1904831 | NCBI WGS metagenome assembly QQTW01 (sample SAMN09435610, study PRJNA476489) | Subsurface metagenome, whole genome shotgun sequencing project.
GCCCTTCTGCGGTGATGCCGGCAGCGGAGGCAACGCCTTGGCGTGCTTGATGGGCGAGGAAGCCGTCGAATGCGCTTTGAGGGTTGACGCCAGCCGCGGAATCTCAAAGAAGCTGCCTGGCTGCAACGAATTGCCCGATTGATGCGACACGCCGGATGATGTGCTCGATGTCTTTCGACGCTGATGGTGTTGGCTGGCAGAGAACGAGACTAGCAGAGGTGACGTTGGCTGCGAAGCTCGACTGGGCGAGGCCGTCGCTGGTTCGCCATTCACTGGTGACGGCGGCCGATTGGGACTCTTTGATGCCGACGGTTGACGCTTCAGTGGTGCTTGGAACACCGGACTGCCCTCGAGAGATGGCGCTGGCGAGTGTCCCATTGACTGACTCCCCATGGATCCAGTCCGACTCTGCGTCTGAACGGTCCCCGCCCGAAGCTTCTGCAGCACGTCCTTGTTGGCCTTCTCCAGCACCGGCAGGTTCTTGAACGTAAAGGTCCCAAAGTCGTCGGCGGGCACCGGCTCGCTCAGACGACGAGTGCGACCATCACGCACGTGAGGCGGAATGTGCAGCGGGATCAAGCCGCGCTTGGCGGAGCTGGACAGATTGCGGACCTTGGAGAGGGCGTCATGCGGACGATCGGGGTACTCGGCACCAGGCGTACGTGCCGGCGACGAAATCTGATCCTCCACTTCCTCTGTAAACGCCTGCAGAGTTGCGCCTCGACTGTCAAAGTATTCGGTGTCCTCAGGATCGCCCGGCGCCGGCACGAATTGCGCCTCTTCCTCGTACAACGTCTCCCATCGAGTCCCGGCGAACCAGGGATGGCTACGAATCTCATCCCCGCCGCTGGGATACTTCTCGTCGGCGTTGGAGCCCAGACGCTGCCGAGGGTCGAGACACATCAGCCGATTCATGAGATCCTTGGCCTCGGGTGATACGGGGCAGTCCTCCTCGTCGGGCCAGTCAATCCGACGTTGAAGAATGTTCTCAAACACCTGGTCGGGCGTGTCGGCATGGAACGGTGGATAACCATAGAGAAACTCGAACAAGATGCAACCCAGCGACCACCAATCGCTCATCTCATCCTGCCCCACGCCGTTGATCGTCTCCGGCGCCAGGTAGTCGGGTGTGCCCACGAACCGCCGTCCGCTGTCCTGAGGATCGAAGAGGGCCATCGGAGGAGGCATCATGCTGCCCTTGGGGGACGTTCCGAATGGTAGAGTCAGGCTCGACTGACTCTCCAGCGACGGCGTCGGATACGGGTCGGGCGAGCCGCTGCCGGCGCTGTGCGGTTCGGTGCTGGGCGGACCGTTTCGTGGCGAGAAGGCAAAATGGGCTGACTCGCCCAGATTGAAGTTGTTGAACATGGCCGTGAGCGACTCGCTACCGCCGCTGTCACTGCGGTAGCCTGACGTTCGCCGCGACGGATCTCGGAGGGTGGAGCTTTCACGACTGAGGCTGAAGTAGGATGGCTGGGAGAGGGCGTTGGTGACGTCGGCCGCCATCTGCGGCGTCGACGCCGCGGACGTGTTGCCATGGAGGTCGAATGAAGCGGATCGGGATGAGGTGACGGACGGATTGGTGATGAAGGGACCCTGCTTGAGCAGATCCGGCGCGGCGTCGCCGTCCTTGCTGTTCAAGACACGCTTCTGCCGGCCGACCAGACCCATGCGGGACAGGCCAAAGTCGGTCAACTTCAGATGCCCCTTTTGGTCGATGAGGAGATTGTCGGGTTTGAGATCTCGATGCACGATTCCCCGCTTATGCAAATCGTGCACGCACAACACCACCTCGGCGATGTATCGCTTGACCCAGTCTTCGGGCAGGCCACCCAAGGACTTAATCAGCGAGGCACAATCGCCGCCGTTGAGGTACTCCATCACCAGATAGAGGTAGTCTTTGCTCGAAAAAGTCCAGTAGAGCTTGGCCACGTAGTCACTCTCGCCCTGACGCATCATGATGGCCCGCTCCGCTTTGACGTTGGTGACTTGATTCTTGGCCACCATGTCGGCCTTCTTCAGCACCTTGATGGCAAAGTAGTCTCCGGTCGTCTTCTTCTTGGACAGGTAGACGCTGCCGAAGGCGCCCTTGCTGATGGGCTTGATGATCTCAAAGTCTTTAATGGACGGTGGCACGGCGCGGGCCTGCGGCTGATTGACCGGGATCAATCGAGGTGACACGGGTGGTCGATTGACATCGGCCGAGGTCGTCGACGATTGTCGGCGGTGGTGATGGTGATGGTGATGGTGATGATGATGATGCGAGGAGTGCGAGTGAACGGAGTGGTGGCCGTAGCTGCCGATCGGAATAGCGGGCGAATGGATTTCGCTGCCCGTCAGCAAGGGCGAGGTGATGGGGGAGGGGGCAAGCTCGTGGGTGCCCGAGATGCGAAGCTTGTTCAATTGCACCGGCGATCGCGGCGGGGCGTCCTTGCCCGGCGAGGGCTGGCGGTTGAGGGCAGCAAACGAGTCGGGGAGCATCATGCTATGGCGCTTGCGATCCCGGCAGCTCGACGCTCGACTGAGACCGTACTCGGACGCGGGCGACTCGGTCCGTTTGAGGCTCGACAAGATCGAGGAGCGAACGCTGCTGTCACTATCGCCCACGTCGCTATCGAAGAAATGTGAGGAGCGCTTCGAGGGGTGATGACTGGAGGCTCCAGCAATGTTGATGGCCCCGCGATGCGAGCGAGGCGTCGGACAGCCCCGAGGACTGTTGGACCCGGTCGATCCTGAGGACGTCTGCAACGACGGTTCGGGCATGTTGGAGAGCTCTGGTGCCGCCACGGCCAGCTCGGCAGGCGTGTCCGGAGAGACCGACATATCGTCGGCCGGCAGAGGAACCATGGCGGCCTCGTCCTCGGCGTCGCTGGTGTCGGTGGAGTCGCTGCTCGACTCGCCGGCGGCCAGCTGGGCGGCCTTCCGCATGGCGGCGTCGACGCAATCCTGCACGAGCAAGCTCAGCTCGACCCGGATCCGCTCAGCGTACTCGAGAATCCGACGATGACGCAGCAAGGCATGGACCTTGGCCCGGGCGGCCGCCTCGGTGTCGGCGCAGAGCGCGGCCAGACCCCGTTCCTGCTCGAGCGTGCTGGTGCTAGGCGACTGCCATTGTAAAACCTGGGTGATGCGCGATTCGGCCTTGGTCCATTCGACGCGGGTCTCGCCCTCATCGGGTGGACTCCGGAGCGCCGTCGGGTCGATCTCGATCGCGGTGTCGCAGAGATCCAACACGAGCTCGACGACACGCGACAGCGGTCGACGGACAGCGAAGGAGCGCGTCCGGCCGTGCGAGACGGCCGTCACGGAGGGTTCACGGGAGCGACTGCGTGAGGCGGCGGGGGAGACGGCGCCCGACGACATGCCGGACGAGGGCGTCGAGGACGGACCGATGGGGAGGCCCTTGTACTCGGCCTGCGGGGGGGGTGGCGCCGTCAGCTCGCCCGAGGTGGGCCGGCCGCCGCGCGTCTCGAGCGCATCGAGGATCTTGACGATGGCGCCCCGCTGCTCGACGAGGGTCTCCTGAGCCAGCTCGACCTCCATCTCGGCTCGATGCTCCTGCATGCAGAGGTCGGTGTGTTTCTCGAACCACCAGGGTTGAATCTGGCGCTCGCAGATGCGGCAGAGAATAGGGAGGGGCGGGGCCAGGCTTCCGGGGTCATTCGCACCGGCTTCGGCGAGCGCGGTGAGGTATTGGGCCAGCATCTCGGCGCCCACGCCGAGGGAGTCGACGAGCAAGCTGGGCAAATCGATGGTGATCTCGCGTGGAGGCACCCACGGACGGATCATCCACATGGTCTAGAGTGCTTGTTAGCAAGGTATATTCGATCGACTAGATATCTCAGCACGTACGTGAGACTCCTCGCGTGAGGTTCGGTCGTAGACCATGATGCCCTGGCCCTCGAGCGCCAACGTCATCTCTGGCGGGGCGGACTCGGGCTCGGTCGTAGAGTCTCTGGACGCCTCGTCTGGATCCTCGGGCGTCGCCGGGGATGGGGATGGAGTGAGCTTCGACAACGGGCCCAAGGCCACAGCAAAGCGAATGATCTGACTGCGCGAGGCATCTCGTTGGAGACTGGCAATGGCATCCGCAAAGGCCGTCTTGTGGTCCAGCACCAAGTCGGCGATGGGCTTGCCTTGAACTTCGTCCGGAGTGGTGCCCACGACGTCGGTCCAGGAGGGACTGACCCAGCGCACGACGCCATCCAAGCCGAGGTCGAGGATGACGTTCAAGGACTGCTCGGCGGCCTCCTTGAGATCCTCGGTACCCTCGCGGATGTCCTGACTCGTGGTGCGACGCATGCGAACGATGGACGGACGTGGGGCGGGCTGGACGGCCACCGTAGGCTCGTGCACCACCCCTTCGGAGACCTCATCGTGGCGGTCGAGCGACGACATGGCCACTCAGGTCGGCAAGAACACACTCTCGCGCACATATATCGTCCACCAACAGCTTTTCCACTTCCCCCTCTTCACCCTGCTCGCCGGCAGTCACTCAATGGCCTCCCAAACTCACGAGACAGCGGTCCAGCATTCCCAGCGTAATCCTCGAAAGCGATGATGGTCACCGCGCGACGCGGTGCACGCATGAGCCACGCATGCTGGGACGGAGCGAGGTCCAATGGCCTACCACTATCGCGTATCAGCATCGGATAAGGTGATACGACCACGCCGGAGACGTTGGAGCCAAGGGAAAGTTCAAGAGTAGAGTGCACTCACCTGAACTTGGCGGTGCAGGCTTCCCAGGGTGCGGTTTGAGGACGACAGATGAGGAGGGGCCCGTCTTCCGACTGTGCCACCCACTCGATTGTAGCAAGAGGGCGACACCCAGCAGCGATGGGCCGGAGAGGCCGCTCAGTGAAGGTGAGGTGACACACGTCGAGCCAACGTTTGTGGATGATATGTTTCTACGGCGACGAGAGAGGTTGGAAGAAGAGAGCGGGGTTTGGGGTCGTGCACAGTCGTCCTGAGGTTGTCCGACCGGATGTCCAGGTCGCGTTCCTCGAGCGTGTAACGGCCTGGAACAATCGTGACGGCTGGCCAGGAGAGCGGCAGCAGGAGGAAGCCGATGGGTGATGAGAAAGGAAAGTAGCAGGTGAAGTGATGCCAGTCGAATAGAAAGAATAAGAAGAAGAGTAGGAGGAGAGCAGAGGAAGTGAAGTGTGTGTGTTTGTGAGGTCTGTTAACGGGGACTGGCTGGATGTCATGGAAATATCGCCCGTTGCTCCTCTCCGTCCGTCCCTCGTCGTTGCCCGCCGCCCCCGAGATGGAGGGAGAGGGCGAGAGGGGTAATCGACCGCTATCAATATCTTTGACATTCTCAAAAGTGTGTATCGATGTATCATTGTGATGAGAGGATGCTACCAGAAGATAGCCAATATCTTGCGTCATAACTATTGATATTCCGTGTAGGATTTCTGACACCACTAGAGCCGTGAATACGCGATCGTGAACCAGATGACCGCTTTTCATCCACATTCTTCGCCATCACGAAACATGTTCAACTTCAAACTCTACGGCAATCTTGCCACTTGATGGTTCATCCAACGATTGATGAAGGCTATCAAGAGATTCGTACATGACCGTCATCTGGAGAGTATCCAAGTGGGTAGCAGCAGCTGTGGCCAGTAACGGAGATGAGGGAGGGATGTTCGATGTCGCAGAACATCTCGATGTCTGCTGCTTCTCTCGTGCTCCGGCGTGACCACGCTGGATTGGCCCATTCGAACCAATGAAACAGCGCTCGTTGTTCAGCTCGATAGCACCAATATGTTTCATGGATAGATATTGACGTCGGTATGGATATAGATGATCTGTTTATCCACCAATGTAGTGTTCTGCCCAGCACTTCCGCATCATACAACAATCAGGGTGCTGCCATTCCAAGATGCCCTCTGAACAGAACATCCCCCACAGGCAATGTGACATGGCAGGAGCTCCATCTGCAATAGATCAAGAAGCATTAACTCTCACAGTCTACTGTAATCTAATTCTTCCCTCATCTTCATCTTCTTTCTCTTGCCCCACACGATCATCCCCCCTCCATCGTGGCTTGACCTACAGCTCTTCCAGACACTCGACACATCGCTTCCCCTTCCTCCCGCTCCCCTTCAATTCCGTCTGATGCCGGGGCGTCAACTTACAGACTCGGGTATGGTATGCCTGCGGACATTGATGGCAGCAGCGCAGCAACCGTCTCGACGTGTTCGCTTGCCCACGGCTCGAGTCGTGCATCGGCCGATGCGAGATGCATTGCATGGCGCCAGTGCCGCCATGCCACTGGCGCCATGCCAGTGCCGCGACGGTTTCTGCGTTGCGGCATCCCAGACACGGACATGGGTCGTCGCTTTAGTGCCTAACCAGGGTGCGTTACGTGAAGACTCGGTCCGGGGGCCGGCGCGGGGCGCTTGGAGGAAAGGTTGAAAGAGGTGGTGTGTGTATTTGTGTGGGAAGGATGAATGCAAGGACGGAAGACGGCGAAAGGAAGGACGGAAAGAGGGTGGGAGCTGAGCACCAGCTGACCGCTCATCGTCATCAACGTTCATCCGTCCCATCTCGATCATCATCACGATGGTGGCGATGAAATGCATTTGGTTCCTAACCCCCATGATGAGGGGCTTCTGCACGATAGACCTATAGTACGAGGAAGAATCTCCATTGATGATACATGATGGCATGAAGTAGGTGGATTCATATGGTGCAGGTCGACTTGGTATGACATGCCTTCGTGGGATCGTTGTAACACCATCAATGCATGAACCAAGACACGTGAGCGAGGAGAAGGGCAATAAGGTCAACTCACGAAATGGAGAGAGAAGGAAGCGCGACGACAGCTCACGCGATCCTACAACTTAGGTAGGCGTAGGTTACTCGGTCGACGTGCACATATCCTCGTCTGTGGCCTTTGAGGCGAACAAACTCTTGAGGTACTCGACTTGCACCACCTCCAATTGAGCATTCTGTCTCACCTTGAGAATATGATAGACGTTACGAGGAGTAAAGTGCTCAACCCAGGCTCATAACCTATAACAACTAAACTTCTGAGGGGGCACGTCACTCGAAGGGCGGGAATCTCAGGAGGAACGTTCTATTAGACAACTTGATTAGCTACTCAACTGATGAGGTGGGGAGTTCTATATGAACGTTCTGATTTGAGCTTCTGATTCGAGTAGGGAGCTTCCTCTTGCTCACTTGATTCTCAGTGTGACCTATGATATTGCCACATTAAGACCTAGGACTCGATTGCTAGGCCCCTGACGACTCTACTGTACAAACCTTTGACGGCCTTGAGGATGAAGGATGTGGCTCTAGGCTCTTATAGTGCGGGCTTACGATTGACGGCTGGAATCAAGTTGGTTGGAGATCGCAACAGCGTATATAAAACTGAATAGAGGACGAATAGGACAGGTGACTGGTGGAGTGATTTACCCGCTCAATTCGCGATAACGAACGACACCGTAACCTGCTTAATAGCCCGACTGAACTTGTGCCGGCTACCGGCTTCTTAGAGGAACTATCGACTCAAGTCAATGGAGATTTCCGATATGAACTTTTTCGACGCTGATGTTCAACTAATAGAATCTATGTGTAGAAGAGCGAAATGGATAAAAAGTGGAGCTCAGTATGAAACTCATACTCAATTCATCCCCTTCAAGAAATTCGCCTCCTTGATACTCCCCCGTCGCCTCACCCGCAACGCCTTCGTGAGTTCGTCGCGGGCATTGGCCGCCTGCATCGCCCCTTCTAGATCCTGTCGTGGATTCGAAGGTAAATCGACGCTCTGCTCTGCCAGGGGCACCGTCTGTCTCGCCGACTCGACGCCCGACATCGACGCCAGCTTGCGAGCTGCTTTTCCACCCGTGGCTTTCTTCGTGGATTGGCCTATATCTCTCTCATCGTCAGGTCCCCGCCATACACGATTACACACCCATCTGTGAACGAAAGAAGATAGAGATGGCAACGAACCAGCAGCCGCTCCTCCGCCATCATCACCACCACCACTCTTCTTCTTCCCTGCAGTCGGCTCGATGCAGGTCCATAACCACTCCGGATATTCAGCGTCCGGCAAGGCCACAGGATCATTTCGATCTTTGAGGTAGTTCAGCCCTCGCAGGGGAGCTCCGGCGGGAATGAGGCTCTTGATGGCTTTGGCGGGCTTGGGTCGAGCGGCGGTGATGCCGGCCGCTTGAGGAGAGGGGGTTAAGGGGGTCGAGAAGGGTTGAGCGGCGGAGGTGGAGGTCGCAGCGGGGACTCCACCAGGGGATGCAGCGTCGTTGCCGGTGCGGCCTCTGGCTTTGGTGGATGGGGATTCGGCAACAGCTTGGTTGGAGAGTGGAGGTTGGATGGAAAACCGCTGTCGTCGGTCTGGTCGCCATATCGGTGGGGAAAAAGATGAGGATGAGGACGCCACTCGGACATCCGAGGAGAGCAGCCGAGCATTGGCTCGGCGGAGACAGCGTGAACAGATCATTGAGCGTTGGCGATATCTATGGAATTGGAGATGGAGTGCTGGTAGAGAAGCAAACGAAGAAGTAGTTGATTAGATAAGCGGTCCCGTCTGACTGCGGTCACAGTTCCGTCGAACATCCACAAGCTGCACGGAGGGCGACAGGATCATCAAGTTGTATCAAAAGTCATGTCATCAGCAGTGCTAAAGCTAGCCCAATTTGGTATGACCTCCCTTAGCTTCATGCGCTCTTAGCGGTTACTAGCAGTACGTCACAAGTCAACTTTTGACACAACTCTTTCCACGCAGTGGGCGCCCGAAGCTCGTCAACTCCGATGGTCGACGAAATTCAGGCCCGATTGGTCTTTCGACCTGTATGGCCACTTTGTTCGTCGAATATCGCGAGGCACGGAATACTCAGGCCAGCTTTCCCCGAGTGCGATTTCCATTGTTCAAAGTCGCTTACGTAACCAATATATTTGTGGTCAGTTTTTCGTCCAACATCGCAAGCAACGGAGTTCTGGGCGAGACCTCCGCGATTGCGTTTTTGACGTGGAATGAAAGCTTATGTAATCCACCTCTTTTGCTCGGCCGAATCTTCATCGAACATCACAATTCCACCGTGCTGATCGCTGGTGCTGGGCACGGTGGGATGGGGACCTGCGTTGACGTTGGACTCAACGGTTTCTACTTTAGTGATACCTGACTCCTTCATTGCCCACACCACAAAGAGCTCCTGAGTTGCTTTCAACTGATGATTTCAGGCTACGAGCTCGTTCCATTGCGTTGATGAGGACCATCTTTCAGAGTATAACAGTTCATTCTCCCAACTCTTCGATTAAGATCGCTATCACATCAAGGGAAATGAATATAATGCTACAGAACAACGCTGAAGCAGAGATGAAACGCAGGATTGTTGCCTTGAGATCCACCAAACATTGTAAAACCAATTGCTCCAGCTACATCTCCCTATAACGAACGAGCCAAGAACTGTCCAATCAATCGAACCTATATAACCCCGTCATCATAAGCTGCCCACATCATTCACACCGTGGCAACATGCCGCATTATCATAGATCCCTTCGTCCCACCCCTTATATACCCTTCGTCATCCAACGACGGTCCCCGTCCGGCCGGTACTCCATCGAAAGCGTCTCAGACCTCGAACAGCCTCACGACCACAGCTGCGTCCCTCGTCGCCGAAATCCATCACGCTGACTTCCGCTCGCCCCACTTCCTTCCCCATGGCGTATCCGGCGGAGAAACTGATGGCGCTGACGAGCACGACGACACCAGCGGAGAGCACCCAGGTGAGCAGCGAGGGGGAGATGCTCTCCTCGAGCAAGGCCGTGCGCTTGGCCTTCTTGGTCACTCTCTGCTGATGTTCCTTCGCGCTGCTGCTGCTGTGACCCTTGACGACGGGCGATGCCAGCGTCTTGCGCTTCGTTTTCGTTCGTGGTACAAATCGGCCGGTCCTCTCGTCGTCGTGGTCTCGTTCCTCGAGCGTCGGTCCCACGGCGGAGGACCGATCGGATTTGGCGGAATCATGGCTGGGTTCGGTTCCGAATAAGGCTGATTCGGACACGATCTGCAGTGTTCCTGGTTGGACACCACCGCCACCACCATTGGCACCTCCTGCAGGCCCTGCTCGGGCTGGAAAGCGAGCGGGTTTCGATAAGCCGCGAGCTGCCGCCGCGCATGAGAGTAAGGTCGATAGACTTGCTCGTAGAGCGGCATCGTGATCAGCCTGGTGAGATGGGGCGATGAGATTGTAGGGCGAATGTGGCGCCTGACGAGCGGACTGTGGACCGCCAGACGTCTGTCGATGGGCGGTCCGCGGTGAGAAGTACGATGCTGGGTCCGAGCGCGTCCCAGGTTGCGATCGAGGTGGATGCGAAAAGACGTTAGGTTGCGGGGTGAAAGCCGTTGTCTGGCCTACACCAAGCGCCGTTGAATTCTCATCATCGTCGTCGTCGTGATCGTCATCTTGTGCGTCATCATGAGGATCGTCGCCTTCCGATCGCGAACTATTATCGGACGGCGAAACTCCTGCGGGCAGATGCTCGTTCGAACTGGTCATGATTCGATCTTCCTCGCTCTCCGTCTCATCATACTCGTCCTGGCTGCTGCGACTACCGCGACTGCCGGTCGGAGCGGGATGGAGGTTCGAACGGGCCAAGGGTCCTCGACGACGTTTCGGCAGACGCGCATGGTTCCCACGATGCACCCGTAGACCGGTCGTCACGATCTCGTCGGCAGCAGCGGACGACAGTGAGGATGAGGAGGGTCGGGATGAGATCTCTACCCAAGATTCTGCGACTTAGAACACATCCGTTAGCAACGTTCGTCAAGTTGGTGGGGTCATTGCGATTGCCCCGCTATGCCACTTCCCCACCAGGCATCTTCGATCCAGCACCCAATCATAGACGATCTACTCACCATCGGAGCGCATTCTCGCTGGATGAGCGAGCGCGGCCAGGACATGCGGCGGCATGCTCGGCGAAGGGAGCGATGAGTCTCGGTTGGCGGCCGACGCTCGGACGGAGGCTTCGCGACTGGGCGACTGCATGATGACATCGAGGGGCGGACAATATTCCTCAGTGCGACTGATCTAATCCTTCAGGATGAAAATACGTAATCAATTTCTAGATCCTCTTGAATTAGCATTATTGATGTGATGAAATGCTTGCGATATATACATACATCGCTCGACCCCACTGCAGTTGCGGCGCCGTTGTCGGGCCCTCGTCGTTGAAGCCTTGCACGACCCACCAAACCCACCGACGCCGACGCCGACCCACGGAATGCGATCTATCGTCGCAATTCAGTCGGGCTTGACCGCAAGAAGTCCACTGAAGCAAGTCCAAGCACCAGCGAGGTTGAAGTTGTCGTCAGGCACCTCCCCTCCGATCTGATCAGGGGTTGGTCGTCGAGGGCACGAGGGAGGTGG
>QQTW01003656.1_pt1 | contig 11395 bp, 15 predicted proteins | sample 1904831 | NCBI WGS metagenome assembly QQTW01 (sample SAMN09435610, study PRJNA476489) | Subsurface metagenome, whole genome shotgun sequencing project.
GCCCACTGCTTATACATCGGTCCTCCGTAATGAGCGATCGCCCAGAAAACGCTGAGTGTCGCCAGCATAACAATCGATTCTTCATTGACCACGTAAATCTCGTTGGCGATAGCCCAAATGGCAAGGCCGGTACCACCGGAGAGGATGGCGGTCTTGGAGACGATAGAGTTTCCGGGTAGTGAGTCGACAATGGATTGTGCTTTCTTGCTCGGCTCCTCCGATGGTACGTTGGATGCATAGCGTGCGGAGTTGAGGCAGACGGAGGAGCTAGGGAGTATTCTGGGGACGCTCAATGGCCGCAATCGGGCAGCGCCTGTGGTGTTTAGTCAAGGGTCCTCAAATCGACCGTAGGCTTCTTACCGATGGTTCCCCGAGCTAACCTTGATGCCATGATCGTGTCCTCAGTTGACAATGGATAATGGTGAAGGGCAGAAGTCGTGATGCTGAGGTTCGACGGAGCTAGAGCGCTTTCTTGAAGTCTTGGCGCGCTTGTTGAAACGATTCGCCGACACCGAGTTGCTAAATGAAAAACGAGAGGTTGGTCGTAAACAATTTTGATCGCTTTCAGGACGGCTGATATAGGACCAGGGCCATGCCTGCAGCCATTGATTTACCGGTCAAGCCTAAGAAGAGAAAGAGACGAGATGCCGGGTCAGGTCTGGACCCCAAGACCAAGTCAAGGAAAGTCGAGAAAGGGGTTTCGCAAAGAGCAAATGTCGAAGAGGAAATCTTGCTCCTCGAAGGAGAGATCACGCAGTCGCGGAAGAACTACAATAAGATCACTATACTCCTGGACTTTTGCAAGCAACACCGGAACCAGAGCAAACCGAGCATCGCAGCAGCAGTCGCACTATGTCGTGTGTTCTGCCGGCTCGCGGCCAATGGAAGCATTTCACCGCCTCGAGATGCGCCGGAAAATGAAAACATCATTGCCCGATGGCTACGGACCCAATGTGACTCTTACAGGGATACGCTAAAGACTATCCTTCAAGGATCCAACCCAGGCATGCAAAGCACGGCGCTCACGTTGCTCATGCGACTGCTGAAAGAGGAATGCAGCGGACTGGGGGAGTCTCAAAACCAGCATGGCCGAAACAGAGTAGAATATCGCAAAGTCATTGCGAGCATAACCAGCCTCAACGTAGGAGAATCGGTCAGGGAAGAGTTTGTGACGAAGTATGTCCAGCCATTTGATGATGTCCGTTATTACACGTTGCTTTGCTTGAAGTAAGTCAAACTAGGGTTTATATGTGCCGGCCAAAATTGACGGTTCGATAGTGATCTTTTGAAAGATAAGGATGATGGATACCTTGACAGACTGGACGTGATCGTCTCCATGCTAGCCTTGCTGGAATCAGCAACAGCAGGGGAAGATCATACGGACCGCCTCTACCAAAGAACGACTGATCAAAAGACCAACAATGTTACGATCCAAAAGAAAGTAGCACAAGAGCTTTGGCTGAACATTCTGAGACGCAGTTTAACCAAAGCCCAACGCAAAACTATCTTGGGTCTTATGACTACCCACGTTGTGCCCTGGTTCACTCGACCAGAGCTCCTCATGGACTTCTTGACTGATTCGTTCAATGTTGGCGGATCCATGTCCCTCGCCGCTCTTTCTGGCCTTTTCCATCTCATGCAAGAAAAGAACCTCGATTATCATCAATTCTATACCAAGCTATACTCACTGTTGACTTCGGACATTCTCAATTCCAAGCATCGATCGCGATTCTTCCGGCTTCTTGACACTTTCTTATCATCTACTCATCTACCGGCTGCTCTTGTGGCAAGTTTCATCAAGCGATTAGCGCGATTGTCCTTATCGGCTCCTCCATCTGGTATCGTCGTGGTCGTGCCATGGATATACGATCTCTTGAAGAATCACCCAACCTGCACTTTCATGATACATAGAAGACCGGAGTATTCGGACTTCTTCGAAGGAGAGGGTATGGATGATCCATTTGATATGGCAGAGTCAGACCCAATGGAAACCGGAGCAATTGACAGTAGCTTGTGGGAGATCCATACGTTGCAGTCTCATTACCATCCGAATGTTGCTACAATAGCCAAAATCATTTCAGAACAGTTCACCAAGCAAGCCTACAATCTGGAGGATTTCCTGGATCACTCCTATTCAAGCGTAAGTCCCCTACCTGACAATGCGCTGGTACAAGGTCATTGACTGTTCCATAGATGTTGAACGCCGAGTTATCCAAGGAGATCAAGAAGGCTCCAGTCGTGGAATATGAGATACCCAAGAAGATATTCTTCAGGAATCCTGATCCTGGAAAGAGTGATAGTTTGTTGGTGCAATTATGGGACTTTAGCTAGCGATACTTTTAATGATACCCCAAGAATGGCTCTCGAATTGGGAGCTCATTCTACGGCTTTCGTCTCTATTGTGTCTTTCCCCTCCCTGTGCACAGAGGATACATAGGCCGGAGCTTGAGACATTCAAGTACCTCCAAGGGATCAGCCCTACCGTTACAGGTCCTCCGGTTGCGGCTGAGCAAAGGACGAAGCCACAACCAAGCACTCGTAAGGCCCATCAACACATTGTACCAGATGCTGCTCAGCTTTCCAAGGAAGCAGTTTAGTAGCTATAGCAGTCTTTTGAAAATCAAGTGAAGCCTGATCACGACGCAGCTGGCCGATTCATTGCTCCCTCAAGGGGAGTATGCGTTCAGCTTGTAAGAAAGATAATCGACTCTATCAACAAACATGACTCTGCGTGAGCTCTTGAAGAAAAGGGAGAAGATCCGCGATGATGCCGGCCAGAAGGAGTCTGCCTCAGCGCAGGACTCACCTCCAACCCAGTTCACTTTCATGAGAACCGACACCAACACCCAAGAACTCATCTCACCCCCTACAGTCGCTGAGGACGAGTCAAAGAAAGACACACCTCATGGCAAGAGTCGCTTTTCCCGCTTTCGCAGCGCCTCGAACGTGTCCACAAAGTCTCATACATCAGATGGCAGCGAAAAGCGATTATCCTCGCGATTACATCTCGGCTCGCACTCACGGTCCTCGAGCGTGGGGTCGGTCAATATACCTATCGATCTCCCCGCAATCAGTGACGAAGTTGGCGGAAGCGAGGAGAAGGAAGCGCAATGGGAGAACAGAGCTACGATCCTCGCGCAGAAGAATCCCATGGTCAAGCAAAGCCAGTCTGGGGAGAATTCCGCGGGAGGAGCGACCTTGAGCGGTCGTCCACCAATTGGAAGACATATCAGTGATGCCAAGGGTGATGTAAGGGGACACAGAAGCATCCATATGAAGGGTCGGTTTGGCTGATATTAAGGTGACACAGGAGAATATCCAAGAAGCGATCAAACTCCACGAAGCAGGCGGTACGCATTTTGCAACAACACTGACCTCAAAATCACCGAAGCTAACGGTTTCCCAGATCTCGAAAACTCAACCGCCATGTTTGGCCGCCTCGCAGAAAGCAACGCCATGGCCCAAATCATGTACGGCCTCGCTCTTCGGTCCGTTCCCCTCCCTCCCTCCTTCACTCCCCCACACATCAAGCTAACCACCTACCTAGTCACGGCTGGGGCATTCCTCCCAACCCACCCCTCGCAATCCACTACCTCTCTCTCGCCGCCTCCTCTGCCGCCTCCGTCGAGTCCGCCGCACTCTCCTCGGGCCTCCAAAAAGGGGGCGCCGCCAAAGGCGAACTCGTGCTTGCCATCTACGAGCTTGCGAATTCCTATCGTCATGGATGGGGCGTGGAGAAAGATATCGTCGCCGCGAGGACGTTTTATGAATGTGCGGCGAATTTGGGGGATACGGATGCGATGAATGAGGTTGCGAGGTTGTACGAGGAGGGAAAAGGGGGAAAGAAGGATAGGGTGAGTGCTTTTGTTTTTGTGTTTTGGGAAGAGAGGGCGCGTGTCATCGTGTTATCTGGGTTGTCTTGTGGGTCAGGACACACAACCTAGAGCAAAGTCTTCCCCTTCCCCTTCCCTTTCTCAAGAACCAAAAAGCGAACTCGGGCATCAATCCATCCACTAACAACATCTCTCCTCTATAGTTCAAAGCCGCACAATACTACCGTCTCGCAGAGTCAAAGGGGAGTAAGACATTAGGGAATTCTTGGTATGTCATATTCCCCCTTTCCCTAAAACCCAATACTTCGGACCCCATCACTTTAGTAATACACCCCTACCACATCCACATCCACATACCACCACATACCATATCCCGTAAATCCTAGACTCATTCAATTGGTCCCTATCATCCTCCCTCTTCACCTTCTCCCCTCTTCATCTCCTCCAATCTAAACCCCATAAAACCCACTATACCAAATGCCTGAAAAAATTTCAAAAGGCTAATTATCAACCCATGGACAGGATCTGGAAAGATAAATACACGCCTCAAGATCCCTCTTAAGCCAATCCATATCGAGTATGTTTCGGGTCGGGGTTGGTGATTGATGAAAATGATGATAGGAAGCAATGGATGGGAAAAGGAAAATGAAGAGGAAAAAGAGGATGGGAGAACGAAATCATCAATGAACCTTTCCATAGTTCTTCCTACTCTGGAACCCAAAAGCTTTTTGATGTAGAAATGCCCGCGGGGATACGTTTGTTCGGCATGACCCTGACCGGAATATATGCATAATTATCCCAAATCGATCCCAATATGCTATATTCTAAATCACAGAACCCCATCATTCTACCTCTCGGATGTTGAGAATTCGATAGCGCGATTGAACATATATATTTCACACACACCCCGAACTTCCAGTAGGATCATAAGTTCCCTTTTTTATTCAGTTAAGGGACCTAGCACCAAGGGCGCAAGCAAGCAGGAGGGAGCACAAAGTATGAGTACCTTAGTTGGTAATAACAACTGTATTCCTATGCTATATACGCTCTGCTAATTTATTGATAAGCATTTCTGTGGGTTACGCCCTTTACCTACGGTGTACACTGTTGGGTCATCACTTTTGTGTGTTAGACTGGCTCTGGCGTCAACCCGCATTGCAACCGTAAACGCTGCATCCTAATCGCAGCGCTCCCGGCAGTAGAAGCACCCAGATGATTGAGGATATCGATAACAGTGGCATCTGCATATTGTTTTATATTTTCAGTTAATTTCATTTATGACCGGAAATCCGGGAATCAGAATTAATACTAACCTCGGAGATGCTGCAACCCGTTTGGCGTCTCTGGGAAATTGGGAATCATGTCGTTGGTGAGGATGGAACGTAGAGGCATAAGTGCTTGGTCAGAGCTAGATACTCGACTGTTGTGTAGGCGCGATATGCTATTGTCGTCGCTGGATAAACACACAAAGTTTTCGTCAGTTAAGTTTGAGTTATGGTTATGTTTCCTCGTGATACTTACTTCGTGCTGATCAGAACCCTTATTGAGCCCATCTCCTCTCGCAAAGCGCGTATTTCCCCAAGTATAAGTTGTGATACATTACCAGCCATCGTAATAAAAACGTAGAATACCAAGGCAAAATATCTTCAAGACTGTGTCATGGTGTATAAGTGCAGCAGAAAAATCAGACTAAGTGATATTTTCAGGCCGCCCGCAGTGACAAGTACCAAGGTTCCCTCCCTTCTTCTAGGGCGGGCAGATTCACACAGCGACCAAGCTCACGAGAGAAAGGTCAGTGTGTGTGACCGCGCGAATGACTTTAAAATCTGGTTGTGGTGGTCGACTTGAGGGATATCGACAAGTGGATCCGATGGGTTTCGTTACACGTGGCTTTACGGCTTTGATTCGAATGCTTCAATACCCCACGATGGCTTGTTAATGCCTTCCATCTGCATGCCACTGGCGGGAGTAGCGTCTTGAAAGGCTCTGCGGTGGCATTTGATCTGCCATGTTGTAGACTAGAGAATCAAGAGATGCGAGGAGCACAAGCGTGATTAGCTTGACTGTTTTATAGAAAAGTGAAAAGTAATCATGGTGTTTGCATCCGACTGCTGGTGAGCAGATTAAGTTGTTGAGGGATGTTCTAGTGGTGGGTAGGAGGGATGAAATATAAAGTATATATTATATATCCATTTCTAAAAATAGGCGCCCCTTCCTAAAGATCATCGCTGCCAAACCCCCATGTCCAAATCCTAAAACTATCCAGATCCGCCACCCGGCTCAATTCATTCACAAAGAAAGCTCGCGTGCCCGATCGACCGCCAGGGACCAAGAAAAAGGATGGAAGGATCTTGGCACCAAAAGAGTTAAAATATCCATTGCTAGATAGGTGCATTCATCCACTCCAAACCCATCAATCATAAGGTATTGTCATCGTTTCATACGTATCCGGAATCTCATACACAAAAGCGTAAGGTAGGAGTCGCACGCTAAAGGCTAATCATATTTCATCAAAAATCCCCTCCTCCCAAAACAAGACTCAAGTACCTTGCCTCCCCACTAGCATACGAAACACAAAAAGGAGTGGGTCGTATATGTGAATAAATAGATTTCCCTCTCGCGAGGTGCTTGTGATACCCCTTGCGGAGAAATGTAACCAATTCGGGCCGCGTGCTGAACGCTTTCTTGTAAGTCTGATTCATCATGAAAGTTTCGACAAGGCAAAAAAAGGAATTCGTTGAATAAGTCGTTCGTCGTAAACATATAAAAATTCATGGGCATACTGTGTGCTGTGCTGTGCTTGGTCGTGTACGTTGTGGTATAAGTCGGTTTAGCTCATTGGCTCTTGACCATCCTGTCGAGTCTCGGCCACCATCCGAGCAAAGTCTCGGACGATATTGCTGGGGATTTCATCCCACATTAACGAGCGAGTGTAAGCCTCTGCGGCAGAGCCTTGTTTGTTCAGGCGAAGAGCGGCCAGGGCATCGCCTAGGTTTCTTCGGTGTGCCAGAGGGGTGGCATGAGAAGATCCAACCATGGCGTCGTCGGACGTCAAACCACTGTATTGATCCACTGACATTGAGAAAATTTGATCTCGCTCTTGCTGCTCGGTGGGCGAAAGTAGCTGACGATGTAGAGTGGCGAGTGGAGAGTGTGAAGGACCAGTAGGGTCGGAGGCGACCCTTGAAGTCTTGGATGATCGTTTCGAACTGTCAGGTCGTATGGTCGTGCTTCGGAAATCTCCGGTCGTCGGATTGAAGGCTTGCGTCTGAAGCCCAGTGTCGCTGTATATGGTTTGCAGCACGGTTGTGGAAGCCACCCGGACATCTTCAGGCATTCGCGAGATGGGCCCGGATTTTGTCGAGGCGCTGTTGTTGGACACCACCCATGCACCACATAAAAGGAGCATGAGTAACAGCCCTGGAGCTGTTGTCGTGTCGCTCTCCCTCTCGGTGTTCCTCTCCTTCTTTGGTTGAATGACCAAGGACTTGTCCATTCTCTGTTCGGGTTCCAAGTTGAAGTCGGTGACTAGGGAAAAGTTATCCCACGGACTGCTTTCCATGGTCAGATTGTCAAAGTCGGAATATTCGGCGGAGTAACCGGTCGAACTGGGCACATTCGACATTGCGATACTCTCAGTCTTTTGAGCGTGCTCGGCGAGATATGCATTCTTCTTCCGCAGTTCACCGGTTTCAATGGTGTGACGGCGAACAAGCTCTTCCTTCTCCATCATCAACTCGTCGATGCACTGTTGCTGCCGTTGATGAAAGAGCATCATTTGCTCTCTTTCTTGTGCCCATGCTTCTTCACGTATTTTGAATTCTCCCAGAGCTTCTTCAAGTTCCGAGATCATATTCACCGTGTGTTTCTTTTCTTCCTCGAGCCTCTCAGTGTGCTGCTTTTTCCGTTGCCGTGAGTCAAGGCTGTTCTGAAGTCAGTACAGACGACATGGAAATAAACAGAATGGGCAGAGGACTAACGCTGCTTGTCTGTTCCGTAGCAATCGTTTTTGCTGCTTCAGCTCTTTAATCTCCTGCTCGTCAGTGGTCTGGGTAATTAGATGATCGATGGTCCGAAGTGTCCTCTCGGCTGGAATCTCGAAACGTGCATTCTTCTTCCGTATGCCATCTCTTCTGAGAAGTGGGGGGTTCGTACTGTATGATGGACTGGATAGCTGATTCCCATTAGGCATGGAGTGGATCTCCATGTGCTCGGCCGACTCCGCCGACGACCAGTCGTGACTCGACCGTGGTGATGTCAAGAGCGCATTTCCGTTGTAGTATTGCGCCGGTTGTGCGACGGGTAGGCCGCCGTACATTCCTTGAAGCTGTGGGTTCAACGAATCTTGGGGATAGCTTGGGCCCATGCCTTTGACGTCAGATTCCGAGGGAAACATGTCGTAAGTGGTCGATGGAGTGCAGGTATCTTGACCTCCTTGAGGCTCCCATGCCGTCGAAGAATGGTTGTACATGACTCCAGGTGCCGAATCCTCTTGGACGAAGGTCTGTCCGGTCTGCTCGAAGAATAGCGGGCTGGCAAGATTGGTGGATGGGAGAAGAGTTGTTGAGTCGGTGGAATAGGAGAAGTCAGACCATTGATTATCTCTTGGTGATATTGTGGAGGTGTTGTCGGCAAAGGACTCTCTTCGGTGGCCTAGGATGGGAGGCGACATTTCGTTGGTGGGGCGCTCAAGAATGCGGTCGTCGAGGATGGTGTCACTCTCGTCGTCCCTGAAGTCTTGTTGCCTAGAATCGGAGCGGAAATGGGACGAATTTGAAAGGTTGGAGTTCAGGTTATTGTAGGCCAAACGGGCCATGCCTGTTGACGTCCAAACTTGCCCGAAACAGGCGGTGTGGGAGGCGGGGATCTAAACGGATAGCGGGCCAGCCAAGAAAGTCGACCAGTTCTTTGCTGCAGGCTCCAAAGCAGAAATAGAAATAAGTGATCGTCCAAAGTCAAAGTTTCAAAGGTCGAATACTGAAGGGTCGGATGCTGTTGATGGACAGACCTTTGACCGAAATGGACGTGACGGAAGAGCGCAAAGTGGATAGAGAGCGATCGGCCTCTATAAAGAATGCTTTATTCTTAGAGTACTCCGTAGACGAGGGAGGAGTCTCATGCACAATTGCTTCGGGGAAGGTACGATTCAGGGAAAGAGCCGGTCCCGGTAGTTGTAGTGCAAAAGAGTTTGGCTGCTGCCCACTCTGCCCACTCCTTCTTCTGGTCCAGTGGTCAGCAGCAACCGTAATCGCAGGTCTTCGAGGCGATCAGTCCCGGCGTATAGCCTGGCAACGTTCGGATTAGAGCAACGTTGGGACGTCGAGTGACAGGCCGTAGGCAAGTTGGGTAGTGAGCTAGGCGGCGTTTGGCGAGAGGTATGGCTGGTACCAAAGTTGGGTAGCGAACGGCACTGGTGAGACCGAGAGAACGGATTGTAAGGATCCAGAGAGTGCGGCCTTTTGCGAACAGCTTTGGATTCTCCCAATTGGCAGCCCTTCGTGGCATTCTTTGGAGCATGGGGAACTTCTTGACCCACGCTTGCCAAATCCAATCTAGGCTTGGGCACACTTGCATGTTGGGCCACACATGGAACAAATCATCTTCAACCTTGGCCACGGAAGTCCGCGATCCAATATGTATTAAGCCGTCAACCCCCATCTTCGCGCCGTTAGACCGATCATTGATCATGGGGAACGTTTGCCTCTCAAACGAGCCTCATCGTAATGGATGACATCGCCTATGGTTTGATCTTATCCTAGCCTTGACCATCCTTTGGCATCCCATTCGTTAACCACTTTCTGTAGCTGTGAGGAGGCAACACGAAGTCGATCAATCAAGACGAACAAGAAACGCCCATCATAAAGGTCAAACTCAGATAACATCTCGATCGCTTTAGGCAGCCCCTCGACCGCTACATGTCCCCTGCCGTCGGTGTGTAGATCGCGTATCCGTCCAGTGCTGGGAGATCAAAGTGTCCAAGACGGTGTCGAAAAATGTGACATTGTTCTTGGACTGATGGATTCAGGTTCTGTCAGAAAAATGTTGGCAGTAGAGTCTGTCCCAATTTGACATTAGGTCATATGAGGTATCAGATTCAGCCCACGGTATCCTGATCCCAAATAGACGCCTGAGGTATCGGGAACTTCATGTGTGTAGTTGGATGACAAGAGTCATAATGGAATACCCGTTAGGCGGTGGCGTGCATAAACCATTGGAATATGTGATTGGGAAAAGGAAATAGAAAATCTTATTCTATTCTTGCTATTCCTATCTACTGAAAGGCTAGACCCTGTCTATTCTATGATCTTCCCCTGCTTCGGCTCTTCATTCCATTCCTCCAACATCAAAGGAGGAAAGCCTGTTGGACAACCTCCACTGTCGCAGGAACCAATGAAAATATGGCGTCGGGCCTTCAAGCGCCCGACAGGAGGAAAGGCTTCAAGTGATGGGGAAAAGAGAGAATAGTCGCTTGAGATAATCAGCTTGTAGTAAGAAATATCCGGTTCAGAGAGTCCGCGGACCGGGTCCTCAAAGGACAGTTGGAATAGCCCAACACTTCAGAGCGATATCTACTGGGCAACAACCCTGGAGTGAGCTTTCATGTGTTTCCAATTAGTTGTACAAAGTCGTCCTGTTGGGCAAGTTCTTGGTGTCCGGTGTCGTTGACGCCGTCAATGAATTCGTCATCTAGGTCATCTGAATCAATGTCCTCGCCGTCTGTGTCGGCGTATTCATCCTCGTCGCTTGATAGGTCACTATCATTAGCGACGGTAGTTTCCACGCTGTCGACTGCATCCGCCGACTTGGCGGCGTGTTTGCGTATCTGCCCAGCACGGTCAACATGGGGTAGATCACACTTTCTCTTTCGACAGGTTCCTGTGTTAGCATAGTCAGGGCACTCATTAATATGACGGTTGCTGCAGTCAACACCATTGCCGCAGTAGCCCAAGGTTGCAAAATTCTTGCATACCGGAGCAGACGGGTTCACACGAACATGTGCGTAACGGCAGCTCGGATTTGAACACTTTCCCCGCAAAAAATGTATGCAAGCAGGTACTCGCTCGGGAGTCGCATCATGGGACAGATCACAGGAATCACCCGCGGGACAGGTGCCCTTCTGAAGGTAGGTCGGACAGATCGCCACAGTTGTGGGGTTATGGTGATAGAGACACGCTGGACCCTTATTGCAATGCCCTAGGAAAACGAGACGGCGTCAGTATGCGGCCCGCTGTAGGCGATATCGCTACCACATCGAAAGTACAATGACACCATTCAAGGATAGGAGATGAAGGGTACCGGTCTTGGTGAAACTCTTGCACAGGGAAGAGCTCTTCTTAGCCCTGTCAATAGTCCTGTCAAAGGTCAGCTGGCTGATCCTATACCGGAAGGATCCACGGCCTGTCCAAACCGCCTGCTTGTGCTGGTGGCCAACAGCCCAACTTACTTGCTGGCGCTCAACGTACGGCTGCATCTAGATCCTTCAGACACGTCGCGGTCAACACCCAAAAGGGCAAACGTTCAAGGAGTGACATTTGTCCGCAGCAAACAAGGCAACCTCTATC
>QQTW01003657.1_pt1 | contig 11395 bp, 10 predicted proteins | sample 1904831 | NCBI WGS metagenome assembly QQTW01 (sample SAMN09435610, study PRJNA476489) | Subsurface metagenome, whole genome shotgun sequencing project.
ATGACGCCGACATCGACAATGCCATCTCCTGGGTCAACTTTGGCATCTTCTATAACCACGGCCAGGTTTGTTGCGCCGGCTCCAGGATTTATGTGCAGGACGGCATCTATGACCAGTTCGTCGAGAGGTTCAAGGAGCGCACGCAGCAGAACAAGGTCGGCGATCCGTTTGCTCAGGATACATTCCAGGGTCCGCAGGTGTCGCAACTCCAATTCGACCGGATCATGGGGTGAGTCTCTCACTTCCACCACCATTCCATTCTGTCTTCTTCCCACTGGCTCACATCCCCTCTTTCCAGATACATCGACGAAGGCAAGAAAGCCGGCGCCAAGATCGAGCTCGGCGGCGACCGACACGGAAAGCAGGGCTACTTCATCCAGCCCACCATCTTCTCGAACGTGACCGAGGACATGAAGATCATGAAGGAGGAGATCTTTGGTCCCGTGTGTTCGATCTCGCGCTTCAAGACCGAGGAGGACGCGATCCGGCTCGGCAACAGCACCACCTACGGCCTCGCCGCGGCCGTGCACACGCGCAACCTAACCACCGCCATCCGCGTCTCCAACGCGCTGCAGGCCGGCACGGTCTGGGTCAACACGTACAATACCATCCAGTGTCAACTCCCGTTCGGCGGCTACAAGGAGAGCGGCATCGGCCGTGAGCTGGGTGAGGCGGCTCTCGCCAACTATACCCAGACCAAGTCCGTCAGCATTCGCCTGGGGGATGCACTCTTCCCTTAGGTGGAGAAGCTTGTTGTCGAAAGTGTCAGAAATCACTCAAAAAGGGTGGGGTCGGGAATGGCTGGCGTCTTTTCGGGAATGGTAGATGAATGAATGGAATGATTGGGGCCAAAATGCAGATATCATACCTTTTGCGATCACGCTTCCTCTTCTGCGTGTTCTTGTCTTATATTGCCCGACGCCCTCTCTTCAGCTAGCCAGGATATAGCTTTCCGCAGCCAACCCATCTCTCAGCCAGGACAAATCTCCAAGATGCATCTCTTGACTCCTTCACTCCCATGTTCCCCAACAGTAGTGACATGAGATCCATGCTCTCGCTCCAATCGGGATATAAAGTCATCGACACCACCGCCGACGCCGAAATAGAGTTTCTTCGACGCCACCAGGGCTCTTACACGCGGTTGCCCTTGCTGCTTAGCCTCCAATTGTGCTGCACCTTGCCTTGACGCACGGCTATCGAATCGGGCGGAAGCATGATCTGCACCTGGCTGCAAAGCGGCCGAGAGGACTAGCGCAAAGGCGTCGAGGCTGGACGGCGAGTAGATAGTCTCCGACGCCAGTATCAGCCTGTGACTCTCCCAGCCTGCCTCTGCCCCCGCGTTGTAGGGCAGCAAACATATGAACTGCTCGTTCCATGGTCCCGAGATCGCGTCGATGAGGATGTGTTTGTCTTGTAGGTATGTTGTGAACTCCTCAATGAGGTCACGCGTGATCTCCACGTCTGATTCGTCTTGCCAGTGATGCAGAGGTGCAGTGGAGGAGGATGAAGGGTTGGTTAGTGGTGGTGGTGGTGGTCCCTTGCAGATCATGAGCCATGATAAGAGCATGTTCGGGATCGTGACGAGTTGTAGAACGTCAATGTTGTAGTCCGCTAGCGTAAAGTGCACGTTCCGAAGCCCTTCAGCGAGAACGCGCTGGAAGAGAAAGGCTGACGGGAGGGCGGTGCCGCAGCCAAGCTGAGTAGGGAGTCAGTTCGTCCCGAGTTCTCAAAAGATGCAGAGCGTTTCCTTGAAGCATGAGAAGATGGATATGACAAACCTCAAGCACATGAAAATGGCTACCCTCCCTAGAATCTCGGTGAAAATAGCTCTCGTTGCCGGCGAGCAACGAGACTAGATCCAGAGAACACTCCCAGCTCTTCAGGCCACCCTCGTAGACGCTAGTTTTGATATCGTCGTTTCCAAGCAGCAACAAAGATGTATCGGCTTCATCATTCGCACCGTTTTCTGTTCCTAGTATGTTCACCGCTTCGTCGCTGGCCATGAGCTGCATTCGTATGTCAAAGAGCTCACGTCGCGGGATACATGTGTCTCCATCGACGTTACCGGCATTCCCATCATGACCTTGATTGGATCCAGGGATGCGTAATGTGCCGTAGGAGATTTGCTCTGGTAGGTGCCGTAACTGAACGGAAAAGGGGGCTTAGCAAGAAGCGACACTTCATGAAAGGCCATGGCTAGCGGAATACGCTTGACGGAAGGTGAAGTAGAAGATCTTGTGGAAAGAGTCCCGCCACCGTTCAGAGACCTCTTCTCAAGCAATTGACCCTGTGTGAACATAGGCTCCTTGTTAAAAGAAAAGAAAGAAGAAAAAAAAATACCACAAAATGGCCAAAAATAAGCCACGATAGCCTCAGCCAAGTACTCATCCAAAGACCATGCCCCAAGTAGAGACTCTAGAAACATAAAATCATGTTCTAGACAAGCTAGAACAAACCACCCATTGCAAAACGACAGGTCTCTTTTCTGACGAGATTGCAGATGCAAAGAAAATGCATGTCCCATACCAGTTCCGCCAGCGAGTGTCTCTGCGGCGAGATCCGCCCACTGGCACCCAACGGAGGTGCAGCCACCGGCTGCTGTAGGCCCTCCATGGTGCCAGGGGGCCGTTGCTGGGAATCACTCCCGTCGACGCCGTCAATGTCATCGCCCGAAAAGCCGAACTGAAAGGTCGAAGTGTTCATTGTAGGTATAATGTGCAAGTCAGGATGGATATAGGCTTGAGGTTGGGATTGCTGACTATAACTTGGACTTTACGGAAGATGAGAGCACCGCACAATGGGGGGTTATTTTACAGCGAGTTTGATCGACTTGATTATAAAGTCAAGCCGAGAGTGGTAGAATGGATTCTATTGGGTGGGGTGCAATTAGTATAGCAACCCATGATAAGCGGCCAGGGGACGTCGTCAGGGATTTGATGCCCATGATTCCATCAGATGAGCGATGATGAGGAAAGTTTCCACCTTCAAGCATGTAATGTAAGTACCTTGCTTGATAAGTGCCGTCGAATGACTGATGATGAGAACCATCTCTTACCATCGACTATACGACGCAGACATCCAGCGGTTGTAGCAGGTTGCACTAATAATTAGGCAGTAACATAAATGATTTTCATGTCTTCCAAAAACTTGAAGATCTAACTTTATTCATTTCGTTTCAATCCCGTCACATGGTAAGGCTACCAAACTCCCAATCATCATGACCAAAGAAAAAAAAATTGGAAAAGGTAAATGAGAATCAAAATCTACGCGTGTCCATTGACGCCATTCGCAACGCCTATCTTCGGCGCCACGACCGCCTTCTCGAGCGCCTGTAGCACGTCGGCGCGCAGATCATGCGCGTCCTCGACACCGCAGCTCAGACGGACGAGATCATCATAGACGCCCGCCGCCTCGCGCTCTTCCAGGGGGATGCCGGCATGGGTCATGCTGCTGGGGAGCTCGACGAGACTCTCGACGCCACCGAGGCTCTCGGCCAAGGTAAAGACCTGCGTGAGCCGACAGAAGCGCTCGGCCGCTTCGTGGCCGCCCTTGATGCGGAACGAGAGCATGCCGCCGCCCATGCCGTCGCGGTGCTGCTTCAGCGCGATGTACCGATGTCGATGCGACTTGAGCCCAGGGTAGTTGACAGCGATCACGTTCGGTGACGCCTCGAGCGCCAGAGCCACGGCCGTCGCGTTGACGGTCGCTTCGCGCGCGCGCAGGTGTAGCGTCTTGAGACCGCGGTGCGCGAGCCAGCAGTCAAAGGGTGATGGCACTGCGCCAATGGCGTTTTGTAGAAACGTCAATCGCTCTTTCAACTCGTCCGAGTTGAAGCACGCCACGCCCATCAAGACGTCCTTGTCTGTATTAGCGGGGATTGTTGCGACCAAGAGAACCGAGAAAACTCACCGAATGGCCGTTGATGTACTTGGTGACCGAATGCACCACGATATCGGCGCCATGATCCAGCGGGTTCTGCACGTACGGGCTCAGAAAGGTGTTGTCGACCACGACCTTGATGCCGTGTCGATGCGCGACCGTGGCCACGGCCCGGACGTCGACCAGGCTCAGGGTCGGATTGCTCGGGGTCTCGATCCAGATGAGCTTGGTCTCGTTGGGTCGGATCAACTCGGCCACGTCCAGCTCGATGCTGGGCGAGAAGGTCACCTGCACGCCGTGCGCGGCCGCAACCTTGGTGAAGTAGCGATGCGTGCCGCCGTACACGTCCGACACCGAGACCACGTGCGAGCCCGCCGCGAGCGATTGCAGGATGGTCGCCGTCGTCGCGGACCCGGATGCGAAGGCCAGTCCATATCGCGCGTTCTCGAGGGCCGCTACCGCCTTCTCAAAGTTGTCTCTGCCCGGGCATCAGCGGGATTAGGTCTCCTGGAGGTCGTGGAGACTATACCGATTCGGATTCGAGCTCCGGCTATACTCGTATAAGCCAACTGGTTGGCCAACAGCTGTCTGCGCAAAGGTCGTCGAGAGCGAGATCTGTGAATGGCCAGTCAAATTGAATCTCCCCTGTAATCGATGGCTATTGATGCTGACCGGTTCAATCACTGCTCCCGTCACCGGATCATGGGGAGCCCCATCATGCACCGCGCGCGTTCCAAATCTGTGGACGGGCGATGGGGCGCGCGGAGGAGTATCAATGGGTCCCTTGAACATTGTCATGATAAGCGTATCGGCTTGAAGCTGTGGCGTTGTCGCCGATGTCAAGTTGAGCTGTTAGACAGGGCTATGACAGTAACATGGACTTGTGCAATTGTTTCCCTTCGCTAAGCAGCTCGTTCCTGGTCACTCGTTCACAGATTGATTCTTCGGAGAAATATCAGGATCGAGTGCCGGCTGTCAAAGGCTTTATATATAGACGTCGCGGTGCTGTCATCCTCGTCATGCAGCGATGTCGCCATCGCCAAGCTGAGGGACGGGGCATTCCGCCGCCGCGCATCACAAATCAGGCACTCAGCCCTAAGCCGACCCCGGCCCGTTGATGACAAATCTTAGTAATCCAATAAAGTAAGCAGCCGATTAGTCATGCCTCATTAGTAGGCTGCCTTGAGTCTTGCAGCATGCTATCAGAAATGAAAGGCCCGCAACAGATTCGAAGATTATCAGAAATGGCTTCTGAAGGGCTCATGATGGAAAGATTAGGTCAGCGATGTGCGGATCAGAAGTCGCAGTCCCCAAGCCACGGTTAAGCCACCAGGGCTGTCTCACCACTTAAGAGTTGGACATCCCCATCTAATCTCCACCCAATTTCCAGAGCCTCGGCTTTCGCGTCCACGTCGCATCGTTATCTGCCACTGCCACTGCCACTGCCACTGCCACTGCCATTGCCATTGTCGGCTTCAACCCATGCGATACCAGATGCCCGAATAGTCCGCCAGCTCCTTCCGGCCTGACGCGCCGGCGCAAGTCCGTCCTCCAAGATGGACCAGAAAAAGCCATCGTCGAACACTTGGCCCGATGCCTTGACGGTGCCGTCGCAATGGCCGAACCTGTACGCAAACTTCATCACCAAGAATGCTGGAGCCGTATCTCAGATCGAGTCGGCACTGAGGTCGTTAACATACATTATCCCTGGTCAGTATGATTGGCATGATAGGTCTAGTAACGCACACTAATGATATACAGGCCGATTTCGCGATACCGAGATCGCATCCGAGTCACGTTCGTGCTCCATGTCGCAATGAAGATGGACACGCCCGGACTGACAGGTAACAGTACATAGCGGCATCCAACTGCTCTCCTTGTACCATGACTCTCTACTGGCACGCGCCATCGCGCGCCTACCGCCCGCCTTCCACAACTCCCACCCAAGCCCGCACAACCGCTACACGCGCTTCTGGACCAAGCGATCGCCCGTGTACAAACGCATCGCGCTCACGCTCCAGATGATCCGATACACGGAGCTCCTGTGCGAGATGGCCGCCAAACGACGCAGCGAGAAGGCGCGATGGCGGGTCGTTGTGCTGCTCGAGATCATCAAGGCCGTGTGCCGCCTGTTGCTGCTGCGATTGACCAACTCGCGGCCGCTCCTGACGCCGCCTCTCCCAGAACGCGACGTCGACCCAGCCGCACTCGAGGAGGCGAGCCAATGGGAAGCGGATGGCCACGCGCCGTCCGACTCGGCCAAGGTATCCGATCACGCCCACGACGATGACGCCGACGACGATCAACTGGACATCGAGACCGGCGCCCAAGGCGGCTGGTACATGCCTCGCACCGGCCTGACGCTGCCGACGTTACCCGCAGCCACCGATGTCACCAACTACCTCCTCTCCAAGGTGCTGACGGCCGAGGACGTCAAGCCGCCCAAAGCGCTCCTGCACCGGGTCGCGGGGCCCGGCCGACTGGCCGAGATCCTCTACATTCTTCGTCCCGTCATCTACGCGCTCGCGATGCAGCGCTGGCACGACGTGCGCACCGTCGATGGCAGACCCGCCCGGAAGAGCTGGCGTCCCTGGTTGATCGGTCTGGGCATCGAGTACGGCGCGAGACAGCTCGCGAAGCGGGACTTCCAGGAGCGCTTCGCCGGTGGTTTGAGGAGTCTGACCGGTCTCGAACGGGAGGAGCTCCGACGGAGAGCGTGGGCGTTGGCGTGGTGGGCGATGCGGGGTGCTTTTTATGACAACATCACGAAGTATGGCCCCTCCAGTCCTTGGGTTAGGGCGATGTCACGTGTAGAGTTGCGGGCTGACGTTGTGCGATCTGCAGGCCATCGTTCGAAAGGGTCAAGGCCAGTCTCCGAAGGATGCCGCTCAATCTCCTGGGTGGCTCTCTCGTGAGCGGCATCCTTGACGATTACACCTACCTCTGGGACGAATATTACTTTTCGACTTCGACTCTGTGATTCTCGATCTGTACCATGTTACTCCGACAGCCTGGCATGCATATCCTGGCTTCGGTTTTGCGTTGGAACTTTGGACACCGATCTTGCTTTCATTCAGCACTCCGTTTTTATATCGTTCATCTCATGTCATGACACCTTTGTCCTTAGTCTTTCGGGTGCTCTTGGCTTTGGTCTAGATGATGTGCCTCGGCGATTGCTACATCTTCTAATCGTTAACAATTGATACCCTTAATTCTTTCTACCATGACCTGTCGAATGAAAAAGAATCAGTGGATGTACAAGGCCATTGTGCTATATACGAAGTCGGGAGGCGGATGTCTCGGAGCGCGCTGCACTGAGGAAGACTTGGCCAAACCCCAGAACTTTTCGTCATATGCTCGAACATAACTTGCATCACTAAGTCTTTTCATCCCATACTCGAAGAGAGGGACTTGCAATCGTCAGTCATAAGATAGAGCAAGTGCTCGCCAGTCCAGCACGATCTCTGGAACACAATGATTGATTGAAGGAAAGTCGGCTATCGTCGGCATTGTCGCGTCGGAAGCGACTCGGCACAATCCAAGCTCTAATCGGAATTACAATCGACGGTGACATCTCTATACCGACATCTTTACCATGCCTCCGCCACCGGCATTTGACGTCCAAGCTGTGACAGATACCACCGCAGTCGCCATACCCGACCCATTGACCGTCAATGCCGTGACGCTACGCCGAGCGCAAGCAGCCAAGCTCAACGGCGGGGGAGGCGCATATTCGACCAGTGACTTCTTCAAGGGGGAAGGTGCGTGAAACGAAGCCCTATTCCACATGTACCTTACTTACGAGCATCGTAGATACCACCAAGCCCAAATCAAAAAGATGGGATCACCGATTGAATGCCGAGAGCAAATCGAGGAAACCGTCCTCGATGAAGGCCACGGCAAGATATCTCAAGACGCCGGGCATCATCTCTCTGGGCGGTGGATTGCCATCCAGCGAATACTTTCCGATCGAGAAACTCACCGTCAAGGTGCCGACGGTGCCACACTTCTCCGAGGCGGAAACGCGCGACAATGGCAAGACGCTGGAGGTCGGCAAACACGATGTGGCCGAGGGCAAAGGCGCGTACGACCTCGAGATCGCGCTCAATTACGGCCAGGGCATTGGGTCGGCGCAGATGCTGCGCTTTGTGACGGAGCACGTCGAGATCATCCATCGCCCAAGGTATCAGGACTGGCAATGTACCTTGACTGTTGGAAACACCTCGGCGCTGGATATCGCCTTGCGAATGTTCACGCGGCCGGGGCAGTTCATCCTGATGGACGAGTACACGTTCTCGTCGGCCATCCAGACGGCTCGACCAATGGGCGTCGAGGTCGTCGGTGTCAACATGGACGCCGAGGGCCTGATCCCCGAGCACTTGGATGACATCTTGAGCAACTGGGACGAGCAAGCGCGTGACGGCGCTGAGAAGCCCTTCCTGCTATACGCCGTTCCGTGCGGACAGAACCCCACGGGCGCAACGCAAGGGCTCGAACGACGGAAACGGATCTACGCGGTTGCGCAGAAACACGATCTCTACATCCTCGAAGACGACCCTTATTACTTTCTGCAGATGCAGCCGTACCAAGCCACCGACCACAGCCCTCCGCTTCCGTCCACGCACGAGGAGTTCTTGGCGGCCTTGATCCCATCCTTCCTGAGCCTCGACACCGACGGGCGCGTCATGCGCATGGATTCGTTCTCCAAGGTCATCGCGCCGGGCATGCGCACCGGCTTCATCACGGCCTCGGAGCAGATTGTCGAGCGCGTCGTCCGCCATCAGGAGATGTCGGTCCAGAACCCGAGCGGTCTGTCGCAGTTGACGCTTTACAAGCTCCTCGACGAACATTGGGGCCACGGAGGCTTCTTGGACTGGCTCGTGTATCTGCGTGGCGAATATACAAGGCGCCGAGATGTCATGCTGCGTGCGTGCGAGACACATCTGCCCAAGGATGCCGTGCGGTGGCATCCTCCGGCTGCGGGAATGTTTGTATGTCCAATCGTCTCCTTACTCGGTCGAGTGTCTTTTCATTCTCTTTAGACTGTCCATTGTGGAGACTGTGATTTACTAATATATCGATTTCATGAAATAGCTATGGCTCAAAATCAACTGGCAACTTCATCCACTTGCTCGCTCACACCAGCAACGCCAAGGCGACAACACACCAGACGCATCAGGGCCATCCAACGAACTCCCCACCACCACCATCACCACCTCCAACACCCACAATAGTAAATCCATGACCGAGATCTACATCGAGATCGAACAAGCCATCTTCGACGCCGCCGTCCAGCAAGGCGTGCTCGTCTGCAAGGGGAGTTGGTTCCGCGCCAATCCCGTCGACGAAGAAACCCCCAACGCCAACCCGAGAGACCACTCCATCACCCCTGAAAGGAAAATCGAAGCCACGCAGCACCAGGACGATGAGAACGACCACGACAAGAAAAACGAGAACAAGAAGCAAGGATCTTCCACGCACAAAGTGGTTGATGATGCTGCTGCTGCTAGTGGTGGTGGAAGTGGAAAGGACATGTTCTTCCGCACCACCTTCGCCGCGGCGCAGGAAGGTGCTATGGACGAAGGGATCAAGAGGTTCGGGGCAGCTCTTCGTGCCGAATTCCACATCTCGTGATTGTTCTTGGATCTGCGTTTTATGGCTTTCCTTTTTGGTTGTGAGGGCTTAGTTTGGGAGTTGGGTTTAGAAAGGGGGAAGGTGATGGACTTTCAACGAGAGAAGAACTAGGGCGGAATTGAGTGAGGGAAAAGATAGACATATACAGCGATGAGATGATACATTGGCTGAAAGAGACCAGTGCCGGGTATGGCGGGACCGAAGCGTTGATACCATATCATCGAACCATCATACAAGGAACATTCTTTGTTAAAACTGCCGTTATACAACACCACTCCCGCAGCCCCACAACCTCCATCTAACCCAAACGCCGGTACAGTCTGTTCCGGTATCAGTCAGTAAGAAACAATCCATCAATCCCCACCCAGCCGTCTTCCCGGCCCACGATTATTCCACAACCCCGAAACACCGCTCGCGAACCCGGACGCGAACCCACCCGCCGACGCCCCTCTCGCCGGCTGCTGCTGCCCCCCGCGCTGCTGGGTTCCGGCTCTGCCAGCAATATCCGGCACGAAGGCCGTGCCATACGATCTGGTGGTCGGGCCTCGACGACCAGCGGGTCCCGCGAACCAACGACGCACGAACTCGGGCGTGACGATATAGTTGCGCCCGCCGCCGAAGGCCGGGTAGATGCGCGTCAGGAAATCGTACAGGTGCGCGGCTAGCAGCCCGCTCGCTTGGATCATGGTCGCGTTTAGGCCGCCCATAACCAGCGTCATGAGAAGAAGCGCGTACGGAAGCCATTCGATCGGGATCGTGATGATGTAGATCGTTACTTTCCTGCCGCGGTTCTCTTGCGCATACGTGTATGCTAGGGCGAGAACTAGGGCTGTAGGGGGGAGGGGGGTCAGTTGTGGGTTGATTTGGGGGGAAGGGGGAAGGGAGGAGGGGGATGGGGCGTACCTTGGGTGAAGATGATTCCGCCTAAGTATATGGCGTTGGCTAGCTAGAGCTGCGTGTCAGCACCGAGTTCATGTATGTTGAGTGCATGCCAGCAGAAGTATCATGATAGGTAGAGGGTTGTGTGAAATAGGAAACAGAAAATGGGAAATGGGGAAATGTAGGGCGCCATAACCGGCAAACGTGAACCTCTAAAAAAATCACGCCAGCTTTCTCAATTGGACAATCCCACCATCTCGCACTTCGCCAGAGGACCGATATTCGAGTCGTGGTCCCCTGCGAAGCACGAGGCTGATCTCCCTCGTTTCCAGGAACCGCTTCAGCTAGAAGGAGGCTGGGCGGGCAGATATACGAGGTTTTTGTGTGATAACAAAGCATCAATGATGCAGTGATGACAAGAAAATGGGCATGACCTTGAAAATATGCGAACCAGAGATTGGAGAGAAAAGACATTCACATACCACGATAACGAGACCCACGAATACCAGATACACGAAGAAATCTCCAGGCTGGTTGAACCTAGGCGCATCACTCTCGATAGCCTTGCCGTACGTATACACTTTTTCCAATCCCATCCCAGATCAGCAACCGCACAACCGCACAACCGCACAACCGCACAACCATATATCCTCACTCCCGGGGTGAAACTTACAGAAATACGTATCGAGCAGTATCCCGAGCTGAGGACCAGTGACCCAGAAAGAAGTGACGAGACGCCATATTTCGGGCGGGAATTTGAAGAGCCACGGCGTGTAGTAGATGACGTACTTTCCGCTCAGGATGCCGGAATACACTAGGATCGAGGTCGTGGCCGTCGCCGCCGCGAGGGTTCTGGATAGGTCAATGTCAGTCTTGTGAGGTTGAGATATGGAGATGATCATGAGCCGGAGGGATGGTTGGAGAGCGTGATGCGCCTAGGTTCAACCAGCCTGGAGATTTCTTCGTGTATCTGGTATTCGTGGGTCTCGTTATCGTGGTATGT
>QQTW01003658.1_pt1 | contig 11395 bp, 11 predicted proteins | sample 1904831 | NCBI WGS metagenome assembly QQTW01 (sample SAMN09435610, study PRJNA476489) | Subsurface metagenome, whole genome shotgun sequencing project.
CGAGCATATAAAGGGTAAAGGTCGTGATATGCGTTTCCACATCGAGACCATTGCCTAGGTCGAGTTTGTCGGTAACCAATTCACCGCCTTATTCTGCCCGCAGCCATTCAAGACAATGCAACCGTAGCAATGGTGCTTGAGGTGATATATGTGACCAGACATGGTGTAAGTCGCGGACGACTATCATTCTCCTTATGGCCAAGCTTTGAATACAAACTTTAAGAGCCATTCCTTTCAATTGGCGGTCATGTTGGTTGTGGTACTTACGAGTCTGCAGCATTCATCATGTACAGCTCTAAGTTATTTTGAACGGTGTCAAAATCCTGCCATCGGTGGGTGACTTGCAAGCAGCAACTGATGCGTCTGCTTAGTTCCGGGTCAATTGGGTGCAGAACCCCCAAACCGGGGCGTATCAGACCAATGTGCCATCTCCAACCGGAATCCCGAGTGATCCTCCGCTGGCGGGTTATGGCGTTTTGCAAGCCAGGCAACTGGCTGAACATATTGTCAAGCTCGACCCTCCCGTCGCTCGGGTGTACTCGAGTCCTTTCTATCGGTGTCTGGAAACGCTCGCACCGACTGTGGAGAAGCTGAAGGAGAAAGGCCTGGGCGGCCATGAGATCAGGGGTGACAACGGCATCGGGTACGCATCGCTTGCTCCAGAAATGCCCGCTCGGACACTTCGACTGAATGCGATACACACGCAGAGAATGGTACGGCACCGCGCGCTTCGATCACCCATCGCCCGGCACACCCGAACTGCTCCGCAAGTTTTTTCCGACCTACTCCCAGACTTATCGACCATCCATTGTGCCCTCCCGGAACGGTGAGACGATTGATCAACTCCACGACCGTTGCGCGTATGCAATGTCACGTATCGTCGCCGACCTAGACGCGGAAGAGTCGAAACCGAAGGCGGTGCTGCTGTGCACACACGCCGCTTCCCTGATCGCCATCGGCCGCGTCCTGACCGGACATATGCCCGAGAGCCCGGACGAGGAGGACTTCAAGCCATTCACCTGTGGTTTGTCCAAATTCGTCAGACGCTCGGTCCCACCCAAAGACGAGCAGAACCGTCTGGAGAAGTGGGAACCTGGCAATGGAGACTCCATCCCGAAGACGGACTGGAGGAACGGCAAAGGCGTACGAGGGGGGTGGGACTGCGTGCTGAACGGTGACTGCAGTTTCCTAGACGGTGGCGAGGAAAGAGGCTGGTGAGCTTTCCACCTTCCGCGGGCGATCGAACCCACCTCCTGATGTTTTGCTTCTCTACTTGGGCCTGCCAGACTGCTCATGGTGGAATCATTATCGTGAAGCACGAAATCTTTCAGTCTCCCACTCCTCGACGTATCGAATACTCCAATACTTAGCAGTCCCTTTGTATCGCCGGCAAGCCAGATATGATATTGTAGAGTGAATGTCTCCAGCGAGCATCGCCCAAGCCACGCAAAAACCAATGAATGGAAGTTGCGAAGTTGTCGATTCGTATTGCGGAGAATGATAAAGGACAGAACAGGTAGAGAAGATATAAACGGCTGCCAGCGATTATAGTCAAGTTTGTCGGCTGAATGACCAGCAAACCACCAAAATCCGGGAAAAGTCGTCAGCGCCAAAACAACTGACAAGAAGCGGATGTAGTAGTAGTAATGTTGGAGAGAGCTGAAAAGCATGTTGGGATGACGCTGTTCTGAGCTGCTCGCTGCAGAGACAATCACGAACAGTACGCCGAACACCATGCCAACATGAACTATGAAGATGTCCAGCAAGATGCGAAAACGCCACTCGGTGACATTCCAATGTATACGACATAGCTTCTTGAGAACGAGAAAGACAGCTTCTAAAATCCCCGGGACGCGGATCGAGATGTTTACTAGGATCGCGGATACCGCTATTTTTCCAAGGAGGAAATAGACATTGCGGTTGTGAGTATGCCCTACCTTCATAGTCCAGTAGATCACCACGACCCAGAAACTAACAAGTGGGGCAAAGTAGTAAAAGAGATAATCGGTGCGCATAACATAAGTTAAGACACAACTGAGAAGATTCAATCGTACCAGGACAGAAGTCACTCGCTGACCTGAGAAGTCGTCTTTCTTGTAGAAATAGATGGTGTGTCCGAAACCAGTCATGAAAAGGTAAGAGGCCACCAATAAGCGGATGATCTGATAGATTCTAAGAACCTTAGATGCTCCAGTGTAGTGATAGATCAGAATGATGAACTGCATCCATCCTTTCCACTCGTCGGTCTGATGCCTCGACAACAACGGCTGGTCTAGTGTGATTGGATGGGCCCGCTGATCGCCCCCAGGACCTGTAGGCCGTGCTGACCGGCGCATGGAGATCACTCCAAGCAACAATGTGATCATAGAGAATGCGATGAACTCGTTCTGAGAATAGTCCTTCTGGCTCTTGTTGAAAAAGTGGGTTCGGTCTGCGATGAAGCAATAGCACACCGCTGAAAAGAAAGCGAGAAGTGCGTACGAGTGTTGACTTGAAGGTAGTACAGGTGCTATCACCCTACCTGCATTCATATTTTCAGTCATATCTTGTTCGAATGTTCCCTGGACAGACTCACCTCTCCCAGCAATTGCTACAGGAAGGAGTCCGAGACCAAGTCCAAAGAGTAGAATCACATATTGTACCCACCCAAGACTCCTGTATTTGGCGCAGCAAGTCCGATCCAACGGATATGCTCCAGACGCTACAGCATCGGTGTTGCATCGTAGGTTCAGGAGGACGTCTGCCTCTCTATTCGCCACGTGCTCGACGACATGCAGACCACTTTCCTCGTAGGCGAGCTTTTCTTGCCAGACCATACGGGAGTAGCTCCACAGGACGTTTACTCCCTGGGTAGCAGAGAGCTGTCGCAAATATTCGTTCATTCCTTCAACCTTCTCCGGCGTAATGCTGGCGGCGCGCGATGGCGAAAGCTTCTCGTACAGAGGGACCTGCACTGGCGCGAGGAGCAGGCAGTTACCGGTCATTTGGTGTGAACGAGCAACGTGGGAATTAGTATCGGCAGCCTGTGATAAGTTCGGACGCACGAATGGCATGATCTTGTCGACGGCCTTCTTAAACACGTCTACCGGGCTGTTGTCAATATGTCTCGCATGCCACAAGCCCCCGCCAATCAGTATCAGAGCAGGACTGTCCTCATCGCTAGTAGCATCCGATTTGGGAATTGCGGCGAGGTCTCGATAAGCAGTCAATTCTTCGTGAAGTCGTGTCGAATTCAGGAATGGATCCCAGATGAAATTCATCTCCAGTCCGGCACCCCTAAAGCTAAGTTCTCCGTGTTTATCAGCGAGACCCATGGCTTTGTCTGCAGCTCCTCTGTCCACTTTTCTTGCGATTGCCCAGAAAATCTGTCTTATGGTTGAGTCTCCAACGAAAAGCGCACTCCTCGTTTTCAGACACCTCCCGATGTCTTCGGAGGTATAGTCATGCATCAAACAGCCTGGAGGCTGCCAATTTTGGAAAGGTTGTTCATGGAACGGCCCACGAGCGGAGTCCAACCACCGTCCCTGATGAAGCAGAGCCTTACATTTATACGGATCGTGTGCATCTGACGTGTAGGCCTTCATCAGCGAGTGTCTTGATCCGATCCCCAGCCATCGGATGAGCTCACCTAACCAGCAGTATCGGTAGGTAACTGCCAGAACAACGGCGAAGGATATGATGAAGTAAGATCGATGGATTGCATGGGACAACGTGGCTTTCGACAGTGGCGGGTTTGACTTGTAGTACGCCATTTCAAGACCTTGAAGAAGATGATTCTGGTTCGGGTCGTAATGAGCAACAGAGGAACAGAGCTATGTTACTTATACTTAGGTGAGTACGAACCGTACAAAGAGGCGTAAAAGAAGGCGAACAATCACAAGAGATGATTGAATGATTCAGAGATTCTTCCGGATTTGGTCCGATGTATTTGATCTGTTAAGGGTAGAAAAGAGATCAGGAGAAACATAGATCTTTGCATTCGCGAACGCCTATCATGAATTGCGAGTGAAGTCACTAACACACACTAATTCCTCTCTGTCTTCTTCTTTTTATACAATAGATGGCAGGTACCTTGTGGTCTCGTTGCCATATAGTCTTTTGGTTGCGGGTCAGAGTCACAGTCAGAGTCAGAGTGTCAAGATGGCAACACGTTCTACCTGAAGATGGTCGCTTATTACCTTGTCTTGCTCACACCTGTCTTGAATGCAAGGGTATACATGGATTTGAAGCAGCCTCCGGTTACCACTCATGACTACTCATGAGAGACTGGATACGCAAATCACCTAGATCAGTGATACTTGCAAGAGTTGAGCATGTCCTTAAGGTTGGTGTGGATTTCAACCGTAGATGTTCCTCTTTCTCTCGAAAGCATTGGCCATTGCCTCAGCGAACCGAAACAACAACATGGATGTAGAGAGACGTGAAGCATTATTGAAAGTCTCCACAACGAGTGGGATGATGTTGAATAACACTACTGCCTCGCGGAACATATGAAAGAGAGAATAAAAGAGAGAGAGATTTAGACAACACCACCATGATTCCAGTTACGTACCTAATGCTGATTAAACCCACATTCGCAAGGTTCGCATACTCACCTTCCTTTGATGAGAAGAAGGTGTTCCGACCAGTGATACATCAGGTGAGTAGAGTACCTTGAACTTAAACTTGGTCCTTACATTTGAATGTAACACCTTGCCACATTCGCAGTCGGATTCCCGTCTGAAGTCCTGCGCTATCAACGCTGTACAATCGTCTGGAAAATGCTCGAATCAAAGTAAGATGATCTTAAATCCCAACCGAAGCTGGCTGACCCTGTTGCGTTTGGCGAGATTGCTCGGCCCTGCCGTCGCCGCGATCGCTCTCGTTCGTCTCTGGGTTCGCGACTGCTGCGGCTCGGCCGTCCTCACCAGCGCCTTGCTCTGCAACAATGACGTCTCCCGTCGCTGCGTTCTCTTCTCCTTCAACTTGCTCCGCCAATCGCAGTGCTTCCGCCGTGTCCCGAGCTGCAATGTGTCTCTCCCCAATCCCAGGGAGCAGGCTTGCGAGGAAGATCGCCACTGCTCTCTCGAATCGTTGAAGGTGCTGCCGTATTGCACCTAGGTCACGCTGCTCACGCTCCCAAAGTAATCGCTCAGCCGCTTGCCTTACATCTGGTTCCCCAACGGCCGCCCCCTGAACTTCGTTCACGCCATCCCGGGGAGCGTCGCCGGGAGCACCGGCAGCAGCGTTACCACGCTCGTTGGCTGCCAGTGGGATCAAGCCCTGCAAATGTCTCCTTACTGGTTCCAACACGGCTTGGTAGAAGGGACGGAAGATATCAGTCTGCGCTATGAAAACCAGGATAGCCCCAATCCCAAGCACTATGGCACGACGCCAACCTCCCCCAGCAGTAAAGAAGTAGACAAAGCCGAAGAGACGTATCAAGAGCCAGAGGTGTCCGCCCAAGGGCAACAGTATACGGGCTATGTCACGCGCCTCTGCCCGCTGTTGCTGTCCAGGTTGTGCTTGGGCCGCCGCGGCATTTGCTGCGGGTTGAAGGCGGGTGTCTTCCATGCGATTCGGGTGTTGAGCTTGGTTGAAAGGGTGTTCGTGGAAATTCACGGTAAGATTGCGGGGATATTCGGGACCCCGTGGCCTCGCAGGGTTTGCCGTGTATAAGTCCGGAGGAGAGATGAGTAATGCATGAGGACCAGAGGGCGATGACAGTAGATACACAAGCGGAGTCATTAGGTTGAGAGTCGGCATAGCCACTTGCATTCCGGCCCCGGGATGGCTGGACGAGTTGCCTCGTATCTCTGTAGCTCTTCTAACTACATGCAAGAGGCGATCACTCAGACCCCGCTCAACAAGTCCTGAAAGCATGTTCCTGTGTCTCAAGATCTCGTTGAGTTGGGAACGGACTTGATTGATCTGATCTTCGGAAGGAGCAATACCACTTGCGACAGCTCTTTCCATGGTTATTAAACCCCTTTGAATGTTCTGTACCAGGTGTTGCATCCTAACCCTGGTCTGATCTTCTAGGAACTGAGCCGGGGTATGTAATGCAGGTTGCATATGTGCACCTGGGCCTTGCACACCTGCGAAAGGGGAAGATAAACTATTAGGTAGTCCGTTGACGGACTCAAGCGAACCGGATGAGTTCAGAGACGCGGTTCGCACGCCGTTCGTATTGTCATCGTCCATATTGGCTGTTGGAACAGTAATGATACTCTCGTTAACGGTGATGCGCCAGTTACCACTGCGTGACCGCTCCCTCTCGGGTGAAAATTGGTGCGTATTTCCGGATGTGACCTGTGGATTCTGAGATATCTGATCCTGAGTATGTGAATTGGCGTCGCTGGCCACCGTGTTGGTAGCATTGAGGCCTGGAAAACCTTGCCTTCCAGCAGCAGCCCTGAGTTGTTCCTGCTGCATTATGACTTGTTGGAAGGCTGGCTGTGTGACTGTCGAAACATGGTGCGTATGATGATACTGTGCTGGCAGCACAGGTATACCGGGAGGCATCATAGCACCCATTACTAGCTGATGTCCAAGATGTTCGTTGACTGTTGCAAGGTGATTAGTTATGGCGGCCTGGATGTGTGGTGAAATATGCTCCTGCAAAGGTGGAACATTGTTGTGTGCATGATGGCGCGGCAAGTGAGAACTTTGAAACCCTTCATGCACTGCCGGGGGCTGGAATGGTTGCACTAAGTCGGCTCGGTTTGACGAAGTCGGTGAGATCTCGCCAAGGTTTGAAGATGCAGTGCGGAGAGGATTGCTTCTAGAAGCTGGATCCGGTAAAGCTGCACTCGCCTGAGCGGGAAATGCTGTGATATTTGCAGGAGGAAGCACCAAGTGTAGACTATGCGCGATAGGATCGCTGATCTGTGTTCATGGTGTAAGGCTAGACTGAGATACATCCAATGGTTGTTGCCTTACTGCGTCCTGCCCGAAAACCTCTATCATGGTATCCGTGTCTCTAACCAGGGCCTTTCCTCTGTATATCAATCTCTGTTTCCCGGGTGCAGGCCTAGTAGCGATTGCATCCTGAATCCTCGACTTCAGCTCTCCGATCGTTGTTGCCACTGGGATCGAAGGAAATGTAAGTTTTTTGGGAACTTCGGAGGACGGCGAGAGGACGTGCAAGAAGATGGTCCTAGGCTTGGGTGATGAGCTCTCTGTTGAGGAGGGAGCCTGTCCCTTTACATTTTGCTCCTCCGATTCCATGTTGTGTCCTTTCCGCGTACTCAGCTGCCCACTGGGCAAGCCACGCTTAGCACACTGCAGGCCTTTCTTATACTGTTGGGCATGCTGTCGTATCTTTTGCTGAGTCCGTAAAGAATCTGGCTTGTTCGATGAAAGAAATATGCATGATATCAGAACGAAGGATAGCGAGCTGTCGTGGCATTCGATTCTACAATCTGCGGTATGGTGTGGAATGCGCTACCGTACCGAGCATTTTCGGCCGCTGCTGGGTAACTTTCGGGCATCCGAGCGCCAGTCATGGCATCATTGCCACAAGTCGAAAGATTGATTTTTGCCTCCAGACAGCTGTTTCTTCAGAGTCATGGCTGCAGCTCGTTCTTACTGTTTGCCACCGTTCATGCGACTCCGATATGCAGACGTTCTGTGCCGTACTCGCGCAACTTCACCTCCTCGCCACGCCATTATGCGCGTCAAGACCAGAACCAAAATGGCAGAGGATCATTCAGGTCAAGACTACGAACGGCATGGGGGAGTACCAGAGTTCAGTGGTATCCAATTCCTGTTGGACTAGGTATTGGATTCCTCGGCTTTGCACAGCTATTCAGAGTACGACAGCGTGAGAAGACGAGGCAAGTAGAGGAAAAACAGCAGGGCCTCGTTGCTGGTGAGAGTGGTGGGGTTGATGAGGATGGTAAACCGAAGAGGCGGAAGAGAGTCAGACCCAGCGGACCATGGTAAGTACACACCAGATAGCTTAGGCTTCAGCACGCTTATTTGGCTGGTAATTTAGGCAGGTTCAGGTCATGTCGACTTTGCCCTTGAAAGCATTGTCTAGACTATGGGGACGCTTTAATGAATTACCCATACCATACTACCTCCGTGTACCAGGCTTCAAGCTTTATGCATGGTTATTCGGCGTGAAGTAAGATCTCATCTCAAGTATATCAAAAGAAGGTTCAAGCTCATGTTCCAGTCATTAGTCTCTCCGAAGCTTCCGAGTCGGACCTTCATGCCTATCCAAACCTTGCGTCGTTCTTCTATCGTACTCTCAAACCCGGGGTTCGTCCTCTTGATCCGAATCCTAGGGCGCTTCTGTCCCCAGCCGATGGTCGGGTCTTGCAATTCGGTGCTATCGAAAATGGCGAGGTGGAACAAGTGAAAGGCATGACATACAGTCTTGATGCTCTTCTAGGCGGTTCAAGTTCGCAGACATCTCCCAATCCTTCGTCGCCTTCAACTCTATTTCAGCCGTCCGAAAATCAGAACGACAAGACGCAGTCCCGAGCTGAAGTGGGGGGCGAAGACGTCATGTATGCGGACGAGGAGTTTGCAAACATGAACGGCATCTCATACACCTTACCAAGTCTTCTCTCCGGACCATCGCAGCAAGGATCGCAACCGTCAACGTCGACAGACGCCTCGACGACTCCCAAATCTGATTCCGAGGCAGAGGTACGCGTGGACTTGGCGCTCGGAGATAGCGGCAGCCACTGGTATGCACCATCTACTCCAAGGAAAGAGACTGGGCTTTACTATGTCGTTGTTTATTTGGCACCTGGCGATTATCATCGCTTCCACTCACCCGCGGCGTGGGTTGTCGAAAGGCGCCGACACTTTGCCGGCGAGCTCTACAGCGTCTCGCCATATCTCCAGCGTACATTACCCGGGCTTTTCATACTAAACGAAAGGGTGGTATTACTAGGGCGCTGGCGGTGGGGTTTCTTCAGCTACACCCCTGTCGGCGCAACGAATGTCGGTTCCATCAAGATCAACTTTGACCGAGAACTTAGAACCAACAGCCTTACCACCGACACAGCCGCGGATCGCGCGGCGGAGGAAGCCGTCGAACGTGGGGAGCGTTATTCGGGCTTCTCCGAGGCGAATTACCATGCAGCGAGTAGAGTTCTTGGAGGGTATGCGCTCCGACGAGGAGAAGAAATGGGAGGTTTTCAACTTGGCAGCTCCATTGTGCTAGTCTTTGAGGCGCCAAAAGGCACTCGAAAGAATACCGATGGAAGCTCAGGAGCCCAACAGAACAAAGGAGGTTGGCAATGGGCCGTCGAGCAGGGCCAAAGGGTCAAGGTCGGGCAAGCACTAGGCTGGGTGGACGAGGACTAGGCACATCTCGTTGCTATGTCTTCAATCTTTGGCCCTGGTAATACCAGGGCCGATACCACCACCTTCATACCATATCAATGCGCCGTGTCATACAGATAACAAATATGGAGACATTGAAAGAAAGCACAACTTGGTACCATCAAATACGCCCAGCTGCGGCTTGGCTTCTCCACGAGTTTCCAGGACAGGTAGGCCACGCAGGTGAAGCGCAGTCCGATGACAACATGAATCTCGACTCTCAGTCGAATGAGATACACTTGAGTCTATGCTCAGCCTAGGACACTAGCTCTATGAATATGATAAAAATACTGACGGCGAATGTAGCTAATACTGGCCCGTTGCAGCTCTTCCCCTCTGAAGGGTCAACCTGGTATGGACGAGGGATAGAGCTTGCCTTGTGTCGCGCGTCGGCTGACATAGAAGTGAATTTATTATATACAGAATCAAACGTTGCTCCCAAATCAGACCCCTTTACATACCAACAGGGTTCAAAACTTTTCTTGAGTATATGATCTCAATCAAAGATCCTCTTATGGACAATAAAATTTACTTGGCCCTCAAGGCAACGACCGAGGATTTATGAATGAAGGTCCGAGGGTATCATATGCAACTTAAACACTTGAAGCATTTCAAAATCATTGTTCTCATGAATAACAATACAATCATAATTTTCTACAAAGAACTGAGCATGCAGAATCATATTACATATAGAGATCTTTCATTTGCTATAATAAAATGTGAAGTTCATCACTGAGCAGTTACATCAGATATGTACAGTATGTTATTTGTCGATACATACAGTAACAAAGTCTGGGGAAGAAAGCTCAGCCGCGGATGTGGAGGAAACCCCCGCATTGATATTGACTTACAATAGGTATTGTCGTTGATGAATGGGTCAAAATGTCGGACTTTCTCTACCTTCCTTACCTTACCCTACTCAACCGAGTAACTTACTGTGGGGAAGGCTCTTATTATTGATTATTGATCCTGCTTCTGGGAGCTCGTCTACTGATCATGCCACAAATTCTCAAGCTTGCCGTCTCTCAGGCTCATACCCTCTCGACTACCTCCGCCACACTCGCAAGCCTTTCGGCGACCACTCATCAGGCCGCAGAATCCGGCAATCATCTCATCCTCTTTCCAGAGGCTTACCTGGGTGGCTATCCTCGAACATGCGCCTTTGGCGCCGCAGTTGGCGGGCGAGACCCTTCCGGAAGGGAACAGTTTCTCCAGTACTTCCACAGTGCTGTCGATTTGGGTGATACCCCGCTGGGCGCGGGAGATGACTGGGTTGAGAAGAGATTGCCGCTCGCGAAAGGAACAGCCTACCGCGGGGATGGCACGAGGGAGGAGCTCGAAAAGATTGCAAGGGACACCGGTGTCTTCGTCGTGACCGGCCTAGTGGAGAGAAGTGGAGGGAGTCTCTACTGTGCTGTTGTTTACGTCTGTCCGAAATTGGGTGTGATGGGAAAGCGGAGGAAGGTCATGCCGGTCAGTGTCGCGACTGGCCCCAAATCGCCGCAATAGGACCACGGCTGACGGTACCCGAGGGCTAGACCGGTAGTGAGCGATTGATCTGGGCCCAAGGGTCGCCGTCTACTCTCCGTGCCGTGACGACGACCATTGCAGGGGTCAAGCTCACGCTTGCCTCCGCCATCTGCTGGGAAAACTATATGCCGCTGCTCAGACACAGCTTATATTCGCAAAACGTCAATCTTTACCTTGCTCCGACCGCGGATGCTCGAGACACCTGGCTGCCGCTAATGCGAACCGTCGCTAGCGAAGGCAGAACGGTTGTGTTGAGTGCGAATCAATGCATGCGCAGGAAGAGCTTGCCGTTATGGGTCCGAGGGGAGCTGCCAAAGTCCAATAAGGAAGGCCAGGGCAAGGGCAAGGGGAACTCGCATCATCGTGACCGACGACGCTCGACAGTAACCAAAACAGAAGATAACCATGAAATCACCTGGCCACCTGCGGATGCCAAGCCTTCCAAGCCCGGCGCAGTCGAGGACAACACCATGAATGGCTCGTCGCCGCACGAGAACAGCGCCATTGCTGATGGCGATGGCAAGGACGAGGAGGTTTTGCC
>QQTW01003659.1_pt1 | contig 11392 bp, 8 predicted proteins | sample 1904831 | NCBI WGS metagenome assembly QQTW01 (sample SAMN09435610, study PRJNA476489) | Subsurface metagenome, whole genome shotgun sequencing project.
CCAAAGCGTCGACGTCCACCTCATTTGCCAGCTTGAGTAGCTGCTGCATGATCTGGGGGATGTTTTGCTGCATCGAAACTCGAATGACCTCGTGCCTGATCAGAGGCTGCAGCGCGAGCGCAGCTTCCACCCGTACTGGGAGCGCAGGGTCAGCCATCGACTCGAGTATATTCCGGTAGATGATGAGCAGATTGCCGGAATCCTTGAAGTCCAATTGCTCAAACTTCTCCAGAGTGTCACATGCGCGAGCGCGCAGGAAGCCATGAGGACTGCGGAATTCCGGGAACACGTGTCGCACGAAGAAGTATTCGACCTGGTCGGCAATGGGGCTTTTCTTGCCTAGGATAACCTGCGCCAGTGTGCCAATCATGCGAAGTGCGCCTTCCTTTTCCCGCGGGTTCTTCTGATCATCTGGCGCCGATTCGTACTTGTTCACTATGCCGTTCACAAAGTTCAGGACGGTAAATGTCTGCTTTTTCCGACTCTTCGTCAAGGTGACCAAAAAGGTTTGGGCGGCAACGTCGGGTGCAGAGACATCCTCGTAGACGTTCAGCTTGCGGTGGACATATTCCTGGGGGTCGGTCTCGAACAGCTCGATGTCGTCGTCCGACTGGCACAGGATGGGAAAGAGAAAGTGAGATATGAGCGTTCCCATATGTGGTTGGAGATGATTCCACATCGACTTTGGCTTGACGCTTTCATCCAGGAATGCGAGCGTGTAGGAGAGACAAGGCTTGCTCAGCCAGGCTGACTTTGCCACCCATTTTTCAATCTGCGACAGATAGGCTTTGAGAATTTCAGGTGCAAAACTTGCGATGAACGTTTTGGATACTTCGGTATAATCTTCTCCGTTGTTCTTTTGAATGCTGGTAGGGTTTCCGTATCTGGCATCTAGTTAGCGCCACTCATCGTATAACATGCAGACTCTTTGGATACCGAACGAAAAGTCGATTCAGGTTTGCGTAAGCCACCTTCTTCGATTTCCACCAGTGATTTAATTCCCGGTCGTCCACATCATCGGGAAGTGCGCTTGGCGGAGGGTCCTTCGTGACGATAGTGAGGAATAACGTACACCAGCCCACCATCACCTGATACTCTCGAAGGTGGGGCGGCAGGTCAAACTAGTCGTCATAAGTAACACGTCCGCGCACGATCCATTCCCAGCTGGACTTACATATATTGCATGCTTGTATGCCTTCACCACCGTTCTCAGCATTTCGCCCGCCTCAATGCTTGTCTCGCCCGCCAGCCGGTTGCCGATATTCAACAGGTGCGGAAACGAGACGGACACAATCTTGTCAAAGTCCGTCCGTGTTTCCGCCGCCCTGAATCGATAGACCTTGCATATTGCGAGCAAGCATTGCAGGCCCGCAAAGACGGAACTGGCATCGTTGGCGTTCAGGAGCTGGAGAGTGAGGTCAAGGAAGTCGGGCCACTTCTCGGGGAAGTCGTGAGATAGAATCTTCTGCAGTGTCGGGATGAGTTGGGCGCGTATCTGTGGCTGCGATGTCGCAAGGACAGGAACAAGTCGTCGCCGCAGGCCCTCCTTCTCAGCGTCGGGTATCGGCTTTCCTTGAGTATGGTCCTCGGCCGGCGCCCATCCCTTGTTTATGCGATTCTTGAGATACACCACGGCTGGCGCGAGTCGTCAGCCCAATTGTCTGAAAACATGGACATGTATGCTCGTACTTGACAGTCGCACTCCATTATCCTGCTCATGCTCCAGAATGTTCAACAACGCGTCAGGGAAGCCCGGGCCATCCTCCGCCTGTTGACGCCATTAGCTCCGATTCCGCTCGAGACAGGTGAGTTCATGCGCTCGTACGTATTTGAGGTCTAGCTCGGCCTGACGCCTGATGTCTGCATTGGAATCGAGCGTGCTCTGGATACGATCTCTGAGGCCGTTCGCATCCATGTTGGCACCTCGAGGACCGAGTCCAATGGACCCTCGTGTATGTCGTTAGAACGGCAATCTAGTCGATAGAAAAGGATGCTGGAAGCTGCAGCCCTGCGATGAGCACGAGCAGAATCCTACTCTGTACTACTCCGTAGCCCTCACGACAGAGAAAATTCAAGTGTAAGAATCTGCGTCGAATAATATCGCTTGTCGCGAGGAGGGGTCTGCAGATACATAAAGTGATTCAGGGCCGTTCGGCTAAAACAACGCTGCAGCGACACATGGCCTGCCTGTAGCGACCAGTTACAGGTACCAAGTACTCCCCCTAACATATCTGCAGGGAGGGTACTTCATCCGAGCCATTCCACGGTTCTTTCCCTACAGGTGATAAAGTTTCGAGTTATACGGCAAATCAAACTCAATTGTGCAGAAGCTGCTTTGTTTTTTGACCATGTGTCTCCTGTCAAAAGGACGATCAAAGATCTACAATAGTCATTACATCAAAACAACTCCTGTGCCTTGGGCTCTTATATATACAGGTATGCAGATGCCCCAATCCCAAATCATACTTCGTCATATCATAGTTGAGCATTTCTCTTCTCCGGCATCATGATATCAGTCCGTATCGTGAGTTTCGTATCACATGTACAAGCTGGCAACGCTGCAGATATCCCGCTTTATCATCTCCTGGCAGGTCTGCATCTTCGAGTAAAGCGTAGGGTCTCCTATGATGCGTGCCGCATTCTTGACTTCTCTGCAGGTTTCGTCCAAGCGAGTGATCACACGCACGATCGTGCCCTCCATGACGTCCGTGAGGTCAGTGATGCGGTTGAATGACATTCCTTTGGCCCATTCGTAGACCACTTCCACCATCCCGAACCTGGGACGACTGACAAAATCATTCGAGTCGTCCGCGGAGAGAATAACCTGGTGTAGGGTCTGAATGCTGTTCACTCGTTCCGAAATCTGGACAATCTTGGCCTGGCCCCTTTCCAGATTGGGTGTCAAGACGGGCACGACGTCTGTCTTCTCCTGGAATACAAACGCCGACAATAAAGCTGCAATCTCCTCGGGCTCGTAGTCGGCCAACACATTCTCCAGCACTAGCTCGGTGAGAACCAGTTCATCGGCGGTGTGTATCTGGGTATTCGTTAACTTGAGAGGCCGATACCCGCGATAGAAGGACTTTGATTACCTCACAAGCTACTTTGCCCTTTAACTCGACTCGGGAATTCTCGTCGATGAAACCGAGGTCTTTCAGAACGGAGATACGTTGTTCGTAGTCAGGCAGAAGCTGCAGGTTCTGGTCAGACATCAACTGGCGCAACTGTGCTATATTCTCTTTGATGAGCCACTCGTCGTGTTGCATCGTGAACTGAAGGTTCGCAACACCTGTCAGCCGCCGAACGTAGGACTTTTGACAGATAAACTCACGTGCTGAAGAAATTTGGGACATCCCAAACATTTCGCGTTCTGAGCAGCTTGAGCTTGCTTGCCTCGCTCGGCCAGTAGCTCACGCAAAGACAAGTCTTTTATGCGAGCCCAGTTCAGCTCGTTCCAGTCCGTGAAGTCCCAAGACTTGCAAAGTGGCTTCAATTCGTTTTCGGCAAATTCGATAGCCTCTGCGTGATTGTAAGCCGCACTTCCATAACCAATTCAGATCTGCGGTCAAAGAGCTTACCCTGACGATTGCCCATAGCCTTCATGGGTTGTTGTATCCTTGACACAGTTTGTGTCAGACACTCGATGTCGCTGAGAGGAACGATACGTAACTTCAGTGGCGAAGAGGGTGAGATAGGTGGGAGAGGACTGAAAAGGGGGGCAAATGCAGGCAGATACGGCAATATGTCGCTTGGATGACGCTTGGTGCCGGTAGCGAATTCGACGACGGGAACGGTCAGTGTGGCGCCTCTGTTCACTCCCTCGCGAAGTAGCATCCCCACAGTCCGAATCCCATTCTTTCTCGTCAGCATCATGTTAGTCAATAGTTAGGTTCGTCACTTACCACTGTGTATACTACCAGGCGCTTTGGCGAGAACATACGTCTACCGATGGGCGACGCCAAAGCTGCCACATGAAGATCAACCGTAAGACGCTGCCACGTTACACACGCATCATGGCAACGTTCCAAGTCCACGTCACAGACCGAGCAGGGCTCTCGTTTCAACTTGGCAAGATCGACTTCGGAAAGTTTGACGGCTTTTTCGTGCTCGGGCAATAGCGCTTGCGCCGCATTCTCGCTGAAACTCCGCTTGATCATCTCTTCAATCTTCAGTGCCTCGACGCGGAGAAGATTCAGGATCATGTTGTAGGTCAGCCTGAACTGCGATCGGAGCTTCGTCGGATCTCCCAAGATCATCTGCCTGAGTCTTGCGGCTGGGGGCGCCTCCTCGGCACCCGGAGTTACGAGAATGGCCGAGCCAACCGTGTCGAGGCCTCGGCGGCCTGCTCTGCCAGCCATCTGCGTGTACTCTCCTGGTAAGAGATCGCGGAAGGAACGGCCGTCGTGTTTTCTATAGCCGGAGAATACCACAGTCCGTGTAGGAAGATTGAGGCCCATGGCAAAAGTCTCGGTTGCGAAGAGGACCTTGACGAGAGATTTGGCGAACAGAATCTCGACGACTTCCTTGACTATGGGGAGCATGCCTCCGTGGTGAACGGCAATGCCTCGACTGAGCAGCTCCCTCAAGCGTCGTATCTGCGGCAGAATCCGGTCTTCCGCTTTGAGCCTTGCAACCGATTTCTCGATAATCATGTGAATTGAACTCTTCTCCGAGGCGGTGCAATAGTCGAGATTGGACAGCGCATCCGCGTTCTCCTCGCAACGCTTTTTGGAAAACACAAAGATACACGCGGGAAGGAGCTCCTCCTTGCGCATGTGCTGCACCAAGTGGACCCAGATGTTCCTGTCCTGGGCTGCAGTCGTCCTGCCGCCTCCACGGCCAGTTCTTGCAATGTTTCCGCGTCCGGGGCGTGACGGTGGACCACGCCCACGTTGGTTGTCTTTGCCTCGCTGTGATGCCGCGTTTTGCTGGTTGCCACCCCGTTGACCCCGTCCGCGATCGTCACCCCTGGAACCGCCCCTACCACGCGAAGGGCCCGGTGCGTTCAATGCTGGCTTGGCTTTGTCTTTGCCCGACAGCTCGTCGTTGGCATCCTTCCATCCCTTTTCAATGAATTGCTTGTCCGCGCTGACGATCTTGTGCATATTCTTTTTGCCCCATAGATAGTGTTCCAACGGAACTGGCCGCTTGGGCGTAGAGATGACGTATATGTCCTTGTGCTTCGTTCTGCCTACCCAGGACGCGAACTCGTAGGTGTTCGGCACAGTCGCCGATAGTAAGATCAAGGTAACGTGTTGAGGAAGCATGATAATGACCTCTTCCCAGACGACGCCGCGTTCCAGATCATTGACGTAATGAACTTCGTCAAATATCACAAACTCGATATCTCTTACTATGTCCGCACCGCGATACAGCATGCTCCGCAGGATTTCCGTGGTCATGATCAGACAGTTGGCTTCTGGTCGGATTTGTACGTCACCAGTGAGGATGCCCACATCGTCAAAGATGTTCTGGAAGTCCCGAAACTTCTGATTGCTCAGGGCTTTGATTGGCGATGTGTATATGGCCTTGGTCATGTGTTTTGCCGCAAGAGCAATCGCATATTCCGCGATGACTGTCTTTCCGGCAGACGTGTGTGCAGCGACGAATACCGAGTCTCCATTCTCCAGGTGATACACCGCCTCTTTCTGAAAGGTGTCTAGCTCAAAAGGCCACTCGCGAGCCATCTCCGGTACCAGTTCCCGGAAGTTTGAGATATCGCGGTTGACGTCAACCATGTGAGCCCAGTCTTTACCGGCTCGCTTTGTGGAACTGGCAGACAGTTGCGTTCTAGGTGCAAGTGCTGGAAACTCGACAGGAAGCAAGGCGTCAATCTCTTCATCAGACGCGTCACCATCTTCTGTAGATACGGACAAGTTCCCATCATCATCCTGTTCCGGGTGCTTCTCCTCGCCATTGGCGTCGGTTGGGTCCACTGTCTCTGTAAGTGTCTCCTCTACCTCAACCGCATTATTTTGCTGCTCCAGGGCTTGCTTGGGAAATGAAATCCCACGAGGAAGGCCAGGCGCTGTAGTTAGAAGGCCACTCTCGGCCCCAAACTCGATGACTCTGTCCAACTTTCTGCGCGACTTTGCATCATCGGAGTCTTCCCCGGCCACAAGTCTTTCCTCCGCTGCAGCGATGGCTTCTACGCCCTCCAACCCACCGGGAGCGAAAGGAAAGAACCCGGCAGCGCCTCTGACAAAATCGGCTCGGCTGGCCGGCTTGCGTAGAATGGACGTGGAGTTCTTGGCCGTTGCGCTACTCGCAGGCACGGTGATCTCTTCGTAACCCGTCACCGCGCCGTCGAGGCCTTTACGCGTAAATCGAGTGATGGTGCGAGTCTGCGTAGGCGCCAACTCGAATATGTCGTCATATTGTATGGGAGCATCCCATCTCATCTGAAGTTGGTTCAGCCATTTGGTGCTGAACGAGGTACTTGGAAACAGATATTCGCTCTCCAAGTCCTTTTTGAGCTCATCCTCTGAGTTTTGGACTTTGGACTGCGGTATGCGACGGTCCAGGATAGCATCTATGCACTCGTCACCAGCCGATGTTTGTGAGTTGTCTCCTACCGAAAGCTTTTCTACGGCTGCCCTGAGTGCTTCCATGGTAGCTTGAATGATCGACGAGCCGAGCGTGTTGAACCCTACAATCGGCCTCACTTCGGCCGTCCTGTGGTGTCGTGAGCGGGTCTCTTTCGTGGCTTCCACTCTTTTCAGTTTCTCGAATTCATTTGGCTCGGCTTCGGGAGCAGTGATTTCAAAGAATTACAAAAGTTCATAGCTGTCAGTCATCGGGCAGACGCTGCTGCTCATCTTGCAATCCAATCAGCTCCTTGATCCTCTTACGCGCAGGCGCGGTCATATTGTACCAATTCACGAAGCTTGTGGGTAAGAGGCACGGAGCCACAGCGGGTTAACAACGTCGCTACCAGATGAGTCTAATTACATTCATTGGTTGAATTCGACGAAGGAGCATCCACGGTGTTTATGCACAGGGTGACCCTTTAACCACCCAATCACCGTCTACCTGAGTTTGTCTGATCAGCCTGATCCGCTTCCTCGCGCCTCAATTATTTCGGAAAGTCCGGCCTCAAAGACGACTTCTCCGGACTTGGTCCACCTTTGACGCCACCAGTGATGCCGCCGCCCGGCCAGATTAATGTTCTTTACCTGTGCACCTCAGAATTGAGAGGTGCTGAGCCTGCCTGTGCATCGCCTTAACCTCCTGCTGCACACGAGCACTGATCGATTTGACGGCATCTCATAAAGGCGGCGCTTCTTTCAACACAGAAGGCTCCGAAAAACGCCTCTCAGCTGTCAGTCTTCCATTGGCAATGGAGCAAGTCGAATACGAACTCAATCACTGTCGAGAGCTGTGCGATCTTGGCAAATATGCTCAAGCTGCCAAGGACTTACGAGCTTCGTTATCGGAATTCCCTGACTTACGTCTTGCTGCTGAGTTGGGGAAAGTTCTGATGCAACAAGGCCGTATGAAAGAGGCCTTTGATGCCATTAGCAACGGGCTGGAGATAGGCCCAAGCAGCGACAAAGAAGGACTGATACGCATTCAGATGCAAATGCAACAGCACCTACTGGAGCCCTACCTCACGTGTTCCTATCAACCGAGTCTCGAACGTGCTGCGGCACTCTATCAGGAATATCAACGAATCTTGAAGGCGGACCAGACTGTGGTAATCGAGACCTCGGTCGTAAGCTACCCTTGACTTCCGCTTCAAAAAGAAAGACCATTTACTCGGAGCAGGTGAATATCGAATCTTTCTACGTCAGCCTCCTTCTAGCTGCGAGCATGTATCACAGACCTCAGTCCTTGATGATATTAGAACCTGCCGTGTCCCGGCTGAAAGGACTGTTCTACACTCTTCTCGAGCATGGGCAATTGAATGACGCGTTCGTCATAGCCGATGCCTTCAAAAGATGCCTTCATTCAAGAATCGGACGGACTCTGCAGGCAAGCACAGTTCATGAATCGACTATGCTCCTCCGAAACCTCCTTACTTGTTCGGCCATAGGACCATTGACAAAAGCTAAAATTTTGAAATCAGTGACAGAGGATGTGGATATAGCCATAGCTCCTAATACCTGTCGAGAGGAGGAGAATATTGCCAAGGAGCTTTTTGACCAGTCGGGTCATATACATGGTGCCCTAGATATCAACGTCAGGCAGACATGTCGTGACATCAAGAACGGGGTGGGTGATTTGGACCAAGCAGTGCAGCTTCTGGACGGCTACGTGGAAACGTACGAGGCGCAGGGAGATTTGGCTGGCGTTCAGCATGCCATCAAGAAGTTTAAAGAACATATCACGCCCCACCAGAACTTCGAGCTTGAGCTGTCACTGTTGCACATGGCGCAAGAGGTAGCTAAAAGATCAGGCATGGAGGTCCCTCATGTCATCTGGTCGGTCCAGATCTTCGGTACCTGGCTGAATGTGGGCGGCAGAACGGCTAGGATAATCGAAAGGAGTGAGGCGCTCCACGCGTCGCTCGCGCGATGCGATTGTCAATGGCTGAAGGGATACATTGCTCAAATCCTGGCGCAAGCCCACTGGAAGATCCAGGAATATAACAAGGCAGCTCTCTGGGCAGACCGATGTCGATCCAGCTGGCACGTTTGCTACGGTGAGGAGAGGGCTCGGGCAGCTACAATTCACCTGAGAGCAAAACTTCACCCTGATATTAAGGATGACGAAATTCAGCATGTTGTTGACTCTGCAAACAAGCTGATCGAGGACGAAATCAACAGCGGCTTTTTAGAGGCAGCCATGGACAAGATCGAATGGATCTGTACGCGTGTCTTTCGACCGCGTGACCCTATGCAAAGTGGATGGCTTGCTCGGTTGGAGGAACTTGTCCCGCGACTGCCACTAGAGTCTTCCAGAGTGGGAGACCTTAGGCTTGCGAATTTATACCAAAACGTTGCGAATGCGAGGCTGTGTGCGGCGAAAACTCGAGCCGATACAATATGGGAGGAAGAGGTTATCACGATGTCAGAAAAAGCAGTAGCTCTCTACACGAAGCACAAGCGGGTAGTCGAAGCAGCAAGCACACTTCAGATACACGGCTTTGCAGTATACAGCATCTTTGAAAAAGTACCCAATACACAGACACTCGAACGAGCCTTTGAGCTGTTCTCTTCTGCCCACGACTCATTTCGAACCACGGCCACTATCAAGATGATATCTACAAGCACATATTGGTGCTCGCTTATCTTGTACACGGGCTGGTCGAAGGGATGGACCAGCACAGTGACTGCCTTGAACGCCTTGCTCGGCGCAGAGACGGCCAAAACTGAAGAGAGGATAGAAAAGTCAATTCTTGGGGGCTGGCAGGCTTTGGCATTGAAGCAGAAGACAAGCGCTTCGGAAGAGGTGAAGAGCACATACGACAGGGCTCTGAATATTTGCTTGAGTGCAGAGCTTCCAATCGATCTCTGGGAGTGGATACAAAAGGCAAAGACGCGGAATTTGTCCGACCTTCTTGGTCTTGGTATACTGGTGCCTTATGAACTCAAAAGGGCGATCCTTGAGAATGGGAAGACTAAAGAGTTATTCGAGAAGGAGGAGAGAATGCTGAGGGCATCAAATAAGACGGAACCGGCTTCTCGGCTGGGGTTGCGCGGCGAGTTGCACATACATCAGAAGCAGATGCGAGAGTACCCAGACCTCAAAGCTGTTATGGACCTAAGGGAAGCAACCCCTATCAAGCTGCCTCATCTACACAACCTTACTTCTTCAATCAATCGCAGCGGCCTCTGCAGCCATGTCACATTGGTCGATTGGTTTTTCGCCAAGGACGGGATATATCTATGCGCAGTCAGAGACCAACAGCAACCTATAGTTCGAAGATGCAGCATGAACAAGCGTGAACTCGAAGCATGGAGAGGAAAGTGGATTGACACCAAAGATTGGATTAGGTTCGATGATTTGGGTGAGGACGACCCTGATTATTGTCTTCGGCAGCTGGACTCCTTGATCCAGCCCCTCGCAGAAATGACCAAACCGGAGGACCTACTCATTCTCTCACCCACTGGCGTCCTTCACTCGGTTCCCATTCATGCTCTCTGGGTCAATGGTGAGCCACTAATCGTACGGAACCCGATAGCCTACTGCGCCAGCCTAACAAGCTTTGCCCAATGTGTCCAGCGGGCAGTCGCAAACGAGGCTGGTGGACGTCCAAAGACAGTCATGGCTGTGTACGAGGACACTCCCGGCACTCCATTCTCTCCGGTAGAACAAGATCGGGTATATACGGCGGCAAAGGATCTGGGAACCGCCATAGGAGCGAGCGTGCTGACGGGAAAATCTGTCGGCCGAAAAGACTTCGATGAGTCCATCCAAGCCTCATCTCTCGTTCATTTCCACGGCCACTGCACATTTGACGAAGCTCAGGTCACTAATCAATGCTTTGTTCTTGGCGACGGACGCGTTGCAGTAGCAGATCTATTCAACCTGAAGTTGCGCGCTCCGCATATAACCTTGATCGCATGCGACTCCAGTTCGCAAAGCATAGCTGCGGGCGACGAGCCACTCGGCATGGTAACCGCACTACTGTGTGCGGGCGCTTCATCCGTGATCGGAACCCTGTGGACGACGTCCTCGAGCAATGGTCGGAGGTTTTCAGAGCACTTTTACTCCGCGCTGGACGAGAGCGGGCCGTCCGGCGTTCTGGACCTAGCTGCAGCCCTTCGCAAAGCTGTTCTCACGATTAGAGGCAATAGGAGAACACGACAGCCATATCACTGGGCTTCCTTTGTTCTGCACGGATCTTGGTTTCTAAAGAAGTAACCGGCTTACGAAGAAGAGACGACATATCGTCCAGGCCGTGTCTCGTAACGAATTTTTGATTATTTTCTTTTTGGAAGAGACGCTCAGGGCCCTTGAGTTGTATCCAGGAAGCTTGAGGCCTGATGTCTGCGACATGCCCTACTGCATTACCAGCCTCCACCTCCGTCTAGATCTTGCATTGCCTCAAGGTCATCCGCAAAGTCATCGTCCTGCCTGCTCGAGTGATTGCGGGGCGGACCTGGACCGAAAAGGCTCGTGGGGCCAGGCGTCGCGAGGTCCTCGTCTAGTAAATCGTCAAGATCGTCCGGCGCGGGTATATCCTCTTCAGGCCCCGCTGATGGATTTCGGGTTTCTCCTCTCGCATTGCCTTCTGGGTCGTCTCTGAGTACGATCGGGTCACTAGAATCGCCACGTGTGCGCGGTTGATTCCCTTCATCGGCATGATGAGCCCGGTCCGATGTGTCTCCTTCGGTATGTCGAGAATCCTTCGCGCCTAAACCAGAATCTGCGTGATCGTCTTCCGATGGCTTGGGTTTCCCTTCATGGATCCATTGTTTCCTGTAGACCTGTATCCTCTTTGTGT
>QQTW01003660.1_pt1 | contig 11391 bp, 9 predicted proteins | sample 1904831 | NCBI WGS metagenome assembly QQTW01 (sample SAMN09435610, study PRJNA476489) | Subsurface metagenome, whole genome shotgun sequencing project.
GGAATCATCGGCAACGATTGCACAGCGGCGGCGGCGGCGTGGCGGCATCAGAAAATTATAGCATAAAAACAATACGGCAAATACAATAATCACATAATCATCTACACTGAAAACTCAACTCACACGCCCACACCCATATACACGCTTACAGTTCCCCCATCCCACCCATCTCACACATCAACCCTCACCCCCCCCCCAATCCTCCGCAATCATCGCAGCCCCCTTCTCCGCAACCGCATACACCGTCGCCTGCAAATGGGCGCTGATCTGGAGGGGCATGACGCTGGCGTCCACGACGCGCAGCCCTTGCACGCCGCGCACGCGCAGCCGGGGGTCGAGGACGGAGCCGTCGCGGGCGGAGGCGCCGCCCATGGCGCAGGTGCCGACGGGGTGCCAGTCTGTGACGGTGGTGGCGCGGACAAAGGGGGTGAAGTCTTCTTCTTCCTTTTCTTCGTTGTTGTTGATGGTGTTGGTGGTGGTGTTGGGTACTGCGTGGGTCTCTTGATGTTGTTGGTGGTGGTCAATGGTTACCTGATGGGAGGACGTTTCTCGCGCCGAAGTGGCCGCTGCCCCCGTGGTTGGGTCGTCGGGAGGGGAAGAAGAAGGAGAAGGAGATGATGTGGCCGAAGAGGACGATGACGACGCTTCAGGCGGCCAAACGCGCTTAACGATAATCCCACTCAACGGCGCCGTCCTCACGATGCGATCCGCGAATCTCTGCGCCCGGCTCATCATCTCCAAATCCACGGCCCCGCCCTCACCCTCGTAGTACTTCGGATCAATGAGGGGTTTCTCGTCCACCGTCGTGGGCTTGCCCCGTCCCCGCGACGACGGGGAGATGTGGATGCAGCCGGTGGAGAAGGGGTACTGCAGCATCTGCAGCATGGTGGCGTACTTCTTCCCGGGCCGCGAGGGGTAATGGGCGCTGTAGTTGCTGAGGTCGAAGTTGAATTCGATCTGCCCGAGGTTCTGCTGGTCGTGCGTGAAGCGCCGGCGGAGGATGGCTTCGCGGTCGTGCCGCCGGGGGTCCGTTTCGGGCGTTGATGGGGGGAGGGAGGAGATGGTTTGGGAGAGGGTGGTGGGGGGGAGGTAGTGCGAGAATGGGAAGTAGGCTACGGATGAGGGGAGGGTGGTCCGTATACCTGAGCGCGTGGTCTCGTACTCGTGGTCTGCGGCGGCGGCAAGGGAGGGGGAGGTGCGGAGGCTTTCGAGGGTGGGGATCGAGGGGTCGATTTCGTAGATCATCATTGTCACTGGGGAGACATTAGAAAGGGGGTCGAAAGGGCAGAGAAGGGGAGGAGGAGGCGCTGTGTACTCAAGTGGTCCTGCAGGTTCTCGCCCACGGCGGGGTTCGCGACTTTCACCTCAATGCCGTATTGTTTTTATGCTATAATTTTCTGATGCCGCCACGCCGCCGCCGCCGCTGTGCAATCGTTGCCGATGATTCCATGCTGTATAAGTCTAAAAGGGTGGTTTCTGGGTATACAACAATATTCTCCTTCCTTTCCCTTCTTTTCGACCCCCTTCGCGAGAGAAAAAACCTCAGTGACGACAGTGTATCCTCCCGGACCCAAGAGAGATAAGAAACGTATTCCAGAGGGAAAGTTCCGGCAAATGGACCAAGGGACGCGAGAGAGATATATATCACACGTTCTCAGACGAATACTGCCGTATCTGCACCGTCCTCACGATGCCCCCACCATTAGGCCCCTTCTCCGCATCGAGCCCCTCCCCGGCCGCCGCCGTGGCCGTGTACCCGAGCCCTTTGCCACCCTCCACGGGCCCCATCTCCAAGGTCCTCTCATCGCCCGCCGGCGGCGTCGGCAGCGGCCACGTGCCCCCCTGTTTCGCGCCCGCGCGGACGATGCGCTCTTCGCTCTCGGTGCGGAGGTAGCCGTCCTGGGTTTCGCTGCGGCCCAAGCGCCTGCTGCTCCTCTGCGCGCTGCCTTTGTGCCAGCGGCTGGCGGTGGTGTTGTTATTGTTATTATTAGTGTTGCTGCCGGAGTTGTTATTGGGGCCGCCGGAATTGCTGTTGCCGGTGGTGCGGCGGAGGGAGTTGAAGGCGCCGAGGGCGAAGATGCGGCTCAGCAGGGGCCAGAGGTGTGGGACGTTGGCGACGAAGACGGAGGTGGCGGCCTCGCCGACGTACCAGTTGAGGTAGATGAGGGAGCCGAAGCCGGCCGTGAAGTTGTAGTAGCGGTTCAGGATCGCGCAGAGGATGACGAGGAAGCCGAGGCTGAAGACGCCGCAGAGGATGATCTTGCGTTTGAGCGGGAGGCGGGCGCGGATGAGGATGGGGAGCGGGATGTAGATCATCATGAGGTCGGAGGTGATGTTGAAGACGGACGAGGTTATCAGGTGGTCGTAGTAGGATGCACATTGCGCTGTTTGAAGGAGTGTGTGGTGAGCATGTGGGTGTAATTGTCGAGGGAGGAAGGAAGGATGCGTCTGCTTCGAGCTTGCCAAACTTACAGTTATCAACGGGTACTTGCCAGTATTGCTTGAATGGTCGACACCAGACCGCGAGGTAGAGGATCTGTACGAGGATATAGCCAAAGACGCAGTAGGCCCCGACGAGCTTGACGAGTTTATTCTGCTTCAAGCCCAATCTGTGATAGTAGGATGATTAGCCATCCCTCCTCGATCTCCCTGGACAATAGGTCCGAAATATACTGCCTCTGGATAGACTCAGGATCTGAAGGAAATTGAGCTCACGTCATTTGATGGTATAGAATCAGCAAACAGGCCTTGCATAGCCATGTATTTGCCAGCATAAATTCCTCCAAGACCAGAACAAATTTACTGCCGTAAACTGCGTTGGCATGTTCTTCGGGCGTAAAGCTCTCTGCCACCCCCGGTGGCAGGTAATTGCTGAGGTTTGTTGAGACTTGGTTGACAGAGACAATGACACCGGTGAACGTGACCTTGATGATCCCTTAGCATCAGAGTCGATAGACGTTGCAGATGAGATGGCAAAGGCAGCACGGTAGGGACTAGAAACTTACAGCAACAAACATCATGATCCAGTCATCAATCTGCAGCTTCTTGAACGAGCCCAATAGGAGTCGTCGAGATACGCTGCAAGTCGGTCAGTTCTCCGCATCTCGTGCTTGGACAGGCTTTGAAAGCATACATTCTGGCTGCTATGAGCAACAGCCCAAAAGGATATAGACTCCATGACTCGATGAATAGCGATCGGACCTGGCTGACCATGGTGGCTCGAGGCTTTGTATCGGATTCCTGGAAAGCAACGCCACGCTCTCAAAGTAGACGTCAAAGCATGGCTACCGTGGAGTGGATATGTCGAAGTTATACCATCCTTATCTTCTAGACGATCAAGTGTTGGTTCTGGAATCCGATGTGAGCAGCAGTAACAGCAGTAATAGTCGTATTTACCAGGGTCATATGCCCCTGACAGAAGATAGTTCTTGACCCATGCCATAGCAGCAGATAACCGAGGGTGCCAAAGCAAGCAGATTGGACGTATGCGTGGCAGGCGTTGGTGGCTGCAAAGACGACGGGGTACGGAAGTTGACATCCACGAACGCGCCAGGACCGAATGCGGCAGTCTCGCCTTGACGGGGCAGGGACCCGCAAAGCAGGAAGCTGCCGGTTACTGAGCTGCCATTGGCACCCAGGCCCACTCCAGCCGTTCCGTGCTGCATAAACCTAAAAGCCATTGCGGCGACTAGCAGGGGCCAACGCACTACAAAGGCAACCAGGGAAGTCAGTCCTCTTTCCCTGCAATAATGAATGGCTGCGTTGAGGCTATATGCTTGTTCCAATTGACAACAAATGCTTCTTACCATAGTGGTGGGTTAGGGAAAGAGGATCAAGCGGCCAAATGCCAAATTGTAAATTTACGTACAATTGTGTGGTATTCCAGGCTCCACCTGCAAGGTCAGCATGCCGAGCTGGGAGGGCTTGATGTGGAGCCAGAGTCAAAGCCAGAGCCAGGGACGATCCCAAGTGCCATCAGTCCATTTTTTGGAGACCCTGCACTTCACTTCCAAATGCTAGACAGCGTGGGGGGCTCGATGCCATAACCGATTGCGGCTCGTGGTTGGATTGGCCATTTCGCTTCGGTTGTCAGGGAGCTTGGCCATTGCTTTCCTTCCTAGATCCCGATCCCGAGGATGTCAAGGGCTCCAAGACGAGAACTAATTTGACTTCCAAGGTTCAAAGGGAGCTTCAGTGGATCGCCGGCGCTCACTTTAAAGTCGTTGATTGGCTCCTTCTGTCGTGTTCGAACATAGTCCGAACGCTATCCACCTGCGGCCCCACAGGCCGAGGAAGCCAGAGGCGGGGCACGGCATCCGCCCTTAGCGCTGTGTTATCGTCGACGTCGATAGATGATGGCCGGTGCTGGGAGCCTGGGAGATGAGGAATCGTTCAGCCTGAGCCAACAACACCGGATTCTTACTCCCTACATCCGGATCAGCCTGGTCTGAGAGCGGCCGCTGGACATTGCACGCGAGTCCACCAAAGCCTCTTTAGCCTAGTCTCGCGTGCGAAAGGCCTTTATCCGTAGTGGATCCTTCGTAGGGGCCAGCAGCCAGAGCCGGCGGCGGATGATGAAAGGGACAATTACGAACGCGGGGGAAGCGAGTGCGTGCTCCTACGCTGCTATCGCGTATGCATGTCACTTTCCCCAGTTCGTTGTGCAAGAATGCGGAGTTCGCGGCGGCGGCAGACGTCGCATTCAGCATCTCTTCGCAGGCTGGCTGGCCTGTCGAATTTGTTATCGCCATAACCTCGCGTTAGGAACAATAATGAGGTTGTAAGTGTTGTATGGAAAGGCGATTAGATAGCGAAGACCAAGCGCCGCAATCCCTTCGCTTGTGCCGCCTTAGCTAAGAAATTCATTCATTTCCCCTTCACCATATGCCGTGTCGGAGCCATCACACTGAGACACCACCAACTGCAAGATCGAAGCTAGCCGTCGTACTAATGCACTCATCCAAACACCCCCCCAACGACTGTGTGCATTGTCCCCAGAGGCTCTAGACCCGCCGCACGTGGCGAGCAGGATCGTGGGAAGCTGAGCTGTTGAAGGTGCTTTCATATAAAAGCAGCTCTGTACCACGCTTTAACAATCATCAGTTCCTTGTCGCCATCGAGTTCCATGATGGATCACCCAGCCACGCACGTTCCGGTGGATATTGAAAAGACTGCTGGTCTCGACGTCTCTTCCAAAAGCACTTCATCGGAGAATGAGTCCTCAGATCGCGTTGCGCCCATCCATGTTCCCCCCAAACTCTCCAAATGGAATCAGAGGATCGAGGGTCTTGCTGGCCTCGAGGCTCGAGGCATCACCCGTGTCTTGCCGGAAGAGAGACAGAAGGCGTCCGTAATTGGCTATGTCCAGATGGCCATTCTGTGGTTCAGCGCCAATGTCTCGGCTAACAACCTTGCTGTTGGCACCTTGGGTCCGATTATCTTTGGTCTGGGTTTCTTGGACAGCGCTATGTGCGCTGTCTTCGGTATCATGGTCGGATCCGCCGTGACGGCCTATATGAGTACCTGGGGAGCTCAGAGCGGTAACCGGACCATGGTAAGCCAGATGTGATCAGCATTATCGATGAGAGACATCTTTCTAAGAGGCCTAAACAGATCGTCGCTCGTTATTTCATGGGTTACTGGCCAGCCAAGCTTGCCTGCATCTTGAACATGATCCTTATGATCGGCTATGGTACCATCGATTGCATCATTGGAGGCCAGATCCTGTCTGCGGTCAGCGGCGGAGGCATGTCCATCTTGGTCGGCATTGTCATAGTCGCCTTGGTCAGTTGGCTCGTCGCCACTTTCGGCATGGCTATATTCCACGTCTACGAGAGGTATGTCCGCTGTCCTGATGAGCCTGGAGGTCGACTTAAATGGCCGTGGCTGACTAGGTGTGTTCAAGATATGCCTGGATTCCCCAAGTCATCGTGTTATTTATCCTTATCGGATCTGCAGGACCATCGTTCAATGCATCCCTACCAAACGCCGTTGAAGGGGGTGCAGTCACAGCCGGTCGCCTGTCGTTCTTCTCGCTGCAGCTATCCGTGCCGGTCTCTTGGGCTGCCGCATCTTCCGACTTCTATGTGTACTACCCGGAGTCCACTAAGAAGTGGGTCGTCTTTTTGATGACTTTCTCTGGATTGACCCTTTCATTCTGTTTCGTCAACCTGATTGGTGTGGGCTTGGCTTCCGGAATTGCAACGAACGCTGCATGGGATGCAGCAAACCATGTATCCTCCGGCGCTCTTATTGTTGCAGGCTTCGATGGCTTGAGGGGCTTCGGCAAATTCTGCGGGGTTATCGTAGCTTTGGGGGTCATCTCGAACAACATCCCTGGGACGTATGCCTCCGCACTTGGATTCCAGGTCCTGGGAAGATACGGGAAGATGGTGCCGCGTTACCTTTGGGTGTGTGTGATTGTCACGATATACTTTGTTTGCGCCGCCGCGGGTCGGGATCACCTGTACGCCATTTTCCAGAACTTCCTGGCGCTGATGGGGTATTGGTTGATGATCTTTGCGTCAATCGTGCTGGAGGAGCATCTTATCTTTCGGCCACGACTGGGCTTCGACTGGACTGCGTGGGAGGACAAGAAAAGGCTGCCGGTGGGCATCGCTGCGCTGGTGGCTTTCCTCGTTGGATGGGTTGGAGCTATCATCGGGATGGCTCAAACATGGTACATTGGGCCCGTGGCACACGATGTTGGGGGCGTAGGAGCGGACATCGGTACCTGGCTCGGCATTGCCTTTTCACTGGTCCTCTTCCCACCACTTCGGTACCTGGAGCTGAAGAAATTTGGGCGTTGATTGTACGAATCCGGGAGGTATGTTGGGGTACCTACAACAGACTCAGGTATACCAGAAGTAGTATAGTTCCAATGCATGATTTACGAATTGTCACTCGTGGAAATGAAACATTACTGGTTGCGAAGAAGTTTGCTCGAGCGTATGTCCGTTGGCACTCATGGCAATGTGGAAGATTTATCTGTAGGTTTGAGGACATGTCTCCGACACTCCGATTTGCAAGCTGGCGCCGAGCCTCGCGTCTAGCTGCAAGCAGCCGCGATGCAAATGGATTTCCTTCAATTAAAATCCTTCAATTATCTGCATGGGAGACGTGGCTGGTATGTTTCATTGCAGCTGTGGCTAATTCGATTTTTTATATCCTATGCACATAATGAAAAATGGGCCTATCTCTCCATTTGATCAAAGCTTTAGGGCCTTTGAGACCCAAGCTCACTGACTAGGAACCATTTCTTACTCTCTATGCCCCTCTGTCTCGACTGCCAACACCACTGATTTAGAGGTACAATCTGAAAGACGCTGCGTTTCTGGTATTCTGGCGACGAGGAGGGGAATCTGCTAAGACGTACATAGGCGGATAAATTTGACATCTTGAGCAGCTCCTACCTTGTCCCCTTGTCCAGGATGTGTCTAAGTGTGGACACAGGTCCTCCTCGGAACACTGGTGGCATTGTAAGATAGAAGTACCCAACAGTGGATTTCATTGCCCGGATTGAATGATTCTGCTTCTGGGTGAGCTCTGAGATCCCCGTTTGGATAATCGATATGTCGAATTGCAGAGGTCCGACTCAGTGGTGTTGCGGTTTTTGCATGTGGAGTGACCTTTCATCTACACAAGCCAGGGTACTTAGGAGCAAGTCTTTAGATTTTCACCGTTCGCTTTCTCAAAGGTTGGTGGATCGCACACCCCCTATGCAGATGGTTTCCTACTTCTTTAAGCAGCCTGAGGACACTTTGGTCCTTTGACAGTCAAAGTCTCGATCTGCATACCTGAAGCTCTGCCGAGTCTTTTTGCTGTCGCCTTTAGAGGATTGGCTTTTCCTGGGTGACGAGCGGTATAACGGAAAAGAATAGCACGGCGCTACAGCGCTTGGAGAAAGGGGTTACACTGACTGGGCTTCTGACGACAGAACCATTCGGCGTAGAACAGAGCGTACTTCTTTGCTCTCATTAAGGAGCCGCTCATGTAGCGCTCGTGTTTTGTAGAATATATATCCTTGAGGCTTTTCGAACATATGTGCACGTGAGGCAATCAGATTCGCGAGCCTATCATGTAAGGAGTTCGACGTGTAGGTGTCGAAAGAGAGGTCACCATGATCTTGAATACGATAGTTTGCAAGGATCGAAGAGTACTACTATTAAAAATCCACAGATCATATCGAAATGGTGGCTTCTATTGTCCGTTTCATCGTAGGGCTGAGTGACTCTATTGTACACGCCCCTAGAACGCGTCCCCCAGAAAACTCCTGTCACCTTTTGATTGTGAACCTGTTTAGCACAATGAAATCGCGTTTGTAGATGACCCTTCAATAGGCCAACACCGAACTTCTAGAAGATTAACAGTAAACGGTCGTTACTCCAAGGTAGGTTTAATTCATTCTTCTGCAACACTCCTCATCCTTTGCTGGTATACTACATCTTCGGTATCCCATCTGTCTGGAAGTCAAGACTCGCATGATTTCTACACATAAGACTTCCTACCTTGCCGCTCCAAAAGTCCCTCTACGTCTCTATCTTCATCAGTGACCAGTACTCATTCGGAAACTCTTCCTCAAAGCAGCCCGTCATACGCTGTCATACCGCCCCACGCTCTCATTCAAACGAATATCTACACCGAGCACCTTCGCCGCAAACCCATCATGTCTCGCAATAGCATGATACCAAAGCAGCAGTTCGACAAAGATGAAAAGGTCCTCTGTTTTCACGGCGAATTGCTTTACGAGGCGAAGGTCTTGGAGGTTGAACGTGAACATTCTACCGCTCCCTTCCGCTACCGCGTCCACTACAAGGGCTGGAAGAACACGTAAGTGCTACCTATTTTCGTTCCGCACTATCGAGCAATGTTCATCTGTCCAATGCCATCATCTGGGCGAGCAGCTGAGGGCGTGTTGAAGGTGTTTGGTCGAAATACCGCGCCGCATATCTTCAAATGCAAATGCTCGTTCAGCACAGTCTTTTACAAATGTTCCTTGATCCGTTGAGCTTTGAGAAGCCTCTATTTGACCAATTCTAGTCGTTCAATGTCGGAGAAGCTAACTGTTCATCAGATGGGACGATTGGGTAGAGAACGACCGCCTTCGAAAACTCAACGACGAGAATCGCGAGATTGCGCAAGCCTTGAAGCGTCAATATCTCGAGAGCACGCACAAGTCTGCCAAACCCACCGTGTCCAAGAGAAAGGGTCTTCCTTCCGATCTAGGTTCGACTCGTGGCAGCGAGGAGAGGCATGCATCTGCACCGGCTACGGGGCGCGGCCAGAAACGAGGCAGAAATCCTGACTTAGAAGAGGTTTGTGATCCTGATTTCCTTGATCGCGATTTGTCTTGCCATGCTCGAGAGGATCAGGAGGAGCTGCTGGCAGCTCACCCCTCCACACCAAAGAAACGGAAGCAATCACGACCACGGGATTCGGACCTTTTGCTGCAGCCCTGCTTCTCGAAGTCACTCTATACTTTCGAGGGCAGTCCTGGCTTTCTCTCCCCCCCAGAGTCCATCAAGGAGATCCTGGAGGAGGTCTATGCGGAGGGCGAACGTCTCCGCCTCCAAGCAGCTGGTCTGCCGGAGGTAGACGCCTCCGCAAAAACTCCTGCACCACCTCCTCGCACCCCAACTCGCACTCCGGAGCTAGCGTCAACTGCTCTGCCGACTCCGCCGCCTACGGTCGCCGGCGCCAAGAGAAAGGCCTCACACACACAAACAATAGTACAGCAACCGCCGAGGAAGAAAGGCCGACGCGCAATGTGGGACGAACCGGACCTGGATGACAGCTACGAAGCAACGCGGAGAGCTCTGGAAAAGGCCGAAAAGGAACAACTGAAGCGGCACCAGAAGGAGATCGCTGACATCGTCGCTGCCAGTATGGTCGGCGTAAAGGAACTGAGTGATTTCCCGCGCGCATTTGAATGCCAGGCGCCACCACCATTCTACCCACCGCGTCATCGAGTCTGGAGAGAGGCGATTGACATAAGTAGAGGAGGCAATGTTGACGTGTCTAATGAACAGGAAGAGACGTTCAACCACCGCCCCATGGTCAAGATTCCAATCCCTGACTACATCAAATCTCTCCTCGTCGACGACTGGGAAGAAGTCACCAAGAACCTAGCCCTCGTCCCCCTCCCCGCCCAGAAACCGGTCAGCATGATCCTCCGCGATTATGTCGAAGAAGAAAAGCCGAAGAGATTCCCCGGCTCGGCGGATATGGATCTTTTAGAAGAGGTCGTGGCGGGAATGAAGGAGTACTTTGACGTTGCCTTGGGAAGAATGCTGCTCTATCGGTTTGAGAGACAACAATATCTAGATGTGAGAAAAGCATGGGGAGAGCAGAAAGGAGAATGGAAAGATAAGACGGGTCCTGCGGATACCTACGGGGCGGAGCACTTATGCCGAATGATTGGTAAGTGGGAACTCTCTGACCTTGAGCATGCTTCTCGATTACTTTTTGCTCATTACAAAATACAGTAAACATGCCCGAGATCATCGCCCAAACCAACATGGACAGCCAGTCTGTGAACCGCCTGAGAGAGGAGATGACGAAGTTCCTGCACTGGCTGAACAAAAATACGAAGACTTACTTCCTGGCCAAGTACGAAACGGCGGATCAAGATTACATCGAGAAGTCTCGCGCCAGTTGAAACCACAACCGCTCAACCACAATTGTTCGTCACCTCTGAGGTCTGCCTGCTGGCTCTTCCCAATATCCTGAACCGCGGCAAGCATCTTCAGCCCTCGGGCCCCACCACAAAGTTCCCAATATATACAGAACATACCTTACGTCGCAAGAATTATCAGCGGCTCATTAGACGAGGTACTGGCCTACTTAATCATTTTTCCTCTTGGCAGCATTGGACATGGCGTTACTCCAGCCAAAATCCCCGTCACTAGGCTTTTATTACCCCAAGGGGTCACTGATGTGTCGAGTAGCTTAGCTTGTATTGGTTATCCCTGTACTCCAGACCTTGCTTCGCCAAGCATGTGAAATCCGAGGCCATAGTCCTTCTGATGCTTTCATCCTTCGCGACTCTTGTCGTGCGATAAGAGGCCTTTCTTTTCTTATCATGCATGCTGTGGGCAAGCCCATCAACCTCCCCCCGCCTTCAGTATTGTACATTGCCAATCCCCCTCATAGATGTATTCCCCACCATTCTCCCGTCATTTAGCAGCCTCCTCTCCACCAAAGCGCCTCACTTCCTCTTTCTCGACCCGACCATATTCGGGTAGAACCGCATGAGATGGTAGTTGATCGTATTCTTCTTCCTAGCCGCAGGTTTCTGCCAGAACACCTCATTAGTACACAATCCCACGACCCTCGTACCATCATCTCATCATCCCCCCCCGCGGCGATACCTCACCCGCGTGCTCAACCCAC
>QQTW01003661.1_pt1 | contig 11391 bp, 5 predicted proteins | sample 1904831 | NCBI WGS metagenome assembly QQTW01 (sample SAMN09435610, study PRJNA476489) | Subsurface metagenome, whole genome shotgun sequencing project.
ACACTGCTTCGCCTTCTAACCAAACACGGTGCTTCCGTCCACGAAATTGTCCATGGTCGACTGCTGACTACCCTCAACATTTACAGGTCTGATTACAAATGTCAGACATTGGAGTTCTTCCGCCTTCTCATTAACGAGGACTACACTGATTTCAATGCCGTCGATAATCTAGGCTGGTCTGCATTGATGAACGCTATTAGAACCAAAGGGACAGCCGTCGAAGCCATTAAGCTCCTGCTTAATGCTAATGTCAACATTTCTAGAGTTATGCCTGACGGTCGATCTGCCCTTCATTTAGCTTCGGAAATGGCGGAAGATGTCAATACCCTTTGAGTATCTTTATGCTTGTGGCTTGAATAGCGTTAACAGGCAAGACAACTTCGGGTTCACTCCACTTCATTACTGTGTTTTGGGTGGCTGGCAAAACAATCGTCCCTTAACATTCAAGAAAATCATCTTTCTTCTGGAAAGGGGTGCGGACCCTGAAATAAGAGGTATGAATCATGAAATATTTGGTGCTGATTACGATGAAGTCGGGGAACTTACGCCTCTCGAGCTTAGCAAGCTTTTAACTCGTAAATTTCCTTGTCTTGAAGTAGAGACGATATTTATCGATGCCATGAAAGCTGTTGGACACATTTTTTCTGAAGATTCGTTCTTTGTTGACGCAGCAGAGTCTGTGCAGACAAATACATAGCTGATTGATTTTTAGGGGATGATCAATAAAAAGTATCAGTAATAGGAACGGTCTGTCGCAACAATCAAATTAAGCTCAGGGAATTCTTTGAAAAGCATGCCTGTAATATGTGTATAACCGCCTGATTGAAGACTTGTGCGTCTCCCCCTGCGGAGAACCGTAAGCCACGTGATAGTATCCTCTCTAAGGGAGAGAAATCCCCTGCGGAGAATCTTTCCCGGCGAGAATTGTGAGCTGCTAGAATGTACACGTAATCGTAGCATTAAGGGAGACTCTCCCTGGAGACGCTTTCCCTGAGGAGAACTGTGGGCAACAAGTATGTAATTTTCTTCCACAGAGTTCCTGGGGACAAGCCGGACGATCCGACGACTGGCTGAGAAACGAAGGGCATCGGGATCGATCAAGACATTATCGCATGACAGCCAGCTGCCGGGTGAAGCTGGATCAAGGTCGCACTCACGACGACGCCAACAATTTGATTAATCCGTGGAGGTAGAGTCACATGGGAGCACAAGACCACCGGTAAATTTGGTTGAGTTGATGCGAGTGGGGGATAATGATTAGGTGGAAGACGTCGTCCACAGCCAAGACATTGAGGAGATGGAGGAGCGGTGGTTTTTACACCTTGGAAAAGCGGCGTCCCAAAAGTAGTTGAGCTACGCTAGTATTAAGGTGAGAGCTAGTTAGCTATAGCGTAAGCTAAGGGCTTGAGCCTAAAATTCAGGTCGGGGTGCTTACAGGTGTGCTTAGAGGGGCTTAAGCAGTAGGATAGACAGTCGTCACTTAATGAGAGGCTTAGATAGCCTTTATGTCTGTGGCTCGTAGGGGCTTTCTTTGTATATTGTGCTTTCACTACTAGCCATGCATTGGGACTAATAGGCATTAGCCATTCCTGGTAGAGCCTCATCATTAGCATATTTCAACTACTTTGGGGCAAGACTCCTTACTACGGTAGGGGGCATAAGTATTGTTAGCGTGGGTTAAGAACGTCTAGTTTTGAATACATAAGTGCGGAGTCCTCCGAAGCACTAGTAAGTCTTATCCTCTTATTAATGACTATGATTGGTAAAGAGAACGGAGCACTACGAGCTATCACTCATTAAGTAAGATCTATCGTTGTCACAGAATTGTCAGATACAAAATTTCTAGCTGGGAGCTAACAATACTTATGCCCCTTACCGTAGTAGATCCATTCAGGCGATTCAAAAGCTTACAGCTAGTTCATCTTGAGCCCCGTAGTAAGCAAAGATACTAGCTAGCGCCGGACTAGCAATTCTTCATGGACCCCCCATCCCACTTGCACAACTGCTAGCGCGAAAGAATGGTTGACTAGGATGCCACAGCAGATGATGTGAGTTGAATATGAATACAAGAAGCCTATCCCGTATTGAGTTATGTCGAATTTAATGAAGGCCGATTACGCCAGTCTTTCTACGTCTGTCTCTGTTGTCTGCTAGCGCTTGATTGGTCGACTTCTGGTGCAACCTCGGAGCAGATACTGCTGCGCCGTACGGCCTATTTTGTACTTATCTATGCTCGTTACTCCTGTTTAGATAGGACACTTTGCTTTCTACACACTGCTAGAGACCTGCTCACAAATTGGTATGATAATGCAGCAAAGATTCCGCCGTAACTCTATTTCCCGCTGTCGATCCGTAGCTTACTCGACTACTCAACCTCGGCTCAAAGATGAGACTGACTCTAAGGGAAAGCAGCCACCCGCAATGCAACCCTGCCATGTCACCCATCTACGTCGCCTGGTTATATCCTATTCGTCTTCTCAGCGTTGTCTCGAGTCCAGTCTCTTTCTTTGGCTTCCTTGATATACGTTCCTCGTTTCTGGGTATCGATCATCATCATCACCATGGCCAACGCCGTCAACACTATCCGCCGGGTCAACGCCTTCGATGAAGGTGCCTACACATACTACCCTATCGTGGTCATAGGCGCGGGCGAGTCGGGGATCGCTATGGGATGTCAATTGAGATCACAGCTTGGCTTTGATCAATTCCGAATATTTGAAAGGAAATCCGGTATTGGTGGCACTTGGTATACCAATCGTTATCCTGGCGTTGCCTGTGACATGTACGACGCCCTCCCCAACATATTCACGTCTTGTCGTAGTCTGACACAGTTACAGCCCAACTATCTGCTACTCGTATTCATTCGCTCGAAATTCAGGTTGGAGTACTTTGCATCCTTCCGGTCCAGAAATTGGGAAATATCTTTACAACGTCTGCGAGCAATTTCACATCCTCGACAAAATTCAGTTAGATACTAATGTCACATCAGCAAGATGGCTCGAAACCGAAGAAGAATGGGAACTGGTTCTTGAATACATGGCCCCGGGAATGGGTGACTTGAGTTCGAGGGAACGAAAAGCCATCGCAGAATCGCAAGGTATTGACAAGGTCTGCTTAAAAAGGGAAATGATCCGGGCCAAGATTGTTGTCAGCGCTGTTGGCGGTCTCGTGGAGCCAAAACCATATCCCCAGGTTCCAGGGCTTGACAGATTCAAAGGTGACATTCTCCATACCGCACGCTGGGATCCTACCATCAAACTGCAAGACAAGAATGTTGTCATCTTAGGTGCCGGCTGCAGTGCCGCTCAGGTGACCCCTGAAATCATCCAACCACCCTATAACGCCAAATCCGTAACACAACTTCTCCGCTCCCCGGGCTGGGTTGAATCCAACTTCGGATCCGAGATAGTTAGATGGTGGGAGTCCAATACACCGACCCTATTCTCCTGGGTGCCTGGGCTGCAGTGGATCGTTCGTAAAGCCTTGTTCGCCTACCTCGAACTCCAGTTCCAGCTCACCTTCACCATGGGCGCCACGGCGCGAAAACACCGGCTTAAACAGCAAAAGGCCCTCATCGCCTACATGCACAAGATGGTACCCGAGAAATACTGGGAGATCCTTACTCCAGACTACGATATCGGCTGCAAACGTCGCGTCATAGACGCCGACTGGTTTCGCAGCCTACAGAACCCAAAGATCGAACTGACCTCCCTGCCCCTAACCTCCATCCAGGAACAAACGGTCACACTCGGTCCAGGACGTCACTACCCACCCATGTCCAAAACCGACAGCAAAGTCTCCACCGCCGAGCGCACCATCCCCTGCGATACCCTCATCTTCGCCAACGGCTACGAGGCAGGCGAGTGGCTTCATCCGCTCGACGTCAAAGGGCGAGACGGTCGCTCCCTGCACGATGTCTGGGAGTCGCGCGGCGGCTCCCAAGCCTACCTCGGCACCGCCATGGACGGGTTTCCGAATTTCTTTCTCATTTTCGGCCCCAATACCGCCACGGGCCATTCATCCGTGATCCTCGCCTCCGAGAACATGGTGAATCACTCGCTCAAATTCATCAAGCCGATCCTAAACGGGGAGGTGAGCACCTACGAAGTCAAAGAGGAAGCGGAGCGAAAATGGACGCAGCGGGTTCAGGAAGCGCTGAGGGACAGCGTGTGGCAGAAGGGTGGCTGTAGGAGTTGGTATTTCAATGAGGGGAGTGGTTGGAACGCCACTGTGTATCCGTGGAGTCAGATTCATTTCACTTTGAGGTGCATGTTTCCCCGCTATGGCGATTGGGAGGCTAAATATACAAAGAAGGGGGTGATCAAGAGGAGGCTTATGACGGCGGCGAAGTTGCTGGGTACGCTGGCGGTTATGACGGCCGTGGTTTATCTGGCCATGTATGGGCCGGAGGCGGTGGTAGGTGAGTTGAGGGCGGTGTTGAGAAGTGGCTTGAATAGGCTGAGGAGTTGGCTGTAGGTCCATGTGAAATGCATGACCGGATCCTTTAGTATATATTATAATAATAGCATAGTATAGAAAAACCGTTCTGGCCCAGTGGCCTTCAAAACAATCGAATGCATCGAATCAATACCAATCAAGACATACCCCCCCACATACACACATATCCCATATTACATAGCTAACATCAATCTATCTTCATTTCTCTGATAATATCTAATATCCCAATATCCAATACCCATTGAGTATGGAACATCCATCGATTCCATCCCTCCCTGCAAGGAGGGCTAAGTCAGATTGTTACTCTTTTCTCGCTAACTCACCGTCCATGATGACACAGAACCCTCATGTTGAAATAGACAAGTAAATAGATATAACTGGTTATATCTCCAGCCCATCTCAGCTATCAGACCCCCGGGTCGATCGAATTGAGCGGTCGACGAGATACAACATAATAGCTACTGGAATGGAGTAGGTAAAAGGGGAGGGAAACCTGTTCGGGAAGGAGCAAGACTTCGTTTTGTCCCATGCTTCATGTATTTTCTGTCTCTCTGCCTGTCTTTACATGCAGGTCTCATCACACATACAGTGATAACAATCATATGTACAAACCTCCTGGTTCTCTCCCTTTCCTACCATGCCCCGAATCAGCATACACACAGCCCCCCCCCTCATCCTCCCCTCTCCCTCTCCCTCCCCTTCCCGTCACCAGTAACCCCTCTCCTAATCCCTCAACCCCTCAACCACCAACTCCACCCTCTTAACCGGATGCAACAGCATAGCAGGCAGACACATCCTGCCCTCGCCACCGCCCCTCTCCCCCACACCATTGACCTCAAACTCCTCTCCGCCCGCATTATGGATGCGATAACCCAACCAGCGATGCCACAGCACCTCGGGGAAGCCGGCATTGTAATACCAGGTCGTGCCGCGGAAGTTGTGTTCGGGGTCTCCGTACACGGCCGTACGGGCCCCACCGCTCGCCCCGTTCCGGCCCGCGTTGAAGGTGGCCTCGAGATACTGGGTCGGCCAGCGACGGTCGATGTATTCCGAGTGCGGGGCGTAGACGGCTTTGAGGCCGTGATGTAAGGCGCAGCTGGCAGGCCACATTTCCGAGAACATGGAGTGCCGGTTCAGGCTGGTTTCGCGGTGCATGGTCATCAGCAGGCGTCGCGAGAGACGGGAGGCGGTGATGATTGCGGCGCGGCGGGGTGGAGGGGAGCGGGTGGTGTTGTAGCCGGTTGTGTCGTCGGCGAGGAGCCAGGTGGTGCCGGCGGGGTCGAATAGCGGGTTGAAGGTTATTAGGTCGGCGTCTTCCCCGACGCCCCAGCTGAATTTGTCAGCATCGTAGGTGGTAGGGGGAATGGGGTCGGTTGGGAAGGTGGTGTTGGCGTCGTCTAGGGGCGGTTCGGGACCCCAAATGGGAATGTCGCCCTCACGCTTGTCAGTGCCAGTGCCAGCGCCAGCGCCAGTGCTGGTGTGGAGGCCGCTCCATATGTTGTTGGGAGAATTGGTACCAAGTTGGGTTTGCACGCGCACCATTTGGCGGAAGTCTTCCCAAGATCCGTGTTCAGAGGGAATATAGAAGCGGCCGTTGCGTTCCCAAAGGCCTTTCCGTGGCTGCGCTTTGGCCCATGTACTGACGCTGTCGAAGAGATGGTACCAGTGTCCTGTATAACGGACATCCATTTCCCAGTTCCAGATGAAGTCGTATTCGGGATGAGTATATGCAAAGTATTGTAATGGCATGTGTGCGCTGCGATAGACACCGTGCACAGGAAGTCCTCGCGCGAATGATTCTGCGAGTCCACCGTACAGGAGACCCATCTGTCGTTCTGACCAGAGGGTGCCCATGCCTCGAAATTCTTCTGGCAGGGCGTCATGTAGAACGCGTTTGTAGGACTCGTCGTCGGACCAGATGGGCGCATTGTCGTCTTTGACTTGGATTAGAAAGTGGACAGTGTACTCGCCACCTGAATTGAGTGAGAGCTCAGCGATCATAGACCGGAGATAGAGAATGTCTTCAGTGGTGAAAGAATAATCCCACCATGTGCGGATGACCACGGCGCTTCTAGGCAGCTTAGTGATCTTATCCGGTTGCGAACTTGAGCCGTCTGATGGTCTGATCTCATCTGGCGCCTGTGATACTGACTCTTCCATCCCCTCTTCTCGTGCAACTAGGTGCCCAACATGCATAGAGCGAAATCTCTCGATCCCGGTGGATTTTGCTTCTGCAAATCTGTCCTTGTTGGCCAATGTACATGTTTGCTGTGCCTCTGCCCATTGCACGGTCCTGAAGTCGACCTCCGGAACCTCTCTCCACACCTCATCAGCCCCATCACGATCTCCCTCCAGGGCTGCTCCAGTACCTCCTCGATTAAGACTGTATCCTAGTCCATAGGGGCCTAATCGTCCAAATCGGTCATAGCAGATATCGTCTTGCATGCCTAATAACGAGTTCGTGCCCATGATAGGGTCTGGGAAACCATTGGGAATACCTTTATAAATTCTTACACGCGGGATTTGGATGTTTTTCTCCTTGTCCAGATAGCAGTCCACTTTCACACCATATTGGTTTATATACGTGTCAGACTTGTAATCTGGATATGGATTGAAGGCCTCTGGAGTGATGTTTTCTCGACGTGCGTGGTCTATCGTTGTATTGCTTGAGGTCTGATCCGACGATGGATACTCTGGCACACTTAAACTGCGAAGCACCAAACTGCGAACACCTCCGTAGTATCTTTCTAAAAATGGGAATGCCTCCCATGGCGCAGGCGGAGGTGGATTCGACCCCCCTATCTGGATCTGTATTCTCTTTCCCGCACTCCAACTCAAGTGTGCAAGTGAAAACATGAAGATTAAGATCGTTGCCGCGACCGCCCAACACAACCATCTCATCACCGCCTGACGGGTTCTGAAAGGGTGACGCCCATTGGTTCTCTTAGAGTAACCATTGCCGAGCATTGGCTGGTAGGAGGAGGACGTCGCGCGGGAGGAGTAGGACGACGGCGAATCTTCTTCGTCATATTCGTCTTCGGCTGGATCTGATAGTGCCGATGCTTCCTTCTCCGAGTCTGAATATGCACGATTGCGGCCTGGTGGCGCTAACTCGAAGCCTGACGACGTCCTGACCCGTCGGGACATAGCAAACACTTGACTTGAGTCATGCGCAGGTGTGTCGTGACTCTAGCTTGACCGCAGAGGTTTTAGATGCGAAAGAGGATGGAGGAGATGTTTCGTGCTTCCGGACATTTACCACGTGCGGTGTTGACCCAAAGTCCGCCTGGCGCTGAATTGCCAATTGGACTCGAAAGACTGATGGAGAAAAAGGAAACAAAACGCCGCGCAAGCTGTGCTTTCACGCCAGAGACGTATGTAAAGTGGATACCACGAGGCAAGTAGTAAAAAGGAAATAGAACCAGGGTATTTGCTTGGTTGCTCTGGGGTTCTGGAGATGGGCAAACTGCCGAATAGGGCATGCTGATTGGCGGCAAATTATTCCAGATAAACAGATGGGCCATGCTGATTGGCGAAACTCGCTCCACGTAAACAAAATGCGCGTCATCGAATTCAGCAGCAGCAGCAGCATCACCACAACCACCACCGCCCCCGTGCCAGCAGAATTTCAACTCCTGATCAGCCGTGCTACAAGAGTACGACAACACTCTTGCCTAGCTACTTTTTGGATGGGGGAAGATGCATCGAGAAATGAAAGGCCTAGCAACAATGAGAACTTGAAAGCCTTGTGGTTTCGCCCACTGCAGCCAAGCATCCCTCGGGGCATTCATTATTATTCCCAACACATTCACCCCTATACATAACTACAACATGCATGCTCTGTACAGCTGGCAGGACACTCTTTCTCGGCACGCCACTCGCTCGACCTCGGTCATCCTCCCTCTTACACCGAATGGCTTGAATCTCTTGTTTCTTTCGTTTAGCACTCTACGTTCTGTCGCACCAAGAGAGAGTCGCGACGCTGTCCGGTCCAACATTGATCGCATATCAAAGTCTGCATCATGTGACGACCCTACTCGAGTTCTAGACAGCCATATTATTACTTAATGATTGCCGGCGGGTAAGATGTCAATCAGTAACTACTACGTACTACTCGACTATGGCTTCTCCGATGACTACCTGCGTATGGGTGTCTTGACTCAATAAGGAAGAGCGCTTTCATTGCACAGCGGCCCTTTTCATCCCAAAGTAAACCGTCAGGTCTTACGACCTGTGGCAATTCTGCGCTGGATGAGAGGTCAGCGCATCTTCTCCATTAGTTACTTAGTACGTACTTTGTACTACTGGATACTACGGGTGCGGGCCATGGCTTGCCATCGTGGCATTTCCAGTGCCAGAAATGACTGCTATGAGACTAGCGTCAGCGTCACAAGGTGGAAGGCTGGCAGCAGGACGATCATCCCACTAGCTCACTGTAAAGGCATGCAGCGAGCTACTACTAACGCGTACTAGTAGTTAGTAGTTAGTAGTTACTGCTTTACTGCAAGGCAGCCCGCCTAACTACTGCTATGTATGTAGTACTACTAACTACCCCAGTCCATGCCCTTTTACCCCAACGTCACTGCTGAAAGGTGATGCCATTCCACTTCATTTGGGACCTGACTATATTGTACCGTCGTACAGCACATTGAACTAGTAACTCGGAGCGCATTGAGCAGCGACATAGTCGCCCCGGCTACAATGAAGAGTGTTGAAGTCGTCGAGGTGTTGCAGATGCAGGCGACTGCTGCGTCGTCACTGGTGGGGAAAAGTCTAAGGGTCCATGGAACAAGTCCTAGGATTGACAGATACGAGCCCTGCATCGTCTTGTGATAAGGATTCGTCGGAAGTGCTCCCGAATTTGCGGCTTAAAGCTGGGAAGCTGCACCATGACCACAAGCTGGCCACAAGGTAGAAATCCAGCTAGGACGTCAGAATTCATCATGCCGGCCTACCACAAACAAGCTGGCTAGTGGTTCAAAAAGGTACTTCACAGGTCCCTCTGCACCCAAGTTGGACATGTACCCATGACCAAGTGATCCCATCACATCTTACACTGACTGCATCTACCAATGCCAGCGAGACAACAAGGCCATTGCATATTCTCCAAATTGTGGCTACGGGACTTTGAGAGAATGCTTTTGTTGTATCTGGCATCTGTGCCCATCAAACCTCAAGTCGTTTGCCCGTAGAAGAGGAAGTGAATAACACTAAGAGACCCAACCCTACCTATAATCTATAAAGCTCTGATTCACACCAATTCAAGTGAGGTTGGCTCGTTCCTTCTCTTCCTGCAGTCTTCCCTCATCCCTTTGCATCCCTACCCTTTATTCCATCTCCCTAAGTTAATGCTGAAGGAAAACTCTATCGTCAAACATCAACCCAAAGAAATATGGTGATCATGGCTAACAGCACAAGCATCATCTCTTCGTCTCTTCTGAACAGAATGATTCACCAATATCAGAGCGTGCTCACCACCTCCTCCTTCAATGACGGAAGCAGGTCATTGCCAACAGCCTCACCATCCCCACTCTTTGTCCCTTTGACCCGGCTCAGCTTTCTTCACATTGCGTTGTGGTTCTTCTCACTTGTTCTCTTTGGCATGGGATACAAGTACATCGAACGAGACTACAAATTGTTTCTGTCATTAGGACCCGGCGGCACTCCTTACTCGTTTCGAGGCTACACTAAACTTTCCTTCATTAGCCTGTTCAAACTGCGAGATCCATACCGTGTCCCCGTCTTGCTTGCAAAGCGTCGACCAGCCAATGGCTTTCTGGAAGACCTAAAACCCCGCCAAGGTCCTCGTCCGCAATTGCTTGGAATTGCTCCGCAGCGTCAGGTCACGCAAAATCCATCTCTAGAAATGATCCAGACGTTACAAGATACCGTCCGCGAAATGGCCAATGAGTGTCCTTCCCACTGGTATATTGCCAGATCCACATTCGAAAAGCACAACGAAGCGCTTTTCTCCAAATACAGAACGTCCAATGAGCCAGACCATTATGTGGAGATCGTTCATGCGCATAAGACTGATGGCAGTATGCATCTTCACCTGCATCCAGAGGACATGAAAATTGTGTTGGATAAAGGCTGGGGAGAACGTCATCCACTCGCACGTGGCACGACATGGTGGTGGCATTGGCCGTGTCCTCGTTGTTTCATGATCATCTATGGGCCGAGAGACGAAGCCGAGCTCCAACAAATCAAGAGCATCATTCGGGCTGCGGCATGGTGGGTGAGTGGAGTTGACTGTAGGAAGGAGAACGAGCTGTAAAATGCCTTGGCATCAGGCTTGAATTAAATGGAAATGAGTGAACGGACAGATGCGCAGTCGTGGATTGAGGTGCCAGAGAGTTGTAGGAGAGTCAAGGATTGAAGAGAAAAGCTTTGTACGGGCAGACCATCACCACATCAGAGAATTTCACACCCATCACGGAGTGCTGAGCGATCATTCGTACGTCAAGCAAATATAGCGTGGTAAATATTGGTTAGCAGAGCAAGCCTCAAATACTTGTCATCAGTGAGCTCTTATTGCACTTCTACGGTTTCGACTTTCTATCCCGAATGTGCAATGTGAGCGACGTTCAAGTTTGAACTTCAATTTGACGGCGTAGTTTGCTTGGCATCGAAATAGCGCCAATCAAGCTTGGTTGAGGTCCGAGTCGTACTCGTAGATCTTCAGGTCCTGAGTGCACGTTGAGCTACATACCACCTCCATCACGGCTCCTGACCGACAATGAACCCACCCTTAGCACGCCAGTCGAATTTCGTGTGTCAATCATGTTGGCGAGCGACTAAGCGGTCTTCATTGCGAACAGTACCACTGTCCACAAGGCTTTTCGCGAAGGAGAGGGGCTTGTCAAGCTTAAGGAATATCCCATTGAATGGCAAGAAACGGAGTAAATGGCTGCAGCAATACCGTTCACAAGC
>QQTW01003662.1_pt1 | contig 11389 bp, 6 predicted proteins | sample 1904831 | NCBI WGS metagenome assembly QQTW01 (sample SAMN09435610, study PRJNA476489) | Subsurface metagenome, whole genome shotgun sequencing project.
GGGGGACGTGAGATCGACCTCTCGCAGGCGGCGGCCGAGGAGATCGGCCTTACCTACACCGGCACGGACTACATAGACGTGCAGGTCATCGGGTAGCGGTCGGGGCCAAAAGGCCCGAAACGGGGCGGGCGTGGCGTTTATGCCGCGCCCGCTTTTTCGTGTTTGCTCGGAAGCCCCGCGGGGCGTCTCCGCGCTGGCGTTTCGCGGGGTTCGCCGCGGGCATATACTTGCGGGTGGAGGCTCCGAAGTCGAAGGGACCAGGGTGGACGACGGGTTGCGGGGGGTCAGGTTCTTCGAGTTCCTGACAGAAGAAGAGCGGGACGAGTTCGTCGAGGCCTCCGAGCCGGTGTCTTTCGGGGCGGGGGCCAGGATCATCGAGGAGGGGGCCGAGCCCGGGAGCCTGTACGTGCTCACGTCCGGCAAGGTCGAGGTGAGGAAGCGGTTGGCCGGGGACCGGAACCGGCTGCTGGCCGAGATAGAGGCCGGGGAGGAGGCCACGGTCGTCGGGGAGAGGGGGTTGCTCGGCGAGAGCGGGGCGTCGGCCACGGTGACGGCCGTGGGAGAGGTGGAGGGGATCAAGATCCCACGCGGGACCTTCCGCCGCATGGTCGCGGAGGGACGTCCGGCCGCCTTCAAGCTCTCCTACCGCATCGCCCGCACGCTGGCGAGGAGGCTCACGCGCCTGGACGAGGAGGTCGTCGAGGCCATAAGGGAGCTCGAAAGGCGGGGGGAGACCGACGTCGAGGCCTTCCGCGACAGGCTCATAACGGACTGGTCCATCTAGGAGAGGCGGGACGGGGATGCTGGATCTAAGTTCGGTGCCGGTCTTCAAGCACCTGGACGCCGAGGAGCGGGCCGAGCTCGCGGCCGGCGATTCGCCGCCGAGGATACCCCGCAGACGTTTAAAGATAAGAACCGCTCCTCTCCCGATTTGCCGGCCAGTATAACCGGGCTTCGGGCGCCGCGGGCTGTGCTTTAATCCGGTCTTTGTGGCGTATAGAGGGGGCGGCGCTGTGGCTTACGAGTTCGGCAGGTACCTGAAGATCCGGGGCGCTTGGGGCGCGAGCTGGTCGCCGGACGGCCGGAGGGTCGCTTTTTTGACCGAGATCACGGGCGTCCCGCAGGTCTGGGAGGTCCCTAGCGGGGCTGGGGGCGGATGGCCGGAGCAAATCACCTTCCACGACGAACGCGTCTCGGGTGCGGAGTATTCCCCGACGCAGAACAGGCTCCTTTTCGGCATGGACGCCGGGGGCAACGAGTGCTCCCAGCTGTTCCTGATCGGTCCCGGAGCGGACGGGGAGCGCGACCTCACCCGAAACCCGGACGCCATCCACTACTCGGGCGGCTTCTCCCCCGACGGCGGGCGCGTCGCCTTTACCGCCACCCGCCGCAACGGCACGGACTTCGACGTCTTCGTGCAAGACCTGCCGGAAGGCGAGCCCGAGACCGCCTGGGAGGTCTCCGGATACCACACCGTCTCGGGGTGGTTCCCCGACGGCAACGCTCTAATCGTCTCGCGCCACCACTCCAACGTGAACAACGACCTCTACAGGCTGGATCTCGAGAGCGGCGAAACGACGCTCCTGACGCCGCACGAGGGTGATGCCCGCTTCGGTTCGGCGAACGCCACGCCCGACGGCGATTCCGTGTACCTGGCGACGGACCGGGACGGGGACTTCGTCAGGCTCGCCCGCCTGGACCTCTCCACGCTGGAGGTCGAGTACCTCACGCCGGACGACCACGATGTCGAGGAGGTCGAGCTCTCCCGGGATGGGCGCCTGCTGGCCGCGACCCGCAACGTCGCGGGTTACTCGGACCTCTTGCTCTTCAACGGCCGCGGCGGACGCAGGCCCGACCCGGAAGTCCCGCGGGGCGTTGTCGGCGGCCTCGCCTTCTCCCCGGACGGCAAGAGGCTCGCCTTCACGCTCGCGGGCCCCGCGCGTAACCCGGACGTGTGGACCCTGGACCTCCCGGACGGGGAGCCCAGGCGCCTGACCCGCTCCTCCACGGCCGGGATACCCCCGTCCAGTTTCCGCCGGCCCGGGATCGTGCGCTACCCGACCTTCGACGGGCGTGAGATCCCCGCCGTCTTCTACGAGCCCGGCGAGTCCGGGGACGGCGCGCCCGTCGTCGTGAACGTCCACGGCGGCCCGGAGGGCCAGTCGCGGCCCGCGTTCGCCCCCGTGACGCAGTACCTGCTGGGGCGCGGCCACGCGGTCTTCTCCCCGAACGTGCGCGGCTCCACCGGCTACGGCAAGGCCTTTACGCACCTCGACGACGTGAGGCTCAGGATGGACTCCGTCAAGGACCTCGCCCACGCGGCGTACTGGTTGCGAGAGCGGGGCCACGAGAAGATAGCGGTCATGGGAGGCTCCTACGGGGGGTTCATGGTCCTCGCCGCCCTCACGAAGTATCCGGACCTGTGGAGTGCCGGGGTAGACATCGTCGGCATCGCCAACCTCGTCTCTTTTCTGGAGAACACCGGCTCCTACAGGCGTAAGCTGCGCGAGCCCGAGTACGGCTCCCTGGAGAACGACCGCGGGTTTCTGGAGTCCATAAGCCCCATCCACAGGGCCGACCGCATAACCGCCCCGCTCATGGTCGTCCACGGCAAGAACGACCCGCGGGTGCCGGTCGACGAGGCCGAGCAGATCGTGGCGAGCGTTCGCGAGATCGGCGGCAGGGTCGAGTACCTGCTCTACGAAGACGAGGGCCACGGCCTCGCCAAGCTGGGGAACCGCCTGGACGCCTACCCGAAGATCGCCGCGTTCCTGGACGAGCACCTGCGACCCCCGCGATAGGCGGGCCGAGGAGCGTGGAAGCCGGGGCGTTCGAGCTCCGTGTGCGCAACGACGGGACCGACGTGATCTCCCACCACGGCCGCCCCGTTGCCATCCTGCGCGGCAAAGAGGCAACAGAGTTCTCCGGCCGCATCGAACCGCTCGAAGGCCGCGGAGCGCAACTCTTCGTGGCCCGCGTCGGTGGCAACTTCGAGCGCGGCAACGAACGGCGGACGTGGGCCCCACGCGCCCGACCGGGGACTACGACCGGCTCCGCACCGGCGCGCCAGAATACACGCATCGCCAAGCTTCGCCGGTGGGTATGGGAGATCCCGAAGGAGCCCCGGTCTCCGCTACGCCGGAGATCATCCGGCGCGGTTCTCTGCCGCGCCACGCCGCCGTCACGGCCCACAGTTGAACCGGAAGTCGTCCCGCCGATCCGACGCGGGTACGCGCAGAATTTACCTGTTGGTTACGTTCGTGTAACAAAACGGGCGGCATCGCTTGCCATACTCCGTTGCATATTTCGAGCGGGGAGGTCCGTGGCGTGGGAATACAGGGCAACTGGGATAGGCGGCCCTTGAACCGAAGGGCGTTCCTGGGCGTCGGGGGGATGGGGGCCGCTGCGCTGCTGCTCGGTTCGGGGGCGGCGCCGGACGTCCGTGCGGCCCCCAGGCCGCGCTTCTCGGACTACCCGTTCAAGCTCGGGGTGGCGTCCGGCGACCCGCGGCCCGAATCGGTCGTGCTGTGGACGCGCCTCGCGCCGGAGCCGCTCGTGGAAGATGGGTCCGGCGGCGTGCCATCGCGGCGCTACGACGTGCGCTGGGAGGTGGCGGCCGACGAGAGGTTTCGGAGGGTCGTGCGGCGCGGGTCGGCGGAGGCGAGGCCGGGGCTCGGGCACTCGGTCCACGCCGAGGTCGGCGGTTTGAGGCCAGGCCGGGAGTACTTCTACCGTTTCAAGGCGGGCGGCGAGGTCAGCGCCGTCGGCAGGACGCGGACCGCCCCCAAGTTCGACGCGCGGCCCGCCGCTTTAGCCTTCGCGTTCGTCTCGTGCCAGGACTGGCGCGACGGCTTCTACGCGGCCTACGGGCATCTGGCGGAAGAGGACCTCGCCTTCGTCGTGCATCTCGGGGACTACATCTACGAGGGCGGTAACACCGACGACGGGGTGAGGGACCATACGGATGGCGGGCAGGAGGTGTTCACCCTCGCCCAGTACCGCAACCGCCACGCGCTCTACAAGACCGACGAGGACCTGCAGGCCGCCCACGCCGCGTTCCCCTGGATGGTCACCTGGGACGACCACGAGGTCGACAACGACTACGCGGACGAGGCCCAGGACGGCGGCGAGGACCCCGAGAAGTTCCTCCTGCGCCGGGCCGCGGCCTACAGGGCCTACTACGAGAACATGCCCCCGAGGCGCTCCTCGCTGCCGCGGGGGCCGGACATGCGCCTCTACCGGCGGCTCTCGTGGGGGAACCTCGTCGGGATCTCCCTTCTCGACACCCGCCAGTACCGCTCGGACCAGGCGGACTGCCAGAGCGACGTGGACGGCCTCGCCGACCGCTGCGCCGCGGCCCTCTCGGAGTCCCAGACGATGATGGGCCCGAAGCAGGAGCGCTGGCTCAAGGAAGGACTCGCCGGGTCGAACAAGCGCTGGAACGCGACGGCCCAGCAGACCATGCTAGCCGAGTACGACTTCTCGGCCGCCCCGGACGACGGCCCAAACGGCCGGCTCTTCAACCTCGACCAGTGGGACGGCTACGTCGCCGCCCGCCGGCGCTTGCTCGGTTTTCTAAGCAAGGCCGGGGTGCGGAACCCGATCACGCTGACCGGCGACATCCACAGCTCCTGGGTCCACGACCTGAAGACGAACTTCGACGACGAGACGAGCGAGACGGTCGGCACCGAGTTCGTCGGCACCTCGATCTCCTCGCCCTTCGAGACCGCCTTTGCCGGCCCGGTCGAGGCCGCGAGGGCCGACAACCCGCACTGCAAGTACTTCGACGGCACTTACCGCGGCTACGCGAGGGTCGACGTTACCCCGGAGCTCTGGCTGACGACCTTCAAGGGCGTGGTGACAGCACCCGGCAACGGCAACGTCGTAGACCCGAACGCCCCCTCCTACACCGCCGCCGCGTTCGCCGTCGAGAGCGGTACGCCGGGAGCCCAACCCGCCTGACCCGTGGGGCGTCCCGGACCGGGCGTCCCGCCGCACATTTAACGTAGAGTTTTCCTGCCTTTAACCTGCGCGTCCGTATGTGTACCTATAATCCTGCCGTTCGCCGCGGGGCTGGGGCATACGTCCCCGCTGCGAACAGACGGATGAGGTTTACCGGCACACCTCTTTTGGGGGGTCCGGTTCTTTATTAGGAGGAAGATTCGTTTTGGGCGTACAGGGCAATTGGGATCGTAGGGTCAGCCGCCGGGCTTTTCTTGGCATAGGTGGCATGAGCGCCGCGGCGCTCGCGATGGGCGCCCGCGGCGCGGGGGCGGCCGAGGCGGGCTACGGGCCTCTGCAGCCTGACCCTGGCGGCGTAATAGAGCTCCCGAGGGGGTTCCAGTACCGCATCATCTCGCCCGAGGGCACGAAGCTCTCAAGCGGCGCCCCGGTGCCGAGCGACTTCGACGGCATGGCGGCCTTCAAGGGGCCGAAGAAGGGGACCACCGTGCTCGTGCGCAACCACGAGCTCTCGGCCAACGAGGGCGCCTCCGGGGAAAACGAGCCGGTCCAGGGCTCCAGGCCCTTCGACCCGGCGCAGATCGGGGGCACCTCCGCCGTCGTGCTGGACAACGACACCCGCAAGCCCTTGAGGGACTTCGTCACCTCCTCCGGGCAGACCACCAACTGCGCGGGCGGGGCGACGCCGTGGGGGACCTGGCTCACCTGCGAGGAGACGAAGGAGCCGAACCACGGCTTCGTCTTCGAGGTGGACCCCAGAAACCCCCAGAACGAGCTCTCCAGAACCCCGATCCGGGACATGGGCCGCTTCTCGCACGAGGCGGTGGACATCGACCCCGAGACCGGCATCGCCTACCTAACGGAGGACGACCCGAGCGGCATCTCCAACGGTGCGGACCCGACGACGGCGCCGGAGACCGGCGCGAGCTTCCTCTACCGCTTTCTCCCCAACAACAGGAAGATGGCGCCGGGCTCCCTGCAGAAGGGCGGCAGGCTCCAGGTGATGGCCCTTGAGGAGTCGAGCACGACGAACACCAACGCCGACCTGTTCGCGCGGGGGCAGCGCTTCAACATCGTCTGGCAGCCCATAGCCGACCCCGCCGCCGCCCACGAGCAGGCCCTCGCCACGCCCAACGCCATCAAGTTCAACCGGCTCGAGGGCGCGTTCTTCAGGGGCGGGGCGTTCTGGTTCGACGACACCAACGGCGGCGAGAACAGGCTCGGCCAAATCTTCCGCTACTTCCCGAGGACGAACACCCTCGAGCTCTTCTACGAGGGCAACGACCCGGAGATGATCGAGAGCCCCGATAACATAACCCTCACCCCCTTCGGGGACCTCTGGTTCGCCGAGGACGAGGCCGTGAGCGGGAACAGCCGCAACCGGGTCATGGGCGTGACGCCGGGGGGCCAGGTTTACAAGTTCGCCCGCAACGTCCAGAACGACTCCGAGTTCGCCGGCCCGACCTTCTCCCCCGACGGCAGGACGTTCTTCGTGAACATCCAGAACCCCGGCCTCACCATCGCCATCTGGGGGCCGTTCCGCTACCCGAGCGCCACCCGCCAGGCGCGGATGTCCGTCGCCGCCCCGCCCCGGCAGTTCGCGCCCCGCGTCTCCGGCGAGCTCGCCGAGGCCGCCGGCCGCCAGGGCATGAGCACCCTCGAAGCCGCCGCCTTCGACCGCCTCGGCGCCTCGCTGGTATAAGGGCTCACAGAACCCCGGTCCACCTAACGGGCCCCGCAACAGCGGGGCGGCGGCGTCCTCTTCGGGCGCCGCCCTTTTTTGACATCTCGAAGCGTGAGTTCCTCCATAGACGCGCTTTAACGCAGAGTTTTCGGGTAGTTAACCTACGCGTTTCGGCGTCTCCCTATAATCTCTGACGTTGGCAGGAGGCGGGGTTTTCTCCCGCGAGAGACAGAAGGGGGAAGCTTTGGACGTACAAGGCAAGCCCGGCAGCATCAGCCGCCGGGCATTTTTGGGCGTGAGCGGCGGCGCCGCCGCGGCGCTCTTGTTGAGCGGTGGGCCGCTCCACTCGCTCGGCGCGCGTGGGGCGCTGGGACAGACGGCGCCCCGCACGACCGGCTACGGGCCGCTGGTGGTGAAGGGCGACCTCGCGCTGCCCGCGGAGTTCGACTACGTGGTCATCGACCGCCAGACGGGGCCGATGCGCGACGGCAACCCGACCCCCGGCATCTTCGACGGCATGGCCGCCTTCCCGGGCCAGGCCGGGGATGACGACGGGGACGACGGGGCCGGCCGGACCACCATCCTCATCCGCAACCACGAGAACCGCGAGCGGCCGGGCGAGATCCCGGTGATCGTGCCGCCGGACAAGGCGTATGACTACCCGTCCACGGTCGGCGGCAATACGAAGCTGATCGTACGCCGCGGCCCCGACGGCGTGCCGCTGCCGGTGGCCCAGAACGACAAGTTCGCCATCCTCGGCGGCACCTCGACGAACTGCGCCGGCGGGATCGTCGGCCGCTCCTGGGTCACGTCCGAGGAGGTCGTGAAGGGACCTTCGGGCGGCTCGGATGGGAAGGTCTCCGCCAAGAGGCACGGCTACAACTTCGAGGTCCCCGCCTACGCGGACGGACCCGTGGAGGCCGAGCCGATCCTGGCGGCCGGGCGCTTCTCGCACGAGGCGGTCGCGTTCCTCGACGGCATCCTCTACGAGACCGAGGACCGAAACATCGAGCCCGACCCCACGGCCCCCGGCCAGCCCCGGCGCAAGCCGCAGACCGGCGCCTGCTTCTACCGCTTTATCCCGAACGGTTTCGGCCGCAACGACAACGAGCGCGGCAACGGCGAAGAACCCCGCCTCGCCGACGCCCGGGGCCGGCTCCAGGCGCTCAAGCTCAAGGACGAGTTCCACGCCAACATGGACGTCGGGCGGGTCGTCGGTAAACCCTACGACGTCGAGTGGGTCACGGTGGACGACCCCGACCACGACGACGACACCGACTTCCGCAAGGACCGCCAGCGCGGGTTCATCTCCACGCGCATCCAGGCCCAGGACAAGGGCGCGGCGTTCTTCGACCGCGAAGAGGGCATCTGGGTCGCCCGCTCCGGCGACGACGACAAGAACGCCAAGATCTACTTCGACTGCACCACGGGCGGCGCCCCCCTCAAGAAGGGGCAGGTCTGGGAGTTCGACCCGCGGCGGCGGACGATCACGCTCATCTACCAGTCGACCGACGTGGCGCGGCTCGACAACCCCGACAACATCGTGATCGTGCCGCAGACCGGGGACATCTTCCTCCAGGAGGACGGCCCCGCCCCGCAGTACGTTCGCGGGCTGACCCAGGAGGGCGAGATCTACGACTTCGCCCAGACGGTCACCAACGACACCGAGTTCTGCGGCGGTTGTTTCGACCCCGACGGGCGCGTGCTCTACCTCAACCAGCAGGGCGAGCGCGGCAGCGCGAGCGACCCCACCGACGTCGCCCCCGGCCTGGAGGCCGTCACCTACGCGATCTTCGGCCCCTTCGGCAGCCGCCAGGGCGCCGATACCGACGAGGAGGACGACGACTAGCACTACCGGGTCCCGGATCGACCCGCCCGGCGGCGCTCCCTTCGGGGGGCACCGCCTTTTTTGGTTCCTCCCCACGGGCCGCAGAGTTTACGAGCAATTTACGAAGATGTAACAAAACGATTAAGATTTGCTGCTATATCTATCCTCGTTTGCAGAGGCAACAGAGGAGGAATCTTGAGCATACAGGGTAAGCCGGGCCGGTTGAGCCGCAAGGCTTTTCTAGGCATGGGAGGGATGGGCGCCGCGGCGCTCATGCTCGGCAATGGGCCGTTGCAGTCACTGGGCGCGCGGGCGGCGCTGGGACAGGAGATGCCCAGCGTCACGGGCTACGGGCCGCTCGTGCCGAAGGGCGATCTCGCGCTCCCGGCCGCGTTCAACTACCAGATCATCGACCGCCAGGGCATCCCCATGCGCGACGGCCGGCCGACGCCGGGCATCTTCGACGCCATGGGCGCCTACCCCGACGTCGGCCCCACGAGGACCGGCCGGGGCGACCGTACGATCCTGATCCGCAACCACGAGAACCGCGAGCGCCCGGGGGAGATCAAGGTCGTCACCGGCCCAGGCCTCGAGTACGACGAGACGGCCTTCGGCGGCAACACGAAGATCGTGGTCGAGCGGGAGAGGGCCGGCAAGGACGAGAACGGCCAGCAGCTCTTTGAGTACAACGTGGTCGACAGGTTCGCGATCCTCGGCGGCACCTCCACCAACTGCGCCGGCGGCGAGCTGCCGTTCAAGAAGTGGATGACCTGCGAGGAGGTCGTCAAGCGCACGGGCACGGGCGAGAACAGCCTCAAGCACGGCTACAACTTCGAGATCGACGCCATGGCCGACGGCCCCGTCAAGGCCATCCCGATCCCGCAGATGGGCCGCTTCTCCCACGAGGCCACCACGTGGCGCTCCGGCATCCTCTACGAGACCGAGGATCGCAGCCTCTCGCCCGACGCCCGCGTGAGGACGGGCTTCATCGGCGCTTGCCTCTACCGCTACATCCCCGACCAGCGCGTCGGCCAGTCCGGTAACTTCGCCGAGACCACGGGCCCCCTGGAGGCGCTCGCCGTCAAGGGCTCGCCGCAGATGAACATGGACCTGGTGGTAACGCCCGGCGTTTCCTTTCCGGTCGAGTGGGTCCCGGTGCCCGAGCCCGACCACGAGGACGATACCGACAACCGTCGCGACCGCCAGCCCCGGTTTACGCCAACCCGCGTGCAGGCCATCGACAACGGCGCGGCCTACTTCGACCGCCAGGAGGGCATGTGGGCCTCCTCGCAGGGTGGGGGCTTCAAGGTCTACTTCGACTGCACCACCGGCGGCCCGCAGAACCTCGGGCAGGTGTGGGAGTACGACCCCGGCCGCGAGACGCTCACCCTGATCTACGTCTCGACGGATCGCAACACGCTCGAGAACCCGGACAACGTCACCATCGTCCCGCAGACCCAGGACATCTTCCTGTGCGAGGACTCCAGCGGCGAGCAGTTCGTCCGCGGCGTGACCCAGGACGGCGAGATCTACAACTTCGCCCAGACGATCACCAACGACACCGAGTTCTGCGGGGCGGTCTTCGATCCCGACGGCCAGACGCTCTACCTTAACCAGCAGGGCGACCGCGGCGTGGACGAGAGCGGACAGCCGACGGCGGGTGTGGCGCCGGCCGTTACCTACGCCATCTACGGCCCCTTCGAGAAGCGCGAGGGCAACAACGCCAAGAACTTCGGCCAGGGCGTCTAAAGACGGATCCAGCCGGTCAAAGGGGGCGGCGTCTCCGGGCGCCGCCCCCTTGTATGTTGCAGACCGGCGCCCCCGAGGTCCGGGCCTTGCTGGAGACCGTAAAAAGGCGAGGGGCGTCGCTCCCCTTTCGCCGACAGAGCCCGGAGCGGTCGCCTGGTTCTCCGGTGTCCCGGGGATCAGGGCCGGTTTGCGCGGCCCCCGTATAACGCACTCAGGTCGCCGTAGACCTCGGGCCGGGCGAGCACGTCGGTGTTGTCCGTGACCTGGTCCGCCGCGCCGACCCCCCTCGGGAGCGCCCGGACGCGCGGGTCTTCGACGGCCTCCTCGATGGCCTCTGCGAACCGCTCGGCGTGGACGACGAGGAACGGGCGGTCGTGAAAGGGAGAAACCTTCGTCCCCAGCGCCGGGGTAACGCCCAGGGCGTTGTGCATTCTCGCCACGGCCTCGTACGCCTCGCTCAGGTGCTCTTCCCGCTCCCTCCAGGATCCGGCCCGCAGGGCGCGCTCGAAGACGGGCCCGAGGGAGGGGGCGCACCCCAGTCGGGCGAACGCCGTGCCGAACCACTTGGGGTAGGGGGCGTAGCGCCTCTCCTGGAGGAAGCACAGCCGCATCAGGTCGCGCACCAGGCTCGCCGCGACGAGGCGCGAGCCCAGATCGTCCCCCATCTCGCCCGTTCGACCCACGAACGCCTCCAACTGGCCGACACGCCTCCACTGGGCCGCCATCAGGTACAGCCAGACGTCGCGGGGATGGTAGGCGAGCTTTGCGCGAACCCTCTTAAGCTCCCCGAGCCCGTCGTGGTAGACGCGTCCCGCCGTCACCTCCAGGAGCCTCTGCTCCGGCACGACGAGCCGTTCGGGAAGCTCTGGATCCCGGTACGGGTCGAGCCCCGTCCAGGTCCCGAAGAAGCCGCGCACGGTGTGTACCTCGACCCTGTGCTCCACCGGCCCCGACGACCTCTCCTCCGTCGTCCGTACCCCTATCTCGTCTGGGACGCCGAAGTGGGTCGGGTAGCCCATGAACCGGCGCGGGAGCCTCCACCTCAGCGCTTCCGTGATACGACCGGACAGGGCCTCGTGGTCGCCCTCGGAGAGGAACAACTGAAGGCGCGGCCCCCAGTCGTGGTCGGGTTGCGGTTGGGCGGTCTGTTCTACGAGGAGGCCGTG
>QQTW01003663.1_pt1 | contig 11389 bp, 10 predicted proteins | sample 1904831 | NCBI WGS metagenome assembly QQTW01 (sample SAMN09435610, study PRJNA476489) | Subsurface metagenome, whole genome shotgun sequencing project.
TCTCCAGCCGGGCCAAGACCGCCTGAAACCATACACTTGGAAAACAGTAGCACCTGCCCCCTGTGCGCCTAAAAGTAATGGCAGTACCGCTCGTAACCCCGTGTTTACGGTGGTTGTCTCCCATTTTGCCCTCAGAATGTCCCCAATCTGACAGAATGTGTCCCCAATCCGATAGCGTATTGGCGGACATCATCCCACCTTTGACCTGCTCACAAGGCTCTGTCTATTCACTCCATTTTCTAAACTACTCAGAGTATGCCAGTCATCCCGACCGCTACTTAACGCCCCCGTCCGCGACCCTTCGTGTTGATGATGACCGTATTCCTGACGGCATCTGAATTCCGACGATTTCAAGTGTAGTACTGTACCCACCTCCAGTTAATTCATCCACGCCATGAATGTAGTAACTCCGGTTCCCGCGCCGGTAGCAACGCCGTTTTTTGCCCTAACTCAGCGTCGGTTGTTGCTGTTAACAACCACTGCTCTAATCAGCCTATTGTCGTTCGATAACTGGACGCTATTCAATACGCCCACGCCCGATTATGTGGATGGGTCCTGGTCGATTGCCCTCAATCTGGCCCGAAACCTTCACCTCCGATTCGGAACCGACGTGGCCTTCACCTACGGACCGCTTGGTTTCCTGACCAGTACGCGGCTGCCCATTGCCACGCAACCCTGGGAAATGCTGGCTTACGATGGGTGGCTGCTGGTGCAAACGGGCTTCGTGATCTGGGTGATTCTGAAGGATCGGTTCACGGTTGTGAATACGCTCAGCGTCGTTGGTTTGGTCTTGTTCATGCACAATGCCGACGGGGGCGAAGCGCCGTTCGTGCTGTTCTTTTTTTCGCTGTTCCTTCTCTGTTATCACCTGAAAGTTGTCGGGTCGCCGGTCCGTCGTTACGGCTCGGTCGGGTTGCCGGTCCGTCGTTACGGTTTGGTCGGCGTTTTCCAGGGTGGAACGGCTTTGTTGCTATACGCCGGGGCAATCAGCCTGTTTACGTTTTACATCAAAGTTAGCGTTGGGTTGGCCAGCGTTGGCTGCTACGTGCTGTATGTACTATACTGGGCCGTAACCCGTCGACAAGGTATCGTCTGGCTGATTGTTATCCTGGCAATTTCCCTGTCGGGATTGATTGTCAGCGCCTGGTTGCTCCGTACAGATCTGGTTCCTTACGTGCTAACCAGCCTTCAAATTATCAATTCCTACAATGACGTCATGGTGTTGATGCTGGGTAGCTGGAGCCTGCTGAGCCAGTTTTTTGTTGCCGTTGCTGCCCTCGGATCATTCGGACTGCTGGTGATGTACTGGGCAACCCGCCAGTCGGTGCGGCAAATGCCCATGCGCGACACCTCGTTTATGATCCTGCTGGCGGCTGTGTCGCTGTTCATCCTGTTCAAGCAGGGATTTGTCCGGGCCGATCCGTCGCATGCGCACTTGTTTTATAAGTATGCTGCGCTTCCGCTAACGCTGTTGATTGGTTTCGCCCAGCCCGCCTGGTTTCGTCATACCATGCGGATATTGCTGGTTATACTGGTGGGTTATCGGGTGCTTGGTATGCCCTTCTCGTTTGCGTTCAACCAACCCGCTCAGGTGGCGATGTACGCGCGAAGCCTGTTCAAACCAACCGATTACGGGTCACATTCTGCCCGGTTGCCCCAGCGCTGGCAACAACTGATCCGCCCCGCCAGCGTCGACGTAATTCCCGACGCCATCGGATTGCTCTACGCCAACCAACTGACGGCTGCTTACCGACCCCGACCCGTTTTTCAGTCGTATCAGGTTACCAACCGGTATCTCGATTCGATGAATGCAGCGGCTTACCGCTCAACGCGCGGCCCGGCCTACCTGATCTACACCCAGTCGGCCATTGACGAGCGGTATGCGTTTGCCGACGAAGCCCGCACCAAAATAGCCATGCTCCAGCATTACGCAGTGGCTGACCAGCAACGGGACTGGGTGTTGCTCCGGCGCCGGGCAATCCCAATGACGGTTGATACGGTGGCCGTCACCACCCGCATCGGCCGACTGGGTGAGTCGATTCCGGTGCCTGCCGCACTGGGGGTTCAACTGGCTCAGATTGGGGTTCATTACTCCTGGCTGGGACGACTGACGCGGCTGCTGTTTCAGCCCCCGGCTATTCTGCTGGAAATGGAGCTTGAGAACGGTCAGCGCATGGTGCATCGCATTGGCAGAACCTTGCTCGAAAATGGCCTGATCAGCAACCGATACGTAAAAAATAACGCGGATTACGTTCGATATATGCAGTCGGCGGGGTACGACGGTCAGGCGATCCGGGCGATTCGAATAGTGCCCCGGCGCTGGACGTGGGGGTTCGAGCCGTCGTTCAGCGTCGTCTTCACGCAGCTCAGTTTCGGCACCCCAACCACCGGCGTCGTCGCTCAGCGGCTGAACAGGTAGCTGTGAAAGTAGTGCAGTCATCTAAACAGCTATACTGGCTAAAATCACTCCTAACAGAATGCCTGACTATCGTTTTTTTTCTTCCGGCCCTAAAATGTCCCAAATCGGACACAATATGTCTCAAATCAGACAGTGACTTTACGAACGAGGGGGCGATATTTGGGGTACCAAAAAGGTCTATCCACATCATTTCAAGATTCATGGTTCAGTTACTTTCGCTACCCACTCCTGGGCGCGGTGAACCTCGCTACTTTCTCTGACTACTTTCTGTTTTTCTGCCAGAGAGGTGTGCACATGCGGCACATTTTTTGACTGTTTCAACGCGGAGCAGAGGCTGCTGTGTACTGCCCTCCTGCCACGCCTTTCCGCACGATTCCAACCAAATTACCACCGTAAGGATAAATTCACCGGCAGCATTATCATCACATAATTTGGTTTGCCCCGATTAACAGCCGGTATTATCCATTCCTTCACACGAAATGAATGCACTTCTCAACTCTACCGAAACAGTGTCTTCGCCGGTTCCAATCGTCTTTGTGCACGAGCAGTACAGCTTTTACCTTGAGTTTTCGCTTCGGCAGGCTCAGTTAACGAACCCAGAAAGCCCCCTGCACCTGATTGGCGATGCCCGCAACAATCGCTTTCCGTTTGTTCAGCACCGGCCCATTTCGTCATTGATTGAAAAGGATTACCGGCACTTCGGCGAAATCTACACGCACTCGTCGCCCAATCAGATTCACTACGAACTGTTCTGCTTCAGGCGGTGGTTCCTGCTGCGCGAATTGATGCACCGCCATCAGTATTCGCTGGCGTTTATGGCTGATTCCGACGTGATGATATACGATCAGCTTGCCCGTAGTGCTGGCCGAATGATCCGGCAGAAGTGCTTAGCTGCGTACAATAGTGGTGCCGACTGCGACTGGGTCAACTCAGCGTCGGGTCACTCGTCGTTTTGGACGCGCGAGGGCATCGATCAGTTTTGCCAATTCCTGCTCCGCATCTACGGTCATCCCGACTTTCGGCCTTTATTGGATACGATTCGCTCGCAAAAGCACTTGATTACCTCCAAAGTGGGCATTTCAGACATGACGGCCCTGTATCTTTTCATGAAGCAACAGTCAGGAAAAATACTAAACCTGTCGAAATTGAAGCGAAGCCAGGCATTCGATCACAATGTCGGCACGGCCACTAACTACAACCTCCACGAATACGTACTCGACCAGGAAATCAAGCGCATTGTCTGGCTTGAGCAGAACACCCCCGTGTGTCTCAATAAGATACGTCAGCAGCCGGTTCAGATGGTGACACTGCATTTTCAGGGGCCAACCAAGCGCTTTATTCACCGCCACTACACCGGCGATGACCTGCAATTCCTGCGATTCTACCGCGAAGCCCGGCTGCAGGTGTCGAACGTTTACCATCGAATACTGGCCTGGCAACGACAGCTTAAACACCAGCTCGACGAGTTGATTATTTTGCCTGATCTACGCAAATCGATGTAAAATTGTGAGATCCCCACTCAGCCTGTCTCAAAATCAATGAAACGTTTTGCCGTTCCGTGCCGACGCGGTAGGGAGAAAATGAGTTTGTTGGCCTTTTCGGGCTTGACAGAGTCCCCGGGGTGACTGACCTTTGGGACTCTTTTCGTTTCTAACGTTCAACCCGCATGTCTCAAACAACCCTAACCCTCGGCGACAAACCGTATTTTCCGTTCGTCGAGAAACCAATTGCCTACGAAGGTCGCGAGTCCGACAACCCAATGGCGTTTAAGTTCTACGATGGTGATCGCACCATTTTGGGGAAGCCCATGCGCGACCTGTTCCGGTTTGCCACGGCGTACTGGCACACTTTCGTCAATACCGGCGCGGACCCATTCGGGCCGGGCGTCAAGCATTTCCCATGGGATGCCAACGCGCAAACTGATCCCCTCGGCGCGGCTCACCAGAAAATGGATGCGGCTTTTGAGTTTATCACCAAAATCGGCATGGAGTACTACTGCTTTCACGACGTGGACGTAGCACCCGAAGGCAATTCCAATACGGAATTTGAGAAGAACTTCCGCTCCATCGTCGACTATGCCAAGCAGAAACAGGCCGCCAGTGGCGTAAAACTGCTCTGGGGAACGGCCAACCTGTTCAGCCATGAGCGCTACATGAACGGGGCCAGCACCAACCCCGATTTTCACGTACTGGCCCACGGCGGCTGGCAGGTTAAAAACGCCATCGACGCCACCATCGAACTCGGCGGGCGGGGCTACACCTTCTGGGGTGGTCGGGAGGGCTACATGTCGCTGCTGAACACGAACATGAAACGTGAAACCGAACACCTTGGCAAGTTTCTGCAAATCAGCCGCGACTACGCCCGCAAGCAGGGTTTCACCGGCTCGTTTTACATCGAGCCAAAACCGATGGAACCGACCAAGCACCAGTACGATTTCGACGCGGCTACGGTCGTCGGCTTCCTGAATCGCTACGGTTTGCAGGACGATTTTGAACTGAATATCGAAACCAATCACGCCACGCTCGCCGGGCACACGTTTGCCCACGAGTTACAGGAAGCGGCCGATAACAACATGCTCGGTACCATCGATGCCAACCGGGGTGACTACCAGAATGGCTGGGACACCGATCAGTTTCCGATGGATGTCTACGAACTGACCGAGGCCATGCTGGTGATTTTGGAAGCGGGTGGTTTCAAGTCGGGTGGGGTTAATTTCGACGCCAAAACCCGCCGGAACTCCACTGATCTTGAGGATATTTTCATTGCCCACATCGGCGGCATGGACACGTTTGCGCGGGCGGCCATCGCAGCCGAAGCCATCTTGGACAAATCACAATACAAAAAGCTGCGGCAGGAGCGTTACGCCAGCTACGATTCGGGCGAGGGAGCGCGGTTTGAGCGGGGTGAACTAACCCTCGACGACCTGCGCCAGTATGCCCTAACCAACGGCGAACCGAAGCAGGTAAGCGGCAAACAGGAACTGTATGAAATGATTGTGAATCAGTATATATAACGATCATACCTTGCGGTCGGGCTACCGCGGTGGTTCCTGAAACCGGTTCGGTACCCCGACTGCAAGGTCTTTGAAAAAGTAGGCTATGTATGCATTCATCGGTTTGGGCGGACTGGAACTGCTGTTTATTGTGGTCGTTCTGGGTGTCCTGTTTCTGTTACCACTTATCGCGCTCGTAGATGTGATTCGAAGCGATTTTCGCGGCCCAAACGACAAACTGATTTGGGTAATCGTCATACTTTTTCTTAATATCGTCGGCGCTCTGCTATACCTCGTAATTGGCCGTAATCAACGCACTGTATGAAACCCGTTTTTTTGGCTATGAGCTTTTTAATTGCCGCTCCTGCCTTCGCCCAAACGCCGGATGAGACCGCTGTAAAGGCTACCATAACCCGGATGTTCGAGGGGATGAGCAAAGCCGACTCGACTCTGTTGAAACCGTTGTTTGCGCCCGATGCACGGCTGCAAACGGTGCAGAATAAACAAGGCACCGTATCCGTGAAAGAAAACCCGATTGCTGGCTTTATTGCATCTATCGGAAAGGCCAAAGCCGGGGCGCTCGATGAGCGGCTGTCGGGTATGGACATCAAGATCGACGGCGACTTGGCCACTGCGTGGACACCCTATTCGTTTTATTATAACGGCCAGCAAAGTCACTGCGGAGCCAACGCGTTTACGCTCGTGCGCATGGCGGGTGATTGGAAGATTCAGAGCATTATCGACACCCGGCGGAAGTGTCTGTAAGCAGAAAAAGTGGACTACAGGGTGAGCCAGTTCGTAACTAAAGCGGAGTACTCGTTAAATGTAAGTTCTTTTACGATCCATTGATTTTCGGCACAAAGTTCAGGCAGTGCATCTACGAATTCGTTATACTCATCAATGAGAATGCTGGGACTTGGAATGGTGTCAGCCGTTTTGCTACTTAACCAATTGCGAACACACCTTATCGCTTTTAGTGGATCATCTTCGTGTGATTGTATGTCCTGACCTGATAAATCTGAAATGAACTGCTTAAAACGAAACTGCTCGCTTTCAATAATTATGTACCGTTTCTCTTTATGAATTTTTGTGCCAAAATGTGCGCTACCGATAAAAATTCCCAGTTCAAGTGGCATATTGAAGCGGGGGAGCTGTCCTGTTTTACTCAGCGTAACGCGTGACAAGTCATGTATCGCATATTTAGATTTTTCAATTAACGATATGATATTTTGTATCCGTATAGTATCAGAATCTCCAAATTCTTTGGCGCATCGCAGCACAAAACGACAGCGATGTACGGCAAACACTATTGCGTTAAAAATTTCGTCATAGTCACTGTCAAACGGACAATTGATGAACACATTACGATGATAGTTGCTATCTAACCTGCCCATCTACGACTTACGTCTGTTTTTAACGGCAATTACCGCTTTCTCCGCTTTGCTGGCGGTATTTCGATCAACACTCGGATTAGCCTTAACGACCGTTTTCTCTTTACGAACGCCTTTGAAAGGTGTCCCATCAGATTTTACATCAAGGAAACGACCTGTTGTCGTATCTCTTTTTACGTAGTTGCCTGTCGATGGATTGTATACTTGAGAGCGTTCTAAAATAGCGCCTTTTCTTGTTCCAGCACCCGTATTTCTTGCCATTACTTTCGTCTCTTTTCGTAAATATACGCATTCGCAGCGCACAACAGATAATGGTAAAATTTATTCCCTACCCCACGTTGGCGTTCGTTTTTCCACGAAAGCGGCCATACCTTCCTTCGCATCGGGGGTTTGCTGAAGCTGCTGAAATTGCTCGTACAGGTAAGCCTGCTGTTCGGCCGACGGCAAGTTTTTTAGTTGCTGCGCAGCCCGCAAACCAAACTGCATGGCTATAGGCGAAAACTGCTTCAGTTCGTCGGTCAGGCGCGAAACGGCCGCGTCCAGATCGCTGACCGTCACAACTTCCGTCACTAAACCAACCGATTGCGCGTCAGTAGCCGAGAGCGTTCGGGCGCGGAGACACAGGTCGAGGGCGGTGCGGGCGGGCATGATGTCGAGCAACACCGCCAGCACCTGGAACGGGAACAGCCCGCGTTTCACCTCCGGCAGACTGAACGTTGCCGACTCAGCCGCGATCACATACGTACTGCCTCCCACTAACAGGAATCCGCCCGCATAAACCGGTCCCTGCACCCGCGCAATGCATGGCTTGTGCAACCCCGCCATCAACTCCCCCAGCCGAACCGGACCAGTTGGCTCTGGAACGGATGCCGTTCCTTTACTTTCCCCCTGTGACAATGCGCTCAGGTCCATCCCGGCGCAAAACGTATCGCCCGCTGCGGCCAGGACTACCAGCCACACATCGGGCGTATAATGCGCGTAGGCCAGCGCGAAGGCCAGCTCGTTCAGCATGGGCGGGTGCAGGGCATTCTTTTTCTGAGGCCGATCAAGCGTGATAGTCAGGACGTGGTCGGCGAACGAAACGAGCAGGTCACGAAAGCCGTCGGCGGGTAAGTGGGCAACTTGGTCAGGGGTGTAGAGCATAGCTGAAAAGTACGAAAAATACCGTTTACGAAATGTTCCGGTTTCTTCATACGGTGATTTAACCATTTGCAGTTATTCCGGTGATGCCAACGCTTCTTTCTCCTTAACCTATCATGAAAACAGTTACATGGCTTCTGTGCCTGTTGGTCGGTGGTCAGGTTTACGCATCGCACCTGCGGGGTGGCTACATTCAGGCAAAATCTACAGGGAACTTACAGTATGAAATTACCATAACGGTGTACACGGATGGGCCAGATGGTCAGTCAGCGAGTTCTGATGATGCGTTGTCGCTTTGTTTCGGTGATGGTAGTAACCAGTCAGTTGCCAGGCTATCGCAACGATTCATGCCTGATCGGGCAAGTAGCATTAGTACTTACCGCGTCATTCATACCTACGCCGGACCGGGAACCTACACGCTATCGGCGCAACTGTCCAACCCCTCAGTCACCAGAAACAGTTCGGGTTCGTCGGAGCAGGAACCGATGATACTTGCGACGACGGTTTCGACCAGCAACGGCGCCAATCAGACACCAACGCTTTTATTTCCTGAAACTGGTTCTCAAGCTGCTGTCAATCAACGCTTGGACTTTCCGTTCAAAGCGACTGATGCCGACGGGGATAGTTTAGTTTACAGTCTCACCCGGCCGCTCACCAACACAACCAACAATACCTGCGTCAGTCGCCCTGCCGCCACGTATCAATTTCCGAACGACGTAACGCGCCGGGGCACTTTTAAGCTGGACAATCGCACCGGTAACCTGACGTGGGACGCCCCCGTTGAGCCGGGAAATTACAGCGTTGCCATCACCGTTGGTGAATTTCGCAACGGCATCCTCATTAGCCAGACCCTGCTCGAAATAGTGCTGGCTGTAGTAGACCGGCCCGGTACGCCCGGCGTTATTCCACCTTACGAACCCGCGCTGGAAGGCGGAGTTGTAACGGCGCTGCCCGACTACCGCGACGAAGACGTTACGCTAACCGTATTTCCGAACCCGGTCGATGATCGGTTACAGATTGTAGTTCAAACCAGCAACCTGGCTACAGTCCAAATGCAGTTGCTGGACGCGAATGGCCGACTGGTGCACGACATCACCTTCGGCCGACTGGCTCGTCGGCACGAACAGGTAATCAGCATGAGCAGCCTGACACCGGGTGTTTACGTAGTTCGGACCAATGTTGGTGACCGGACCCTGGTACGGAAAGTGATGAAACGATAGGCTATAGCAACTGCTTCCAGGTCCCTTTCACCCAGTTATATTTTAGGGTGCTGGGCAGCGCTCTCCAGAAATATTTATTCACCTCGACGGCAAACGACGGCTGCATGTAGCAGTTGATGGCGCACCCTTCGCAGGCGGGCAGGCGACCTTCCAGGGCTACTAACTTCTGCACCTCGCCGGAGCGGTAGAGGTCATACAGCGTGTTGTTAATCGGAAAATCTTTCAGACCTAAATGGTAACAGGGAAGTACCAGTTTATTTTCGGGCGAGATAACGATAGTCGTGCTGCCCGCCCGGCAAATGGGAGCGTCGATGTGGTTACCGCCGTCGCGCCGGAGTTGAACGAATGCGTCGTTGAGGTACACGTTTTTCTGCTTCCCCCATTCCGATAGCTGCCGCAACGTATTGTCCGAGAGCCGGTCACCGGTTTCGACGGTGTTGTATTCGAATACCGGGTTCAGGATCAGCATCAGGTTGTTGGGCAGGCAGATTTCCTCGTGCATCTGCCGAATCTGGTGCACGTTGCGCTCAAAAACCGTGAACAGAATATCGGGTCGTTCGCCCAACTGCCGGGCGATGGCGATGGACTCCATAACCTTATCAAAACACCGCACCCCCCGCGACTGATCGTGCTCGTCGGCCACCGGCGAATCGAGCGAAAAATGCAGCATGTCAATTAAGCCCCGGAGTCGTTCGGCCTGCTTGGGGTAGAGTAGGGCATTGGTTGTGACGGTGGTGATGAGGCCGATTTGTTTGGCTTCCCGGAGCAGATCGGGCAACTGGCGATGGAGCAGCGGTTCGCCACCCGTGAAATCCACGACCCGGACGCCCAGTTTTTTCAGATCGCGCAGGTTTTGCCGGGCGTTGTCGAGCGTGACATAAGGCGATGGCCGCTCCCAGATGTCGCAGAAACTACAGGTCGCGTTGCAGCGATAGGTAACGTAGTAGTTGCAGAGAACGGGATGACGGACTAAGCGCATTACATCAACATACCAAACAGGCTGGACAGCTTATCTTTCAGGTCTTTGCGGTCGACGATAAAATCGAGGAAGCCGTGATCGAGCACAAATTCGGCACTCTGGAATCCTTTGGGCAGGTCCTTGCCGATGGTTTCCCGAATCACGCGCGGCCCCGCAAAGGCAATCAGGGATTCCGGCTCTGCGATGTTAAAGTCGCCCAGCATGGCGTAGGATGCCGTGACGCCCCCCGTGGTCGGGTCGGTTAGCAGCGATACATAGGGCAGTTTAGCCTGGGAAAGCAGTGCCAGCTTCGCCGATGTTTTGGCCATTTGCATGAGCGAATAACCCGCTTCCATCATCCGGGCACCACCCGACCGCGAAACCATCAGGAACGGCGTCCGGTGCTGAATGGCATAGTCAATGGCACGGGCTATTTTTTCCCCCACAACCGAGCCCATCGAGCCACCAATGAAGTTAAAGTCCATTACGGCCATTGTCACGGTCAGTCCGTTCACCGGTCCGTAAGCAGTCCGAACGGCATCCTTCAAACCCGTCTTATCCATCGTTGCCTTCACCCGCCCCGGATACGGTTTTGTATCGGCAAATTTCAACGGGTCGGCCGAGGTCATGTTGGCATCGAGTTCGGTGAATTCGTTTTCATCGAACAGGATGGAAAAATAAGCCTCAGAGCCAACTTTCTCGTGGTAGTTACAATGAACACAGGTGTACGCGTTGAGTTTGTGCTCCCGCGTGTGCATTGCTTTTTTGCAGTTCGGGCATTGATACCACAACCCATCGGGGGCTTCCCGCTTCATTTCGGTTGGGGTCTGAATGCCCTTATCTTTTCGGACGAACCAAGACATTGCTGGTAGTTTTCGGTTTAGCGTTCACGGCTATTAGTCGCTGATTCGGTTCCGTAAACGGGGGCGTAAAGATACGAAGACCCGTCGCCAATTCACCCACTTATAAGTCCAGATAATACCGCCGACGAACCGCGTCGAACCGGTAAATGGCACCCCGCAGGGCCGTACGCGACAGGGAGCGGATGTGGTCGTGCAGAAACTCCTCCAGCGTGGCTTCGTTGCGTTTGCCCACTTCCCGCAGCATCCAGCCAATGGCGCTCTGCACGAGGTTGTAATTGCTGGTAAACAGTTGTTCGATCAGCGCGAACGTATCGGTAAATTGTCCCTTCCGAATAAATGCCAGCGTGGCCACCAGCGCAATACGCTGCGTCCAGAGGTGGTCTTCATCGGCCAGTTCCGTAAGCCG
>QQTW01003664.1_pt1 | contig 11388 bp, 6 predicted proteins | sample 1904831 | NCBI WGS metagenome assembly QQTW01 (sample SAMN09435610, study PRJNA476489) | Subsurface metagenome, whole genome shotgun sequencing project.
ATTGCTGGGGATTTGACTATTTAATACTCAAATTGATGTATAATAAACTACCACCATTTTTTAGTTTGACAATTGTAAGTATAATAGTTTTACACAAATATTGAACTCATGCTCAAATAAGAACTGAGCTATGTAAACAACATGTAAATCTTATGTTTAATTTGTGTATAGCTTTTGTATATTTGTGTAAAAAATAGATTTGTTGAAAGCAAACTTATTGTCAAATAGCTGTTGAAAAAGATATGAATGATAAAATTCACTCTTACTAAGCCCCTTATCAACAGATGAAGTGACAAGACCTCCAGCTTTATTCTGCTTGGGCAAAAGGGTTGGGAATGTAGTAAGCTACCGCAGAGTGGGCAGCTCTAAATTGTATTCACCAATACAAAATTGATAGGTGCCAAAGACATCTATCTTGCGTATCTTTATATACACAAAATCTGTCATATTACGTAACAGAGTTCGGTAAAATTCGTGAAAAACCCTTAGATATTGAGTTATAATTTTCAGAGAGTGCTTTCATAACCCCTTGACTAGGGCAGGGTAGGACAATTGGTAAGTCCTAAGTATAGCGACTGTCTCTTATTTATCTTACACTACCAAATCAAGTTTTGGAAAGCAAATTGCAGAAATCTCTGCCTAACAGCAGTTGACACTGTAAGTGCAAACCATAACCATAAAAGCAACAAAGTTTTCATTGTAGATTTTTAAAATAAATAATTGATAAATGGCTAGCTGTGGAACATTTCAGAAACTAAGTCCGTTGAGCTTATTAGAACACTTATCTAGTTGTTACGATAGCGCTCATTTAAAAGTATATAGTAACTCAGTTTCTTGGTCTATTTACTTAGAACAGGGAAAGATAATCTACGCATCGCACTCAATAGAGCCATTCGATCGGCTTGATTGTCATTTACGGCGTCTCAGTCATCAAATTCCGTCACTTGGCAGTGAAACTCGTACCCAGCTCCGCCTGCTGTTTGAAACTGAGGCAGAAAGTCAATCACATCAAAACCTTGATTATCAAGCCATTTGCTGGTTAGTCAAGCGGCAGTATTTAAACCCACTACAAGCAGCAATCCTGATCAAAGGATTGGTTAAAGAAGTCATTGAGTCTTTCTTATTGGTGAAAGAAGGAAACTATGAGTTAGGGGAAAAAACAGATCTCATAGACGAGTTCTGTAAACTCGAGTTGCAACCCATAGTTGAAACCTGTCAAAAGCAATTGCAAGGCTGGAAAGCTTTAGGAGGAAGAATCTGGTCTCCCTACCAACGTCCTTACTTTGTGAATCAAAACGGTAGCCAACAACTTCCATCAGAAATAAAACAGAAATTATCTGCAATTTTGAAAGGTTTCAGCTTCCGCCATCTTGCCATCCTACTGAACCAAGATGAACTTCAACTTGCCCAAAGTTTACATCCATACATAACGGCAGAAACTATTTTATTAGATGATCCACAACAACCATTTGATCAATTGCCAAAGTTTGACCATTCACTAGATCATATTCTTCCTCCAGAGATATTATCATCCAATCCACAGCAGGGAGAAGTAGTAGGAAATCAATTCTATAATTCAAAGCAACCAACCCAAAATGGTGTTCTAGATAACACTACTTCTTTAGCGAAGTCATCATCCAATGCGCAATTACCAAAGATTTCTACTCATCCTTCCCACATACCCGCTCAAGAAGCAAGACAATCGGGAAAAGAGCAACGCTTCGTACCACCCTCTAGCCAAACCTCAAATGAGCTTTTAAGCAAGATACCAACCCCAGTTACTAGAAGTACTTACAAAATTGTTTGCGTAGATGATAGTCCAGTAATGTTGAGGGAAATCAGTTACTTTTTAAACGATGACAACTTTACGGTTGTTACAATTAACGACTCAGTTAGAGCTTTAATGCAAATTATCCGCCACAAGCCTGATTTGATATTACTTGACGTCAATATGTCAGGAATCAATGGTTATGAGCTGTGCCGTTTACTACGAAACCACTCACTCTTCAAGAGTAAACCGATCATCATGGTAACGGCAAACACAGGAATCATAGACAGAGTAAAAGCAAGACTTGGAGGAGCATCTGGCTATCTAACAAAGCCTTTTACACAAGCAGACCTCCTAAAAATGATCTTCAGACATCTATTCTAATGTAGTATTAAGATTCTTAAAACCTTTCTTCCCTTGGCGCTCTTGGCGTCTAACGCGCTAAAGCGCTTCGCTACCGCTCCGGCGGTTCATATATTGTTGTTGAGGAAAGCTAAAAGTGGCTACAGTTTTAGTGGTTGAAGATACTCTTTCTGAGCTAGAGTTAATAAGTAACTACTTAATGAATAGTGGCTACAATGTAATTATTGCTTCAGATGCTAAAGATGCTTTTAACAAAGCTATAAAGGAACAACCTGATGCCGTTGTTACAGACGTAGTAATGCCAGGAATGAGTGGCTTTGAGTTGTGCCGTAAACTCAAAAAAAATCCAGCCACCGAGCAAATGCCAATTATTATTTGTAGTTCTAAAAATCAGGAAATTGATCGTTTTTGGGGCATGAAACAGGGGGCAGACGTCTATGTAACCAAGCCTTTTACCCAAGAACAACTGGTTCGTGCTGTTAAATCTGTTATGGCTTGAACCATGGATATTCAAATACTTACGCCGCAGTTGGAGCAAGTAGACAAATCTGCGGGAGATGCCTACCTAAAGTTTCAACTGGATCGGGACACACCTGCTATTTTATCCCTGGAGCATACACAAGAAGTACTTATTGTGCCGACTGAGCGTATTACTCCAATACCTAACATGCCTACGTGCGTTTTAGGACTATTAAATCGGCGAAATAAAGTATTGTGGATCGTTGATTTAGTACAAATGCTAAATTTGCAGCATCCCGATACCAATATTCAACAATATCATATGGCGATCGTTAAAGTCGGAAAAATTCCGATGGGGTTGGTCGTACAAGAAGTTAAAGGTGTAATGCGGTTTAGCTCTGATCTTATTCAATCTTCCACTGGATTTGTTTCACCAGATTTAAATCATTATATACATGGACGTATTATGCAGCAAAAAGAGATGTTGTTGGTGCTAAATGCGGAAGCAATTGTCCATTCACCTATTTTTCTAGGTTAAAAGCTGTCTATATCAAAGCTAGGAAATACGAAAAGAAAAATCAAGTTTTGACAAACTGAAATCTACAATATTTTTGTGAGGTGTTTAGGTTATGGCTACTCGATTTAACCAAGATTCACAGGCCTATAAACAGCGAGAGTACAAAAATGGTGTAAATCCAAACGATACAAATGCTAGCGCTAGTCAAGGTCTTTCTCAATCTACCCCATCTAAGTCAACTAGCGATACCTCTAAAGTGCCGCAGACACTACAAAAAATTCAATCTAAACCCAATGTTGCTTCCCACAAGAAATCTGTCTTGGAGTGGTTTTGTCAACTTCCTATTGGTAACAAGCAACTGATTGCTTTAGTTGCTGCTCAACTTATCTCCATAGTAGGACTCAGTGTTGGAGCGAGGTGGCTTATCACTACGGGTTTACGAAGTCAACTCCTTAACCAAGCCAGTTCAGAGGTCACCGCTACAGAAAGTAATATTAACCTCAAAGTTAATCAAACGGGTCTTGGCTTCTTGAGCCAATCTAAAAATCCTGCGATTGTAGAGGCTGCTCAGTTTTATGATAGAAATCGAACCCTGCGCCCTGCTTTACGGGACCAAATCAAGCAGACTCTGCAAAATGAAATCACCACCCGGAACATTGAATATGCCACTCTAGTCGGGAGAGATTTTCGGATAATTGCCAATGCTAATACTAACCGTCAAGGAGAAACTTTCAACCCGAGCAACTTGGTTCGTCAGGTTTTTACTAGTTCTAAGCAGATAAAAGCCAATACAATCGTCAGCTCAGCTGAACTGGCTAGAGAGTCTCCTCTACCACCTGGCGCTAATTATCAAGATGCCCTAATTCGTTACACGCTCACCCCAGTTTACGACCCACCCACAAAAAATGTCATTGCGGTCCTGATTTCTGGAGACGTTGTCAACCGTAAATTGCCTATTATGGCAGGAATCTTGAAAGATTTTGGCGGGGGCTTCAGTGGCATTTATTTGCACAAACCCACAGGAGAATTTGTCCTAACTACTTCTTTAGACCAGGGTAATGCTGCTGATCTAGAGCAAGCTACACCTTATGTAGGCTTAAGCGACTCCTCTCTACTTGCAGCAGCTGCTTCAGCTCCCGATGGACAGGTGGTAACCAGACGAATGACCGTAGGAACCCAAACCTATACCATGGCGGCTAAAGCCGTTCCTAATCTGATCGTCGAAGGAGAGAGTGGTCCTACTCCTGTTTTTAGTGGTTCGCCTGTTACTATTCTGGTGCGGGGAACTCCAGAGACAACTCTCAATAACCTGCTTCGCCAAAGTCTGTGGCAAGAAGGACTTGTATTGCTTTTAGCATTACTTGTGACTAGTATCTGGATACTCATTCTCAGACGAACAATTACTAAACCTATCCAGCAGCTAAAGCAAGCCACCCAGGGATTTACCGAAGGCGATCGCTCTTTAAGAGCCAAAGTTTTCTATCCTGATGAAGTGGGAGAGTTGGCTGTCAGTGTAAATAAAATGGCTGACAGCATTCTCACCTCTGAAGCCACCTTGTCAGAACACGCCAGTCGCCAAGAAGCCGAAACGAAGCGAACTCAGCAATTTACAGACGCCACCCTCCAAATTCGCCGCTCTCTTAACTTAGAAGATATCCCTAAAACGGCAGTTAAAGAAGTCCGCAAAATCCTCAAAGCTGATCGAGTCGTCATATATCGCTTTGACTCTAGCTGGAAAGGGATGATCGCCGCAGAATCTGTTGGTTCTGGCTGGACTCAAGCCTTGGAACGAGAAATAGATGACCCCTGTTTTAGAGAGAGTTACGTAGAACAGTATAGAGATGGTCGTGTTCGGGCGATCGATAACATCTATCAAGCAGGTCTTAAAGATTGTCATATTAAAGAGTTGGAACAATTTGAAGTCAAGGCAAATTTGGTCGCTCCTATCCTCAAAGACAACCAGTTGCTCGGCTTACTCATCGCTCACCAGTGTTCAAAACCACGTGTTTGGCAGCAGTCGGAAATTGATTTATTCATGCAGTTAGCCACTCAAATTGGCATTGCTTTAGAACAAGCGAATCTCTTAGAGAAAATAAGAGTGATTTCTCAAGAGCAGCGCCAGCAGAAAGAAGCACTACAGCATCAACTGATAAACTTACTCAATGATGTGGAAGAGGCATCCCGAGGCAACCTAACTGTGCGCGCTGAAGTTACAGCGGGTGAAATCGGTACAGTAGCTGACTTTTTCAATGCCATTATTGAAAGTCTGCGACAAATCGTGACTTCGGTGAAGAAGACTGCTGCCCAAGTAAACGTTTCCGTCGGAAAAAACGAAGGTGCCATGCGTCAGTTAGCTGATACAGCGCTCAATCAAGCAGAAGAAATCACCCGTACGCTTGATTCTGTCGAGCAAATGACGCTTTCAATTCAAGCAGTGGCAGATAATGCGCGAAGCGCCGCAATAGTTGCCAGTACTGCCTTTACTACTGTAGAGGCTGGAGGAGCAGCCATGGACCTCACAGTCCAAAGTATCTTAAACTTGCGGTCAACAGTTGCGGAAACAGCTAATAAAGTGAGGCGTCTAGGCGAGTCTTCTCAACAGATTTCTCAGGTTGTTTCGTTGATTAATCAAATTGCTCTGCAAACAAATGTATTAGCAATCAACGCCAGTATTGAGGCAGCTCGTGCAGGTGAAGAAGGTCGGGGCTTTGCTGTAGTTGCTGAAGAAATCGGTCAACTGGCAGTTCAGTCAGGTGCTGCCACTAGAGAAATTGAACCAATCGTTGAAAACATCCAACGAGAAACAAGCGAAGTCGTCAAGGCTATGGAACTGGGAAACACCCAGGTGATTGAAGGAACTCATCTTGTTGAACAGACTAAAAAAAGTCTAGAACAGATATTGGACGTATCGCGTCAAATTGACCAACTGGTGCAATCAATTTCGACTGCCACAGTGTCTCAGGCTCGGACTTCTCAAGCTGTTACGAGTTTAATGAAAGATATTGCCAAAGTGTCTGAACACACTTCTGATTCATCTCGTCAAATTTCGAGCTCTCTACAACAGACGGTAGAGATAGCTCAGCAGTTGCAGGTATCTGTAGATAAATTCAAAGTTGGCGCTGAAAATTGAAAACAATTCTTACAAAACCATGCCACAAGATAGAGAACTTGAAATCCGGCGCCAGTTTTTAGAAGAAGCTCAGGAATACCTGAACACGATTGAATCGGCAATCCTCGAATCAATTACTATTTGTAGTGCCGAGAGAATGGATGCTGTACTGCGCGCAGCTCATTCAATTAAAGGTGGCGCGGCAATGATGGGGTTTGAAACCCTGAGCCAGATCGCTCATCGTCTGGAAGATTGTTTCAAAGTCTTAAAAACAAAGCAACCTGCTATAGATGCTGAACTGGAGAGTCTACTACTAGCTGGGGTTGACCTTCTACGCTCTTGTGTTGCCTTGAATCAGCAGGGAACAGTTGAGGATGAATGGGTAACTCAACAAGTCAATCCAGTCTTTGATCGGCTACACCAACGTCTTGGCGCTCCTACGCTTGAGGATACGGTAGCGCTGCTATCACCAGAAGATGGGCAAGACATGGTAGCTATGCTCTTTGAAACCGAAGTAGAAGAGTACCTAGAACGTTTGGAATCTGTGTTGGCAGATCCAGAAAAGCCCTGCTTATTGGCAGAAATTTCAACTATGGCGGTTGAGTTAGGCGAACTGGGTGAAATGCTACAGCTCACTGCTTTTAAAAGCCTTTGTGAATCCATTACTCAACACTTAGAAGCTACCCCGGAGCGAGTTGAAGAAATTGCCTTTCTGGCTTTGCAAGAATGGCGGCGATCACAGGCTGCACTACTGGTAGGGCAGATTGACACACTGCCAACACAAATGAATATTGAAATGGATGAACAAGCGTTGGCTGCTCTTCCCGGGCGGGTAGAGCCTCACGCCTCACAAAGCCAGTTTTCTCGTTCTGCAGAGGTTCCAGAGAATGACCGCAGCCTGGTTCCACAACCCTCAACGCTTGCCCCCACTGCCGAAAAGGAAAGTCAAGATACAGTTCGAGTTCCTCTCAAGCAGCTCGAACAGATCAACGATTTGTTTGGAGAGTTAACCATTGAGCGCAATGGTCTAAATCTATACCTGGAACGTTTACGCAATCTAGCTAAAATTCTCATCCAGCGGGTTCGTAACCTCCAAAAGTTTGATACTCGTCGGCAGGTTGCTTATGACAAAACCAATTATCCTACCCCACCTGCTGATAGCGATCTCCACCAATTGCCCTTAGAGGCAATGGAAACGATTGTCCGCCTTCGAGAAGTCACGGATGACATTAACCTCACTCTTGAAGATACTAATCAAACTGTTGGAGACTTAAACCGGACTGCCAAGCAGCTGCAGACAACCATAACCCAGATCCGGATGCGACCTTTGTCTGATTTGGTGGGCAGATTCCCCAGATTTCTACGAGAACTTTCTTTACAATACGGCAAAAACGTTGAACTAAAAATTCATGGGACTGAAACCCTAATTGATCGCACTATCCTAGAGGCTTTGGGCGATCCCCTCATGCACCTGCTACGCAATGCTTTTGATCATGGCATTGAAGATCATGAAACCCGTCAAGCTCTTGGTAAACCGGAGCAGGGTGTGATTGAAATTAGAGCCGTCTACCATGGTAACCAGATGCTAATTAGCATCAGTGATGATGGTAGCGGAATTGATCCGAATAAAATTCGTCGGCAGGCTATGCATCTGGGTCTTGATGCAACTGCGATCGCAGCAGCTAGTGATGAAGAACTTCTAACTCTTATTTTTGAGCCTGGTTTTAGCACTGCAGCTCAGGTTACCACCCTATCGGGTCGAGGTGTAGGAATGGATGTCGTTCGCACCAACCTCAGACAGATCCGGGGTGACATCAAAGTTGATACACAGCTAGGGATAGGAACAACCTTTACCCTCAGCGTTCCATTGACTCTGTCAGTTGCACGAGTACTACTGGTAGAGAGCAATGGAATGCTATTAGCATTTCCTACAGATGCAATTAAGGAGATGCTTCTACTGAATCCAGAAGATATATTCACAATCGCTGGCAACGAAGTCCTCAATTGGCAGGGATATACGACCCCCTTAATTCGCCTTAGACATTGGCTAGAGCTTCGCTGTCCATACAAGACAGTCGATTCTGACATGCCAACCATGAGTCATCCAACTGTATTAATGGTAGCTCAAGGTAATGAGTGGGTAGGGATACAAGTAGATCGCTGCTGGGGTGAGCAAGAGGTTGCTATCCGCCAAGTCGAAGGAGTTATCTCCATGCCTCCTGGCTTTATTGGCTGTACGATTTTAGGAGATGGTCGGGTTGTCCCGCTTGTAAATGCCCCGGAGTTGCTGCATTGGATTGCTAGTTGTAAACAATCATACAGCTTTCAGAAAGAAGCTAAGCACCCAATTACTACAGCTCAAAGTCAGAAAGATACTATCTTAGTAGTAGACGACTCTGTTAATATTCGCCGCTTCTTAGGGTTATCCTTAGAAAAAGCTGGGTATCGAGTAGAACAAGCCAAAGATGGTCAAGATGCCCTCGACAAGCTTTTAAGTGGATTGCAAGTTAAAGCTATTATTAGTGACATTGACATGCCTCACCTTGATGGCTATGGCTTGCTGGCTCGTGTCAAATCGAATCCTACTTTCCAACACTTGCCTATTACAATGCTTACTTCTCGTGCTGCACCTAAAGAGCGCCAATTGGCAATGAATTTAGGAGCAGCAGCCTATTTTTGTAAACCTTACAACGAGCAGGAATTGCTACAAACCCTCGAAGAGCTGATTCGGAATTAGCCCTTACTTGGCAGCAACAAAGTCTCCTCAATCGCCTGTCGCACTTTAGCTGTTACATAACAATTACTATTAAGACACTCCACCAGCAACTGACTGGCGTCATAGTATTGCTTCAGCACCTCCTTCTGCTGATCGCTAAACTGCCAATCCTGACCAATACTACGATACGCAATCATCAAGGCCTTTAATTGCTCAGTCCAACCTTGACCGTTAGCTTTCCACCATACTTCAAATCCTTTTCCGTCTTTATGCGAGTCAGAAATTTGCTCTTTGAGTTGTTGCAATGCTAGCTCTAGCTCAGGAGCAACCACACGGGCACGGGCAAGTGCCCTGGCAAGGATACGGTTCAGGGCACGGACAGGGTCCTGAGTATTATCAAGGACATAGTTCAAGGCAAGAGCACGGTCAAGAGCAAGGTCAAGGGCAAGGACACAGTCGAGGTCGCGAGTAAAGGTACTGTCAAGAGCCCTGGCGAGGTCAAGGGTACCTCCAACTAAGTCTAGAGTCCTGGCAAGGCCAAGGTCAAAATAAAAAGCTCGCACAGTCACCAATTTGTATGGAACACTGACAGCAGCCGCTTTTTGGCTCACCCAGATCAGAAACGCTTGCAATTGCTTGTCTTGAGCTATTAGCTGGTCAATCCGTTGCTTCATCGACTGCAACAGATAATCGGCGTTGCGTAACATCCCCACACTCAGCAAAAGGACTTCCCGCCATCGTTTTTCTGTGATGTGGCTGACTAACTGTTGCAAAGCCGTTTCTAACGCCCGCGGGTCAGAACTAGCCACAATTTCTCTGGCCGTGAAATACTCCTGAAACGTCAAATGCGAGAACGAGTAAATTCCCCGCGCCCGCTCTACTAACAAACCATGTTGCGCTTCCACTGATTTGAGCACAGCCTCGCTATCGAGTTGCAGTGCCTCTAGTTGTGTACTGACATTCGGCAAGTTGCGGATGTAATCAGCAATGTGCTGCTCTAGTTCTTTTTGCCTAAAAAAGTAGTCACCCCGCTGAAATGTCATCAAGGCAATTTGGCTGAGTAAGTCTTCTTTATGTTGGACAGAGAGTTTTTTGTAGATTTGCTCTCGCTCAATATTGCGCTTGGTATCCCATTTTCTCAGCAGGACATTCAGTCCTTCTTTGTATAGCTCGGAACGATTCGACGGAAAGTCGGCTGATTCCTCAAAGATCAGACACAGCAGCGTCAGCAACAGCGGACTATTCGCCAATTCTTGAATCGGACGGTTTTGTTGGAGTTTTTGAATGAATTTGGTGCTTTTGGTGGCGTCTTTGCTGGCAAACCACTTTTTGACAAAGCCGCCGATCTGCTCCTCATCAAAATCTGCTACCTCTACCTCTGTAAACTGTTCTAGAGTATATTCGCGCGTTGCGATCCGACAAGTAATCACAAAATGATTTGAGTAGAATTTCGCCGCAAAACTACGAACTTCCTGTAAGATGCGGTAGCAATCTGTTTCTCGTATTTCATCTAGCCCATCTAGTAGTACTAGGGCTTGACCTTGACTTAATACCTGCTGAGCTGCTGTATCCTCCACCCCGTAGCTCGCAAATTGTTCATTGATGTACTCGAGTAAGCTCGGTTGTTCTTCTGTTTCTGCAAAGTCCTTCAGCGTGATAAAAATTGGCACTTTATCCGCTTGCAGCCCACCACTGTTACATTGTGTTGCCACGTGCTTCAAAAATGTCGTCTTGCCTGCTCCTGGTTTGCCGAGGACGATCAACTTTGAGTATTTTTTTACCGCTTCTAGTCCCAGCACCTGGTCCTGCGCAATTCTGCCCAACCCCGGACGGTCGAACTCGTCTGATACACAAACTTTTAGCAGGTCTGCCACTTCTAGCCGTCGTCTGCCGCTGATTTTCTCCAAAATGTTGACATTGGTATAAATATCATTTAGAGGCATCGGTTGGGACATATCCAGCACCCGCATCATCCCACACCTCTGTTGGATGCTCGCACTGCCCTTCTGCCGCAGTTCTTGCACCAAGTCAACCAGATTACTACTACTTTCTGCCGCCTTCTCTAGGGCATAAATCGTATCTTCAGGTAAATCAGCGATCTCTCGCCATGGTATTTCTAGCTTTTGGCAAATCTTGTGAAAATTTTCTCTCCCCACCGGTTTCCCGGCAAAAAAGTTCTGCACTGTGGAGCGAGAGATTTCCAACTCCACTGCCAAGTCGATCTTGGTAGCAAAAACCAACACTGCTCTGTTGGCTCGATTAATGCCTTCCGGTGTTACTTTTAGCGATCGCTCTGTCATACCTCAAAAAATATATAAAACTAGCGGCTTTTCTTAAATTTCCAAATCTAAGTTATACTTAAAATGTACAAATTTCGTACAGCTGTGTTTGTGTCTGTGTCTGTGTGTCTGTATGTCTGTGTCTGTCTGTGATTGTTTGCGTGTGTGTGTGTGTGT
>QQTW01003665.1_pt1 | contig 11387 bp, 11 predicted proteins | sample 1904831 | NCBI WGS metagenome assembly QQTW01 (sample SAMN09435610, study PRJNA476489) | Subsurface metagenome, whole genome shotgun sequencing project.
ATCTGAGTGTCTACAAGGATTACATGGAGAACCGCGGCGAAGGGAATGCTGGTCCAAATGGTGAAGAAGCCCCTGGAAACGAAGGACAGCCTGAAGTTGTTCAGACCTAGGCAATGTCCACTGTAGGTGCATTCACTTGGAAGAATCCGAAGTTTCTTCTGGGTGGTCCCACGACAGGTGACCCGGCTGTTACGCGACCCACGACCACAAAGTTCCCCGTATTGATCACATTCAACAGAGTTGCCCCGGTATTTGCTTCCCAGCACGCCCAGGTTGGCCGATATCAGCCCAATATCAGCAGGTGAAAAGTTTTGTTCAGGTTCCACGCCATCTGCTGGGCGTGTCAGGCCCATTGAAAGCCACCACAAGATGCGTGCAGACACAACACACATTGAACCCCTTTTCCTGCGGAGTTAGCAACCCATTCTTGTACGATAGACTTTTTTCTTTTTCTTCTTTTTCTGCTACTTTGCCCACTACATGCTAGCTAGCAGATGCCAGATGCGGGAAAGCTTCATGAGCCGGTGGAGAGGGAGGTGAAGTGGTGAGAAGTGGTAGCAGGCGCCTGGTAGTGAGTGAGATGATGGAGCTCAGGCAGACATTAAGTAGTCCGTAGCTTCAGAAGTAGCAGCATTAATCACTTCTATCCCAAAAATGGATCGTTCGTTCCGTTCCCCTTTTGGCTGCTAGTTCGTATTCCCACCTAAATTGAGAAAAAGAGCACAAACTACCATGCCCCCAAAGCGACAGCGCTTTTAGGTTTTCAAACCTATCTGGTAGATTATGGATATACTTTTTCAGAGGCACACACAAACTTGACGTACTGAGTGTGTAGTGTATTATGGTGGATGAGTGCTCCCGCTCTGCACTAACTAACTAGTTTACTGGATTGAAGGATCTTACTTCTAGATAGCTCGTTGATTGCCCGCAGTCTACCTCGTTGGTACCTACCACCCTGCCTATTCAATCCCATATCCCTATCCCCATCACCATCAGCTTTGCTGAGCACGGGAAAGAAATAATGTGGGCCCCCTTCTCCGGGGAGTTAGATCGTGTGTTTGATCGTGTGTTCTCTGGTCTGGTCTGGTGTTTGATTGGTTTAGATAGGGGGGGCTGGGGAGGGTTTGGTAGGAGTAGTGGTAGTGGTAGTGGTAGGTCGGATTTGTGATTTGCTGAGGAGGAGGAGGAGGGGGGGAGAGTTGTAGGTCGTAGGTAGGTGGTAGGTCTTTTGGCCTTTTCCCCTTTTTTTGCCTGTCCTGGTGCTTATATTAAACTACTAGTAGTTAGTCCCTCCCTTCCTCATCACTCGGATTCTAAATGCTAGGATTTTAAGATGCTCTTCTCGGCGACGACGACGTATCTCTCGCCCAAGCCGTGCGGATCATCATGCTGCTCCTCCGGATCCAGTTTCTGGGCGCCCATCTCGCAGATCTGGACGCGGGTGATGGGGATCAAGGAGGCGAATGTGAATGTACTGTTCACATTGTCATGACTCCCGGTGCCCGGAGATAAAGACAGCACACCGCCTTGTTCGTTAAATACTCGCAAAATCTGTGTTGCGTTGAAAGTCACTTTTCCCGCTCTTTTCTTCTTGGCGTACACGGTGTTGATCAGGGTGGCGTGCAGGGTGAGCTCGCGGTCGGGTGGATCCGGGATGATGTAGCCGGCGGTCTTGAAGTGGGCGAGCAGGCGGCGGCAGAAGTGGTGCAGGCGCTGTGTTGCGGCGTCGGAGGCGGCGGGTGGGGTGTGTAGGACTGTGGTGTGGGTGGGGGAGTGGGTTGGGAAGGCGGAGAGGCCGCGGAGTGAGATTTTGAGGGGTGAGGGTGCGGGTGTGGATATAGATGGTGAGGAGCTGGGTATGGGGGGTTTGGAAGATTGATTCGATATAGATGTAGGGGGTGGAGTGATGGGTTTGGAGAGGGTGGTTAGAGTAGTGCCCTCACCTTCTGTTGCTTGGGCCGCAGGGGGATCGATGGTGCTCGGGGTGAATCTAGTCATATTTTGGCTAATACTGCTTTCTTCTTCTGATCCATCGGGAGGCTTTTTGGTAGATTGCCCTCCGCCTAAGGGCAACGGGGACTCTTCTGCCACCATATCCTCCGGACTCGACCCACCCACCGAAACACCACTCAACAACGCTTCTAAATCCAGGTCCGCCAGCAACTGCAACGCACCCTGCAGCCTCGCCGGGTCTTTCAGACTCATCACACCCAGCGTCAGATGGAGCGTCCCGAGTGGCCGGAACGCGGCGGGAGGAACCAAGGGTCGAGTAGTCTGAGGCGGACGGATCCGGGCACTGGCACTGGCACTGGCATTTGCGTCCTCGATCGTTGGTGGAAGAGCTTCGATGACGGACTTTAGATGGGCAAGGGACGCTTGGAGTTGTGGTGTCGAGGTTGGGGTGAGAAGGGGAAGACAGAGGAAATGGGTCAATGGGGGCTTTTTCTGGGGATGTGGGTTTCGGGCTGGCATTTTGGCGTTAGATAGGCGGACGATATGTCTGATAGCTGCCTTGGGTCTAGGTTTGAGCATTCCAGTTCTCTCCTGGCCCGGACCGTAGCGGGAGATTCAATGGCATTTCTTTCTTGCTGCTCCTACTTTGCGAGGAGAGTGATCTTCCGGGGTTTAGGGCTTCATAACTAAAGACTGGCGGGGTCAAAGATCATTGGTATCCCCATGAGCTTTCTACAAATATAGGGACCAAGTCTTCAAGCCGAATTAAAGCCCAGGGTTGCACTTGTAGTGAGATGACTGGTAGTTACAATGTATTGAGAACGAAGAATTGCCTAATTGGGACAGCACGCGTCTAGCTGGTCGCTGCGCACGGACCACATGAAGCTCTCCCCATTTCTCCCGTCATCGCCGGAGCTTCTCGTACTGTAGCACAAGAGCGGCAGCTCAATTCGCTCAACCACCCTCCCTTCCCCATCCGCAATCCCCCACCAAAAATTTTTAGCCACCAGCGACAAATTTACTCCCCCAGAGAAAGCTCCAGCAGCTCCCAAACCCAGCAGCAATGCTCTCACGAAGCGCTCGTTCCGTCCTCCCCCTCGTCCGCCCTTCCCTCCCTCTCCGCCTCACCCGCCAACCCCGTCAGTCACTCCACCAACTCTCCAAGCTCTCCCACCCGCTCCAAACCCGGCGACACTTCCACCTCAGCCCCCGAACCGCCAAGGGCCTACAACCGCACAGCGAAGACCCCAAGCCGCCCGAAGCCCACGTCGTCGACGACGGCGGCATCCGCGTGCGCGAGCCGGCCAAGATCAGCGTGGACGAGTACCACGAGATCGCCGACGAGTACGTGGACGGGCTGGTGGCGACGCTGGAGGAGAAGGCCGAGACGCCCGGCTCGGGCTTCGATGTCGAGTATAGCGTTCGTTGTTCCAAAAACCCCCCCAAACAAAGCCAGAAGAGAGAAAGGGAGCTAGCTTCTATTTTCTCTTCTAGGTTTGACGTTTCTCGGCTTTTTTTACTGACGAGGCAAGCGGACAGGCCGGCGTCTTGACGCTCAAAACCTCGCATGGCACCTACGTCCTTAACAAGCAGCCGCCCAACAAGCAGATCTGGATCTCGTCGCCCATGTCCGGACCGAAGCGGTATGATTGGGTATTAATGACGGGGGAGGGCCAGCATGAGAAAGAAGGCACCGGCATGGATGTCGAGGGCGATCTGAGGGGCGGGCAGTGGGTCTATCTCCGTGACGGCAGTACGTTGACGGATCTGCTGAAGAAGGAACTCGATGTCCAGATGAAGCCGACTGATGATTATTGACTAAAATGGAGTTCTCACGGATGGGGGAACGGATACGTCGGTTCAGAAAACAATGCATAATCAGGGAGCGGGCTAGATTACACCGCAGCATGGCCCAGACGCCGCGCGCTATGCTGTCTCAAGCAAATCATTCTTCTTCTTCTCCTTCTCGCTCACTTTCAAATCAGAAAGCGCAATACCAGAGGCCACTCATTTCACCTTGCCCATAATCGTCTCCATGCCCCTCTCCACATACACCCCGGCCGCCTTAGCCTTGACCGCACTGATCATGGCCCTATCCCACTCATCGCGCGTCTTCAACACAGCCTCCACCCAACTCAACTGCAGATCCCAAAACTCACTCTTGAACTGCTCGTAGATGGCCGGCACGCTCGCCTTATCCGCCTCGAGCAGCCGCACCGTGAAATCCACCGGCTTCCACTTGGGCTTGATGGCCACCTCGAACGTCTCGGGGTACTTGGCAAAAAACTCAAACGCGGCGAGAACGTCGTCGCGGAATTTCTGCGCGAAGGGGTCCTGGCGCCGGAATTTAACCCCCTTGTTCGTACGGATGCAGGTCAGGTACTGCACCACGAGGGCGTCCGACATCTCTTCCAAAAAGATATCGACCAGCGTCGGGTGCAGAGCGGCCGCGTAGTCGGTCATGTAGTCTTCGAAGGTGGAGCAAATGCGCTTCATGGCCATCTGCTCGTACCATTTCCCCGCCACGAAGAAATCGGCGATGGTGGAGCGGAAGTCGACGAGGAAGATCAGGCTGACGAAGCGGTGGATGCAGTGAGTGGCCAAATCGACGTAGCCGTCGCGGAGGGTGTCGAGTTCCGTGGCGGCGACGGTGGACATGAACTTTGCCGAGACGAGGGGCGCGAAATCGTTCTTGAAGCGCGTGAGGTAGCCGAGTTGGGCGCTGGGGTCTCCGGCGTCGGCATCGGCGTCGTCAATGCACGTGATTTGGTCGTTGGCGATGGCTACGAGCCAGTCTTGTAGGAGTTGCAGTCCGTCAGACAGCTCCGGGGTGGGGTTGCGGAATTTGATGACTTCGTCGTTGACGAGTTTCTCCCATTGCTGCTGTCTTGTCTTGAGCGCGGTGAACATGGCGCTTACGACGCCTTCAACCACGTCTTCTCGTTCCGAGTCCCCGGCTGACATGGTTTGGTCGCGAAGCATGCGCCACATATCGCCCAGGGTCTTGGTTCGGAAATGACCGTTGGCGTCTTGATCGAGAGCGTTATCCGCTCGGCTCAGGAAGGAGTTCTTATCGGTTTTATACATTCGATCCATCCATTCGGAGAGTGTGGTGGTGATCAGATTTCGCCATTCGCGGACCAGATCGCCTTCCCTGGAATCGAGTACATGTGGTGTAAGGTCTGACTGGCTTATTCCCAATTTCTTCATCTTCGTATAGTATTCGTCTATATAATGCACAATAGCAAGCATATTTTGAGGTCGAAGGTCTTCCGAGTCCACGAATGAGATAAGAAAATCGTGCATGAGGCGATGATATATGTCGACATAGGTCTTGTATATTTTCCACTTCTTTGGAAACAGATTCTGCATACCCTGCCGACATACAAAGAGATCATTAAAAAACCACTTCAGCTGTTTCTCAAGTTTTGACGGGTCCTCCATGAACTTCTCCCGGGTCTGTTCGAATTGAGCCTTGCAATATGCTTCTATGCAGCTTAAGAATTTCTCTTTGTAGCCTCGTTCCGTCTTGGGGCTGATGGTAAAGGAGGTGAATTTGTCGACAAGGTCCTGATGATCCTTCCGCGCGTCTTTTAATGCTCTGACCCTCTCATCATTCTTCTCTTCGGCAGCTATCACAATCGCCAGTCTTACAATGATTCCTGGATTATCCGCTTGAACGAGGTTGATCAAGTTCATGCATGTTTGCCCAACATGTTCGTCGAACAAGTCAACAACTGGCTCAAGGCCCTGGAACCACTCCTCCAAGGTCTGTTGCAGGCTCGTGTCTTTTGCCCTATTAATCTGGTACATTGCTTCGTCTCGGAAGTCTCGTAGCCTGGTCAGCTTCATGTGCGCCTCCAGCAAGCCTGGCTGATTTTCCAGATCCTTCTCATCGTCCAGTAGTAGTCTCTCCACCTCAGCAACATCATCATTGAAAGTGGCAAGACCAGATTGCATGGCCTTGGTAGCCTCGAAATTGCGATGTACTCTTGCCAGGTAGTCAATTTGGGGGAAGTCCTGCCGTATAGCTTGAGCCTGTTCACACAGGTCGGCAATGCTCTTCATTTCATCCTTGATCTGTCCAACGAGCTTCTGTCCTTCTGCTAATGTGGACATTCCAGACTGCGTTGATTCGAGATGTTCCCGGAGTCCCTCTCGTAACCGGGCGTCTATATCGCCCTTATTTCTCGAAAATTCTAGCTTCAAGGCTGGGATCTTTTCGAGGTCTTCTGGTGTTCGCAGTAGATCTGCTATTCGAGGGACTAGAGTCCCATCTCCTGTGCCTACATCGCCCATTGTGGACGTGTTGGGCGGCTTTTGGCCAACTTCTTCGGTTTCAAAGCTTTAAAGGCTTCTATTAGGCCAATTCAGCGGTGCGCACGCTGCTCTGCCATCTTCAATGCGCTCTCGAAGCTGTGATGGTGTTTAGGATCACATGGTATGGGACTGAGTGAGTCGAGGAAGCTGTGCGCGTGTCAAACATCGGGCTGCGCATAGAAATACTCGAAGGATGTTTAATGAGTAGTGCTGCATCAATAAGCCTTCTAAAGAAGTATGGAAGGCCAGAGTAATAGACTGTACTATATTGCAAAGTTGAACGACTGACAACTTCTAATGCCATCCTCCGCGCCCATGCGCTAGCAAATGCTCAGTTATGAACATCTACAAACTCACCGCACTCTAGCAATTATATAAAGCAAGCGACTTACTCCTCAAGACACCCTACGACCGACTACAGCGCTTCACCGGCTGATCGCAGAACATCCAAATCCATCTTTCGCCAAAGGGCACATCGCGGCATCGCGCCGGCATCAGACCAGGCAACGAACATCTTCAATTCGCAGCTCCACTCAAAGTTCTATTCCCTTTACCCCAACTCACAAAACCTTCATTGTACCAAAATCATGTCAACACGAACATACTTTCGCATAACCCTAATTCGCTCCGCCATCGGCCTTCCCTACAAATCCACCGGCGTGCTTAAAGCGCTCGGGCTACGGAAAAGGATGGCGACAGTTTTTCATCCAGTCACTCCAACGGTGGCAGGTCAGATCATGGCGATCAAGGAGCTGGTGGCGGTCAGCGAGGTGGAGAGACCAATGACGAAAAAAGAGGTACACATGGAGAGGGTGCCGGATCCGGGATTTTATGTTGAAAGGAGGGTTGGGGAGGGGAGATGATTTACGATAGGTAGACGAGAGTGGGACGATGGCATATTGAGCACATCAAGCTCGTCAGAAGACGACATGTCAGCGCGTTGAGATAGTCCGGAGTGTGAGCAAGTCCTCAGATTGAGCGCATGAAGTGCAGTGGAAATGACTACGGACATAACTATGGAAACTGCTATCGGAGCGATACGCACAGCTTCAGCGCCACATTGTGTAATTTTATTCTTGCACCCAGCACGGCAACCTTGAATAAAGCCTGAGGATCCCAGGTGTATGATATCCAGGGAAAATGGATGAAAAGAGAGTCTAGATGCTATCGCCGTTTGCGCAAGTACCAATAATCCTAACTGGCAGGTTTTTCTCCTCGCAATCTGATGCGCCAGTTGGTGTTCGCACCTTCTTGCCTTCTGCTTGTCTTCCATCTCGTCTGGCCATTGTCGAATCCCAAAAAAGGGCAACTCACAAGTCTGCCAGATACTGACCACTTGCTTTCTATCTCCGATGCGAACAGGATAGACCACAGCAAGGATTACTCTGCTCGTCTTTTCTTGTGATTGTATATTTGAGTCACCTCGTAGATCCCGAATCTCCAAATCGATAGCTTTATTGGCTGATCTGTGGTGGTTCTGCGATTGCACTCGATCCCGCTTGCTCCCTACTTTCGACAGCTCGGCTTTCTTGTCTTTCTTTCGTCGCCTAATAGGAGCGATTGATGACATTTAAGCTTGAATGGCAATAGCTGGGGGAGTACTGTCCGCTGGTTCGTCCTCCGGCAAATCATCCTACACAGCTATTAGGGAATGCAAGGACAGGGGTGAAAAGACTGTTGAATACCTGATCGAAGATGACCTTGATCATCAAACTACAGCTTGGGCAAACAGCGATCTCCTCGCCATCTCGGAGGTCTGCAAGTCCAATTTCGAAGCGATCGCCACAAGGACAAGGGTAGTGATAGATCCGCAGGGTCTTATCGAAGGTCATATCTTCGATTTCAATCTCATCATATATGTTGAGATCGTCTGCCATCATGGAGCAATATCGTAGAACCACGGTTTAGAGTAGACGATGACTGGAATTTTGTGAAGCGCAAGGCCAAAATGTCTTCGGGGAACAGACGTGGGGCGATTCCCCTCTGACTTCCACGTGATTTTGCCTTGGCAAAGCAAGACTTCCGATTCAAAGCATAAAATATAACATCCCCTTCAAAAGAATCCAATACGTGAGTCGTCTTCTGTTCGATGATATTAAAATTCTATATGTTCTATCGATATGCCTGCTTAGCACAGAACGCATGTCAGGGCGCTCTTGCGTGCGTGCGTGATGTGGTGTCAAGACAGTTCCCTTATTCTCGTTTATGCTTCCAGAGCACAGAGAAAGAGTTCAGATGACTGCTTAGCTGAAGCAAGTCGTCATTTATGCAGTATGCCAGCACGTCGATATCCCAATGACGACGGTTGACAAGCAATGGGTTCAACGTCACAGAGCTCTCGCCCAAAGCCTTTCCTTCCACTCCCTTCTCCAATATTTCTTCCTTCGCAAATTCCCTACTTAAGCTCCGCAATGAAATCTTTACCCAAGAGCTTTTCTACCGTCTCCTCATAATCTCTTCCTCTATGCAACTCATCACAGCCCTGCCTCATTTCTATGTCTGGTGTTCCATCCTCCTTGAACATGCCAACGTGGTCCAGAGGTCGATATGGCTGCAGTTGATCTCTAGCTCTCCAGCTTACCGTCTCATTTCCTGGCTTTCTCGGCAAAGGCAAAAAACGCCCAACGTCAGACTTGGCACGATCATCACCCTCGTACTGGAATTCAGTACGGTCCGGCCAAAGAGCTTCTGGATGTTTGTCGGTTGGCAAAGACCATGAAGCCCAGATGGTTTCATGAGCAAGCACAGTAGAGCGATTGTCATCAAATGTCTTACCGTCAAGGACAGGCTTGATTGCGATCTTTGCATCAACTGTGTTCCTAGCCTGCTTGATGGCAATATTTTTCTTCATGTCCTCCATTTCCATGGCGTTCATCGATGCTCGATGCTGAACCCAGACAGGGTATGAACGAGGGACAAAAGGGGACTCCGGTACGAAATGATGCAGCAAGGTTGCCAAGCGAGTGTATTGATCCTTGTCCTTGGTATCGTTGGACTTCCACGTCTTTGACTGACTATGGGCTGGGGGTGCCGGAGCGATCAAGAGTTCGGTTGGTGCATCGAGATGAGAGAAAAAGATTGGATCAACATCTACCTGCGTTGGCGTGGGCGAGTGGAGGTTAACAACTTCCACTGTTCTCTTGTCATGACCCTTGCCAGTCATATCAATGGGAGGAACGAGCGGCGTCCAGCACTTTGGCTGTTCTATACCTACGGTCAGCTTAATCGGAAAGATTCCTCTAACGTACCTACAACAGGAGCGGTTCGGGCACAAACTAAACAGTAGCCCAAGGATGATATGCGGCACCAATAGTTTCGTCGTCTTGGCTGTTTCTGATGGCAATATCAAGGTGAGAATTTCTGTTGGACATTGATGATTGCGAAGCAGAAATCTGAAGTGCTTATTGGTAGCAGGCGATATACTTTGTTACTTCTAGGCTGAAGAATAGCTGTGATGTTGCTGAATCACTTCATGTGGTTGTTTGTTGTCAGTCACTAAAGATGGCGCCATTGGGTGGTCGAGTTGGCACGTGAATCCCTATTGAAGCAACACAATAGCACAATGTCATGCGAACATGAGTTCAGGCGGAGAGTGCCGTCAATAAGCGCGTGCACGCAACGGCTGCCTGAGCAGTGAATCATCTTTCAGGTTGCGTTGCATAGTTGCTCAGCTCAATAGGATCAGAGACAGTACCGTTTATAGCCAGCTCTATACAAGACCATTTAGCGGCTGAAGGGTTCGAGTCTGGTGGTATTGGAAGTGTTTCTCCGTAACAAGTCGAGAAAAGAAAAGGAGATTATTGATTTGCAAGCTTGAGTTCAAGTTACCAGACGATGGCCAAACCAAAATTTTGAAAAGCAGCAAAATATTTGGCGACTTACCGTTGGCCATACCTCACGAGGCTGATTACATGAAGCCTGCAACACGACGAGCTCTACTGCACACCAATACGACAAGCACGGAGCATGAATCTTGACATTTGAGGAAGGTTAGAAAGCTTTTGCGTTGCAACTGCGGGCAGCTCGAAGAATGGATTTCGCGAACGCAATCACGGAGGCGGTATCGCGGTTCACTTTTCCAAAATTCTCACCTCAGCACTCATCTTCTGATCCCCTATCCACCATGGACCTCCAGCCTTCATTAAACTGTTCTAGTGCAGCCTTGAAATATCATCAACCCGTTCCTCGAAGCTGTCAGTAAGGGTCTAGATAGATCTTTGGGACGGGAGCGACAGACAGGTCGCGAGGCCGATATCGAGATCATGGTGGATGGTTGCGCGAGAAGCAAAAAGCAGCTTCTATCATCACGATATTCTCCAGAAAGATAATGAAATATTGATCCTTATCCGCGAGTTACTCAACAACCTACATAGCCGTGGAGCTTCTTGATCTACATATTCAAGCCGTGGTCAGCTCCGACACAAACAGCCAAAGGTAGTTGACACAGGTCTCTCTCTCTCTGTCTTCGAGGCCCGGCTTCGTGTCCACGTGAATGTTCAGCCCCTCGCAGAAAAACAGCATGTTGCCATACGAGCTATTCTCTCCAGCCAACTGCTAGGCATGCTAAACTGAACAACGATACCGCAGTGGCGGCATTGATAATCCTGAACCCACGTCTCGTGTATACTCAACTCACCCAACGCTAAGTTTACTTTCCTACTCTTGCCAGTAGAAAGACAGACAGCAGAATAAGCCACATCACGTCGTTACGCTCCGGGGCTGTGGCTTCCTCAGTATTACAAATTACATGGCCCAGTCTTCCCGAGTCTCTGGCAAGTCTTCGATCGTGATAGAATACTCATAACTACACATAAGGACCAGTCGTAAGGACAAATGGAGGGCATGCAGAGTCAGACCAAGCACGCGCAGCCGTAGAATACAGCATAAGTTACATGAAGATGGGTACAGGTACATCAGATCATCAGTCTCTGACTGTAATCATATACATAATCCCCTTCATTCCACCTAGTCTAGTCTAGTCTAGTCACCTATAAAATCCAACAAGCTCCACCCCCTTATCCCCTGCATAAATCCCAGCCCTTTCTCACTCTCCATTCAGCTCCCGCATCAATAAACACAGCAGTGCACAACAACTTCAACTTCGGCGCGAAACG
>QQTW01003666.1_pt1 | contig 11386 bp, 12 predicted proteins | sample 1904831 | NCBI WGS metagenome assembly QQTW01 (sample SAMN09435610, study PRJNA476489) | Subsurface metagenome, whole genome shotgun sequencing project.
ATGCCTCCGAGAAGTCTCCAATATCTCTGATGCGTATATGTGCCACATACTCTCTGACCACTATGAAAGGTCGTCCTTGCTCATCCTTCATCACCGAAGCTGTAGAAACCTGTAGTTAGTTCATAGCACTCTCCAGGGCTCAGTACTCGGTCCGAAGAGGCTTTGCACACCTTGCGACATATCCAGTTCTACTACAATGTCAGCCCTACGTTTTGTATAGTAGTAGCTTGAATTTGAAAGAGGTAAAGCTCACGCATCGCCATCTTGCACCAATAACGACCTTCTCCCTTTGTCCGTGATGATTCAAGAATGAGGACCTATGTCAGAAGTCTTGAATAGGGTTCACCGTATGCGACTCGCTGGTGCGTAATTTGATAGTTATATAAGGCTCTTCTAGAAAACCTCGGGAGGACGTGTTTTGGCGGCAGCTCTTTTCCGAATTGGTTCTAGCTTACATCCACGCGACTTTCCAATCAACTGCGACCTTCAAACGAAGATCTATTCAACATTCTACATCTCATGCGCGTGCTTGAGTATTCGGGGCCTCATCAGGAGTACGGTCACTACGATTGAGCTCACAATACTCAACACCAGGCAATTGCTGTCACGTCTACTACACGCTTAACCTTACTCTCAATACGGCCATAGCGCAAAGATGCCTCGTCAGTCCCCTTTTGCAGAAGACCTACCTTCAGCAGTAGTGGAGTTCGTCGGAAGTCCAATTGCTGATATGCCTTGGTAACCATAGCCGCAGTCGAGGCTTCCGACGACGAGTCGGTGGGTGAAGCGATCCCTCACCACATCGTAAAGAAAAGCAAAGACGAAGTCGAGGATACGGAGAGTGTCGACGAAGCAGAGAATGGCGACGAGGACGAGGAAACGTAATGATCGCGTCGCTCTTTTGCGTCGAATATGGGCTGACGAGAGGCAAGGTTCATCGTTGAGAAGATCCTCGACCATCAGATCATGGACGTAAGAACCTGGACTGTCGCGAGAATGGCGGGTACAACCCGATGGTTAATGTGCATCAAATACAGGGTGTGGTCAAGTACGAGGTGAAATGGCTCGGTTACAACAGGAAAGAAGACCATACATGGGAGCCAGAAGAGAATCTGGAGTAAGATGTCCTTTCGCGAAAAGAAGACTGGAGCCTTCCTTCGGCACCAACGCTGACATTGTGGGTCAGGGGTGCTGCCGATATGTTAGAAGAATATATTGAGAAGATAGGCGGGAAACCTGTCGCGCCGGAGAGGGGTGGCAAAAAGAGGGGAAGGCAGAGTGTTGGAAAGACACCAGAGACAGCTCCAAAATCGAAGAAAGGGCGGTTGAGCGAGTCTGCCACAAAAGCAAGATCACCAGCCGCAACTCCTGTCACTAAAAACAGCGATTGGGCTCCCCCGAAAGGCTCATGGGAGGGCAAGGTTCAAGCAGTGGACACGATCGAACAGGGAGACGATGGTGCTTTGCATGTCTTCTTGATGTGGAATGATGGGACAAAGTCAAAGCATCCGATAGCGAAATGCTATGAAAAATGCCCACAAACAGTATGTTAGCCAGTGGGCCATGTGTTGAGGCCTTCGGTTACTGACTTGAGTCCTAGATGCTTAAGTTTTACGAAGGACACCTGTATGCTCTGTCTCTGTGGGTATGTATAATGTACCTCTGCTGACTTCGACGCTCAGGGTGTTTACCAACAAGGAGCGACCCTCGAATGGCGAATGAGTTTTCTATTTCTATCAGCATGAGTTCCCAACCTGCATCCTACCCTTTTTACCGGCTTGACTGCGATCTCGCCGGGTAGCAGCTGGTCAAAACATCCTCGTCAATTGTTATTCCATGGTCGCATCGCTCTGACTGCTCACTCATCTGGACTTCTAAGCTGTCCTTCCTCGTACATTGCTGTTCATCGACTTCGGCAACCTGATACTCATATCTAAGCGCTTTTCTAACTTCATCTGGCGGCTAGCAATGGGCTATCGACAAGGAGCGGCTTCAATCTCTTCTGTACAACATTTTCGATAGCTACTTACTGCAAAAGTCCGTGAATGGGAAAATATCCAAAAGAGCCACGGATTTGATAAATTGATTTGTCACACGTCTTACTGCCCTTCCGGGCTCAACTAGTATTGCGACTCCATTCGCTGGCCACTAAGTAAACTTCAACGAGATCGCTCCATATCTTTCTACGTCGCAGATATATTCAACGGAATGTCAGTAAGATCCTAGCCATTAGTGAAGCTCTTCCAAGCCTGTAGTAAGGATGTGTAGCAAATCGTTAGTAACGGTTCTCAGTGAACCAAGCAACCTCCTCTTTTTTTTGAATCGAGCCTTCAGCAGAGCCACCACCTACCTAGGCACCCACAATTCCCTTAACCCAATCCACGTCCTCCCAATCCGCCTCCCAAACACTCAAAACCACCATCTTCCACAACCTCGTCTCCAAATCTCTCTTCAACCACCCCACAGCCCTACACATCTTCCCGTTCCCCTCATCCCCCACGAAAACCTTACTATCCTCCTCCCACAACCCGCCGTCCCGCCACAACTCATACGTCCCGCTCAATAACGGAGGCCGCTCACCACAAAACAAATCTGCGAACTCGAAGTGCTGCTTTCCGCCGTTGGGTTCTCGGAAAGACGAGCGCACTCGCGCGTACAGTTCAGTGAGAATAGTAGTGCCGCTGCGGGAGGCGAGAGATGCGGCGTTGAGGGCTTCGCCGATGCGAAAGCAGGTGCGTAAGACATTGCTGGATTTGATGCCGGTTATGGGTGAATGGTCTTGAAGCGGCTTGGGGAATGGAGGATGGGTGAAGGGTTTCGGGATTTGTGGGGATGGTTTGTCAGAATGGTTTCCGTTCAAATTCTGAAGTGACTGTGATTGAGGAGGATTGTCGGAAACAGAGAAGGTAGAAGGAAGAGGTTGTTGGGCCGAAGAGGAGAGTTGAGATGTCTTGGGCGATTGTAGTCGCTCCGTTGTATTACCTTGCATATCTGCTCCGGGTTCATCCAAGGTCCAATCCGTGAGTTCAGCAAGCTCTGCCTCTTCCTCTTCGTCAAGATCAAACTGCTCTGTGCCGCCTGCGGTGCTATTTGTGTTCGTATCGCCGAGATCGAACATTGAGTTATCCTCGAAATCAACCAACACTTGTTCGTTAACAGACTGCGACCTTGCGGGCAACCCCGCCTGTGTCATGCCATCTGAAGTCCCAGGCACACAGCTAGCCAGAGGTTCAGGATTCAATCTAAAGGTGGCCAGCTTATTCAGACTAGATTTGGAGGGTTTGAAGCCGCCACTGTTTTCATAACCCTCCAGCGGTGGGCCGGTCTGAATCTTCTCATCTACGATCACCGACGCTGGCAGGTTCTCTATGATGCTTCCGAGCCTTTGACGCTTCGAATTCGCTATGTTTGGGGAGTAGCCATCGGTGCGAATTTCCCTACCTTCGGATACTCTTTTGGCTCCCTTTCTCGACGTCGATGGCGGTGTACATAGCTGCTTTACCTTTCTTGCAGCAATTTTGACAGGAGTGCGAACCGGGGGGTTCGATGAGTGGCCCTCCGGTAGCTGCAGCTCCATGCCTGGCTCATAGTTGTTGACAGACGTAGCAGTGGCAATGGTACCGCTTGAGATAGGCTTGTTGATGGGTGTAAAGCCGCTGATTATTGGACCTTCGTCCTCGAGTTCTCTACGGGATGCGTCAGCCTAGTCTTTGCGCAACGAAGGCCTCCAGTAGATCCTGGTCAATTGCAAACGGGGCTGCAATCCGCAGTCCGCAATCCGTAACATGCCTTCGCTGTATTGTCGATTCCAGTCCGTCGACCTCCACAGATTTGTTCACCCCCATCTCCACCAACATCAGAACGAAAATGCAGATCTTCAGAGACGGTAAAAGAAATCTTGATACCACCACGGCCGACTTCGACGTCCCCTACACCTCCATCCTTCTTGCTTCATTACTGATCCTGATTGTAACATCCACACTGGTCTGGATTCTTTCGATATTCGATGACGTTGAGATTGAGTTTCGATAGATCGATATGGCGTTGCGGGACATCGGCTTCCGAACCTTCCGAATATTTACTGCAGCCCATGGTTATATGGCATCAACACGTGCCAGACAGCCGTCCGTAAGGAGGTAATCGTTATGGTATTACCTACTTTGCCTTGTTGCTGCTCGCTTCATTGAATCACGTTTCGTTGCTGTTGTACCTAGGTAAGGTATTCAACTCCACTTGTCGTCATTGTGCATGGTCCCTCGGGGTAATGTTGATTGATGCATCACGAACGATTATACTCTATACCTACCTAAGGACCCCAAGAGTGGACAGTATCGCTAATTTATAGCATCGAAGAGACATTGCGCACCTACCAGCAGAACTTCGATTTCTGTACCCATCCGCTATCACAAAATTCATTGCGTTGCGGCAGGCAAGGTTACAGGCAGACCAGGGTGTTGAATAGTGGAGATGTTCTCTGGACCAGTAAGTGCTCTTTCTCCCATGATGCATGCTTATAGCGGTACACACTCTTTTACCACTTGTGCTGCTCTTTGAATTATATCGCAAACCCTTCATAATCCTGAAGATCTCCATGGTCATTTGTGTATCAGCTGTCTGTTTGTAACATGAATCTTTCACAAGCTTGATCTGCCACCAACAACAATATTCGACATGTTTCTACAAGAACTCCTTCCTTTCCTCTTTGGAAGGAAAATACATCTTGTGATCCGCTCCGATCCTGACCTACTTGGGGACAGAAGAAACCGTATTCGGCTATCACTGTTCAGATTGAAGCTTTAACAAGCGAGGACTATGGTACCGACGATTTGGGAGGTATTGTCGATTTAGTCGAGGTGGTCAGGCTTCAAAGCAGCGGCCCCGCTGAGGCGTCCAGAGCAATTCGGAAGAAGCTGTAAGCTCTTGACCACCTTTCGCCTTCGTGGCTGTGTAATAACTCCTAGCATAGAAAGTATGGCAGCGTTCACCGCCAGCTCCGCGCTTTGACCATCCTTGACGCCCTCATCCAGAACGCAGGTTCTCGATTTCAGAGTTCTTTCGCGGATGAAGCTCTTCTCGAACGCCTTCGCTTTCTTGCTACCGACCCCGTGTCTGATGCGGAAGTAAAAGCCAAGTGCAAGCAACTCTTCGGTCAATGGGCAGTAACATATAAGAAAACAGCAGGAATGGAGCGTGTTGCGGCACTCTACATGCAGCTACCACAGCGCAAGAAGCCAGTGCAGCAACGGCAGTCTAAGGTGCTAAGAGAGACTGAAGCAGAAACAGATGACGGTCGGATGGGCCACAGCGTTACAGTCTCCGCCGGCGGCGGTCCGGCGAAGTCACTGAGATCGACACCGGATTCTTCATCATCTGCTTCACGACCCAGCGCACTTTCGTCCTCGTCAAGTTTCACTGGCGCCAAATCAAAGTTCTCACGGGACAAGAAGTCTAAGATGAAACCATTCAATCTGGAGAAAGAAAAGCCCCAACTTCTCCAAACCCTTGCTTCAACCTCTGTCGCAAGCACGAACCTCATTAATGCACTCAAACTCACGAATCGCGAGAACATGAGGGTAAGCGAAAATCCTGAAGTAATGCAGCGCTTCGAAGCCTGCAAAGTACTCCGACGGCAGATTCTACGCTACATCCAACACGTCGAAAGCGAGCAATATCTAGGCAGTCTGATTCACGCTAACGAGGAACTCGTCAATGCTCTGATGACTTTCGAGGTTCTCGACAAGAGCGTGGAAGATGATAGTGATAGCGAGGACGAATGGAACGGCGATGACTCATCGCCGAGGAAAGGTTCCAGAGAGAAAGACACAACCGAGGCGTTTGCCGGACTCAGCTTCGATCACAGGAAGACGTCTCCATCCCAACGAAGACTGGTCTCAAATGGCAAAGGCAGGCTGGAAGACAGTGAGGAGAGCTCGGCCGAGGACGAAGAGGAGGGTGAAGAAGAGGACGAAAACGATCCTTTCGCGGATCGTAATGCTGTGCATGAACCCAAGGCCGAGAGGCCGGGAATGACGTGGTGAGCACTTTCATCCTGTACACAGTCATGTCACCTTGACCGTTCCCTAACAACCCGTACAGGAGAGAAGTGTAGAACAGGAATGACCCTTTACGCGAGTCCTAAGATGAATAGACGCATATCACATACTTACGGTAATGAACCTTGTTTTGTGGTTCACCATTCGTCCTGAAGCAGGCGTGTTTTATCAGAATACCAGATATCATCAACTGCCCTAACGCAGACAATCAAAACCAAATCCTGACCACGTTCCAGCTGCCCGACCATGTAGAATACTCGAAGTGCTATCTCAGTCGCGGTCACACAGCCATCGCAACTTGGACAGCCACAAATATACATGCATACAGCTTAAGAACCTCTACCAATCACAGCAATCAAGGAAGAGTCCACATCAGGTTCGGTATTCCAAAACTATTCAAGTCTGTCTAAATTGAATCCAAACTCCCGGAATAAGCCTATTGAAACCTCTGTTGATGATTATCCAAGCCGCACACCACAATGCCCAAAGCACGGTACCCAGCGTACTCAAATGCTAACAGACCCGCTAACCACTAACATCCATGGATTCACCAATATCCATACAGAAACCAGCCAGATCCTCACTGAAACCACCAACCCAGACCGAAAATCACGCCAAGATTCTTCTGTTCCTGTTCACCCAGCCCCAATCGCAACGGCGCATATCCGACATGTCTTCCCCCTCCAGGAGCCTCGTTCTTCTGTACTGCCCACCCGCTCCAAATCGGTAGCTCAGTTTGTTCCTGCATGGACTTCGACGAAGATGATTTCTGTGTTGCCGTCTTCTTCATTGAACTTTACTTCTTAACTTCACGCTTCACAGGTGTAACACTATCGGAGCCTTTGCCTTTCATTTCTGGCTGCGCTCATGTAGACGTCGAAGTCCGTGGCTGGTGTGGAAGGGTCTCTCTGGCTATAGTGACACAAAGATTGTGCAAGCGGGAGAAGGGTTAGTCAAGGCCAAATGTGACAAATGTTTCCCCATAGCTGATAGTGACCATGTAGAGACTCCCGCGTTCAAGCACAGTATACGTCTCAAGACAAAAACTGTATATTGAGAGGATCTAGAAAGCCTCCGGATTGAAAGAACTGGGCAAATGAAATTTGTCTCGATACCAATCGCAAAAGCATGCAAACGTGCTGTTAACGTACTTTCGTCAAGTCTCTAGCTGCATGAGATATTTGGGGTTTATGCTTCGGATGCGTACACAGGACACAGTATGAATGCTCAAGGTATTCCCAGCTTGATACCTGCTGAACGAATACTCATGCAGTCTGAATACCTGGAGGAGGTCAAGGCACGGAAGAGCTGTCTTCAACTGATGCCAGAACAGTCATCGAGTCTCCGCATCAGTGGGGAGACGAATAGGTAGAGAAAGAAAGAACATAAATCATGATAACATCGGAAAGTCTTGGTCCAAAGCATGAAATGACAAAGAGAGAGAATATGCGACCCTGTGGTGGTGACCTTCATCTGACCGACTTAGAGACAGTGTTTGCCCAAACGAGCGCGGACAAACTAACTGTTTTAACGACAGAAGGTTGAGCTGCAGGGAGCTCCTCGGCGCATTGAAGCATCGTCATGAGTCTTATGTGAGGCCAACACAACAGATGCAGAGGACAAATGTCAGCTCCAGTCTGGAGCAGCTTGAGTACTGTAGGTGAGATTTATGTTACAAAAATATCCGCGGTGCGGCTTAGGTGGCCCCTGGGAACATACGCTAAGCCTAATGTGGCTACATCCCGCTAGTGGTGGTTTTGAGGACACCTTGTTCGCTTTCATGTTCAAATAGAAATCGAATCCCCTGGACTGTTCCGAAGACATTCTCTTCATTCCACCTCATCTTTTCGACAAAGTGCTTGACCTTTGGTCTGTAGCTTTGAGAAGATAACTGCGATACTGACCGCGAGGTCTCACCAACTCCTCTTATTAGCCGTGCGACTTTTCTTTCATTGTCTTTTTTGATACCCCACAAGCATAATGGCTCGACAGTCAAGAGGGGGAACCTCCCCTTTTGCCTGGTCCACCGTCTTCTATCTTCTCCTCGTGTTCATCGCCCCGTTAGCTTTTCTAGGAACAGCGAGCGCACAAGATGATCAAGCACCACTTCAAGAATCCATGGGAAACGGTAAATCCTTGCTTCCCGATCAATGTTGCTCCAGATCGAAGCTGACACGAATGCTAGTCATTGGTATTGATCTTGGAACAACCTACTCGTACGTTGAATATCGCTCTCAACTGTCAGTCAGTCAATATACTAAATGTTGGACCATAGCTGCGTCGGTGTGATGCAAAACGGAAAAGTTGAGATACTTGTCAACGATCAAGGCAACCGAATAACACCCTCATACGTGGCTTTTACGGACGAGGAGCGACTAGTGGGAGACGCGGCAAAGAATCAGTATGCCGCAAATCCAAAGAGGACGGTCTTCGACATCAAGTAAGTATAGCTGAGCCTCGAGGCCCGTATCTTCTGAGCACAGCTGACCTAACTCTCTCTAGACGTCTCATTGGACGCAAGTTCTCGGACAAGGATGTCCAGGCTGATATGAAGCACTTCCCTTTCAAGGTCATCAACAAGGACGGAAAGCCCTCGGTGAGTGTCGAGGTCTCTGGAAGCGAAAAGGTCTTCACTCCCGAGGAGTTGTCCGCCATGGTTCTCGGAAAGATGAAGGAGATCGCAGAGAGCTACCTCGGCTCAACAGTCACACACGCCGTTGTCACGGTTCCGGCCTACTTCAATGACAACCAGAGACAGGCGACAAAGGACGCCGGTACGATCGCTGGATTGAACGTGTTGCGAGTGGTCAATGAGCCCACTGCCGCTGCACTTGCCTACGGTTTGGATCAGAAAGGTGGTGAACGCCAGATCATTGTGTACGATCTTGGTGGAGGTACCTTTGATGTGTCTCTCCTATCCATCGATGACGGTGTTTTCGAGGTTCTGGCAACCGCTGGCGACACTCATTTGGGAGGAGAAGATTTTGATCAAAGGATCATCACCCACCTTGCCAAGCAATACAACAAGAAGAACAACGTGGATATTACCAAGGACCTGAAGACAATGGGCAAACTGAAGCGTGAAGTCGAAAAGGCCAAACGAACCCTATCATCACAAATGTCCACCCGGATTGAGATCGAAGCTTTCCACGAGGGCAAGGACTTCTCTGAAACCCTGACCAGGGCTAAGTTCGAGGAGCTCAACATGGATCTCTTCAAGAAAACCCTCAAACCGGTGGAGCAAGTCCTTAAGGACGCCAAAGTCAAGAAGAGCGAGGTTGATGATATTGTTCTCGTGGGAGGTTCCACTCGTATCCCGAAGGTCCAATCCTTACTCGAGGAGTTCTTTGGTGGAAAGAAGGCTAGCAAGGGAATTAATCCAGATGAGGCTGTCGCTTATGGTGCCGCTGTCCAAGGTGGTGTTCTGTCTGGTCAGGAAGCAGCTAGTGGTGTCGTTCTCATGGACGTCAATCCGTTGACGCTCGGTATTGAGACAACCGGTGGAGTCATGACAAAACTGATCCCCAGAAACACCGTCATTCCTACACGCAAGAGTCAGATTTTCTCGACCGCAGCCGATAACCAGCCAGTGGTTCTGATTCAAGTTTGTAAGTATCAGCTATACGACGGTGATACGTTGTGCTTACCTCATATACAGTCGAGGGTGAACGAGCCATGACAAAGGACAACAATCTCCTTGGCAAATTCGAGCTCACCGGGATCCCCCCCGCACCTCGTGGCGTTCCACAGATTGAGGTCTCTTTCGTACTTGACGCGAACGGTATCCTGAAGGTTACCGCTGGCGATAAGGGCACCGGCAAAGAAGAGACAATTACTATCACGAATGACAAGGGCCGACTTTCACAGGAGGAGATTGATCGCATGATCGCCGAGGCAGAGAAGTATCAAGAAGAAGATAAGGCTACGGCAGAGAAGATTGCGGCTAGGAATGGACTAGAGAATTACGCATTCAGCTTGAAGAACCAGGTCAATGACGAGGAGGGACTTGGTGGAAAGATCGACGAGGAAGACAAAGAAACAGTAAGCTAACCACTCTATCATCCTGACTACCGGCGGGAAAGCTAACAATCTCTCAACCAGCTCCTCGAAGCAGTCAAGGAAACCACCGAATGGCTCGACGAGAACGCGGCCACCGCTACCAGCGAAGACTTTGAAGAGCAAAAGGAGAAGCTGTCCAACGTCGCTTACCCCATCACAAGCAAGCTGTACGGCAGCGCGGGACCAGGAGGCATGCCGGAGGAGGATGACGAGCCGAGCAACCATGATGAGCTATAGACGATTCCTTTTAGATTGTATTCTATGCATCTGGCTATCAAGGATGGTGTAGATTATGAGATTGCAAAAATGAAGCGCTTGACTTGGCATTTGTCTTACAACCCTATGAAAGTAATGTAATTGCCTACGTTTCGTCACTGGGGATCTACTGTGAAAAGACCCTTTGTGCAGTCGTGACTGAAGTCTCGCTCGTGTTGTGGACTACCAAAATGAACTTTGAAGCTGGTATGTATGGTCCCTGGATTGTCTCTTAAGTCATAACGAATCGTTGGACAATGCCCATCATAGGAAGTTTCAGGTCCATATATTCAATTGACTGCAAATCGAGTACATACGGCCACAGACTGTGGAATATTGGGCATCCCGTCCGCTCTGCCATACACAAGCCACAGATCGGCGGATTAGTAGTTGGGTCGGTGACGACCAGCGAATACCCGCTGCTGTATGTTTTTGTTGTTTTTATATGTCCGTTCCTGCATTATCTGAAATTAGAGGGTAGAGTAGAAAAGAAAGCTACTATACCATACCCTAGGTCCAGCCTATCTGTGTATCAGGTGATTTGACTTGTGCAAGCACACCGTATTCGGCCGACTTACCACACTCTCACACCTCACCTCAGTAGCTTCAGGCCTGAGCTTCCACAGTGGGACAAAACGTCCATTTAACAAGAACAGCTATGTTTAAACCAGGGGTCAATTGCTCTCAAAGTCCGGATTTTGCTGGTTCCTTTTCATTGAGACCGGTGTTAGGCAACTAGCATTACATCCTACATACAACCTGTGCCTTCTCCAAAACCTTCCATTCATTCTTGGCGTGGTTGGTACACTTCATCAGTGCCCCAAACAAGGTAAAAGCCACTCTCGAGCCTTCAATCATCCCCGGCTGCGGCCCCTCGAATGCCTGGGGAGCCATATTCGATTCCTCCGAGTCATTGACCAGCGTCCCGGGTGGAATGGTTTGGCATATATACCCGTGTTTGCTCTGCCGCAACAGTAGCTCAAGCTTCAGGGCTTTTTCGCAGAGCTCCGTGATACTTT
>QQTW01003667.1_pt1 | contig 11385 bp, 6 predicted proteins | sample 1904831 | NCBI WGS metagenome assembly QQTW01 (sample SAMN09435610, study PRJNA476489) | Subsurface metagenome, whole genome shotgun sequencing project.
ATGAATTTCTACGGTATTTATCCGGTAAAGCAAATCCTGCCGGAAGCGCCCCTGCCCCACCATTTCGTGCAGCGGCATATTGGTGGCACTTATCAACCGGATATTAATCGGGATAGCTTTATTAGTACCCAGCCGAATTACCTGGCGGCTTTGCAAGGAAGTGAGTAATTTAGCTTGCAGGGGCAAAGTAAGGTTACCGATTTCGTCGAGAAAGAGCGTACCACCCGAAGCAATCTCGAAACGGCCGGCGCGGTCTTCTTTGGCATCAGTGTAGGCTCCCTTGGCGTGGCCGAATAATTCGCTTTCGAACAGTGTCTCGCTGACGGCACCTAAATCTACGTTAATAAAAGCCTCGGCATTGCGCGGCGATTTACGGTGTAAAGCCCGGGCTGCCAGTTCTTTACCGGTACCGTTCTCGCCTAAAATCAGCACGTTGGCATCCGTTGGTCCTACTTTTTCGATGGTCTGGTAAACCTTCTGCATGGCAGGCGACACGCCGATGAATTCTCCGTAATTTTTATCGATGGCTTGGGTAATGTGCTGCTGGCGCGCCATTAAGTGCTGCACCTGGGTTTTGGATTTGCTTAACTGCGTGGCCGCTAACAGTGTGGCTAATAGCTTTTCGTTTTGCCAGGGTTTTAACACAAAATCAGTAGCACCTTCTTTCAGGGCTTTCACGGCTATTTCAACGTCGCCGTAAGCGGTAATCAAAATAACTACCGCCTGCGCATCGCGCTCCAGAATTTCTTTCAGCCAGTCAAATCCTTCTTTACTGGAAGTAGCCCCAATAGAATAATTCATATCGAGCATAATTACGTCGAAGTGCTCGTTCTGCATCAGGTACGGGATGCGGTTGGGGTTAGACTCGGTACGAACGTAGGTAAAGTGCTGTTTTAAGAATATCCGGCCTGCCGTCAGAATATCTTCCTGGTCATCTACAATTAAAATCTTCGCGTCGGTTTTAGCCATATACAGGCAATGGAGATAAATTAATTTCGACTAAATAAAAGCAGGTAAATAAGTAGCAGGTTTTAAGTATTAGATAATACGTTTACAGAGACAATATACTTACTCTGATACAAACCTATTCTTTAACCTTTTACCTACAACACCGGACGCTAACAACTCCTTACAAAATATACATTCCGTAAAGAAGTGCTGTCCCACAACTAGAATGCCACGCCTGGTGTTGGTTAATTAGCTTGTTCTTAATCAAGCTATTACTTTACTCCTTGAAATCAAATATAAGAAAATTACCAGAAAAGTGTCCGTTTTCAGGCAATTAATGTCCGTTATCGTACACTCTGCCTTTAAAATTAACAACTTAACCCCTTTAACAAATTGATTATTAACATTATACTAAATATGGCATTTAAATTGGCTTCTACCGTTTAAAAGAACAGGCTAATGAAGCAGACCTTTTTATATTCGGATGAGAGCCATTCAGCAGTTGCTTAGTAAACGATGAAGACTATTGGACTGGATTATATATTGTTTTTGATAAATTGCCATTAGAATTTAAGTTACCCCTGGCTTCAGCTAGAAGATAAGAAAACCGGCCTATGCTACAGAACTACTTTAAAATAGCCTGGCGTAATTTATTACGCAATAAAGCGTATTCGGCCATTAACATTGCAGGTTTAGCAACCGGTATTTCGGCTTGTATTCTTATCTTTTTCTACGTGAAGGATGAGCTTACCTACGAACAGCACTTTGATAAATACGACCGGATTTACCGCGTAGTAACCGACATTAACGTGCAAGGGCAGCAGGATAAATTTGCCCGTTCGTCGGCTCCTCTGGCCGCGGCCTTGCAGAAAGATTACCCCGAAATACAAAAAGTAGCTCAGTTGCTATTCATGGGCAAGCAAACTGTCTGGCTCGAAGACAAAGCCTTTAACGAAGAAGATTTGTTTTTAGCAGACAGCACGTTCTTTGATATCTTTTCTTACGACTTTTTGAAAGGCAATCCCCGTACGGCCCTGCAAAACCCCAGAACAGTAGTTATATCAGACAAGCTGGCAGAAAAATATTTCGGTTCGGTAAACGAGGCGATGGGGCAGGTACTGCAATTCAGCAAAAACGCGCACGTAGTAACCGGGGTTTTTAAAGACGTAGGGCACTCGCATATTAAAGCCAGCATGTTTCTGGCCGAGCGCACATTAAAATACAACCCCGTCGATTCGGCCAACTATAGCTGGTTTGCCATGAATAGATTCACGTATATCTTACTCTCCGGGCCAAATCAGGAAAGCTCTTTTCAGCCTAAACTCGACCAGTTATACCAGCAGGTAGTAGCACCCTGGTCGAAAAAATATAAAGTAAATGCCCGGTTAAAATTTTCTTTGCAGCCTATTTCCACCATCCATTTAACTTCCGATCGCACCTACGATATTTCGCCGGCCGGGAATAAATCGTACGTGTATATTTTTGGTTTGGTAGCGGTATTTATTTTACTTATTGCCTGCATTAATTACATGAACCTGGCTACTGCCCGATCAACTAAACGAGCCCGCGAAGTAGGTTTGCGTAAAGTAGTAGGGGCTCACCGCTCGCAGCTCATCTGGCAATACGTGGGCGAATCGGTACTAATTACGTTGATGGCTATTTTACTGGCAGTAGCGTCGGTAGAAATAATGCTGCCGTTCTTTAATGAGCTTACGGGCAAAAATTTTACCCACTCTGCTTTTATCAGTATTTCATTTATCAGTACGCTGATTTTAATTGTCGTATTTGTGGGCTTAATTGCCGGCAGTTATCCGGCTTTCTTCTTGTCTAAATTTAAACCGGCCGAGGTGCTTCGATCCGATAAAAACCCGCGGGGTGGCAACGCCTTTTTTCGCAAAGGTCTGGTGGTGGTGCAGTTTACTATTTCTCTGATTCTGATCAGCGGCACGCTGATTGTATACCGGCAAATGCAATTTCTAAAAAATTCGGCGCTGGGCTTCCGCAAAGAACAGTTGCTGGTGATAGAAGTACCTCTTGGTGATTCCACCCTGACTAATCGCCTGCCAGCAGTAAAAGCTGAACTTTTACGCAAGCCTGCCGTCGAGAAAGTTTCGACGAGCGTCCAGATTCCTGGGGAACGCGCTTCACGCGTATTGGTTCAAACCAAAGAAAAAGACCAGGTCATTGAAAAAACCATGGCCATTATGTTCGTAGACGATAACTTCTTGGATTTAATGGGCATAAAACTGGTAAACGGCCGTAATTTTTCGAAAGATTTACCCACTGATTTAGAAAGAGCCTATTTAATAAACGAAGCGGCGGCACGGGAACTGGGCTGGAAAAAGCCACTGGGCAAAATGCTGGTAGGCGGCTACTCAGACTCTAGCTACGTGGTAGGGGTAGTCAAAGATTTTCATTACACCTCCCTGCACCATAAAATAGAGCCGTTAATAATAGCGCTGGCTCCTACTCCCCCGGCTTATTTGCTAATACGAATTAAACCAACGCAGGTAGCTAAAACCATTCGATCCATACAATCTATCTGGAGAACCTTTGATCCGAACCATCCGATGGAATCTTATTTCCTGGACGAAAATTTTGCCCGGCAGTATCGCTCCGAAGAAAAAATGCTAACTGTTTTCGGGTATTTTGCCGGACTCACCATTCTGATTGCGTGTTTGGGCTTATTTGGTTTAACCTCCTTTACTGCCGAACAGCGCACGAAAGAAATCGGCATCCGCAAAGTATTGGGTAGTTCCGTTACCGATATTATTATTCTGCTTTCCAAAGATTTTGCTTTACTCGTTTTTATCGCCATCCTGCTGGCTTGCCCGGTTGCCTGGTACGGCATGCACTTCTGGCTCCAGGATTTTGCTTACCGCTTGCCCATCCAATGGTGGATATTTGGGTTGGCAGGGATCGCTGCCTTATTTATTGCCATGCTTACCGTCAGTTTTCAGGCGGCAAAGGCAGCTTGGTTAAACCCGGCAAAAGCGCTGCGATCCGAATAAATTACTTGATTTGATTTTCCGGTTAAGCTTAAATAACCGGAGTAAACATAAGATTTGTTTGTTTTTGTTAAAACCCCCACCGATTTGCACAAGCCTTCTGGGCTTGTGTAATCGCCGGGGAAATAGGAAACCCTCCAGACAGAGGGCTTTTTTTTGCCCAAATCCCAGTCTTTTGCTCTCCTTCCCTGATTTTGTGAAGCTAATTTAGTAGTTAACAAAAACTGTTTTTGTTACTTTTAAAGGTTTTTTCAACAATTTTTAATACTAAAAAGCAGATTAAACGTATTTAAAAGTACATTTTTTCTAATTTGTCGCATTAAAAATCAATGTTACTTTTTGCTACTTAATTTCCTTTTTTTCAACCAATAGTCCTAGTAAGTTTATAACGTTAAAATTAAATAATACCGGAAGGTCCAATATGGCAACGCTGGAAGTAATAGAAGAATCTTTAGTATGGCTTTACAACAAGCACAAGGAAAACCACAATGCCATGTGGGATATTTCGCAGTTTGTTAAGTCCCTAGGTCTGCCTGCTTCTAGTTCGAATACAGGCTTAGAATTTACTAGCCACTGCTGCCAGGTTACTAATGATAATTTTCAGAGCAGCTGCGTATTTAATGTTTCGGTTAACTTTACCCGTCCGCAGCAAGGTACTCCGGCTAGCGTAATGGCCTTAACCCTAAATGTATTAACCCATTTAAAATCTGCTAAAAACGAGTATTTTAATTTAGAAAGCCTCCCGGCCTTGCAAGATAAGCATTGGAATCAGATTGGCGATTTAATTAAATATTTATTAGAAAGGAAATTTGTAAAAATAAAAGGGATCGACGCACAAGTTTATGCCCAGATTACCCAGCTTGGTTTGCAGTTTCTGCACGCCTGCGAAGCAACCGCCTGTTAGGCAAAATTTAACGTATCAAGGTTATAAGCGCGATACTTAAAATTTGCCGTTTTATTCAAAAGTGTAGGGATGAGCATGAATTATTTCTGATAACAATGAATAAAAATGACCATGCAAATTCCAAGAACGCGCTTTTTATTACTGGCGTTTATGCTTTTGCTTCGTGCTAATGGATTAAATATCGGTTCTACCTATATTAATCGGAACCAGCAGCTTTTACCAAAGCTTAATACAACATTACCGGATTTAGTTACAGATACCGTACTGTCATCTAATTCAAACCGAGAAGTTAAAGTAACCACTTTTGCCAGAACAATGGCCAGGTAAATAAAGAGGTGGCGCAATAACTACTAATTAATCAATTTGGAAAAAGAAATTTTATTATCTGCGTCAACAGCAGGAATTAATTATATCAAAAGGCTTAATGTCCGTTTCAGGCAGTAAGTTTTTAAAATAGTTTTTAGTTAAGTATACTTTATTAGTTGGTTGGTGTTTATCGTAAGGTCGTGTTTTGCACGACCTTACTTTTTAATCAAATGGATAAGCAATGAAAATGTGGAGCTGGAGTTAGAATTTAAGATCTCATTATTAAAACAAACGTAGGAACAGAATTAAAACAAAGAGCACCGCTATCAGTGGTGCTCTTTGTTTTAACTAGCCCATTAGCTGCTTTAATAATTTAACTGTTTCATTTTCAAACTTCCTTTTACCTGCGCTAATATTATTACCTCTTGGCTCTTTTTAAAGGACTAGGGCTTATTTACCTAATTGATTAATAAAATCGTCGAGCATTTCTTTACTGTAACCAATCCGGCGGGCATAGTCCAGGCACAAATTATACTCACTTTCTTCTACCTTCCCGTCTTGTACTACCATCATTACCAAAGTTTGTAATTCCATGGTTTTCTGCAGACCTTCTTCCGGAATAATAAAACTAAGCAGCGGCAGGTTATCGGCAATCGGCCGGGTATCTTCTTCCGTCAGGTTTAAACGTCGGCCAATGGTTACTAAAAAATCACCTTCCTGCTTATCTAAATACCGATCGGCTACGGCCACCAAGATCAGGTTTTGAAAGAAAGCAAGCTTTTTTTGTTTTGTATTTAATAATTCATCGAACAAAGTGCTGGTTGTCATCATAAAAATATATTATGTAGTTCCGGATTCATTCTTACCCGGTTGCCGACCATAAAGTTTTACAAATTTCCCGCATTTATATTTATAGTAGCTAAAAAGCCAGTGGATTTAAGTTAAACTGCCGGCTTTTTCACCAGACCAGAACGCGTTGTTTTCGACCGAACCTTTTAATTCTTGTTCTTTCTAAACCAACCGCCGGGCTTTTTAGCTTCTTCGTTGGTGTTTTTTCTAAACCAGCCTCCTGACTTTTTATTCTTTTCTTTTCTTCTTCTCCGATCATTCCGGTCATCCTCTTTCCGGTTAAAAATTTCGAATAGCTTTTTCTTTTCTTTTTTCTCTTTTACCAGAATATACCGGATAGATAAGCCTCCGCTTACTCCGCCCCATTCATCGTGGTTTACATGAAAGGCTGGTTTCAGATCCAAGGATAGCACAATAGGAATAATAGGTAATTTAAGTTCGGCTCCGGCCAGCAAGTCGCCGCCGTAAAAAGCACCCCGATCTTTCAGATGGCCCACGTGTGCGCCGGCTCCCAGGTAAATATTAAACCCTTTTCCGAGTACCGGAAAATGCTGCTCTACTAAACCAGTGGCACTCACTTCTCGGCCACTAACCAAGCCAATGGCTTCGAGGGTAGTTTGCGGCAAAATTTTTTGCTGGCCGGTAATACCAAAATCATTCCGCCCGATCCGTACCCCGACAGTAGTCCGGTATTTCTGAGCCTGCGCCGAGAAATGAAAAAAACTAAAAAAAAGAAGTACCAGGCAAAACTTATTCATATACTTAAAATTTACGGCCTTCATAAACAGATAGAAACTTGGCCAAGTCTTTTGATTCAATACTACGCGGCTTGTTGCTTTAAATAACCAAAGTTAGGCATTAAATTAAAACTCTTAATCCTGACAAAAGTGTATATTTATACTTTGTAAAGCTTGTTGAACCTGATCGTACTGGCTGGTAAAGGCTGCCAACCAGAGGTATTATTCGCTGGTAAAATACCCAGCACACTTCGGCTTTATTTGGCATGATACCCCTGTGAGAAAGTAAACTGGTTATTTGTTTCACTTATTATTTTGTTAATGAAGAATATTTGGGTTTTAATTGCTTTTTGCCTGTTGCCGGTAGCGGTATTTTCAGCGGCTTCTAACTCCTATCGTTTTACGCTGGATTTGATTCGGGTGCAAAACGATAAAATACAAGTGACTTTACAAACTCCCACCATTACGCCATCCGAAACGATCTATAATATTCCGAAAATAGTACCTGGCACTTATTCCGTAGATAATTTCGGCCGGTATTTATCGGACTTTAAAGCGTACGATAAAAATAACAATCTGCTGGAAACCGAAAAGCTCGACGACAACCGCTGGCGAATACATAAAGCCAATACGCTGGTTAAGATCACGTATTGGGTCGACGATACTTTTCAGGACTCAGCTGCGGCTCATCAAATTTTCGAACCGGCGGGCACTAACATCGAGGCTAACCAAATTTTTTTGATCAATACCCATGGTTTTATGGGGTATTTTGATAATTTAAAACTCCTGCCCTATGAGTTTACTGTATTGAAACCGCAAAATTTTTACGGTTCTACGGCCTTAAAAGTAGCGAAAGCTACTCCTGGCGCCGATACTTATCTGGTACTTAATTACATGGAATTAGTGGATTCGCCGCTGATGTACACGATACCGGATACCACAGTTTTACAGATAGGCGGGGCAGAAGTGCTGGTTTCCGTTTATTCGCCTTACAAAAAAATAAATGCCCGTTACATAGGAGCTACCATTCGTTCGACGCTCGAAGCTCAAAAAAATTATTTAGGTGGTAAATTACCGGTACCCCGTTACGCTTTCCTGATTTATCTGTGGGAAAAGCCCAATAAATCCGGCTCTTACGGCGCCCTAGAACATTCTTATTCTTCGGTTTACTACCTGCCGGAGGCCGAGCCGGAACGGATTGCCCAGCTCATTGTTAGTATTGCGGCTCACGAGTTTTTTCATATTGTAACGCCTTTAAACATTCACGCAGAACAGATCCATGATTTCGATTACAATAACCCGCAGATGTCGCAGCATTTATGGTTGTACGAAGGTGTTACCGAATACGCGGCCACCCACGTGCAGGTAAATCAGAAAATGCTAACCCCCGAGGCTTATTTAAATAAACTTCGAGCTTATATTATTGGGGCCGGTGCGTACAACGATACCGTGCCTTTTACGGTAATGAGCAAGGGTGCGCTAAATAAATACGCCAGCCAGTACGGTAACGTGTACCAGAAAGGTGCTTTAATCGGCCTCGCGTTAGATATTAAGTTACACGAATTATCGGGGGGCAGCTATAGTATCCGCCGCCTTATGCAAGATTTAGCGGTAACCTACGGTAAAAATAAAGCTTTTAAAGACGAGGAGCTCTTTGATAAAATAGCGGCGCTCACTTATCCGGAAATCCGGGATTTCTTTCGGGCATATGTAGAAGGAAGTCAGACTTTGCCGTACTCGACTATTTTTAAAACCGTAGGCATTATTTACCAGCCGGTTAGTACCGAAGAAAAAGTTTCGCTAGGTCAGCTCCAGCTAGTTTACGATCCCCCAACCCAAAAATTAGTAATAGATAATCTTTCTAAAACTACCGCATTTGGTAAAAAAAACAACCTCCGGACGGGCGATCAGTTATTAATGCTTAACGATAAAACGCTTACGCGTGAATCTGCTCCGGCTATTTTTAAAAGCGAAGTATTCGCGCGAAACGCCGGCGATAAAATTATCATACGGGTTGGCCGGACTACTAAACATGGTAAAATCAGAATTAAAAAGCTTAAAGGCCGCCTGATAAAAGTAACTGAACAAAAGCAGTACGTCTTGACGATTGATCCAGCGGCTACGCCTCAACAAAAAATACTTCGGGACACCTGGCTGTATACCAATTAAAGTTTACGGGCAGACTGGGGCAGCTATCACTTGCCAGGCCGGGTTATTTTTTTGTAATTATTGCGTCTATTATTTATTTTCTGCTGCTTTCGTTCCGGTTCTGCCAACATCTTGCTTCTTACCGCGTTATTTTAAAGAGCTAAATCAGAACATCCCATTCATGCGCCTTATCTTCTACTTTATTGTTAGCTTTAATCTATTTATCAGTTTTATCGTACCGGCGGTAGCCCAAAACCAATTTACTATCAGCGGTACGATCCGGGCCCACAATAGCGGCGAGAATTTAGTGGGTGCCTCGGCATACATTACGGGCAGCACTACCGGCGCTACCACCAATACGTACGGGTTTTATTCTTTCCGGGCAGCTCCGGGCACCTATACGTTGCAGTTCTCCTACATTGGTTACGAAACCATTACCCGTCAGATTACTCTTTCGCGCAATGTAAAGCTGAATATATCATTGCCTTTAGCCGGTAATCAGTTAAAAGAAGTAGTGATTGAAGGCGGTAGTTTACAGCAAAAATTTGCGGGTGCTCAAATGAGCGTCGAACAACTAACTACCCGCGAAGCTAAATTACTACCTGCCCTTTTCGGCGAGGTAGATATTTTAAAAACGTTGCAGCTCAAGCCTGGGGTGCAATCGGGTGGCGAGGGAACTTCTGGCTTATACGTGCGCGGCGGCGGCCCCGACCAGAATTTATTTTTGCTCGACGAAGCTACCGTTTATAATGCGTCGCATTTATTTGGTTTTTTCAGCGTGTTCAACTCCGATGCTGTACGCAGCGTAGATTTATACAAAGGTGGTTTTCCAGCGCATTTTGGAGGTCGCTTATCGTCGGTGGTAGACGTTAAACTAAAAGAAGGTAATAACAAGAAGTTTACGGCCACGGGTGGAGTCGGCTTAATTGCTTCGCGCCTAACGCTGGAAGGTCCCATTAAAAAAGGTAAATCCTCGTTTATCTTATCGGGCCGCCGTACCTACGCCGATGTATTCACCCGTATGGTAAACCGTGCCAACAAAGATAACGCTGATTTTAATCCGATTCCGGATTATTACTTTTACGATTTAAACGCCAAAGCTAATTTCAGCTTAACGGAAAAAGACCGTTTGTACCTGAGCGGCTATCTGGGCAATGATATCTTCGGTTTTCGGAACAGTGGTTTTAAATTTGATTTTGGCTGGGGAAATAAGGCCGCTACTCTACGTTGGAACCACGTGTTTCATCCCCGTTTATTCGCTAATACTACTCTCACTACTTCCAGCTATAAATATACCATCACGAATAAACTTGATATTTTCAGCTTTAACCTACGCTCCGATATTCAGGATTATTCCATTAAAACCGACTTTGATTATTTGCCGGGTAATGCCCACAAAATAAAATTTGGTATCCATTACACCTATCATAAATTCTTGGTGGGTCGTTTTCAGGCCGGAGCCGAGGATAACAGTTTTAATTTCGGTGCGGGCTCCCGGTACCGCGCCAGCGAATACGGCGTGTATGTCGGGGATGAGTTTCAGCCCTCGCCGGCGTGGTCGTTTCAGTACGGTTTGCGGTATTCCGGTTTCTTTAATCAAGGTACGCATTTTCAGGCCTTAGAACCTCGGGCTGCCGTCCGCTACAGCCTTACGGAGAACACCGCGCTTAAAGCTAATTTCACCAGTATGCGCCAGTACATTCACTTAGTCAGTAATTCCGGCGCTTCTCTGCCTACCGATGTTTGGTATCCGTCGAACAACACGGTAAAACCCCAGCGCTCCACGCAGGTAGCTTTAGGTCTAAGCCATTTATTTAACGGCGGCCAGTACTTATTTACTCACGAAGTGTATTACAAATGGATGAAAAACCAGATTGATTTCCGGGATGGAGCCCAACTTTTTGTAAACAATAACCTCGACGAAGAATTCTTGTTCGGACGCGGGGATAGTTACGGCAGCGAATTTTATCTGGAGAAAAAAGAAGGGCGTACCACGGGCTGGCTTGGCTACACCTTGTCTTGGTCGAACCGGAAATTTGCCAAAATCAACAACGGCAACCGCTTTCCTAGCCGTGCCGACCGCCGCCACGATATTACCGCCGTAGTACTGCAGCAGTTAAAAAAGCGCTTGCACGTAACGGGCACCTGGGTGTATGGCACCGGCAATGCTTACTCTATTCCGGTTGGTCGGTTTGGGCTACAAGGTCCCCCCGGTGACGATATATCAGTGGTTCCCGTTTACCTGGATCGTAATCAATTCCGGCTCGCCCCTTATCACCGCCTGGACTTGGGCGTTGTTTATAAGCTACGGCCGCGCCGCGGTGAATCGGATCTAACTTTTAGCGTGTATAATGCTTATAATCGCCGGAATCCTTACTTCGTGTACTTCGACGAGGTAAAAAACGAAGAAACGGACCTAACCTTAGAATTTAAAGCCAAACAAGTGTCCTTGTTTCCGGTAATTCCTTCGGTTACTTATAATTTT
>QQTW01003668.1_pt1 | contig 11384 bp, 13 predicted proteins | sample 1904831 | NCBI WGS metagenome assembly QQTW01 (sample SAMN09435610, study PRJNA476489) | Subsurface metagenome, whole genome shotgun sequencing project.
TGAAGTATGCAAGAACAGAAAAAGCAGACTCGGAAGTATATAGGTTATGACACTGAAGGGAAGAAAGTGAAATGCATGGCGCTGTACCCAAGACGCGTGCGCTATATAAACTCCTCCTAGATCCTCGGTAGAGTTGTCATCTTGCTGCACTGCAGTCTTGTTCCGCGATTCCCGGTGGATCCAGAACATGAGTGCATAGTCTATATTAAAGGAGATAGATTTGGATGCTTTATCTTGAAACCGTGAGGATTCAAAGTGAGGACTTGAACATCGCCATGGACGAGAAATGAGATCTAAATGATGGAGTGCCGGTCAAACCCCGCTTTGATGGTGGGGAAGAACGAATTTACCCGTTTGGCCATCTTGCTGCTTGTTGCGAAGCTTCTCATCCGAGGTCCCGCCTGAATTGTAGAAGGGATTATTAAAAGGATGAGAATGATGTCTTGCGGATCCCGAACGCTAATTCAAAGCTCGGACGTTTCCACCACCGGTTCAGTAAAACTTATAGGTTGTCAAATGCCAAGACCGGATCACTGACCTCATGCATGGATCTTCCCGTTGGACGCACGTCGTCGCTACCCTCAATCCTGACTTAGGTACCTTATTGATCAATTACTTACCTAGTCGGCGACCCTGAATCAGATTTGAAGCGCGAGTTGATGCGTCTAGCGTTGTCTCCGAACATGCTAGGTGGTGAGATGGCACAGGACGCATCTCGCTGCTTTCTCCTCATTTGTCACTCCTGCATACCCAAGTCTTCACTTTGAATCCTCACGGTTTCAAGATAAAGCATCCAAATCTATCTCCTTTGATATAGACTATGCACTCATGTTCTGGATCCACCGGGGATCGCGGAACAAGACTGCAGTGCAGCAAGATGACAACTATACCGAGGATCTACTCTAGGAGGAGTATATATAGCGCACGCGTCCTGGGTACAGCGCCATGCATTTCACTTTCTTCCCTTCAGTGTCATAACCTATATACTTCCGAGTCTGCTTTTTCTGTTCTTGCATACTTCAAACTCCTCTCTCGAAGTACTCTCTCTGCCATCTCGTACCCTTCTGCAGCCCCAACTTTTCCTTAAACCGCACTGCGGAGTTCTACTTGTTTCAATATTATCCTGTCTAAGTAGGTGATAGTGCTAGGGCAACGTCCCCAGAAATTACAATCGCCTTAGCTTCAGATGCTTTTACAAATGTGACGGCGACGGCCACCAATTCCTACTTTACCAGTGTCTCTGGAACGTCCTGTCTGAGTGCCAGATTCTGCAAGCCGAAGGTGGTAGTCCCGGCCAAACAGAGCACCGTTCCGCTGATACTACACACCTCCAAACACCGGGCACATTTTCTACTATCATTGCACCGCGCAGGGTCCGTTCAAGTACGCCCACGACTTTCTAGCCCATGTCGGATTCAAGTGGATTGGCAGGTTACCGGCTTTGGCGGAGGAAACAATTAGGTGCAAAGCATTGCATAGCAGCTATCACTCCTCTCAACTGACTCGAGAGCACAGCTCGGAGCGGAGCGGAGAGCTCGCAGTAAGACGACATATGGCATATTGCTGAAGCGGACTCCAGAATATCGAGGAAGGGCACCCAGATATGGCTTGCAGGTAGTGAAGCTCAAAGAAATCGGTTAACCTCAATCAAAAATGCTTGATCGCCCTGGTTCAGACTGCCGTAACTTGCACTGTCACATTGCTAGCGAATGAATCTTGTTTCATACTCGAAAGTCACTGTAACTTACCTAACTCCCGTCGTCCTCTGAGGGTTGCTTACTTAAGGTCAACTCTAACGGCTCGGCAACCGTTGAAACGCGTTAGCTGGCCCGTGCATCCTTACCAGCCACAACAGGACCCCTTGATGTTGGATTAGCTTGGCCTCTCGAGCGGCGGTGTTGTCTACGAGTACAGTACTTATTCTGATCCTGACTGAGGTGTAGATTCGTCACTTGCAGCAGTCGTGCATCAAAGCGATTGTCTCACTGTCTCTACTTCCAAGGTAGTGCTCGTTGCGAAGATTCCTGGTCTGTATTTCAAACATGAACGCGTCCACGCCCCCAGCCCAAGTGCCCATTCGAGACTCATCTCCATCACCTTCCATATCACCTACACCAGCACTATTGGCGTGTCCTGAGCTCGACCGCTCCTTCTCCACGGCATCCTCGGCATCCACAGTTTCTGGTGACTCCAGCACGTCCGGTTCATCGACTATTTCAACAGGATCGCGGAGACGGGGCTATGTTCGAACGCATGGTGCAGCATTTGCCGAGTCGGCCAGGAATAGAGATAGTGTCATGAGTTTGGGTAGCATCGCACATCTGCAGTATTACTTCGCACGAACGGGGTTGCTTGATGGGAAGGGGGCCCAAATAGCAAAGCCTCGGAAACCTGGTGAGCGCGTCAATCGGGCTACTCTTGGAAGAGCACCTGCTTTGAACACAGCACAATCATCATTGCAAGGTGTTCATCTCGGCGATTCAGGCAGCCCAGAAGGAGAGTCGTTTGATAGTCCGGTTGACGGAATCATGCAAGAGCAGGACTGGGAAGAGCAGGAACCGATGATGCTACCACCGACAGTAAGCACTTATAACCATCGGATGCAGCATGTTCCATCCCCGCCAGATGTGGAAACGATGAGACGAGAGCTCCGTCAAGCGCTCGAACATGCAAGACAGGCTCTTAAGGAAACGCAAGGGCATGGCGTAGGTCGTGCAATTGAGCGTGAAAGCTTGGAGTTGGAGGATGGATGTGTTATGAGTAACGACAAGTTATGCACCACCCCATCACCAGGCCCACCGAAGACACCGCCAACACAAGCCTGGTTTGAGATTGAAGGGATGCACTTGATCGACATCGTTACCCTAGCCATACGATCAGCCAAGATTTACTACACCGCGCATGACCATCCAGAACGCCTGACCGCGATCAAATCGGAGCGGAAGATCCGGGAGGAGCTGCTCACTGTTTTAGATGTGCTCAAGCGTATGGGGTCACGCAACTTTTCAGGTGGGATGAAGGATGAGGAACGAAATGCCATCAATGGATGGATCACGGAGGTTGAAGATCTGCTGAAGCTAGAGGAGGAGAAAGAGATTCTAGAACAGCGAGAGCGAGAAAGTTGGCCATGGCTTGGTGGTGACTGGGCAGGTCGGGAGCGAGAACGAGAGTGTCATTTCCTAAATTCATTCAGCACCGAGATAGAGCGTCTTCCAACATGGGACCCGCCGTCAGAGGTTGAGAGCCTCCCCACTCAGTTTCTTTCAGCCATGCAGAGCGGCTTGGTCTTGGTCCGTCTACACAACGTTTTGGTGAAGAAATCGAAACGCCACTTTGGAGACATCAAAACCTTCCACACCGATACAGCGAAACCCTACCGTTGCGCCGAGAACCTGCGTTACTGGGCCAAAGCAGCGGATATCAGGTGGCGCACCAAGATCACGATCGATGTGACAGGTATAGTCCACGGACAAACCGATCAGGCATGGAAAGATTTCGATAGTGCGATCCTGACCTGGTGTAAAGCGGTTAGGGAGGAGTTGACAGAAGAATGGACACTGGCGGTGATGAAGAAGTCTACTTCCCAGGACTCGGCTTGGGTTCCGCCTCAGCTGAGGTTCGAAATGGAGGAGCCAGGGCTTTCCCCTTGAGACTGTCTGATGGCAATTGCCTTTGGATTCCACTTTTTGACACTGATCATGATTTACGAATTATATTGGCAGGCCTGAGCTGGGCTATTCGGCAATTTGAATGATTGCGGTCATTTGCTTTTAGATTTGACAGATCCAGTGATACCCATAGCTAGTTGCAATGGCTTCTTCTGAGAGCGGCTTCGACAGAATGGAGTTTAGGTCATGTACAAAGGGGATTTATGAGACAGCGATGAGATTCATATATCGTGCAGCTCTGTTAATTGAACGGGGTTTGCCGGGATCACTGTATTGGAAAGTTGGTCGTAGATCAGAAGCAAGACTTACTCGTACTGTACATCATCGTGGTGTCTTAGCAGCTTCCTCCTTTCTCACTGTTGGCGCTTTCCAAGAGCCACAACAACGCCAATTCTGGCGAGGAGATTACGCAAGGCAAGAGCCGAAAGTAAAACAACGCGTCCAGCAAAGGGAAAGTCCCGGCCGGATCTCCCGCGCGTGTTTTCAAGAAACTTTCGCTTCGCCTTGTCTACAGCTTTCCAGCGGAACAACAACGTCAACACCAAGCTTCTGCTGTCTCTTTGCCTGGGTATCCTACGCTTGTTTAGCATGAGGAGGAGGGGGTTTAGTAAATACTGTGGTTAAAACCAATCGACGCAGCTTAATATAACAGTCTCGAAATTCACGGATCCACAACGTTGCAGGTTTGAATCAGCAGGTTTTCCAAGGCCAGCCTGTCACTGCGAAGAACAACAACACCAAGAACGAGACGCTTCCTCCGAAACCTTTGGCACAAAAAAAAACATTACTGTTTGTTCGTCGTTTTCTCGCCTTTTCGGGTCTTTCCGGTCTGACGATAGCTACTTGACGAACTAAGCAGAATGGCGGTAGATCTGACATCAAGCCGGCATAGCATCGGCAGAATACCAGAAGATCAGTTCAGGGACTTGGCTGTTATCGCTGATGATCGCAAGGCCAGAACTCAAAGGCATGGACTGTACTTTGGTCGAGGTCCAAGGGTAACTCCTGAGAAGCTGATTCTCGAACCGAATGGAACACCCAATCATACGTTGGCAGGGGGCTTAACGTCCCCAAAAGTTCAGAACCCTGATGCAAGTCAGAAACCACAAGCGGAGGAAGACGAAACCATCCACGCGATAGGCGACCAGCGCCAACAACAAGACACTCGCACACCGCATCAGGAACTTGATGGCCAAGAAGGCGAAGGTGATGGACCGCTTTCTCGCTCACCGAAAGGTTCAATTCTGGAATCAGTCGAGGCTGCTGACGACGACGACGACGACGAGGAGGAGTCCCTATCTGAAACTGAATCGCCCTATCCTCCTCCACGACCATCCTTTGCAACAGAGCTACTCCATTTGACGAAAATTGAGCTTCCCCAACCGTCGGCACTTGCGGCTAGCATATCAGCAATACCAACGGCCTCAGCTGCTGCACAGGCTCTGATTGATGCCTTCGCGCAGTTCCAGAGCTGGATACAGAATGCTTCGGAGATATTCGGCCAATTAGATGCCGTGGATGATATCGAATGGGCCGCCGCTGCGGGGAGAAAGGGGCTGGAAGAGGTGGAGAGCGTGGTGAGCACGTTCGACGGATTGAATGAAGTATTTCTTGCCGCTACCGAAGAGTTAAACCTTCGAGACGACATTACCGATGTGCCACCAAAACAACTGGAGACGGTTGTTGAGGAGATGGAGTTGGCAGTCACGAACTGGAAGACGGTGGCACAATTGATCAAGGCGGCGAAATCACAGGTGGAGCTGGCAATGGAGTGGGAGGAGTTATGGAATGTCGTCTTGGGAGATATCGGCGCGGAGATGAATGCTTTGGGGAGGCTTGTGTTCGAGATGGAAGAGAAACGACACAAGGTCCCAGCGCTTAATACCAACGATCACACCCACGATTACGATATCGAGGAATTGGAGACGATCGTAGAGGAGACACCAGTTCCAGGAATAGATTCCGCAAATCATCGCTTCAGTCTACCACCAGCGTTTCCCACGAAGTCAGCCATTCAACCAACCAATCCAGCCAGCGCCCAGGACGACTCAAGCCTCATGGCCTTGTTCGCGCGCATGCAGCCATTGAGAGCCTCTCTGGACTTCCTGCCTATGAGACTTTCAGCGTTTCACGCGCGGGCAGATGCTCATTTCCCCACCGCATGCTCAGAGCTTGAATCGCGTAGAGCCGGCCTCGAAAGGCAGTGGAAGGAGTTGGAACAGGATGCGGAATCATTGCGACAAGAGCTGGGCGAAGACAGATGGGTGCTCGTTTTCCGTAACGCAGGTCGACAAGCACAGAAGATGTGTGAGTCAGTGGAGAGGAGCATGGAGAAATTACAGGAAGCTATCGTTGCCGGTGCTGAATACAATAATCCAACATCATTGGCAAAGAAAGTTGATAACTTTGAAGCGAAGAAAATTCACTACGGGCCTGCAATCAAGCGGGTGCTTAACATCATTGAAAAGGGCCTTAACGATCGGCTTACCGTGAACGGAGAGATTTTGAGACTGCATTTGGATATGAACAAGAAATGGTCTACATTGGAAGCTACCATGAAAGACGTGGACGCAGCTTTGGAAGACTTAAACCTCAAAAAGAGCCAACAGCTTCGAGACTCGCTATCTAGTATTATGTCTCTCGATCGGTCTGCGGGCGGAAGTGCCTTTGACACTCCACGAAGCTCACCCGCATCGTCCATCGTCATGGGACCCACAAGTGGAAACAAAGCCGATCCGTCAACCCCAGGAAAGAAGAGTGGCAGCAGGCGAAGCAGTTTCATGAGCTCCACAGCTTCCAGACCGGGCACAGGAAAGCGTTATTTCAGCGTGTCGCAAGGATCTACCGGATCGAGCAACATCCCACGCAAATCGTCGACTCCACTCACGCCCGTGTCACCCTCCAGCCTAAAAAATGGCTCAACGACCCCGACTCCCAACACACGCATGCAGCGTCCATCACCTGCGACCACAGACGGCCGACCACGATGGACCTCAAGCGGAAACATGAACGGCACCATCATTGGCCACAACTTCAAACCCTTAACTTTGACCACCCCCTCCCCACACAGTCGAACAACGACCCCTCTCCCGTCATTACCGTCGCGCTCGTCCCGATCCTCCATCCCCCTCCCCAGTCCTCTTGCTCGCGAAAGCTCCGCATCACCAGGAAGCACACCGTACAGCCACACCTCTTCGACTCTGCCCCGAACAAGACGCACATCCAGCATGCAATCCCCTCTCGCCCTACGCGATGGCAGAACATTCCCTTCCCCCAAACACATCAACATCGACGAAATGAACATCCCCGGTAACCCTACCTCCACCAACAAGACTTCTTACTTCCCGCCTACCACTCGCCGCCAAAGCGCTTCCCTGTTACCTACACCCTCACCCGCAACACCAGGGGCTGCCCAGCTCGCTCAAGGCTCACATCCAGCAGCAGCAGCACCAGCAGCACCAGCGGCCGAAGCCAAACCCGTCAGGCCCTCGACCGCCTTGGCGGGCGGTCGCAGGAGCAGCATGTTGCCGCAGCCCAAGGCGCGAGTGGGTAGTAGCAGTGGGCGGACGAGTGCGATGGGAGGGAATGCGGGGGCGGGGAAGGGCAATGGGAGGAATAGTTCTTTGGGCGGTGGGGAGGAGCGGCGGTGGCGTTAGGAGATGGGGGTGCGTGCGTGCCGTGTTCCTTCGGAGAAAATTAAGCGTTTGAGCGAGCGTGGCGGACAGCGAGTTATCGTGATGAATCACTCTTGGTTCTCGTAATTAGGCTACGGGGACATGTCAATGTGTATGGGGAATTCCCCGGTTCGGTGTCCAAACTTGGTAAGCGGTGAGTTTATCGGAGGTCTATGTAGGTAATTGTAGGCATTCCAATGGAAGAGTTGTATCAATGACCTTTGCTAAGTGTACATTAAAGCGGTGAGGGCTCGCATTGATGGCCCAGAATGCCTCTAGAAAGACGCTGGAGAACGCCAGTACAATGCTTTCATGCATGAAGACGAAGCGCCCCGGACGCCATAGGGGAGTGCACATGAGAAGACCGAAGACCGAAGACCACCCCGAACAGACAAACAGACATATCTCACCTCTTCCCCTCCTCCACCCTCTGCTCATTCATCCTCCTAGCCATCGTCTTCCCCACTTCATAACTGCTAATCATAATCGCACACGCAGGCGCAACCTTCAGACACCGCGCCGCCCACCCCTTGAACAACCCGCCCGGCCCCTCTTCCTTGAAAATATGATACAAGAACCTCGGCATAGACCTCTGTTCAGGCGGAAGCGCCTTCCGCGAAGACGACGGCAACTCGTCCGAATGCTGAAAAACCTGCTGCCGCGTCTTACCCACGTCAAACGGCGTCGTGACCAAGGCAGCCACGGCGCCTGAAACGGCACCCGCCACGAAACTATCTACAAAGGTCGCGGTGTGATTTTCCTGGCTGCGCGACCGACTTCGGAGACGGGTTCGCGAACGAGCCGGGTCGAGGGTGCGACCTCGAGATCGATCTCGAGCGTCGGTCAGGACGTTGCGAGCGGCCTCGTAGCCCCACCAGTACAGACCGGAAAACGGCACGTCGCGCCACATGGTGAGGGTCAGACCGCGCCACAGCGCCCCGTAGCCCTGCGCGTGCACCATTTCGCCCAGCCCCTTGAGCGTGGCGCGAAAGACGCCCGTGCCCGCGCTGCCGGAGGTCGCTTGCAGTCTTGTGCGGAACATTTCCACGGGGCTGATGACGGATGCGGCGGCGATGCGGGCGATGGAGCCGGCGATCAGGGGCGCGTACGTGTCGTTCAGATGGGTGTTTATGGGGCTTCGGGCGCTGGTTCGGAGCCAGTCGTAGCCGGTGAAGTAGATTACGTTGGCGGGGATGGACATCAGGAGGGTGGGACTCAGGCCGCGCCATAGGGAGCTGAGGCCTTCGTTGCGGGCGATTTTGCGGAGGCCGTCGAGGGTGGAGGTGAATGTTTTGCGTCGGGTTTCGGCGGCGGCGCAAGAGGTTGCTGTGCTTGTGGTGGGGGCGGAGGTTGCTTCGAGATTGGTGCTTGCGGGGCCGAGCATGCAGAATTCGGCGTTGTTGTTGACCCAGAAGACTTCGCGGCAGCAGGCGGTGACGCCGAGGTTGGGAGGGAGATTGCTGAAGGTTGCTGGGGCGTGGGAGGTGGCGATTGAGCGGATCGTGGAGAGGGGGGAGGGTGCGGGTTGGGATTGCAGCCGGACTCGGACGACATCAAGGGGTGTGACTAGAACGATATCTCAGTAATGGTCTCAATGGATGTGAATTTTCCTTTTCTCAGTCCAGTCTCACCTAAGAGCGAGGTGAGGAGACTTCCCGAGACAGCAGAAAGCATCTTCTGTCCAGTCGTGATCTCGATCTCGGCAATGCCATCGTCTGGAGGGATTGATTTGGCGGCCATGATTGCCCCATCATGGCCCAGGACTCTGTCATGCCTTTGTCCTTCGGGCAATAGAAGATTTCCGTTCCGAGCCGTGGCAAATTCCTCTTCTTCCGATCGTACTCTTTGGGATACAATTCCGGACATCCAATACTGGGCAAGTGAGGTGAGAGCCCAGTGCTGCAAAGGAGTGTAAAGTCCCTTGAGAGTGACCGTGTACGGTACTTAGAAAGAGGGGATTGGCGTTGATGATGTATTGGTAGTTAAGGTAACTTTAGGGCGGGAAGAAACATGAGGTAACTAACTTAGCCATGCATTTCTTTAACCGAAACGATTTGACAGGGGGGTCAATGTCCGATAATACCTTACCTTAAGCTCTTTGATTAGATAAGATTTGACGCATTCCAGCATAGGGCAATGACGTGCCTTTGACTCGGTATCTAGAGATTATTCTAAATGTTTATAACGCTCTATACGACACCAAGAAATTGACGACAGATAACTGTGGCTTCTGACGTCGACCATTCTCAAACCGCTGGTTCAGGTTCCGATGGAGGATACCAATCATGAGCTCGAGCGGTTCCGCACTCAGTGGCGAGAAGAAGTCACCGCTCGAGCGAAAGGGACGACGAAGCGCAGCGACGATAAAGCCTCACGCCTTGCGTTGTCAGCCAAAGCTACTTACAAGCAAACGCCAGCCCCGCCGCCACCACCTGCTGCGACCGCATCAATCACCCATGATGAGGACGAGGGTGATAGGATCGATCCCAAGGCGTACCACGACCTCGACGACAGCGACGATAGAAGGAGGTTAAACAGCACCCGGAATCCATCGTCACTCGACGAGGAGGCAGGCTCGTCATCTCGTTCCGCCCTGGAACACTACGAGAAGGCGGTAGAAAGAGAATCTCAGGGCAATCTAGGCGACAGTCTGAATCTTTACCGCAAGGCATATCGAGTACGTCTGGATCTGACCAAACCCCTTCATCACACCAGTATCTGAACGTATACTCCAGCTCGACGCGCGCGTCGACCAAACCTACAAACTCAAACACTTCCCCCCCTCATCATCCGCCTCAAAACCCACCAACCCCAACCCCTCCAATTCGCCCGTCACGGTACCCAACCCCGCCCATCACTCCCTCCAAGGTAGCTCGACATCATCAATAACAGACCTAATCGCAACATTCGCCACCCTCTCCATCCCCGCCGAACCCGCACCGACCGATAAATCCCCACCCCCACCATGTCCCATCTCGACCATCCCATCCGAAGTCCTCTTCGAGATCCTCGAATACACAGCCATCATAGACGTCGCAAGCTTCGTGCGTCTGGCGCAAGTCTGCAAACGCCTCGCCTACCTCGTCGCGACGGAAGAGCGGATCTGGAAGCGGGTATGCTGCGGCCAGGAAGTGGGCTTTGGCGCGATGCACTACGATTGGACCTGTGACATCCACGGCGCAGCCATCTCCGACGATGATGACAGCGAGGACGGTCCCATCCTCGGCTCATCCGACCAAGACCAAACCCAACCCGCACCTGCCCCCTCCTCCTCCTCCTCCTCATCCCCATCCCCCTCCCCCCAAACCCTATCCCTCCTCCGAAAATCCTACCACTCCTCCTGGCTCACCATGTTCCGCACGCGGCCCCGCATCCGCTTCAACGGCTGCTACATCAGCACGGTGAACTACGTCCGGCCCGGCGCATCCAGCCCGGCTCAAATATCCTGGAACACGCCCGTGCACATCGTGACCTATTACCGGTACTTGCGATTCTTCCGCGACGGCAGCGTCATCAGCCTTCTCACCACCGCCGAACCGCTCGACGTCGTGCACCATCTCACGCGCGAGAATCTCGCTGCTCATCATACGGCCGCCATGGCTTCGGCGGTCGTCAGGGGCGCTTTGAGGGGTCGCTGGAGGCTTTCTGGTCAAGGGCCGAGGACTGGTCCTGGGGACGGGCGAGAGATGGAAGGAGAGGGTGATGTCCATGTCGAGACCGAGGGCGTCGATGCTAAGTATATGTATAAGATGCACCTGTCGCTGCGGAGCAGTGCGGCGCCGCAGGGTCCGGGTCGGGCACGCGCCGGTGGGGCGGCGAGGAATAATAAGATGACGTGGAGGGGGTTTTGGAGTTATAATAAGTTGACGGATGATTGGGCGGAGTTTGCGTTGAGGAATGATCGGGCGTTCTTTTGGAGTCGGGTGAGGAGTTATGGGGTTGGTGGTTGAGGGGTTGAGGGGCTGGTTATGTTTGGGGTTGTGGAGGGAGAAGCGATACCGCTCGATGCAAGAACATATACGTAGAGCACACCCCGAGCATT
>QQTW01003669.1_pt1 | contig 11384 bp, 8 predicted proteins | sample 1904831 | NCBI WGS metagenome assembly QQTW01 (sample SAMN09435610, study PRJNA476489) | Subsurface metagenome, whole genome shotgun sequencing project.
ATCGGCAGCATCCAGCTTTGTGAACATGATCGACTCTTCAAAGTATATGTCGTCGTCATTGTTCGAAGATATGTTGTGATTCCTCTGAAATGCAATTTTGTATACTGAGAACATAGCACTTTCGGTCCCGGTTGATTGGCCGGCCATTGATCGTGGTGGTGGGTCGCCTCATCGCGTCGGAAGATGCCCGGACAGATCAGGCCGATTGAGAAGTTCGCCCAGGCAGCTGCACGCTGCTCTTCTGAGGTGATACACCGCATGATGATGCAGTCTTAGAACTTGCTGTTGTGCCGAAAACTTATCTGACTGGATTAAATACTTGAATCCAGGCATCAACTTACGGCAAGTGCATCGTTGGCGACTACAATCATGTCCACAAAGACAAGTGCTTGAATGAATTCATGCGACTCAAGGATTGCTTCATAGTAAGTGTGCCTTTTGTTAAAGATAGATATGTTGTGGTGGGTCAATACTCATCAGAGCAGAAAGCGTACAAAAAGCGGTAGCAGGACGAGCGATGCCATCTCAACAATGACGATCGTATGCCACCAGTAGCGATGGTGTCGGAGGCGGCGAAAGAAAAATGATCATTGTGTCCAGCTGTTCACCTTTTGTGGGTGGAATATTCTGGATCGAGTAGCTTTTTAAAGGTTCTGGGACAGAATCACTACTGTATCAAAATGACTTTTCCTTCATTGTAATCTACGATCTAGAGTCTTAATAGTCTCAGCATAAACCGAGCGTTCTGCACCTCCTGCTCCTCCTCAACAATCAGCTTGTCCGAGTAACCGTTTGGTATTTCCTTCTCCACTTGGGTTGCCGTATGGTTGTCCATCGGTCTGCGCAGGGCCTTCTCGATGGCTGCCGCCTGGCCGTTGAATGCTTCGGCAAGACCCACTTCATCCGGATCGCTGAGGACTTGGTAGACCATGCGAATATCGTCCGTGGGAACGAGGCCCGCGCTCTTCCGAAGCCGCTGCACGCGATTGATGATCTCTCGGGCGAGCCCTTCCTGAGCAAGCTCCGGGTACAGCTGCGTGTCGAGGATGGTGAGAACATCGTCGTCGGTGTTGGTCTCCACGTTGTCGGAAGACTTGGTCTCGTCGATTCCACGCTTGACGATCAAGTCTTCCCGCGTCAGCTCGATTCCGTCCACGTCGATGCGCTCATCCCTCATGAAATCCCGCACTTGCTCGCTGCTCAAGCCTGGTAATGCCTTCTTGACTTTTTGAGCATCTTTCTTGAGTTTCTTTCCCAGTGTGGGCCAGTCAGCCGTCACGGTGTACTTGACGCCGTACTGGTCCTCGTCGCTAGAGGCGATGAAATCACGGATGTTAAGTTCCTCGACGATGTACATCTCGAGTGAGCGGATGTCTTCGAGATACTGCTGATCTCGATGGATGACAACGAGGCTCCTCAAAGGCGTCTTGAGGCCAATTGCACGTCGCTCGCGGGAAGTGCGTGCGAGCTCAATGACGCGCTGCATCCGACCTACTCTTCGTTCGATGGTCTCGTCGAACAGTTCATCTCGAACATCCGGGAAAGGGAGAAAATGAACGCTTCGTGGGTCTTTGGCTTGGAGGTTCTTCGGAATGTGGGGCAATAACCGCTGGTAGATGTTGTCCGTCAGGAAGGGTGTGAATGGTGCCAAACCGCGCATGAGTGTAAAGAGCACTTCGAACAAGGCGTTGAGGGCCTGTAAGGTATCCTCCACTCCAAACTCGCCTTTTAACCGCTTTCGGTTAAAGCGAATGTACCAGTTGGTGGTATTGTCGAGCAAGCCCAGTAGCCGTGGAACGACTGTGTAGAGTCGATATGCTGCAATCTCCACGTCAGTTTGATTGTTTCTCCGGCGAAGAAGCTGGACTAACCCGTCATCTCCTCATTCACAAACTTAAGCAAACTCTGGCAGCTAGCGAGAATCCAGCGATCCATGACGTTCGAATCATCCACTTCCTTTGCAGGGTCGAACATATAGTCGATATTTTCCAGCTTCTTGAGCAACGCCACCTGTCCTTCAAAGAACTTGTAACTGTTCCAGAGCGGCAACAAGACTTTGCTGACCACCTCCTTGACGCCGCTCTCCTTGAACCGCAATGGTTCGGCCCGGACGACGGGCGAGTTGATCAGATACAGGCGTAGTGCATCTGCGCCGTACCGGTCGATGATGAGGGAGGGATCGGGATAGTTCTTGAGTCGCTTCGACATCTTCTTACCATCTTCGGCGAGGACGATACCGTTCACGACACAATTCTTGAACGGCGATTTTCCGAACAGGTGTGTTCCCAGGACGAGCAGCGTGTAGAACCACCCTCTCGTCTGATCAAGCCCCTCGGCGATGAAGTCTCCTGGAAATGACCGCTCAAACTCCTCTCGGTTCTCGAATGGGTAATGCGTAGACGCGTACGGCATGCTTCCGGACTCAAACCAACAGTCGAAAACTTCTTCAATGCGACGAAGTGTCCCCTTCCCCATCTTGCTGGGGATCGTGATACCGTCAATCTTGTCCCGATGTAGGTCGCTGACCTCCCCCTCGTAACCACTGAGCTTCTTGAGCTCCTCCACGCTACCGACGCATACCGTCTCTTTGCCATCCTCGCTGACCCAGATCGGAATCGGCGTCCCCCAATATCGATTTCTCGACACATTCCAATCTCGTGCGTTGGAAATCCAGCTCGCGAATCGTTTCTCCTTGACAAAGTTAGGCACCCAATGGGAGTCTTCGATATTCTTTAGCATGTCCGGGATGATGTCCGGGATCTTGACGAACCAAGACGGTACCGCGCGGTAGATTAGCGGCGTATCGGACCGCCAACAGAAGGGATAACTATGGGTGATCTGCGAGTCGACAATGATCCGACCTCTCTCCTTGAGCTGCTTGATGATTCCTTTATCGGCCGCTTTGACGTGTTGACCGGCAAAGTCACGGACTTCGGCCGTGAAGCAGCCCCTTTCGTCGACTGGGTTGGGTGGGAGACGCTTGTCGTTAATCACCCCCGCTTGGAAAGCCGCATTGTAGTCCTCTTCTCCAAAGGCAGGTGACTGGTGGACAATACCCACACCGCTCTCTTGCGTCACGTAGCTTGCACCAAGCACACGGAAACCATGCTCTTTGAAGTCATTCATAAAGTAGTCGAACGGGGGCTCGTATTTGCGTCCAACCAAGTCTCGGCCGGGGAAGCGGTCCATCACTTTGAAGTCTGCTTTCTTTGGGTCCTTGTAGAGGGTCTTCATCAGGCTCTCGAGGAGGACGAAATTGTGCTTTTTTGGACGATCGTAAATCTTGACATATTCGAAATCAGGATTCACCGCCAGACTCGTGTGCGACGGTAACGTCCAAGGAGTCGTGGTCCAGGCTAGAAGACTCGTCTCCGGATCATCTAGTAAGGGGAACGACACCACGACAGCGGGGTCCTGGGTATCTTTGTAGTTCTGCTGTGCTTCAAAGTTGCTGAGGGGTGTATTCAATGCCGTTGAGAAGGGCATCACTCGGTAGCCCTTGTAGACCACGTTCTTCTCCCACAACTGCTGAAACACCCACCAGACGGACTCCATGAAGGTCGTGTTCATCGTCTAATCGTCCTATCAGCCTTGAACAGCACCTTGAAAGCTTGCCCACTCCACACCTTGTAATCGTTATCAAAGTCAACCCAGCGCGCCAATCGCTCAATAGTCTGTCTCCATTCGCCCGCAAATCGCATGACGATGGCACGGCACTCTTCGTTGTACTTGGCCAACCCCATATCCAGCACCGCTTGCTTGCCGGAGAGGTTGAACTTTTTATCAATCTCATACTCAATGGGAAGGCCGTGAGTATCCCAGCCGAACCGTCGGACCACATGAAATCCCTTCATCGACCAATACCGAGGAATAATGTCCTTGATGGTCGACGCCAGCAAGTGCCCATAGTGGGGCAGTCCAGTCGCAAACGGTGGGCCATCGTAGAACGTGTAGGGAGTTTTGTCCTTATTCAGCTCCACCTGGGTTGCGAAGGCGTTGATCCTCCTCCATCTTTCCAGGATAGCCTCCTCCTCTTTTGGAAAGTTGATAGACATGTTCAATTTTGGGTCAGTGGATCACTGAGTTGAGTGGTGTAAGTGAAGGAGAGGGTGGGAGAAAAGTGTCGTCGAAGGGTTACGAGTGGAGGTGGGAGTCACCGAGAAAGACTCGAGGTTCAGCCCCACATTTGCCCCGCGCTGGATGACAGAAGTTCGACAGTCATCGACAGAGGAACAAACATTGATAATGTACAAAGAACGCTCGAACGCTCAATTTTACAGCTATATATGATGATAATTGATAAGAAATTCAAGTCTCCCCCTGTAACACCGGCCTGCTTTTCCACCCAGGCTGAAAGGGGTGGAGAACACTCAGTCCACACCGTCGTGGCCGTTTGTCCTTGCTTCCTCCTTCTCGTCATCTTGATTTGACCCAGTCTCCTCATCCTCTTCCTCCTCATCGCTATTATCAGAAGTAGCTTCTCCTAGCGCTTTTAAACGTTTCTGTGAGAGTCAGCCTTTGCTCATGATGACTACTTTGAGACCGTACTGAACACACCTTATCCTTGGCACGCTTTTCTTCAACATCTGCCAGGACGATGAGAAGATCATCCAGTTCCGCCTGTATCTTATCCGCAGCCTCTTGACTTTCGGCCTGTGCTTTCTTGGCCGCTGCCGCATCCGCTGCAGCTTCATCGGCTAGCTGCCGGCTGTTCTTCGCTCGCCGTTCTGCTTCCTCCACTTTTGCTTCCGCCCTTTGCGCTCGGGTTTCTAGCGAGGTCAACTTGGCCGTGTACTCCTCGTGCGCCGTCTGTAGATCCTGGATATGGTCGACGTTGGACTTCTCCAACTGCTTCTCAAGCTTCTCCACCGTTGCTTTCAGATCCGCGACCTCCGCTGCATGGCTCTCGCTGGTTCGTGTGGCACGATCGTCCGCCTCCAACTTCAATTGCTGCAGCTGTTGTCGAAGCTGGTCCACAGCGTCGCGCTGCTGGGCTTGTAGCTGCTCGATGCTGGCACGGTGTTGTTGCTCGAGTCGGCGCATATCGTCCTCGTGATGTTTCTGCAGATTCTCATTGATGGTCCGGATCCTCGTCAGCTCGACCGTCGCGGTCTCCTTGGCTCGTCGATGCTCCGCTTGTTCCTGGCCCAGGATCCGCTCCAGGTTCAGCAACTCGCTCTCGGCTTTCTGAAGGGCCTGGTTCTTGTCGTCGACCTGCATGCGCAGGGTGTCCACGAGCTCCCGCGAGATGCCTTTCTGCACCCCGTTCGTCACCACCGAGATCTCCATTACCGGGTCCCGATCCACCGCGCGAAGGAGGCGGCTGAAGTTGTCCTTGAGGAAGTTGACGAATGTTTTGTCGAAGAACACTTCGGGCAACCCACCCGCGTGCTTGTCCCCGAGTCCTTGATGGATGACCTCAAAGTCACGGAGGACGGGATGCTCACGCAACCGGGTCAACTTGTCGATGTATTGCTCGCGACCGAGACTGGAGCAGATCATCTGATGGATGGTCGCTCTCGGGATCGGCGAGTCTTTGGTGGAGAATTCGTAGACGATCCCCAAGAGCATCGTGCACATACCCTGCACGAGCACCGCTTCGGCGCCCCCTTGGACGGCGGCCTGAAGCAAGCTGTGCAAACTGCTTCCTTCGCCCAAGAAGTCATTCACAGCGTCAGGATCCTCGAACAACCAGCTGCAAAGGAGCATCGTGTAGCCGATGGAGACTCGCTCGTCCTCACCACGCTGCAACCCGGCCACGAGCATGCCCGTCAGCGCTTGAATACAGGTGACCACCTCCTCTCCCGCCGAGGCATCGCCTTCGGTGACGCGCATCAATGTTGCCTTGGCCTCGGGCTCGTCGAATATGAGATGGAGTACAATCACCGCCGCCAGCCAGATCCGGTATGGATCCGTCGATCGTCGGCCATCTCGATTCGTTAGCAACGTGGCGAGGGCGTTTCCTGTCTCGTCCGAGCCGCTGCTGTAACCCTCGATGCTGCGATGCAGGAAATGCAGACGGACGGGTCGATGTTGGTAGAAATAGGCCTGGAGACACTCGCACGCCGCCAAACGAACGTCGAAGAACATGGCCGACGAAATCTCCAGTGTCAAATCCAGCAACCCGTGAATGACGTTGATCTGGTCCGGTGGTTTCTCTGGCAATTTTGGTGATCGGCGCATCAGGATCTCCTCCGTCAGGTGGTTCACCTGGAGTTGAGCGAAGCCCTCTTGAACCTTGGGGTTCCCTCGGATCAGGTCGGCGCAGGTAATGAGAGCCTTTGGAGTCCTGTCAGACGATCACGCCCGTCATCTCGCCTGATTTTGAAGACGTTACCTCTGCTCGGACAGCCAGCGCCGTCAACAGGCCAAAGCCTAACCGCAGGATTTGGGGCGTGATTCCACTCGTCCACCACGCCAGCTGGTTAGCTTGCGTTCCCAAGCCGCCATGAACGAGGAACAATCGCAGCACGACCAGGGTGCCCCAGAGGTTCTTGTCCCGTTGGGGCTTGGCCCAGTCGGCCACGCCATCGTCCGTGTCCATGTCCGCCACCGCTTGCGCGATGAGTTTGGCCAGCTTCGAGACACAACCCGTCTCCCGAAATAACGACTGGTTGGACACATTCACCCGTAGGAGATTGGCCAGCAGCGACAGACAGTCCTGAATGATGATTCCACCATGGCTCAAGCCCCCTTCGGCGTTCATCAACGCGAAGATGCGGTCAAAGCCATTCTCGAACGCGACCAGCTTCTGAATCTCTGGTGACGAGGGTGTCAAAGAGATGAGCAAAAGCAGCCCCTCTGACGTAGTTAGCCAACATATCTCGACCATCATCACCACCTCACTTGACACCAGCTCATACCATTCCGAACAGCTTCACGCATATCATCCAGCACCGCGACCAATCTCGAGATGCCCAAGGGCGCTGTAAAGACGCATTCTTGAGTCCGTTCCAACCTGGCCGATTGAATGGCCGCCAACAATTGCAACGAATATAGGCGAGAATAAAAGTCATTGTTATTGAGAAGATCCAGCAAACTGGTTATATTGTCTTGTCGCTATGCTAGGTTTCAGTAAGAAAGTTGATCACCTCGCCGACACTGGGAAGGGCCAGACATACCTGGGTGAACTCGTCGGCCAACCACAGCGAAAGTTCCTCGGACGCTTCAGGCTGGTGTACGAGTCAGCTGAGAATGATGAAATATAAATGAAAAGATCAGAGTCTACCTACACTGTCATCATTGGGACTGAACAAGGTCAACAGCGTCTCTAGCACGATCTTGACCGTATCCACGTCGTTGCCATCTCTGCTGAGACTCCCAATCAAGCCGCGTAGCGCTCCTGACGCGACCGAGGCCGGGTACTCCTTCGCAAAGCTTCGTAGTCCGAGAATGGCCGCTCGGCGATCCTCCAGCAGTCGACCGTTGAGCAGACGGCTGCTGAGGGTGTTGATGGCATCCGTCGCCGTCTGTTTCGTTGGCGCCTGCGATTGAAGAATTCCGAACATGATTGGCGATTCACGGTGACATCAGTCGTAGTTTTCAATAGCATCATCGAATGGATCTTCTTCCTGTTTGTGTACATCTGCAAGAAAGAGAGCGCATCATTGTTGCCGGTGTAGATGGTGCTATGGTCATCAGGACAAGTTCCTTCGCCGAGAACAAGTCAAGCCTGAGCTCCACGCGTTTCAAAGCTTAAAAACTCGAATTCTTTTCGCGTCTGAGATGTCTCTACTTCCACTCCAGGACCACCTTTCGACACCACGATAGTCCTACTGTACTTGGCTTCATTTACATTCACCTCCAAGTCGCTGTACAGCAATGTGGTCGGGTCCCCGTTGGTTCAATATACATACACAGTTTGAGGCTGGAGCGGTTGAGGTTTCTGGGGCTTAGCGCAAAAGAGTTGAAGTAGCAGGAACAGAAGCTAAGCTGGGGTCATCGCGATAGTCAAGACTACCCAACCCACATCACTTCAAGAGCTTTGCGCCATCTACACTCATCATGGGTGTCCCAGCGCTGTTCCGATGGCTGTCGCAGAAATATCCCAAGATCATCTCGCCCGTCATCGAGGAGCTACCTCGAACGGTTGGAGATGAAGTGGTGCCAGTGGATATTTTGGGGGCGAATCCGAATGGTGAAGAGATGGACAATCTGTATCTCGACATGAATGGCATCGTGCATCCATGTTCGCATCCCGAGGACCGTCCGCCTCCGTCAACCGAGGAGGAGATGATGCTCGAGGTGTTCAAATATACCGAGCGGGTGGTCAACATGGTGCGCCCCCGGAAGCTGTTGATGATCGCCGTCGATGGCGTGGCGCCGCGCGCCAAGATGAACCAACAGCGCTCCCGTCGTTTTCGCTCGGCGCAAGAAGCCAAGGAGAAGGACGAAGACAAGGCCGAGATGATCAAGATGCTTAAATCGAAGAATGGTGGGACTATCGACGATGAGGTGGAGACCTCGATGAACAAGAAGACCTGGGACAGCAATGCCATCACCCCGGGCACCCCGTTTATGGATATCTTGGCCGCGAGCCTACGATATTGGGTAGCCTACAAGCTAAACACCGACCCTGCGTGGGCCAAGGTATGCGATCAGTCACGCGCCAGACTGGGCTCGCTGCTGACTGTGGAACAGCTTAAAGTCATCATCTCGGATGCGACAGTCCCAGGCGAGGGAGAGCATAAGATCATGGAGTTCATTCGCTCCCAGCGATCGTCTCCCGAGCATGATCCCAATACGCGTCATGTCATTTATGGCTTGGTATGTTCACTGTTGCGATAATCGCGTCTCGGGTCGGATGTGCTGACTTTTCAGGATGCGGACTTGATCATGCTGGGCATTGCGACCCACGAACCGCATTTCCGGGTGCTGCGTGAAGATGTCTTCTTTCAGGAGGCCAAAGCGCGCACTTGCCGCATCTGCGGGCAGAAGGGCCATATGGCGGAGCAATGCCGAGGCGAGGCCAAACCCAAGGATGGCGAGTTTGACGAGAAAGACAAAGCGCATCCGTTGAAGCCCTTCATCTGGCTGCATGTGTCAATCCTGCGGGAATACCTCGAAGCCGAGCTCTATGTGCCGGCCCAGCCATTCCCCTTCGACCTGGAGCGAGCCCTGGACGACTGGGTGTTCATGTGCTTCTTCGTGGGCAACGATTTTCTGCCGCATCTGCCCAGTCTGGACATTCGCGAGGATGGCATCGATACGCTGATCGCCATCTGGCGGGACAACATCCCGATCATGGGCGGTTACGTGACCAAGGATGGCCACGTGGATCTGGCGAGGGCGCAGATCATCCTGAACGGATTGGCTAAGCAAGAGAGTGCCATCTTCCGTCGACGGCGTCAGACTGAAGAGCGACGAGACGCCAACGCCAAGCGCCGGAAGCTCAACGAACAGGATCGCAGCAACAGCCGACAGTCCATCCGAAACTTCTCGGGCCATGGAGGGCCGGGGAGCTCTCCAGCGGACAGCACTCCCACGAGAGGTGGCCGGCGACAAGGGCGACAGCCCCCACCGTCAGGTCCTCCCGAGGGCCTGCCATTGTTCGCGCCCGGTAATCTTACGGAGGAGGTCAAGGCGATCACGCATGAGATGGTCGTCAACCGAACCGCCATGTTTCAGGCGAGTCAATCCAACAAGAGTGCGGCCGCGGTGCTCAAGAGTCGCATGCTCGGCCAGGGCTCGCCGACGGCAGCTGATGATCCACCGGAGAATGGTGAGAGCGAACCGACCGCCGACCAGGATGAAGGAGCAGAAGGCAAGACGGAGGCAGCGAATGATGCGATGCCACAGGAAGAGAACGGGTTGGCTGCACAGACGCAAACTCCAACGCCAGCGCTCGGAAAACGTAAAGCCGATCTCATGAACGAGGAAGGAGTCAGCACGCCGGACACCGAGGTCTCGGCCGTGGCCGACACGCCTAATGCCGCCGGCGCCGGCGGCGACGACGAGCGACCTCCCGACACGGTTCGTTTGTGGGAAGATGGCTATGCGGACCGATATTATGAGCAAAAGTTCGGCGTCGATCCCAAGGATCTCGAGTTTCGACAGAAGGTAGCGCACGCGTATGCGGAAGGATTGGCGTGGGTGCTGCTCTACTACTTTCAGGGCTGTCCGTCGTGGACGTGGTATTATCCCTACCACTACGCCCCGTTCGCGGCCGACTTCACCAACCTCGAAACGCTGAAGATCCGCTTCGAGAAAGGCGTCCCGTTCAAGCCGTTCGAGCAGCTCATGGGCGTGCTGCCGGCCGCCTCGAAGCACGCCATCCCGGAGGTGTTCCAAGGACTCATGACCGAGGACGACAGCGAGATCATCGACTTCTACCCGGAGGACTTCCCCATCGACCTGAACGGGAAGAAATTCGCCTGGCAGGGCGTCGCGTTGCTGCCCTTCATCGACGAGAAGCGGCTCCTCAAGGCCATGTCCGATAAATACTCACAGCTGTCGCCCGAGGACGCCGCTCGAAACGAGATGGGCAAGGACGTGCTGCTGGTGTCGGATGCACATCCGCTTTACGACGAGGTGGCCACCAACTTCTACTCCAAGCGGCAGGGCTCGCCCAAATACAAGCTCAATCCGCGCGTCAGTGAAGGCTTGGCGGGCAAGGTCGAGAAGATTGAGGATCAGCTCCCCCGGGGTTCGCTGTCCTTCCCGCTGAAAGATGGCGGCATGCCGGATCTGGACAACGACCGCTCGATCAGGTATGCTAAATATGAGTGTTTTTTCCATACGATTCTTGCTGATGTTGCTGCTCTAGCGTTCATTACGACATGCCCCGTATCGGCCATATCCACAAGTCCATGTTACTCCGCGGTGTCAAATTCCCAGCGCCAACCCTGGAACGTTCTGATATCGATGCGACCAAGAACCGTGCGGGTCGAACCGGCCGGAATCACGGAGGGGCTCCGCTTCGGGGAGACTATGGCAACGGTCGCGGTCGTGGTCGTGGAGGACGCATGGACTACGCGCCCAACATGCCTCCTGCGTATCCAACTCCACCACCAGGTGTCCGAGAAGGACCGGTGATCTATCCTCCCAGCAATCCCGGTCAAGATTGGGCGCGGCAGTCTGGTTTCGCCCCGGGGTGGCCTTCGCCCTTTCCTCCGCCACACGGTTTCCCGGCTGGAGGCCCCATCCCTCCACCATCCATGCCTCCCCATGGCGGATTCTCATACGGCTATGGCCCGCCTGGAAGGGGTTATCCTCCACCTCCGCCGGTCCCCCCGCAGTATGATCCCTACGGAGGACCACGACACCGACCTGACTACGACCGTGGACCGGACCGCTCGAACCCACCACGGCGTGACGGACCGCCACCGTACGACCGGCGGGAGAGCATGATACTCTTCAGGGGACCCATAAATCATTGCAGCGGG
>QQTW01003670.1_pt1 | contig 11383 bp, 14 predicted proteins | sample 1904831 | NCBI WGS metagenome assembly QQTW01 (sample SAMN09435610, study PRJNA476489) | Subsurface metagenome, whole genome shotgun sequencing project.
CTCGTCATCCAACTCGACGGCCAGGTCCCACAGGGTGAGGGTGTTGTCGCCGGCGGCGACGGCGACGATGGAATCTTCGTGCGGGTGCCATTCGATGGACGTGATCTGCTCTCGGTGGAAGCGGAAGCTGGCCACCGCGCTCCGGCCGGGGTCCGAGGCGGTGGCGTTGCCGCCGTTCGGCGTCGGCTTCCATTGCCGGAGGTCCCACACCGCCCAGGCGCCGTCCTCGGCCCCAGTGGCGAGCAGATGGGTGGTCTGGCGCGACCAGGACATGACGTTCACGTCCGTCGTGCTGACCGGCACGCTGAGCGCCGGTCGATGGCTCTTCGACCGAAGATCCCACACCTTGACCGTCCCGTCGCTGCCGGCCGAGGCGAAGACCGTCTGCTCCGAGGGCGACCACTGGACCTCCTCGACGCTACCCTCGTGCCCGGAGAAGGGTCGAGCATCGGTGGCCCAGCTGCCGCCGTCCGTATGGGTGGTGACAAAGATGCAGCCGTCATTGTCGCCGGTCAGCAGCTTGCCCTGGGGCACCAATGGTGACCAATCTAAGGCGTAACCCTCGGTGCGGTGGTGCATCCGTAACGTCGAGATCGGTCGGTTCTGCGATGCCGAGATGGTCGTCCCGGGCGTGTCGAACGATGTCAGGTGCGGCGTCACATCGTGCAGCAGTACCTGACCGTTTTCCATCATGGCGGCGGTGAAGGTGGTGGGCGGGACCGATGAGTCGGTTCTCGGAAGCTGATGGGCCCGAATTCGATTTGTGGTGCAGGTTAGCGGTAGTGACTTGGTCTCCATGATGGGATCGGTCTCCTCGACCTCCTCGTCGTCGTCCGTATCAGACGATTCACCGTCCGCACGACTCGTTCGGGCCAGTCCGGTCAACTTCATGACCAGGAGCTCGTTTTCTCGCTCTCGTCCGGTCTGAGCCTGAGTGCCAGCCACGGCATACACCGTGGCTGGATATGTCTTTCGATCATTACCCAGGTCATCTGGAACGATATCAAAGGACAAGCAGGGCCAAGTCGTCGTGAGCGTGTGCAGCATCTCGTACGTGGACGGATCCGGCGCCAATGATTCTCCTGCCGCCAGCTGATGCCTTCCCGGTATGAAGGTCCGCTGATCGACTTGCATGGCATCTAATCATTATCAGCTATGAATGCAAGATTTTTCTATGAAAACGAGTCTTGTATTGAAAATATATTACCTTGCTGGCCTCCTTCATCTTCTTGCTCTATCTGTCCGTCTCCACCCACTTCCATCACTTCATCCTCGGTTTCGTACTCATCTTCATACTCATCCTCGAACTCCATACCTTCTCCATCATGCTCTTTTCTTGGTCTTTCCCCACTTTTCAAGGCATCTGCTTCTTCCTGATGTGGTTCTGCAGCACGTTTCCCCATTCTTTATGTTTTGCTACTGCCTTCAACTGACTGACTGACTGATTGATATCAAAGGTGATGTGGGGCACAATATGTTTTACAATCTTGATTGTGGGGAGCACCTATCCCGCATTGAAACACTATTCACGTTGATGTTTTTTGATGTTCTTAGCCGTCCCAGCACTTTGCTGCTCACTCAGATATTTTCATGTGTTGAGTTGCTGATGTTGCAAGGTTGCACTTGATATTGCTTGATCAGCTTGACGTCGTCTCAATCTCAGAGGGCATAATTACAGGTCACTAGGTCACTCGAGGATGATCTGATATTCAATCTTGCATTGATGCTGGAAGTCGACGCCAATGTGTTTCACTGTTGGTGGTAGATCTGAATGAAACCTTGGAGAAATTATTTTAGGTGCGGATGTGGGGAGCTGCAGGGTGCATCTGCATCGGTGCGTCGGCACGCAACGATTGGACGTTAAGGGCCCGACGTCGAGTCCCGGGCGGAACACTCCTCGACGACCATCAATCAACCTCACCCCATACTTCAACTGTGAAACTGGCCGAACAATACCCTGGTTCAACCCGTACATTGATCTCACCGTCCCAGATCATAAGTGACACCCTCTGACTGACATGTGTCAGATTTCACCTTGTAGAACGTAGACTCTCCCTCTTCTCTTCTCGTCATGGCCAGCTGGAACGTCGACGGCATGCCGTCGCAGCAATCCGATCAGTCGTACTTTCCCTCACACGAACCTCCAGCAGATCAAGAGATGGGCGGGGTGGAGATGGCCAGCGAACAACCGAATCCATACAACAACGGCTATCAAGATATGTCAGCGCAGTATCCTCCCCACCAGCAGCAGCAACATCAGCCAGCCGACTACCCCCAACAGCACTACCCGTACTCGTCCCCATCCGATGCAGACCCAAATGCTCGATTTCACTCGCCCAATCTGTACCAGCAGCAGCAACCACCACCACATCAGCAGCAGCACCAAGGGCAGCCCCCACCTCTGCAGCGACCTCCCTCCGGCCTGGACAGACATGGCTATGGCAATATGCAGACGGACAATGGACCGATGACCTACCAGCCACCCATGGCGCATGGTCCATCGCAACCTGCGCCTTCTCAACCGTCCAAGAGCAAGGACAGTGTGGTGATCAAGGTGGGAATGGTGGGGGATGCGCAGATTGGGAAGACGAGTTTGATGGTGAAATACGTCGAGGGGAGCTGGGATGAGGATTACATTCAAACATTAGGTGAGTCTTGTTAAATGATATAAATAGTCCATATATACAGCAAAGTCTCCAAAAGAAACCTCGATCGGGGCGAATGATACTGATGGTAACTCTTTTTCAGGTGTCAATTTCATGGAAAAGACGATTTCCATTCGGAATACCGAGATCACCTTCTCCATCTGGGATCTTGGCGGACAACGCGAGTTCGTAAATATGCTCCCACTCGTCTGCAATGATGCCGTCGCTATTCTGTTCATGTTCGACTTGACGCGAAAGAGCACGCTCAATTCCATCAAGGAGTGGTACCGGCAAGGGCGAGGCTTCAACAAGACTGCCATTCCATTTCTGGTTGGGACGAAGTATGACCACTTTGTGAACTTTCCTCGAGAGGATCAGGAAGAGATCTCCAATCAGGTAAACGATCGTGTCCAGAATTATATCGTCCGATCAGCTGACGTGTTGTCTGCAGGCTCGTCGCTTCGCCAAGGCCATGAGAGCGAGTCTCATCTTCAGCAGCACCAGCCATAGCATCAACGTCCAAAAGGTAAGTTCTGTTGATCCAGTGACGATAATCTTTCCGTTGGTGTTGAAGCTAATCAGGATATGGAAATCTAGATCTTCAAGATCGTGCTCTCGAAAGCATTCGATCTCAAGTGCACGATTCCCGAGATTGAGAACGTTGGAGAGCCGCTGCTACTGTATCAGTCCGTCGGATGACGCCAGTGGAGATCTGTCAAGCGCACCGAGAAGTGCAGCTCGTTGAAATAAATCGACGAGCAACTGGGAACTGACGTGGAGCTGTTGAAGACGCTTTTTTTGGTTTGGAAATGTGAAGATGATCGTTCTATGGCGTTCATCAATGATGGAGGATCATTGTGGTTCATTCGGCCTGCCGTAGAGGGTCCAGGCTTTTGTATTAACACTATCCAGTTGGCTTTGGAACTTGTTGGTTTCTCTAAACCCAGACTTCTTGTCGGCGCGAGGGAAAGGGGATTCATTTCGTTATCTGGTAGCTGAGCTTGGATAGGGACGTGTTACGAGACCGTAGTTCAAAATCCCATAAAAAGGACCCCAGAGCAGCAGCGTAGTTGCTGAAAAAGTCTGCAAAGATATTTCATCTGCAATAGCTCTCCACGAATCCTTGTCCAGATGACTTTGGGTCTGTGAAAATCTTGAGAAATTGCCTTAGGAGCGCCAGCCCGTCCGTGCCCCGCTGATGGAGGCCATTCGTCTACAAATGCCCAGCCCTGGAAACAGAATAGCCAGAGCAAGGTCTCCGTGTTGCACCTGACCATATTGCTTGCGGACCTCTCTGCTCCGTTCGGAGAGCCTTTGAGGTAGACTGATCTTGAAGATGCTCAACTCACACTACTCACAATACACCCATCGACCATTCCATCTGACCCTGATAAGAATAACCCCTCAACAGAATTCAACAGAGAGTGTCTGGATTAGGTACGGATATTGCTCCAATATTGATCTCCAGCTACTGATATGTACTTGGGGAAGTAGTCTCAAAGTTCAGTCCCATGGCAATGACGACGATGGTTGTTGGCGGTTGTTACTGAGCACCTCTATTTGATATTTCACTCTCGTGCCGTCTCCAAGGCTTTCCGAACGCACTGTCAACAAACGTAGGGTTCGCAGGGCAGACCAATCAGCTTGATGCTTCGTTTCCTTTTTCACAGCTTACTTTCCAGGTGTCATGGCCTTGCCTAGAACAATTTTAAGGCTAGACAAGCACTCAAGACGTCACGTTAGGTTCTAGATATTGTCTAGAATCTCTAAGCTCACCTTTTCTTAATATCTAATTCAATCTTTCAAAGTCGCGGATCTTCATAGCCGGACTCATTACTCGGTCCTACGAGTAATATCGCAAGCTGTTGGTCATCTGCCGTGCCACATTGACGGACAAGGCTGTGTTTCAGTTCTCGAGATAGCTCTCCACTGCATATAAGACTCACCTTCCGTGCGGATATCATCACACTCGGGCATTGCAAACTGAACAACAAGAGCGAGACAAGATGGCAGAGGATGCGGGACCGACACAGTCGATATCGGCGCGAATCGCGGCATTGAAAATCAACGAACTTGGACGAGTTCCTGGTGGACCTCCTTTACCCCTCCCCCGCACTCCTCCAAGGACCAGCAAGCCGGATGCGCCTCCACCTTTTCCTAGTCGACCGCAGGTGGACGCTCGAAGACATACAGCTAATGCTCCTCCTATTCGATCCAAGGAATGGCCTCCAGCAAAAAAAACTGGAAACCAACCGATTGGCGTGAATGGCAATGGAGTGGTGCCTCAAGTGTCGACCACCTTTAGCGTGGTGCAAAAGTCAGAGGATGGACGACCGGCATTGCCTCCACGATTACCACCACGACGAAACGCTTCCCGACCGTCACCCCCATTGCCGCCCAGAAAACTGTCTGAGCAGACTTTAAAAAGCAAGAAGTCCGTGGAGTCGTTGAAGTCCACCATATCGACTTTGTCTACTGCGTCGGCCCATTCTACTGCGCCTACGATATCTTCGGTGGAGGATGCTAGCCCAAAGAAGATCAATGGAGTGGTCCACGGGCCAAGGATGCTGCCTGCAATACCAGCTAGGCGATCAGAGGGAGCAGATGCTGTGACCCAACAGCCTCTGGGTGTACTGGAACCTCGACAAGCAGCCGAAGCGGCATTACAGCGTCAGGCTTCCATGCCAGCGCTGCCTCCTCGACTGTCAGCAAGACGAGAGACGTCCACACCCTTTGAACCGACTTCTGCAGCGCAGACAATTACCAAGCCAAAACGGTCTGCTTTGTCATTTGGAATGAATCCGGCATCGGAGATCAAACCAGCCCTCCCGTCCAGAAAAACCGATTCCCAACCAATAACAAATGGTGGCTCACTTCCTTCATATTCAGCAGTCAGCGTCTCCTCACCTTCATCAACCCTCCAGGATGCAACATCCGGCGAAGACCAAGAATGTTTGAAATGCCGCGACTTCTCCGCAGCGGACGAGCATGCCGCTCGCTTCACCCGCGAATCTCTCCCTTCCACATCCACGGAATGGCTCGCTCACGAGCTCACCCACCCCTTTTCTTCGCTGACGGACAAAGCCCGGGCAATCTTCACCTGGCTCCACCACAACATCGAATACGACGTCCACTCCTTCTTCAACAACTCCGTCAAGGGCAGCACCCCCGCATCGACTCTTTCCAGCGGACTAGCCGTCTGCTCGGGTTACGCAGGCTTGTTCACAGCTCTGGCCACTCACGCGGGACTCGAGAGCGTGGTGATCAGCGGGCACGGCAAAGGCTACGGTCACAGTCCGCTTGCAGCGAACTCCGGCATCCCACCCTACAGCTCAGGTCACGCCTGGAACGGCGTCAAGATCGACGGCGGTCGCTGGAAACTGATCGACTGCTGCTGGGGCGCCGGACACATCAACGGGCGGGGGCAACCGTACACGAAACGCTTCGCGCCCAGTTTCTTCACGATGGACAACGATCAATTCGGTCGACGTCATTTCCCTGAAAATCCGGGGTACTTCTTTCGCAGTGATGCCCGCAGCGTGTCCTGGGAGGAATACATCACGGCGGATGCTCATGGGAGCGAGGGTCCACAGATCTTCTCCAACGTCCAAGATGGGCACGGATTAGATGAATTGTCGTTTCGACCGGCATTGAAACATATCCCGCTCTCGTCATCCTCGGCAACAAATGGAGACGAGATCATACGATTTCAATTCACGAGAGTCTGTGAGCATTGGCAGCCCGAGAAGATGGGCAAGGGAGAATCATATCTCTACATCATTGCTATCAAAGGTCGTTCAAACAAAGACGAGGATCAAAAAGATCGATATCGAGCGTTTCAAAACGACGGACGGGTATGGTGGTGTGATGTCCCCCGAGAAGAGCTTGGTTGGGAAAAGGGTCAGAATATCATGTGTTGCTCCGTCACGACGGTCAATGGAGAGGATGCGAGGGGGTTGACATATGAGAAATATCAGGAGATTAAGGGCCGGGTGGGGATGAGTTTCGGGGGAATCGCCCAGTGGGAGTTGAGTTGAGTTGAGTTGAACTGGCATACTTTATCCAACCCCGGCGGATCATCTGTCATGTTATCTCATATAATTTTGGATATCAGCGGAGAGGATCCCATAATATGGGATCATCGTACGGTACATTATGTGGGATCTTTGCAAGGAGGGGTTTTCGGACGGTTTCGAGGGGTTGCACAAGAAATATCGGGCTACGCTTCGTTCAGGAAGGGAAGGGGTATTTAGTATTTGCTTCATGGATCACCAAGCTCTCGTCGTGACTATGGTAGTACAGTTATAGACGAGGTCGTTCAACGGGACGAGGCCTATGCCCTACAAGGCTATCTTTCAAGCTCTCAACGCTGATGCGTCTCGCATGTATGCCATCATTTTTCATTTTCATTGATTTCTTCTCTTCAATAGCATCATCGTACCTCTTGAACCTTGGTTATAAGTTCGGATACATATAGAAGCTGTGCTCCCTCTCCGCTCCCCCCGAGCTGTCCTCTATACCTCGTGTATTGCAGCAAAGAACTCACAGCGACCCTTTTCAAGTATATTCATACCTGAAAGTATTCCAACTTCTTTCGAACCGAGCCATACATCGTATCTGTCTATCCTTGAATCAATCACCATGCATCACCCACCACTTATCCCTCACCGTTAGCTTGTTCTTCACCATCCCCCCTACCTCCGCCTCCGCCTCGGCCCTGGCCAAACTCCACCCCGTAGCGGCCGCCGATTTCCCCAACGCCTCCATACCCGACCCTCCCAAAACGCCGCTGGGTTCAAGGAGTTGAATGACTGCGTGATTGCCAAATACGCCGCGAGTTATGTTGTTTAAATGTGAACGATGATCCGCTTCCTCCTAAATCATGGCCCGCCAGCCAGCATCGAGGGGCATGTGATGGCGGCTACCACGATAGATGGTTGACGCTGGCTGCGGGCGAACAGGCCAGACACGTCCCATCCCCAAACTAGATCTGAGATACCATCTCACTATGTAATGCTCAGTCATCCAACACGCGGGGCCTCGACAATTCGGTCTTGGAAGAGTCACGGGTGCAGGTACATCGGTATTGGAATCTTCCTCTTTGAAGTGAAGAAGGAAGAGAGAGAAAATGGGATATGAGGTCCGTTCGGTTCGGTTCGGTTTTATCGGGTCGGACGGATGAGGAAGGGGAGGAGAGAACAACATCATCATTGAACGGACGGACCGATCGAGAATATGTAGTGTAGTTCATCTATTATTCATGATGGAAAGGAAACCGCTAGTCGTCGTAGATACATGAGACTCAATCAAACCAAACCGAACCAAACTTGCCTTTATCCATTCCATCCATTCGTTTACACAGACCAGTAATTCTCCAAGTTCTTCCATCGTCGTCATGGGAATATTTTTCTTGGTAGACTCGAGTTCGGTAGTCTATTCGTTCACCTGGTCTTCCCACGAATCCTGTCATTCACAAGGTTACTCACACTCACTCTGCCCCAGACAAGCATCCTCACGGTTGTTGAAGAGAAGACAACACTTTCTTTATCTTTCTTTAATCAATCAAATCAATCATTCCGTCTTCATCTGTTCTCTCTTATTCCTCACCCAAACCACAAACTCATCCAGTACGCCCGGCCAAGCGCCTTCAGGATCCCACCAGGTCAGAGTCTCATCCTCGATCGACCTCTTCCGGAACTCGAACAACATAACCCAAATATCCTTATTAATGGGTCTCTTGACATTTGTCTCAAGATATTCCTGCCACCAATCGAGGAAGGGGGTATCGGGGGTGTTCCAGGTGCGGGAAGGAAGCGAGGTGAATAAAGTCCGCCAGACATCGATGGCGGTTTCGAGCGGGATGTATTTCTGCGATGATTGCTTTGCGAGCTGGAATGCGTGTTTGTAGACTCTTTTGAAGAGATCGTCGTCGGTGTCGAGTTGATTGCGGAGGGTGAGGACGGCGGATTGTTGCTTGGGGATGGTTTCCGCTCTGGTTATCGTTAGAACGGGGTATGTATGTCAGTGCCGGTGGCAAGGGAGGGAGAGAAAAGGGGAAGGGTGGGGGGAAGAAGACGCACTTGAGATTGATCCACCCGTTTACGAAACCTGATCGATGAAATTCACCCATGGAAGGTGCATCCAGAGCTTCGGACAGAGCGAGCACGACGATGTCGTCGAGTTGGACTTTCAGCGTTTGGAGGTACCTCATGGCGCCTTCGACGCCGATTCGGTCGGGTTCTTCTTGAGGGGCATCTATTGAATACGTTGAGTCAATTGCTGAGCGAGGCGTAGGGTAGAGATGGCAAAGGCAAAGAAAGGGTAATGTAGGATGTGCAGAAACCCACCGCGGAATTGGTTGAAGATGGTATTGAGGGGTGCTTCCTTGGCGGTTCTAGCGGGGTCGGCCACGCCGGCGCTTCGGAAGTAGCTGCATAGTTTTCCACGTCAGTCGGGTGTCACTTATAATTCAACCCCGAACCAACCTAGAGATGTTCGGGATTATAAGAAGAAGAAGAGAAGGACTTACGCATCGGCAGCTTGTTCAAGACTCCAGTTGTTGGCCTTGAGAAACTATGGTGGCTTCAGCTTCAGTGTCTACTTGGCGCAGTACTGTAAATGATCCAGATCGCTGAGCTATATATGCCGCGACGCTAAGCGTCCATGATGGTGCCAATGCCCCGCGCGCGCCACCAGCTAGCTACTCGTACTCCATCTACAAACGATGGGCGCAAAGCGAGGTGGGGACAGGACAAAATACATACCCGGGCGGCGGTCCGCTCCGACACCGAAGCATGAGCGACCAGTCTGGCGATCTTGTCTTTTTGATCGGGCGTGTGGAAACTAGGCATGGTCGTGGGGGGTTTGGGTGGAGAAAGATGAAGACGACGTCGTGTTGATGGCGTGTTGGGTGATTTGTCGCGCCGGCGCTTCTTGCCTGTCATCGAGGAACCTTTTTGGGTGGAATTCCTCGTTCGGACAGGACGGTTCCCGGGTTTCCTCTTTCGGATCAGCCTTAACTTGCTATTGGACGATGATTAGACGAACGCTAAGCGGTTTAGGGATGTATCACGATGACGCTAGATCGATTAAGGGCATTGTATCGATTAACATCTGGATTACTAATTGTCTAATTGACCGGCGATCATGAAGGCTCTGTTGGAGATGTTTGCTAGGGATACTCGATTATAGTATTATCCTTAACTACTGTCATTGCATGCATCATAGCAAGAGCAGGAAACTCCTTTGTCAACCGGGTGTCTGCTTTTGTCGAGCAAAGTAATATTGATTCGCTTGTTGCACGTCGCCATGACGATACTGGTCCTATGTGTAGCTTGGCACACACAGACGAGTTACGAGGGAGCTTAGTTGTGAAAGACGTTCATATTGGATATGTCACAATCGATTATACTTACTGAGCCGATCTGGTCTAATTATGTCTGCTGAAGGAAGGCTATATCACCATAATCATCGTGATGAGATTTAGTACATCATCGTTGTAAGCCTGATGAGGATATCTCCGTTGTGAAGGTGACGAAGCTAGCTTTTTCCATTAAGGGTGGGAATTTATCTTCGCCGCAAGGATGATGAAGATGTATTCGTTCTGAAGATGATGAAGATGCTAGGCTAGGATGAAACAGTTAGTGCTGGGTTATCCCATTGATTCATCACCCACGTGGAAGTGTATGAATTCAACGAATGCCGCCCTCCCTTCCCGTGCATTTCTCGACAGTAGTACAACACCAATTTGACATAGAAAATTGCCAGACGAGACTCCTTCCCTTACTCGCCAATTGGCATGCTCTCAACCTCCTCGCTGAGCGAACGCCAATTCTCCGTCTGCAGCTCAGCATATTTGACTCGTTCCTGGCTCCAGTCCTGATGCAGCCGACTGACATGATGCTGGGACGATTGGAAGATGTACAGCTCGTCTCGGATACACTCCTTGATGAACACTCCACGTGCGTGTTGCTGCACAATTGATTGCTTGTCCTATCGAAGGTCAGTTGAGACCAACCTCACACAAAGATCACGTTACTATACCTGAATGATGGCTTCCTCGACTCTCTCGAGCTCGCCCGGCTTGACGGTCCCCTCCGGACGACTCCGCAAGTTCGCTAGCTTGGTTTCATTGTTCTGGATCCGTTTCTCCAAAGCCGGGATATTGTTCTTGGCCAGTCGGTCTCGGCGGTCAAACATATCACGTACGCTCACCAGAGCATCCCGCTGACGCTTGAGGTCTTCTACCACGCCGTCATCCCAGGTGCGTGCTTCGTCCTCGAGAAGGCTCTGACTGGTCGTCAGATATTTGGCGGTGGCCTGCAAGCCTGCATTTAACGGCGGAACATCGCTAGCGTCAATGGCATAGGTGCTCTCCGATGCCTCGGTTAGCGATTGCAGCGCCAAGGAGAGACGCAGGTAGTCCGCCGCCATTCCTTCGTTGCGTCTCGCCAGTCGATCCAGCAACGTGCACAGACTGATGTAGAGCTCCAGTGACCGGCGCACGCCAGCCCGGACCGTGTCGAACGTGTCAGATAGAGTGGAGGGGAGGGAGTCTTCTAACGTTGGTGGAAGAGCTTTCCCCGTAAACTCTTCCTGCACGGAGATGGTGGCTTGTTTCCGCCAGACCGATAGTTCCTGGAAGAGATGAGTCGAAGACTCGGATCACGATTTTTCAGAACACCCACAGTCGGCACCGTCAAGAACATGACGACGTCTTCATCTTTCTCCACCCAAAC
>QQTW01003671.1_pt1 | contig 11383 bp, 19 predicted proteins | sample 1904831 | NCBI WGS metagenome assembly QQTW01 (sample SAMN09435610, study PRJNA476489) | Subsurface metagenome, whole genome shotgun sequencing project.
ATATCCAATACCATTTTCCCAAGAGGGTCTAGCGTGATAGTGAGGAAGAAATTTAGCATTAGGTAAATTCATAGGTGTGTTTCAGGTTGGAAAAGTTGGCTCTGTTGAAGCTAACCGAGTTATACAAGCATCCAAAAAACGCGGAACTATTATCCACGAACTTATTTCAAAGCACCTTCTGAGCCAACCTTATTCCTGCCCTGATTTAGTAAGACCTTATTGGAACAACTTGTTGCCGATACTAAACAGTATCGATAATATCAGGCTAGTTGAAGGAAACTTGTTTCACTATTATTTAGGATATGCTGGCAGGGTTGATTGCGTTGCCAACTATCTTGGTATACCCTGCGTCATTGAGTTTAAGTCAGCGGAACGTTTGAAGCCATTGTACGATGAGCCTTTACAACTAGCTGCTTACTGCGGCGTCGTCAATCGTCAATATGGCTTGAGATTAAAGAACGCGCTGGTTATTGTTACTACTCCCGATGAAGCTAGCGTAACTTGGTTTGAACCAGAGCAAGTTATTAGTAACTGGCATTTATGGAAGCAGAAAGTAGCTGATTTTTGGGCAAAGAACGATGCTTCGTGTGTGGCTGCGTCTTAAATTTAGATATCCTTTTTTTGTTGGGGGCAGCCGTGATGGCAAGTGCGAGTATCACAAGTCTTCTGGATTTAAGCCAGTTGACTTGGCTATTCTGGCTAACATTCGTGGACCAATTTCATCACCCTGTGCGAAAAGCGAATACAAAATTAGGATAATTGGGATGTTCAAGAACTCTATGCGAACCTGTTTGGCGTTTGATGCTCCAACCATTACGCGCTCATTGCCGCTAATACTCGGCGCTTATTTCGTAGATGACCACTGACTCATGGTGCTATACTCATGCTGCGATAAAGGAGACACTCATTAAATCCGGTGTTACTTCGCCATGTTCTAATCTATCTGCTACTACGTGTAAAGCTAAAGCTTGGACTTTTGCAACTGCTTCATCGCGCGTTTGTCCATATACCAGCACACCGGGCAGTTCCATTACCTCCGCTATCCAACGTCCGTCTTCTTCATGCTCAATCTCTATTGTGAAATTCATGGTTGCCTCAATAGTGTTTGTAAAGATTTTGGCGTTCTTTAGATACCGATGCTAACTTAAAGCTTTTCCCGGATAAATTTGCTTAGTACCTTTAGGAATATAAATTAACCCTAAGTCTTGTAAACGTCTTGTCAAATTAGAAATTGTCACTCCCATCTCCGAAGCAATAGCATAAAGATGCGGCCATCTAGTCAAATCGCGTCCCCGTTGTGCTTCCTCTAATTTAAATTTAGGCATTAACAGACATGCTGCGAAATGTTGAGCTTGCCATTCTATACCTTGTTGAGCATTTACATTACGACATAAAAATGGCTCAGTAATTATTTCTTTACCATCTTGCTTCATTTCTTCGACTTGCTGCACTGCATTTTGGTCAATGTGAAGCTCCCAATGTCCGATTTCATGAGCAGTACAAGATTCTTCAAACCCACGGGGAAACTCTAAACTATTTTCATTTATTACAATCTTGCGCTCTATAGGTAAAATCATAGCGGCGATCGCACCCTGCTCATCAGGGGGAATTTTTCCGCAGTCCATATCTAGACCCAGCGCTTCTGCCAAATGACCCGCATCAAGTGGGAATTTAAGAGGTCGTTTACGTTTTGCTTGCACACGCATAAGAACATCTGTAGCTCGACGCTCTATTTCCTCTTTGGGTAGAAATTTGTATGGTTTGATAACCTTCAAGTCAACTTCTCCTCACAGTCTTGATTTGTTTGTTGTAGTAATTTTTGAGCAAATTCTGGCTCATCACGCATTCTTCGCAGCAATGCAGGCATTTGTTTATACTTTTTAACCAACTCTTCAAACACTTTGGTTTCATCCGGCGAAATTCTGCCTGCAAGTCGTCGTAATTCGTCCTTGCGGTCAGTCAAGTCAAGATGATGAGCTAATAAATCAATGACATCTTCACTGGGAGGATAGCCTGCATGGTCATTTTCTAGCTTCGACAGATAGGTATAATCAACTTTAATCAGTTTCGCAAGTTCGCGCTGACTGTACTCCTTGTGCTTGCGTGCTTCACGAATCAATTTACCAAAAGTCTCGCTCACGGCTTTCTCCGTTAAATTTTAAGATTCATAACCTACCTTGACTTTATCTTGACATTCGGCGAAACTAATGTTGACTAAATTGGTCAACTTGAACAATATGAACACTATAATACATTTAAGCATTTATTGCTAATGATGCAACCAGGGAGAAAAAGAAGTGAGGAAAATTTGGAATTCTGCTAGCTATAGCTTGCTGGTACTGCATTCTCCACCAGTCGGATTAGAACACTTACACTGCCACATGAAGCTTGGTTTTAGTAAAGCGCGAAACCGTGAACCTCAAGTGGCGAAGCTTTTGGAACAAGATAATACGTACCAAAGAATAGGACTGTTAGCACAAAGAGGGGTTTATGAATTTCATAACGATACATTGCTATTAAACACCAGTGATGGTGTGGCTCAGGTCGCAGAATCTCTGGAACTTAGTAAAGAGTTAGATATAGTTCAAGAGCGCGTTTTAACTATTCTCAACAATTATTATGAGAATCCAATTTTAGTAGGGAAAGAGATTATTAAACTTAGTCACGGGAATGAGGACTTTCCAGAGCCGATTTTGGTAAAACTAGGCAATTACTTGTTTAATTTATACGCAGCAATCGATTGCCTTTTTCGAGAGTCTGATGGAACACTACACATTTTAGATTTCAAAACAGGTAAGTCTGGCTTTGATAAACGACAAGCTTATATCTATTTACTGGCTGCCAGGTATTTATACCCAGACGATAAATCCATAGCTTCGTTCTACAACCTAGAAACTAGCACATGGTCAAAAAAAATTTCAGCTTCATCTGAGATGCTAGACGCTTACCAGTATAAATTAATGCATTTATCTAAGCAGCATCAAGAGAGCCTATCACTTTATCGACATAATCCTGATAACTTTAGTCAAATTTATCCAGCTAATCCTGGTATTTCTTGCCGTTACTGTCCGTTCACTTCAATTTGTAATTTTGTATTGTCTTGACTAGGTTGCATGAATATTACCGAAATTCAAAAACAAAAAGAGTCTACTGCTTCATCACCAATGTTTGTATCGGAAATTTTTCCATTAACAATTTTGCAATACAATATTTATTGCTTTCGCTTATCTCCCGAAGTTGATAGAGAAGTCGGCAATCGTATTAGTTGGCGTTTCAGCCAGCAATTCCCTGATATAGTAGTTATTTGGCACAATGGATTCTTCTGGGTATTAGGTAAACTCAATCAATCTATGCCTAGTACAGAAGAGTGGAAAAAAGCATTAGGAGTTATTGAACTTAAATTAAAACAAGATATTGGGGAGCGTGAGCATATCATCCAATGGGTACGTCAACCAAATGTAACTCCAGAAGTATTAGCAGAGTTAGCAGTAAGGACATTAAAAATAGCTCGTCCATTTTCATCTCCAGTTTTAAACCCGAATGAGCAGGTGCAGGTGAAGCGCGAAGTTTATTTTTGGGCAGAGACAGTAGAAATTAAAGGTAATATTCGTCCTGCATTAAGTTTTACAACTCACAGCAGCTTTAATTACAAAGGAGACTTGGCTGATTTTTTCTCAAATCATCCTTTTCGTCAAAACCCGGAAAAATTATTAGTTGGTTTAAAAGTTCGAGATATTGAGCGTAATAGTTATGCAACAATAGTGGAAATATCTGGAACTATTGGTGAACTTGGAGAGAAATTAATAGAAGAAGCAACTGGTGCCATCAGCAAACAAGCTTTATTAGAAGCGCTTGAAGATAACCCAGACCAACCTGTTGTTTCAGTCCGTTTTGGAAAAGATAAAAGATTATTCCAGTATGCTATGAAAGCTCTACGTCCTTGTGTAACACCAGAAACAGCCAATCGTTTTGATGTTCACTACGGAGACTTACTTAAAGCAAGTAAAGTATCATACAGCGAAAGGAAAGAATTATTACTTGGATACAAGGAAGATGCCAATAAAGTTCTTGCTTCTTACGGATTTCAAGTAGAACATAGTATTAATAGCAAGCAACACCCTGAATTATTTATCCCGCCAAAAGTTAATTTAGAAAACGTAAAACTTTTGTTTGGTAATAATTTTATAGGTGAGCAAGGAAAAATATTAACGGGTTTATCAAAAGGAGGCGTTTATCGACGCCATAAAGACTACGCTGATAAATCGATTCCAATTCAACTTGCAGCTTTAAGGCTATTTGATACACAGATTGGCTTGATAAAAGATGTTAGAAAACGCTTGGAAGATTATGGTTTTTCTACTCTTTTTCCTGATGAAAATAGAAAAGCTTTGTCTATTGCTGGTTTACCAGGAACTGAAGTACGCGCTAAAGTCGAAGATGCAGTTGATGAGTTGATGGAAAACGACCCAGATATTGTTTTAGTCTTTTTGCCTACAAGTGACCGTAAAGCCGAAGAGCAAGATAGTTTATATACTTGGATTTACTCGCGCTTGCTACGACGTGGGATAGCTAGCCAGGTAATCTATGAAGATACCTTACAAAAAGTACAAGCGAGCTATCTGCTAAATCAGGTAATTCCTGGGATTTTAGCTAAGTTGGGAAATCTTCCTTTTGTTTTAGCTGAACCCCTAGCGATTGCGGATTATTTTATCGGTTTGGACATTTCTAGAAATTCCAAGAAACGAGTAGTTGGAAGTGTTAATGCCTGTGCTAGCGTTCGTCTATATGGAAATAGAGGAGATTTTGAAGGCTACCGCATCGAAAGCGATACAATTGAAGGCGAAGAAATTCCTCAACGTATTCTCGAAAACTTCTTCCCCAAATCGCAGTTGAAGGGAAAGACCGTTTTGATTTACCGTGATGGGCGTTTCTGCGGGGATGAAGTTAAACACTTACTAGCCAGAGCAGATGCCATTGGCGCCAAGTTCATTTTAGTTGAGTGTGCAAAATCAGGTATTCCAAGACTTTACAATTCGCTTAACAAAAATATAACTGCACCAACACAAGGATTAGCACTACGTTTATCGCAAAGAGAAGCGATTATCATAACAACTAATGTGTTAGAAAAAATGGGTTCACCATTACCACTACGCCTCAAAATTCACCCTGATGGGCATCAAGTATCAATTAATGACTTAGTTGATGCAACTTTAAAGCTGACTCTACTACATCATGGTTCCCTGAAATCGCCACGTTTACCTATACCATTGTTTGGCTCTGACAGGATAGCTTACCGTCGCTTGCAAGGTATTTACCCTGGCGCGTCAGAAGGAGATAGACAATTTTGGCTTTAATATTCTTAAAAGCATTTTGCAGTGCGTTACGGTAATTATATTTTCTCGTTTGGATATGTAATTATTACGTACAGAAGACTTCAAAGCAAGACACTGAAATTGGACAACAGCGCTATAAAGAAATGACTCAGTTAAAAAATCAACAACCGGATAACAATTGAGGGTAAAGCAATGACAGTGATTCAAGGCAGCGAAAATGTATTTGAGGATCTTGGTTTTGATGCCGAGGAAGCTGTAAATCTGAAAATACGAGCTGACCTCATGCTAAAACTGCGCCAGTACATTCTGGAGCAACGTTTAACTACTGAACAGGCAACTGACTTTTTTGGTGAGACGCAGCCACAGGTAAATAATTTAATGAATGGCGAGATTAGTCTATTTAGTGTAGATAAATTGATCGATATGCTCGTAAAGGCAGGAATCCAAGTGAAAGTAGAAGTTGTGTCGAAGGTGTAATGTCGCAAAACTTACTATTGCTCAAAGTAATTGAGGCTAGGCTTATTTCATGCAATTTCAAGATGAGTAGCATAGAAATCTTTAAGCGCAGAATTCACTTACCCAGTGCAATGCCCGCAGGCTTCCATTCTCCTCCGGAGACGCTACGCGATCCTTTGATGAAGGAAAAATCAATAGTTTATTACACATGAGTGAAACTATTTATATAGAGACCAGTATTTTTGGCTACTTGACAGCCAGATCGACTAAAAATCTAATTCTTGCTGCAAACATTGAAGTAACAAGAGATTGGTGGACAAATTATAGCGGGTTATTAGAACTTTTCGCTTCACAACTTGTTGTGGATGAAGCGGCATTAGGCGATAAGGAAATAGCAAATCAACGGCTTTCTTTTTTGCAAAATGTAACATTGCTAGAACCTTCGGGAGCAGCTGAACAACTAGTAATTCAATTTTTAGAAAAAAGTAATCTTCCTCCTAAAGCTGCTAATGATGCAGCACACATCGCCATCGCTACAGTTCATGGAATGGATTATCTGAATCGCGTGGAATTGTAAACATATAGCAAATGCTCAGATTCAGAAAAAGCTTACACAGATTTGTTACGACTTTGGGTATCAGCTACCAACAATTTGTACCCCTTATGAACTGATGGGAGAATAAAGAATGCTAACAAACGAAATTCTGGAAGAAATTTATCAGTATCGTGAAGCTCACGCTGAATCATTTAACTACGATGTATCAGCAATGTTCAAAGACTGGCGTGCTCGTCAAGCTCAAAGTGGTAAGCCCTCAGTTAGCTTACCTCCGAAACAGCCCATTGCACGCTCAAAGTAGCCAATAAAGTCGAAAAAATTTATTAATCAAAGTTAGCCTAGCTTGCTTTTTTAAACATTTTGCTCCTCTGAAGTAAAGACTCATAAAGCAGCTTCGCTGACTTTTTTACTTTGTTATAACTCGCTCATAACAAGCCATAACGTTACTTATTATATTTTATTTAAATTTAGGCACTAACAGATAATTATGAATAAATACATATGCGATTCCAAACACGATAAAATTCTGGATAGCTCATTCTCTTCGCAAATGTCTGAAGAATATTTACATATGCGATATGAAGATAATATTCTGTGCCATTGTTTGTGTCTTGCAATTCTTGTTGTATAGTTTCAATCAAACTATAGATAATAATTTTTCAATCTGCATGAGGTGAAGATAGAACCAAATAATTGATTAATTCCATTGTTAAAATTACAAAAAACTCCGATTATTCTTTATATTTAGATATATTAAGAATCATGATTTTAATGACATTTATCATGAACCTACATCTGAAGCTTTGTCAAATACTACTTTAAAAGGTGCGACATATGAAGAAGTTGTGCAGGAATTACAAGCTTTGTCAAAATTGCTGGGCACCGAAATTACTTATGTTGCAACCGATAATAAGCCAGGTGATATTATCGTTAACTTTTCAAGTAAATCTTTAACAATAACAGATACTTCGATAGTAATTGAAGTCAAGGATGTAGAATCTGACGGTTGGGGACGCAAACACATTTCTGAGCATCTTTCAAAAGCAATGACTTACCGTAATGCCAATGCAGCAATTTTTCTCTGTCGTAGCAGTAACGGTTTAGCTCAAGAAATAGGAGAATGGGGAGAAGGCATCTGTGGCCAAGGTTTGTGGGTAGCTACAACTCATCATTTATTACATACCGCTATCCGGTTTTTAGTAATGCAGCAAAAGTTAGAGTTGCAGCGTACATCCCAACAAGGTATTGATACAAGCTCTGTAGAAGTTCAAATACAGCGTATTCGCACTACTTTAAAACGCATCACCAACATAAATACTCAAATCAATAAGCTGCGCGAAAATAGTAATGCGATCGCATCTGAAGTAGATTCCCTCAAACTTGAAATTCGCTCCGGCGCTTGACTGTATAGAAGATTCAATTAATGTATAAGTAATTACTCTTGTGGGATGGGCATCCCTGCCCGTCCTAATACGTCATTGTTTATTTACGTTACTAGTTAACCACTCTCAGAAACAATAATTGAGGATCGAGGTGAGTGGTAGCAGCATATTTTTTGTATAGCAGTTTGACAACGAGTCGTTGTCAAATCTAAGCTTCGTGCCAACTTTATCGTATTGTTTTAAATTCGCTTTACATTTACGAGCATCCTTGCCTGCCCCTCATTGTAATTCAGTTTTTTGCTCTCGTAATTGATACATTTTACGGTGTTGCTCGCGCAAAGAAAGCTTCTAATTGAGCGTTTAATTCATCCATATCTAAAATATGTTTATCCATGCGCTTCCGCAAGTTCGCGTAGCTTACTTATATGACGCGCTCTAATTTCTGGACTGGGAATTTTTGGTTGTTTGCTCATCTTAAATCAAAATCTCTTTTTATTTCAGCAAGTGTAGCTCCCACAGCATCGACCGAAGCTTGCGCTTCTCCAATAAATCTAGCTAGTATTTCTAAACTATCACGAGATGCCACTGGTTGAGCAGGATAAATTTGTCGTAATGCCGTAAATAAACGTAAATAATAGCTATCTGCACGTTCTCGCTTAATTTTGCACTTGCTCAAAGTATATGAGGGTTTCCTCTATTTCGGCAAATTCTTCCAAGAGTTGGTATTCGATTTCCGTCGCTTCATTAATTCGTTCTAATAGTTCTAAACACCCTTGTTAAAATTTCTTCTGGTAACTTAGCCATTATAAAGTCTGTACTTGTAAAAAATAAAACACTTAATTACACGACATTATCATAGTTATACATTTAATTTGTACAGTCAGGGCATAAAACAATGAGTGGGATGGGCACCAATCAAAAGCCCTGTGCTTTTTTATAGCTTGGCAGGGATGTAAGTGAGTCCATGAGCGCGTTTGTTACTTTAGCAAATCCTTTCCCCCCGTGAACGGTTACCTATTAGAATAACTTTAGAAATAAAGGTTAATTAATTTCAATGGTTAACGCAATTCCGGCAATCTATGAAAATCGAGTGTTGCGCCCTCTGGTTCCAGTGCAGTTGAATGAGCGCGGGGCAAATAAATTAACGTGTTTGGCATAGCACTGCGACAAAGTGCTGCTAAATCTACGCTAGATAAATTAACTCGATAGCTATTAGGTGCAAATTCTTTCAGTTTTTCATCGGGAGCAATTTGCTCAATTATCGGTCTAAGAAAATTTGCTACTACATGACGGTTCAACTGACTATGAAATATCTGATTGGAGTAAGTTTGCAAGCAGTCATAGCAACTGGTTTTACATTTGCAGCCAGAAACAACTTCCTCAGCTTTTTTCAAAACTTCATCGAAGCGATCTGTAATACGCTTGCTATATCCTGCTCCCCCCGGAACGTTATCATAAATAATAATCTCAGCTAATGTATTTCGTAGTGGTACAAACAGTCCATCCAATTCTGTGCGAGGTATATCTATAACTTTTAGCTATCTCAAGGTTGGATAGGTTCACCGAACACTTCAAGTTGCCTGACTACTTAGAACGAGATTCAACAGAGCGATCGCAAAGTCTCCAAGTCGCACATCAACTACTGGAGAATGGCTGGGGGTTGTATTTAGGTCAAGAAGAAGAACAAAGTTTAGAGCGACAGGGAGAATTAGATTTTGTTAAGATAACCGTGCGCTTCTTCCCTGATGTGATGATGTTTATTCAAGAAGGCGAAAAACGCCATAAAAGCCAGAAAATTTCTTTGGGAGCGAAAACTCCTGATGGAAAACCAAGCTACCTAGACTACAGCCTCAAACTTCCACCGCGATCGCTTGGGGAATTTAGCCGATGGGTTTACCGCTTTATGGGTAGCGCTCAATTTCTGAAACCCAAAGAATTAGTGGAAAAACATGTATCATCTGCCCAGGAATTGCTTGCTCGTTATCCTTAAATTCTTGGTAATTAACGTTTGACTTAGATAAGCAATGCTTGCCTGACCCCTTCCATCCTAATGCTGGTAAGGTTTTGCCAAAAGATAAAAATTTATAGCGACTGTCTTAAAATTGGTGAAGCCTTAAAAAGTTCCATAATAAAAATAGCGTATATATAATGGGACACTTATGAATTCAAACACCTATGAAGGCAGCACTCACAAAGCCCTGGTTTATCAGCTACAAAGTTTGCGGGAACAACATCGGGATGAGTTAGAGAATATCGTTCGGGTACTGGCAAGCATCACCAATGTTTCCCCAGAGCAAATTAAACCACATATAGATACTCTGTTGCAGCAACTAGTAAATAAACAGGAAGAACGTCCCTTCTATGAAACCGCAACAGCGTCCGAGTGGGTAACAGCTTTCCGGGAATGGGCAGCAAGCCACCGCCATGATGCGCCTCCCCTTTCGGACTATGCAGTAAGTCGGGAAAATATGTATGAGGATGAGAGATTGTAGTGGCTTATTTGATCGATACTAATGTCCTGCTGCGGAGCGCAGACCCCAACCACCCTATGTACATCGATGCGACCAACGCGATTTCTTTATTGCGGAACCAGGGAGAAACGCTCTGCATCGTACCGCAAAATCTCATTGAGTTTTGGAATGTGTATACCCGTCCAGCGAATAAAAACGGTCTGGGGCACACAGCGCAAGAACCCGGGGAAGAAATCAGACGGCTCAAGACTTTTTTTACTGTCGTGCTAGATACCGCCACCATTTATGACGAGTGGGAGCGGCTTGTCATGCAGTATCAGGTAAAAGGGGTCAATGTCCATGATGCACGGCTGACGGCAGCTATGCTGGTGCATGGGCTAACCCACATTCTCACTTTTAATATAGAAGATTTTAACCGTTATGCTGGGGAAATCAACCCTGTCCACCCTACGTCTGTCACCGATCGCTTGTAGAAATCGAGTAGTCGAGTCAGTTGCTTCTTGGCATCCAGAACCAGCTTTAGCGCACTAAAATTAAGAAATATTACTAAAGTGAGGGCATTATGGCTGCTAATGTTGAGGTTTACACTTGGAGAACTTGTCCGTTTTGCATCCGTGCCAAAGCTTTATTGGCACGTAAAGGGGTTGATTTTACCGAATACACCATTGATGGGGACGAAGATGCACGCGATAAAATGGCACAGCGTGGCAATGGCAAACGTTCGGTACCGCAAATTTTTATTAATGATGTTCACGTTGGTGGTTGCGATGATATCCATGCTTTAGATGCCAAAGGAAAGCTGGATGAATTGTTGAAGTGAGTAGGGGCGGGTTCACCAGTATCTTAAAGTAGAGAATTAAGAATCGCGGGTTTACCCGCCCGTACAGGAGTAAAGAGTTTTACCTTATAACTTGCACCTAACGCAGTAAACAACATTAAGAGCCATCTCCCAGAATAAAAGGATACATACTAATTACTTGCAGTCAAAACAGTCCATTTTTAATGGACTTGTGCTGTTAGACAGGGATTTACAATTCCTGTCGGGCATGAAGCGAAGTCAGACAATCTAAGTAAGTAAAGTATAAATTTAATGATGCAGTTTGACAGGTGAAGATATAAGTTATCCTTGACACCCTTTTCTATGGTGTACACACAAGTTTTTTCGAGTTATTTTATATCGTTTTG
>QQTW01003672.1_pt1 | contig 11381 bp, 15 predicted proteins | sample 1904831 | NCBI WGS metagenome assembly QQTW01 (sample SAMN09435610, study PRJNA476489) | Subsurface metagenome, whole genome shotgun sequencing project.
GACCACAACATTCTGTCTAGAGCTCATAAGATGCTGTTACGTAGCCGTGAGATGTCAATAGACCTTTTGCCATTTGCAACAACAGAGATAGCAACGACGCCGCTCATGTAAGAATGTAAACAAGAACATCAAAGAAATGCTAACGCATCATGTAATTATCTTGTCATTCATTGAATGTGGGCATGTGATGTAATTGCCTGCACTGTGTGTCTCTAAACTCGGAATATGCCCGAGTAAACCTAATATTTGTTATAGAGAGCGTGATCCACCTGACCGAATGTCACCATTTCTGCCAAAGATTCCTACAGTATGGACTTCCCCCTCGTTTCAATGGGGAACAAACACATGGCCACAAAAGCCGCGATTATGAGACCCCCGCTAGCGTATATAGGTGCTTTGGGATCCGCACTCCCGGCATTGATAGCGACAATTGGGGCGCAAAGGCCGGCGATCCTGTTCAAGAAACTCGCAATTCCGGACCCTGTGCCTCTATTCGGTGCAGGGAAGACTTCCGGCGTGTAGGCGTAGAGAACACCGTACATGATGTTCTGGAAGAAGGCCTCGAGACAAGTGAAGGTGAGTTGGAAATCCGAGTCAGTGCTGGTGGTGAAGACGAACAGGAATATCCCAGTCAGTAACGTGGCGCTTGCGATGGTGCCTTTGCGACCGATGTATGGGATGTCAACGGTATAGCAGGCAATGATGCTGCCGGGAACGCCAACCACGGAGGTTATGGCGTAATTGCGATAGACAACGGATACTGGCGACGATGGAGCATCTGGGTCAACGTTCGTGAGATATTGTGGTAGGAAGGCAAATGGCAAAAGGTCTATTGACATCTCACGGCTACGTAACAGCATCTTATGAGCTCTAGACAGAATGTTGTGGTCTTGTACGCCTCAAATCTTATTGACTACATCAATATGCAGGATACCCTAGGGGCGCCAGTGCCCATGCAACCTCCGGTCAGAGTCTGGAAACAAGGTCCATCACGTTACGCAGTTTTATAGGGTCAACATGTGCGAAACCGTGTCTAGCTACAAGAGGGCGCACGCCGGAAACATGGGCGGGTATGGCATCTCTGACCGATGAGAGAAGAAGCTCTGGCGTAAGCTGATATTCAAACAAATTCGTGGCGAGGAGGGCCTTTGATCCAGGATGGCATGATCTCGTCGGCCCATGGTGATTCTTGTCAAGCTCCTTCCAGATGTGGGTATGATCACAGCAACCCGTCGATATCGTTGGATCAGATCTTGCGACGTGATCTCAATATGGGTCCATACGATGCGGCCAGTTATAGAAGGATCCCCATGTTTCGTAAGGTACTACTAGTAGGTTGTCGACTTGACTAAGACTTGTTCAAAGGATTGGCTGGCCGGCATGCAAGAGCATGGGGTTCGAATCATCCTTCCGAGATGCGGGAAAAGCACTGAAAGGACTGCTGTTGATCAACCACCACGTTCAGCAACTAGGTACAGCAGCAGCCTTGAGACATCCAGGGGGGAAGGGGGAGACTTCACGAGGCTTCGCAAGCAATCAAGGGAACGATGCATATCACACAGCTCATGAGGAAGACTGGGCAGTCAGAATAAACGCAACGAATCTCCTTCCATCTGACAGCATGACCTGTACAGGAAATCTATCATGTTGAAAGCCAAGGGATGACTTTTCAAGCCTGCTTAAGATTCTTGCCTCATCATCCATTTCACTCACAGCTCGGCGCTCCATATCCAGTCGAGAGTTGACTCGGATACCTCACTTGCAACCATGACCTGGCAGTCTATATCCCAAAGGGTACATTGAGAGCTTGATGTTTGTTTCCAATCGAGTAATTACTGCAGTTTTTTTCGCAAAGCTCTGCTCTCCATGTTCTTCATCCAGAAGGACGGTTTCGATACTTGTTCTCAGCTTTTGGAGCAGAAAGACCACGGCCCTCGGAGGATCGTAGAATAGCTGATGTCTGACATCAGCGGATAGAGAGATGTAGTTCAAGATTCTTGATGATATTCAACCCGCGGAGCGGATCATCGTCAGGCAAACCCGCAATAGTTGAAAGTCTTGGCAGAGCCACCCGAAAGAGCTGTAAATTAGGGCTTAGGGTTTCCGCCATCCACCCCCCAATTCTCTCCCCTGCTGCTTACCTTTGCCCACTGCTAGTTCACGACCGCAGAGAACCAGTTCTCCATAGAAAACAAGAACCAGCCATTCCACACACCTGCACAGACACAATCATACAAAGGCACCTCTGCAACCTACCTATCAAACCCCATACCCGCCCTCTTCCCACACTCTTGCAAGCATGGAGAACGAAAAAGGCGAGATCGTCGACCTGTAAGCCACCCCTTCCCTTCTTTCTTCCCCCCCCCCACAAAAGAAAACGCTCACTCACCCCGCCCCAATTTTTGTTTCTCAGCTACGTGCCGCGCAAATGCTCCGCCACGAACCGCATCATCAAAGCCAAAGACCACGCCTCGGTGCAGATCTCCATCGGCAAGGTGGACGACAACGGCCGGTACACGGGCGAGAACCAGGTGTACGCGCTGTGCGGCTTTGTGCGCTCGCGCGCCGAGGGCGATGACAGTCTCAATCGCCTGGCGCAGCGGGACGGGTTCCTGAAGGCGGTTTGGAGCGGGAGTGCCATGCGCTGAGATGGCGGGGAGGGGGAGGGGGAGAGTCTGCTGTATTGCGGTAGTGGTAGTGGTGATGGTGGTGGCGATGGATGGGGGGGGAGAGGTTGGCTGCTGCTGGGTGCGTTCTGCGTGGAGTTTGTCTGATGCATGTGCATTTGAGAGTGCATTTTGAGAGAAGGTGTGGAGGAACATTGTGGGCGGGAGAGGGAAAGGGCAGGTCTATTGCCGATGAGGGGCTGGGCTGTTTGCGACGAACAGACTACGTACGACTGGCTCGAAGAAGATTCCTTTCTTATCAATCCACACCTTGCTTTAATTTACATCTTCGGTGTCTCCTCCCCCATGCCGTCGATCCGCTGGCACCACACCGAATGGGTGACATCGTCTCAATTCAAGCACTACTCCTAAACGAAATCTCTCCTCTCCCCTCCCCACCCCTTCATATTCACCAACTCCCAACTCCCAACTCCCCTACCCACCATCAACAACAACAACGACAACAATGTCCCGCCCGTATCTGTGCTCCGACCTCAAACCTACACGATCACAGCTCTTCAGAAGGCGAGTATTCCCCTTCCCCCAATACCCGAAAAACACACCCCTGCTAACCACCAACCCCAACCCCTTTTCGCAAAGAGATAGAGTAGTAGTAGTAGTAGCTGGAAGGCTCGGGTTCATGGAAGTGAAGGTTATTATGCGGCGAGTTGGGTACCAAAAGTTTGCTTTTCTACCTGCCTCAGCCATTGAAACGACCCCAGAAGTATGGGGAAGGGGGGAAGTGAGGAGGCCTTGAATGTGCCGGTTTGTTTGCGGGGATGGTGATGAAGGATGGGCATGGGGAGGGGGATAAGGAGGGAGACACGGAGAGGGGGGTATGGGTTGGATGCAGGTGAGATGGGAGGGTCAAGGGGGAAGGGGGGTATCTCTTCTTGATTCTGCAGATGGGTGGAATCTAAGTCTTTCATTTATGATATTTTTCCTCTTCTCGCTTCCACATCCAGATCTCGAGTGTCGCACTTTTGCGACAAGTCGATCAAGGGACAGCAGGCACGGAGTCCTAGTCTTTCTCGAGTCTGACCGCTGGATTCGACTCAATAAAGTTGAGATCAACCTTGTGACCCAGCAATGCTCGAATATTATTCACGCCGTACCTGCACCCAATGTCAGCAGTCAAACACAACCAGGAGGATCTGAGCAGACTCACTTGATCATAGTCGGTCTCTCCAAACTCAACCCCCACCCATACACCCTCAAATCTTCCGGCAGACCCATCGGCAACAACATCTCCGGCCTGAACATGCCACTATTCCCAATCTCCACCCACTTCTTCAACCCCTCATGCCAGCTGAAGATCTCCAGACTCGGCTCCGTATATGGATTATAGGCCGGTTTGAACCTCAGATTCACGATTCCCATCTTCTTGAAAAAGACCTCCATGAAGCCAATCAGGCCGCCAAGGGTCAGGCCGAAATCAGCGATCACACCTTCGACTTGGTGGAACTCGGCGAGATGGGTTTGATCCACAGTCTCATTGCGGAAGACGCGGTCTATGGAGAAATAACGGGCTGGGCGTGGGTCGAGGGCGAGTTTGTGGAGCATCCACGTTGAGACGGCGGTGGTGTGGGTGCGAAGGACGAGTTTGAGCGACTCATCTTCGGACCAGGGGTAACGGTAGCCGATTGAAGCGTACTTACCGTCTTGGTGGACGGCGCGGACGTTGTCCCAGTATTTCTTGAAATCTAGACTTTTGGGGGATGTTTTCGAGTTTGTAGGATTTGAGGTCAAGGGTAGGGTAGAATCGGTTGAGGTTGAGGACTGTGGATCTTCCCGAGGCGGATCTGCCCGAGGAGGATCGGAGATATAAAATGTGTCTTGTAGATCGCGAGCTGGATGTTGTTGAGGAACAAAGAGCGCGTCAAAGTTCCAAAACCCGGTTTCGACATATTGGTTGGTTGGCATCTCCTCGAAACCCATTTCAAAGAAGATTTGCCGGAATTCCTGTCGTACTTTGTTCAGAGGATGAAGGGCTCCAGAAGGTGTGGGAGCACCTTTCGCCTTGAAGTTGTATGGTTTTAACTTGACAGTCTTCCACGCACCGCTGGCGAGCATGTCCGCTGTCAGATCTGTTTCCTCCTTGACGAATTGATTCGAGTATTTCGGACCTCTGGATATCTTGTAGGTAGAGACTTTATGGAGGCTGATGAGCTTCCGCTTCCGCAGCTCAACAATGACCTTAGTATCCGGATGTGACTTAGTAGACCTGATGGTCTGTAGCTGTTCGCTAACCGTGTCTGTGATGGAATCTTTGGTGGCTTTCAGAACGTCTTTATCTTTCTCTATCCATTTCAGCTTGAACGCCGTCCCTTGCCCGACTTTCGCAGCTTCGGCCCCGACGATGGTGGGCAGGTCCTTGATCTTCAGGCCTTCTATGGCGGATCTGACAGCTTCAAACACCCGCGCTTCATGGCTGCCATCTTCTGCAATCCCCTCGCCTTCTGGCGTCAGCCGTACCTCTTCTGTGTCGAGCTTCTCATATTCCACCATCTCTCGAGAGCCTAGCCTATCCAGAGTCGCTTTAATAGCCTCAGGTGGATGTGAGGGAAAGGCATCTTGGGAGAAGATTGGTACTTCATTGCCGGAGAGGGCAGACAAAACCTCCGCCGTGAGGTCTGTTGCCATGTATGAGATCGATCGCGACACTCAGAATTCTTATTCTTCCAGGGACGGCAAGTTCCGCGCAGTCGATTTATACTGGTAGTAGATTGAAATATGCTTAATCGGTGGTACAAAGCATGAGTCAGTCGACAGAGTCCAGACAGAGTACCTTAACTGAACTAGGGGTCTGCATAGCTCTGGATAGCTTTCCGGGAGAGCGAGAATCTCCGTTTTGTCACAGAAGCCAAAAGTGTACCGTCATTAAAGTCCGCCGTACCACACTACCACAAAATTACATACAGTCAAGTGGGGTACGCCGCGGTATTGCAATGAATTTTCCAGGAAAGCTTCTGATGTTAATTGGACTATCTACTATTGTTTACCATGACGGCCAGCTGTCTTGCGAGCATGTCTTGAGATCTGAGTCTTACCTCAGAAGCAAGGATAATATTTATCGCGTTACGCTCTGGCTTCTGTGCATTGGTATCAAAAATCTCCCTGCTTCTTTTGCAAAAAATGCTTTTAGTATTGGAAGACACCGTTGCCCCTGGTCTTCGATGGCTGAGTAGTGGTCGAGATGCTGCAGGCTCCTTTTTTGCGTACTTCCCTTCCATGATTGTATACTTCTCTCTTCCGTCATTCTTTTTGGGCATCCAAAAAGTAGGCATTAAGGTTACGTTGCGCAACCGATTTCCTTCGATTTATTCTTCCTCATACATTCAAATTTGTCAACAGGGCTACTACACTGGTTCCTACTTATTCAATGTCCTTCACATCATGCTCTCGAACAACGCCTCGACTCAATGCCTCAATGGCGAGAGTATAGCTTTGTCCCAACATCCGGCCGTTGTTCCCTTCAGAAGTCATCCTAAACCTTGCTTTCTACGCCAAAAAATCCAGTCATCTAGATATGGGTAATTTGGAAGAACCGTGCATTGTCTACGAAGAACTCACCTAGGCATACTTGGTGTTCATATCGGGACTGTCCAAATATGAGTGCTCCGGTCTTCTTCACCTTCAAATACGAATCCGAATATATCTTCAAATCTTTAGCAACTCCCGCCTCCTCCGCCTCCTCCACCCCCACAATCTCCTCCTTCCCAACCACCCGCCGATGTGCCACCACCACGGGCACTGGTTGAACCACATCCTTCCAAAGATACAGCACCACCACAAGCACGCGCAACACAATTGCCACTGGCGCCAACGCTGGTATTCATATAGCTAGGATTGCATGAATACATAGTGCCAGTGGGTCAATGGTAGGCAGTGGAGGGAGTATATCCGGGCATGTATATTGAACGACCCAATACATCTGTTGTTGCATGATCCGCCTTTTTGGGAGGCTCCTTGCCCGCGCCTCTAGCTTTATTCGCTGCCCTCGTGTTTCTTCTGAGTAGGAAATATCCCGGCTTGGGCATATGGATAACACAACATCCACACCCGAATCTTGACCTCTCTAAATTCCATTTCCATTTTGATATCTGAGCACACGCGACTGTAGCCTGAGCGATGAATAAGCAGCCCTGAGCTATGGCTGTGCAAGACTATTAGCTGTCTCAGCCAAAAGTTGTCCAAATTCATCTAATTCTGGTCTAACTTAGTTAAAACTTCTTGGTCATTCCAAAGGTAATATTAATCGACATCCCGGCGTGGTGAAACGCCCTGCGTTATAAAGTAACTCCCAGGTACTTCGAGCACCATCACATCCTATGGCCCACACAGAGCCTTCATCGGTCATCTAAGCGTGCTTCTGAGTTCTGAAGCCCTTGTCTCATCCCACGTGTAAATCTCGTCCATAAATACCAGAATGCGGTCCTTTCCAGTCCTGATTTCCACCACCATCTCAGGACAGGCGGAAACGATCTCGTCCCCATAGAGACGCAAATTTTAGGCATGTTGGTGTTTCCAGATGATACGTATCGAATAGAAATATATGTCCATCGTAGAATCAATTATCACACTACCAATTGAAGCCGTCCACTGTCTGTGCTGCGCCGAGGACTGGACCGAGTGGTGGCAGCGAGCTCAACAATATCCTATCACTAGCTCTTGAGCAATAACATCATCTCTCCAATCCAAACCCACTGTATCACGAAGCACTTCTCGCGCTCAACGAATCGCCCGAGTGTCCCGATTTGAGGGTCTTCCCGGCTCGACAGGGTGGAGTAGACTCAGGGGCCGATCCCGCTGTTGAGGAGGCCACCAAGGATAACAGAATGACGGGACTGAGGAAATATGAGGCTTATCATATGCTGGTGTTCAGGACGCTGTACTCGAATATGGTGAGTCCGACGAAGGAGCTTGGGAGGGTTCTGACGGAGTTGGCGTTGAGTAGTGGGGAGGGAAGGACGATTGGAAATATGGTGTTGAGGAAGATTGGGAGGGTTCTGTTACCTGTAAGAGCTCTGGATAGGCACCTGTGACCTTGTCAACTTGGGGTCGTCCATGCATCACGAGTAGATCTCAGGATATGGCAAGGGCAAGACAATGATCGCAACTTCCCACAACTTATGCAAAGCAAAACAAAAAGCATTTGCTGTGCAAGATTCCTTGTTTTCTCCTTTCCGACACAGTAGAATTGAAGTTGGCGATCGTTTAAGCTCACGATACACCATATAAAACTCCATTCTGCGAACACTTGGGTGGCCTTTGTGTCTACCACCCCCTTTCCCCCTTCCACCATGACGTTTTGGCTGGAACTTCTTGGCTGGTTGCTTGCTCTCTGGGCGGCCTGCGCTGCTTGGTTTACGATGAAATCCCCCCGCATGGACGAACTCCTCGCCTTCTCCCAGAACCCTGCTTTCGAGGACGAGGAGCGCGCCGACTGTCTCGCCCGCTGGAAGAAGAAGCTCCGGCTTCGCCGCAGAGGCCTCCTTCTCTACTTTGTCTTGTCCTTTTCCAATCTTTTGGGCGAAGTTCTGAGGTCCTGGCGGTCCTCCGTGGTGCGCCTTTTGCAGCAGCGCCCTGTTGTGGGCATCGTCCTGTTTGTTCATTTCTGGCTTTCTGCTCTTGGAGCTCGGCTGCGGGCGTGTCTTTGTGGATGCTGTGGCTGCAGGAAGAGACGACAATCAACGAAAAGGGACGAGGAACACGGCGAGAGGCCCATTCTACCACCATCAGGCGGTTCGATGCGACGATAGAGGCCTAGGAAACCTCTCTATGCAATACATAGCGTCGCTTTAGTGGTGATCCAGCTTTACCTTGATGTGAACAAAATCCCGTTCATCTGGCCTCACCTCAGTGCCAGCACCACTACCTGGACGATGGATCTACACCGTGACGAGGTGTCCAGGCTTATGACCCTGCTGGCAATAGGGCAACCAAGATAGATCCGAACCGCCGAGAAACGAACTGTCCTAAAGGAAAAGTGTTCAGCACAACTGTCAAACATCGCTTAGATAAGGAACAGATGTGGGCTCATGGGGAATGATACGAGGTCCTTCATCCTATCCAGCAAGGACACTCTGCATGGCCACCATATTGCAATATTCAGCACGATGATCTCCAGCCAACGTGTCTGCAATTTCTGAGCATTACTGATGTCGACTAAGCCATTCCAATGACCGCTGTCGCGGCTGCTCATGTCTGAAGCACCAAAAACTGAGGTTGAAATACTTAACGAGCTCCGACCATGTTGCAAAGAGAATCTCATGTGATCTGGGTCTTGGCAACTCCACCTCTCTTCCCATTCTCCATTCTCCACGCACAGAAAAGGTTCCGTGAGTACCATTCGACCTGGTGAAATTGGATTGGGCACGGTGGTAGCGTCTCGGACCTTCGGACCTCCCAATACAACCGCACTACCGAGTGGCCCGATCACGAGCCAATGACAACATCTGCGCCTCAAACTCCAAGTTACACTATCTAAAATCTCACAAGGTTCTCCGACTTGGCCCTGCCTATAAAGATACCTCTACCTTCACGGATAGATCGAGTACTCTTCATATTCATCGTTCCATAATCCAACCATCAAAAATGACTATGACAATGTCAAAGCTGAGCACCGATGAACGAATGTGCTCGCAGCCCGATCTGAGCAACGGACTCTGGATCTGCCCTCACAGATTTGTCAACGACGAGGAGGACGCCCTCAAATTTTTATCGTCAATTGCTCCCGAGGCGCGTCGGAACCATTCGGAATCCTTCCAGCCTTGCTCTGTCCTTGAATGCATTGAGGGGACAGGCTACTATATAATCCGTCTTCCGCCTTTGCCACACCTGTCCAGTCCAGGCGAGACGTTCACACTAAGGACCGGCATGTCTCTTCTCAACGCAGAAATTGGAAGTGGAGACTCTTTGTCTTTAGCCTCAACCATCTTTACCAGAGGTCGCGTCCAACAAGCACTCTTGGGCCTGGATCTCCCTATCTGCAATCATACCCGTATATCCGACAAACTTGTCCTCGACCATTATCAACCCAAATGTTTGATCTTTGCGAAGCTAGACGGCCGCTTCAGACCTTGTGTCTGTACAAGGGCAGATCCGAAACGCCGGCCGTTGGGGGACCATTTCAAGCCTTGCCCAAAATGTGAAACTCAAGGCTGTTCTACTACATTCGGATTCAGAGCCGAAGAACACGAATGTGATGGACGCAGATTCCTTAACCTTGCAATCCATTTCTATCGACGGTTAGGGGCATTGGATGGTTCCACCCCATTGGACTGGACCTGTCATTCCTCCAAAGCATCAGTTCTTCGCACACTTCCCGACATGTACCTGAAGTGGGTGAGATCAAGGAGGTCCCAAATTACACCGCATGAGGTCCACCATCAGCATTCAGGCAAGCACACGGCGCTACGAAATCATATCGCTGAGATGTTCCACGCTACTCTCACAAATATTCGACCACCAAAATATGTGGAGGAGGAGCAGACAATGCGGAAAGCTCGCGAGGCTTACTTTAAGCGACGTAATGCTGAGCAGGGTCCTTGGCATGCTGATGCGAAGTCTCAGGGCGGAGAGGAAACTGGTACCACTTATCGGAACATGCTAGACGATCCGCCTCCCTATTGCTCAATGGAAACAAAGTCATGATCTAGAAGCGAAAGAGCCACCACCGTTAGTGGTTTAGCATTCGAGCAGCCATCACTTAATCTACACGGAGCTTTTATCCCCCTCTGCACTGAGACTCATGACTCGCCAAAGTTCGCGTGTCCGCCAATCTGGCAACTCAATGTATCTGGCCTGCCCAACGATACGCAGCGATGTATCTTGATATGATTATGTCTATCCCGAAGTCGCATCAACGCATACAGGAGAGATATTCGGCACGCCATAAGGCCAAATCACGTACAGCTAGTCCTCTAGGGCGTGCGTGTTGAGAAGAGCAGCAATTGATGCACACGACCTGGCATTGGGCATTATCACCCGGAGCTAGAACCCCACACCAAGGACTCGAAAGAAATCGAGACAGATGACGAGGCTGCCACCATGGATGGATGAGCTACCTGTCTTGCGAAATACTTGACAAGGTCGTGCTCGCATTGCTGGCGTTTCTGAAACCTCTGCAAGAAAGCTAATGGCCAGGCACACACGTCTTGGTCTACATTGAGTGGGAGCAAAGAACTCATGCACTTGGGCCGCTACGAAGTACCTTCGTCAAAACTCCTATCCAATTGTGCCTTTGTCACGGAGCGCAACCTTTGCAGAAGGATAGTAAATAGAATTCACAAATTGACAAATCACAAGTGTCGAAGATCGATCGTGACATCCTTCCTGCCGCTAACTATTGGACAAAAAGTATTGTTGCAGTCTTCCCCCTTTGCAGCTTTAGCATCGGAGCCCCGCTACTGATGGGATATAATGATATTCTAGACCCCCAAGCTAGCTAGAAGATTAAGCCACAATCAGCATTATGAGCTCACAGACTCTACCTTTAAAAAACAAATCCGAGGCCCCAACGGCGTTTGGTTGTCGAGATGCAATACTACTCTCTCCTCCTCCTACTATTACCCTCTTTCTTCCCCCAGAGGGCTAAGCTAGGTACAATAGCCACCCCATAGGAGCCCGGTCCTCATTATTCCAAGAGCAACTTCTTTCTAATGGCTTAGCTAGCACCAGGAACCGTGGATCTTTTTGACGTGATAGTGGCAG
>QQTW01003673.1_pt1 | contig 11381 bp, 17 predicted proteins | sample 1904831 | NCBI WGS metagenome assembly QQTW01 (sample SAMN09435610, study PRJNA476489) | Subsurface metagenome, whole genome shotgun sequencing project.
GACGATGATGAACACTCCTCACTATCGGTGGCCGAGATACTCAGGCGGCGCCGAATCAGTCAAAGAAAACGAGCAGGCATAGAATTCACGAATGCTACTGCACTTCCGGCCAACAGTGTTGTTGAACCTATAGCCGGCGAGGGACTTCTTGAAAAGGAGGATAGCCTCGACAAGATCCTCACGGTAGTTGATCGGTTTGCACCCCAAACCGGTCAGGTGGCCGACGTCGATAAACACATGTACGCAATAAACAACAGCACTATCCTTTCTTAGAGGAGCATATGCTAACGGTGTAAGGATGGCTTATATAGATTCTGAACTCGCGAAACGTCGTCAAAACCACGGAAACCCTGCGACTGCAATCCACAGCTCACAGTCAGAAGACGAGTTCATTGATGGGCTTCCGGCCGATCTGGCTAAGCATAGGCAGCCAGCTGCTCTGGGGAAACTTCATGAGATAGATCTAGGGCTTGACGCTACATTGAGGAACATCGCTCGGACAGAAGAAGCGAAAAGGCGTTTGGAGGGTGGAGAACCGGAAGTCGAGGAGTCGACTGGAAAAGTGCGGCTGAGAAGGGACGGCAAGCCATGGCGAGGGAGAAGGAGGAGGAATAGTGATGATGTCAAGAGAGATAAATTAGTGGAGGAGGTCATGAAAGAGAGCCGACGTGAGACTTGCGCAGTTGCTTTATGAAGTCACTCTGCTAACGTTCCTATAGTCGAGATATACGATGAGCCAGAGGAAGAGCTGCCCCACGACGATCAAGCGGCCGACGACCGAATTGCTGAACAGTTCAGGAGAGACTTTATGGATGCCATCTCTTCCCGTCGGCAGAAAGCAGCCCAAACTGCAAAGAAGGGTCCGGGGGCTAAGGTTGACGACAAACCCAAAGGGCCGAAGCTTGGGGGGAGCAGGAGCGCTCGAGCTGCAATGCGAGAGCAGCAAGAGAAGGCCGCGAAGAAATGAGTCCCGTTGACCTTCTCACAAAGTGTAATCAATCATACGCTCTTGGACAGAAGTGACTCGTGCTTGAACTTGATGTGACGCAGCATCTTCCCAAAGAGTATTAGGGTTTCTCGGCTATCCAAACTCGAGATCCGCTTTCGCGTGACGTACACGTTCTCTTTCGACGCGCCTGGGCTAGTGACGCGACGGGGCCCCTTTTTCCGACACCATCTGACGTTGTACTACGGTCTCCCTACCAACTTATTACCTTTCTTAACTTTGGTCCCACCCTCCTCTACATCCGCAGCTAGAGCAATGGCTACTCCACTCAAGCGCAAAGCCGGCGAAGTCGCTGCTACGACGGCTGGTGCCGCGAAGAAGCCTAAAGCGAATGCTAGCATAACATCTTTCTTCAAGCAACCCGATTCCGGGGTCAAAGATGGTGGCGCGACGACGCAAACGACACCTTTATCTTCATTGACCAAACCAAGCCATTCTGATCCACCTATTGCAGCGCCCAAATTTGACAAGGACAAATGGCTCGAAAAGTTGACCGAGGAGCAGAAAGAATTGCTGAAGCTGGAGATTGAGACGCTGCACGAGAGCTGGTTGTCACAATTGAAAGACGAGATATTGAGTAAGGAGTTCCTGGATCTCAAGAGGTTCTTGAAGGAGGAGAAGGAGAGCGGCAAGACGATCTTCCCGCCAATGGAAGATGTATATTCCTGGTATATCAAACCCTCTCTCATCCCTATTTCGTTGTCCGCCGGGTTACCGTCCTCTTCCTTCTAATGCTTATGACGGCTCGTAGGTCCCGTCACACACCTCTTCCGACGGTCAAAGCCGTTATCCTCGGTCAAGATCCTTACCACAACTTCAATCAAGCCCATGGTCTCTGCTTCTCCATTCGTCCTCCTACTCCCGCTCCTCCATCGCTCAAAAACATCTACACGGCCCTGAAGAAAGACTACCCATCCTTCAACCCCCCACCGAAACGAGGCGGTCTATTGACGCCTTGGGCAGACCGTGGCGTCTTGCTCCTCAATACCTGTCTGACTGTTCGGGCCCATCAAGCGAACAGTCATGCGGGCAAAGGTTGGGAACGATTCACGCAAAAGGTGATTGATACCGTGGCCAAGGTTCGAACTCGAGGCGTGGTATTCCTAGCCTGGGGAAAGCCGGCTGGAACAAGGGTTTCCAAGATCAACAAGCAGAAGCATTGCGTTTTGCAGAGTGTGCATCCCAGCCCCTATAGTGCGGCCAATGGATTCGTAAGTCTTTTGATTCCAAATGCCCCAGTTCTTCTACCCTAGCAAAGTGTCCTCGAAGTCTCGATTAGTAGACTGTGCTTACCAACTCATAGTTCGACTGCGGGCACTTTAAGAAAACGAATGAGTGGCTGAAGGAGAGGTATGGAGACGATGGAGAGATCAACTGGGATTTGAATGTCAATCCTGTCGAGGCTGGGGTCTAAGAAAGGTTCGCACAGGAGGATTCGAAGTTGTCATCTGAAAGAAGCTGAAGCAAAGAAACACATGCAAAGAAATATATATCTCGAGGCCGGTTCCAGATGTGAGATATTGGATGTGAGATATTGTTTTGCGGAGAAATGATTTCAAGATCTAGCAGAAGCCTCGAAACAAGATTGTACCGTCTTAGAGTCCGCTGTTAAAGTCTACCTAAGCAATCTATTGTCTACACTGTTGAACGATCATTGACGGCGAGACAGCAGTCGGAGAATGAGTAATCGGATCCGAGTCTAGCCAGCTTTCGTTGTATCCGTTGTGGTCCTCGACCGATCTGGACCGGGTTGGCCGAAGAAACCTTTACAGAGCATGACAATTACTTGGCTACTGCATGACTGGGCAAACGTTGACAACTGCTATCGGCAAATCGGTGAATATTGAAACCCGAATCATTGTACCCCTTTGTAAGCTCGACCCATGCGGGGTTATCTGTTAACGCTACATCTAATAGATCCATGTATCTCGAATGCTTCGTCCTGTAATAGTCCAAGGCCTGATATCACACCTGTGGTGTATTGACCATGACGTCACCTATCCCCATCATCGTGTGCGGCAGAAGGCCCACTCACATCGCCGAAGCTATTCCCGCGGGTCTACGGCCAGAATTCGAAGGTATCATTGATAGGTGCCGACAGTCCATTGACCAGGAAACCATTGATTGACTTTACCACAGTGATTCATCTGATCCTCTCCCCGGCTGAAGGGAAGGCCCAGATACCCGCCGTCCTTCGAGGAGAGGCCCCCGAATCAGACGACGCGGATAACCTTGGCACCAAGAATTATTCCAAGGCTCCCGCGGCGGTCATCTTGGGAGGTGCATACAAAGAGGCCGATATGATGGAGATGCGCGAGGCTTGTAAGAACGATAGTAAAGTACCTTGGCTGAGACAAGACCCGAACAAGACAGCGTCACCCATGGATCCTGGGTATGGAAAGGCAATCGCCGAGCGACTGAAGTCACGTCTGATGGAGTTGAGCGAGGGTGGGAAGATGGATGGCGATGCAATCTACTTTTACTAGTATTGGATTTACGGAGGCCCTCCAAGACTCACTCATAATGTTGATGAATATTCGGAAAGCTGTAAAACTACTGCGATGGATCAGTTGAGGTCAGTGACGGTGCAGTCATTAGTATGCCACGGCTTTCCCGATCGAGTCTAGCGCCACTTCATATTTAGACGTCGCAAAGATTGTAGAACAACTCAGTCAACCATCAATTGAGAGCTTATGGCCTTCAGACCGTTGCTACGGCAGGTAACATATCATTCCTCCCCTCTAATAAAATTTCCAACGACGCTGACATGACTGAAGCGTGCCATTGTGCCTAGCGCCATCACCGCATGCGCAGCCACGACCTTCCTCTGGCCGACCACAGTCGCCCATGCCGAATCTCCTCCAGAGCATTCCGTAAGCCATTGATTCCACCCTAACACACCAGCACCCCAGCGTTTGACAAATCCACAGCACCTAGCCCGTAAACCTATATACGACAACCTCCCCCCTCCACGATCAAGACCCCCTCCAAAATCCCCCTCTCCTCCAAACCCAACCTCCCCCGCACCTACAGATCGTCTAGCGAGCCAAATACGGCGCGCACGTCTAACCCTCCATGGCTACTCCGCGTCCGCCGAGTCCCGGCTCAACGACTTCATGTCCGCCGTCCTCGCGCAAGAACGATCCTTCACCTCGACCATCGCCTCCCTCGCTCCACCAGAAGAGTCCAATGAACGCATCATGCCGGGAGCACTATACGTGCTCGTTGCCGCCATGTCCGGATCCATCCTGACGCGAAACCGGAATATCCTGCTCAGAGCCACCGTGCCGTTCGCCGTCGGCGTGGGAGCAGCGTGGGTGGTCCTCCCCATCACGACACGCAATGTGGCGGATTTGGTGTGGACCTATGAGGAGAAAGCTCCATTGATTGCGGAGAATCATATGAGGATTCGCGGAGCGGCTATTGAAGGTTGGAAGCAGATCAAGCTGAGAGGAGAGAAGGTTGGGGATTGGAGCCAAGAGACGATTCGGGACGGCAGAAAGGCGGTGGAGGGATGGGTGAGTAAGGGTGCGTGAAGTATAAATGCTGAAGGTAGAATGTACGATATTTCTCCTACATTCCTAACATTCTTGGGACGAAATAGACACGGGATGATTCCAGCCCTTCTTCATGACGGGACGCTCTTCTAACCCATCTTTGCAGCATTCATGATAACCTCCACCAGCATGACGAGGTTGCCGCAATCTCCCATCTAAAGGCAACCCCATATAAGGAACTACATTGCTAAAGGGCTGCTTATCCAAAGACTATGTAGAAAACGCCTAGCGTTCACCGGTAATGGCGGCACGCTCGTCTGCAACTGCTCAAACTGACAATGCATATCATTTCATCTATCGTGGGATATTCATAAATTCATAAACCTAGACATTTCAACGGTGCGACCAAAAAAAGACACAGCTTTCAGCAAAACATAACAGGCAATGAACAGGAAGAAAGGGGGCTGAACGAGAGATGCAGTCCATCTCACAAACTCATGAACCAAACAGAAACAGTCAGGAGCAGCCCAACCATGATGTCCAACCTCCCACACCATCCCGAAAGCCCTTCCAAGGGATTCCCTCTCCCCTTACCTGCCGCTCCCGTGCCCGTCGTCGCGGCGGCAATTGCTTTTCCGTCCACACTGGGCGTCACGGCCCCTAAAGCCATCTCATCCCGATTGAATGCCAAACAAGCCGTCGGCAACGGGAAGCTGGTATTGAAAATGGTGTAAATGCCTTCCACACCGAAGCCATTGAGTTCGGCTTGGGCGACGACCCCAAAGTCGAAATCAACCGAAGGTTCAATATGCGTCAAGCTTTCCATCACGTCTTCAACAATGTCGTCGACGGTGGAGGAGGTCATGTCTGCAGGGACGGGTTCACATTTGCTGTTGACGTGGGCGACCTGGGATACCGTCGCGGCAACTGTGGGGAGGTTGAAAAAGATGCCTGCGCCAAAGGTGCTGCCCAGGACTTCGACGCCGAGAAGCAGCTCGGGACGGAAAGCGGCGCTGACGGTGAGATCGATGCTGTCGACGCGACTGGTAAAAGGCAACGCAGTGATTTCCGTGTCGGGGCTTATGTACAAGGTTAGTGGCGGGTTGTATCGCTAGGGCATATGTCTTCAAGTCTTACAAGCCAGTGATGGTCGATTCCTTGGTATCAACTAACTCCAAAGTGATTGACGAATTGTTGGGGACCTAATGTTCGTTGAGCTATCTTGACCCGGACGACGGGATAACAGGATCATGAAGGGCGGAGTATATACCGTCATATCAAACCCATACGTGAAGTCTAGCTGGGTACCGATCTCTGTACCAATGACTATGCTGGGCCTGAAGATGGGTCCGATAGCACCTAACCCCGGTATCTACTCCATTACATTAGCCTTGTGCTCGAATCTCTAATTTTGTCTTTGGTCTGACCTGGAAACCCGGAAGAGCGACTGAGGGCATCGGTGCATTGAAGGTGAGTAAAGACAATGTAGGCTGAACCGTGGCCCCGAGCTCCATATGCGCCGAGAAGCCGTTCATCTCGAACTTGAAGCTACCACTGTCCCATGAGAAATTGTCATCCGTGTCATCTCCCGGGCCGGAAGGGGTAGGTTCGCCCGATATTGAGCCTTGCAATACATCAATGGTTCCAGTGACGGTGCAGTTCTTGCACTGAAAGCTGATGCCCGGGTTACTAAAGCCTAGCATTAGTACTATCGGTTTGAAGTTGTATTCGGAGTCTTGGAGTGGCTCACACAACCGGAGCGTTAAGAGTGAGACTGTCCACTCCCGGAAAAGCTGGCGGTAACAGTGGTGTATCGATGAAACTGAAGCTTAAGTCTTGATGAGCACTGGTTGCGGTAGGTGTTGTCGTTGGCGCCGGAGGAAAAGCAATAGGGACTGTGGAAGACGCTGTTGCTGTGGCCACGACTACAGCTGCTTCCGAAGACGGAAGGGCTTGACGTTTGCCGAATAATCTTTGTCTTGGTATTCGATAGCTTTCCTCGGATTTTGCAAAATCAACCCTTATGGACTGGACTGACTTCTTCCAAGGCATACGTGATACAGAAAGTACTAGATCGAGGTCCGGTTTCCTCTTATCCGAAATAGCAGATACACTGGATTCATCAGCTTCCGCGTCCTTGGTTTATTGAACATTCACTGCTAAACTCACAGGTAGACACTTCGTTCTCCATCCTCATTGCATGTACCGTGGGAGGTGATCAGATAAAAGGTCTCGTGGAGAGCCAAGTCCTGCAATGCGATGTATTTCGCTGAGGCGGTAGCAAAGCTCACAGTCACGAATGACTCCGAGCAGAGCACCTCGCCGAGATGATGATCAATGTCCTCGAGTACTAGTGTTGGGAGCTTCGTCGTTACATAGACCTTTGCAACGAGACGTTTGTTGTCGCTCCCATGTGCATCTGCTTTGGACCTGAGGTCAGCCGCCACAATTTGGCAGCAGCTACTAATTATACTTGCCATCGACATAATGCAATTCATGATCGCGCCGGAATGCTTGACTTATATCTCGTTTCCCAATTTGCGACTCAACTCGTGCAGCCTTCAATTGACGGTTATGTACTGGCGAATGAACGAGGCCATCGTGTGCGGAAAACCGGTGATTTTCTGCAAAGGGAAAAGACGAGCAGTGACTGAAAGAGACGAGAGCCAATAGGAGACCAGTCCAACTCATATACACTGAAAACATGACTTGAACAGGACAGGTGGCAGACCAGGAGGTGTTGAAGGCTGTCTGGAAGCGAGATAATGGGGACAAAACAGTCACTGTAAACGGGGTAGATATATTCAATCAGATGATATATAGACGATGAGGCATAGAGCCGGGGTCATCATGCACTTGTTACACGTCTGCAGCTGCGCCATTCTAGCCTTCCGAAGCCCATTACTCTGCCGTCAAAGGGCCCGGGGCTGAAGCGAGTTTGGCAGGCAAATGCATCCAAGGACTAGAAGCTATGCGAGGGACCGTTGTCAAACAGAGCTCGAAGCCATGTGTTGCAGTGATCGGTGACCTCCAAACGTATGTGTGTGCCTACAGTGGTTCGATTTGAGGACGCACACCACTGGCAAAGCAAGTAGAGCGTTTTCGGCCTGTGTTCCTCCTTAGTGTGAAGTGAGTGCATTTCTATGTTGGATAGTAGTAGTCCTACCTCCGTACGTAGTCCTGGTTGGTGGGTGGTGAGCATGATGTGGGTGTCTGACAGCAGGCACCGCCCTCAGCCGCTACCCTCCCGCCCGGACGAGACGGGGAATGCCATAAATGCTGCCGCAGCCGATCCATGGACGGGGCTACTGCGGTTTCATGTCACAAATGGGTAGAAGCGCAAACAGCCACCAGTTTCGAAGTAACAATAAGTACTGTCTCCGGGGCGGCTGAGCTTTCGGTTATGCACTTCAGGCACAAGCTAGGCATGCAGGCACGCATTAGGGGCGCTTCCACCAAGTGGACCAATATCTCGAACGAACATCCATCCATCTCCAACGCTGATGGCTGAATTGCTTTGTCACAGTTGGTGGTTGAGGTTACCTACCTTAAGGTACTTGGGCGTGGCACCAGACTTGATTTAAACAGGATTAGCGCATCTAGTTTCCCGATCTTGGCATCACTTCAGTTCGACAAGGCTTGTAAGGCTGCATTACACACACGCCAGGCGTAATACAATGGTCAACTTCGGATTGGTTGAGACTCCTCCTAATCGCAAGTACCCTAGTAATGAGCGACCTGTACTACGGGGGACACTGTACTATGGGGGACACTGTACTAGGTGGGACACTGCCAGTTAGTGTCGGCCATCAGACGTTGTCCGCTTGTTCGAGTTGGTGGATAGTGAACGGGACAAATGCGCCCGTGACGCTGACATCTCTGCTCGCATCATATTTTTCGAGCGACTCCAGCGGTCCGTATTTCTCGCAAAGGTACAGCATATCATTGTAAGCTCTGTCCAGCATTAACAAGCACCTGAAGAACGAGCAGAAGGATCGTACTTACAGCTGTCTCGAGACACTTCCTGGATGCCCAGCAGAGTCGTTCAAGTATGGATGGATGCTGTACAGCCGGTTGCGGTCATCCCACTCTTCCACAGGCTCCGACGGCTTAATGTGGCGCTGATAAACCTTCAGATAGACTGGGGAATTGAAGTGGAACGCCCAGGAGCACCTCCACGTTCCGAATTCCGTTTCGTTATGGGCATAGGTACTTCCAGGGTCGAAGACAATCGTCTTGCCTGTATCCTTATCGATTCCCACATTATTTTCCCAGAGATCTCCGTGGATCAGAGCCGGCTTCAGCTCACGGCCTTCAGCCTGCAGCGCTCCTAAAAGTTGTGGTACCACCACGTCGATAAGTTGTCGGCAAGCGGCATTGTACTCTGGCCAAGACCCGTTGGTTCCATTGTCGTAGCTGATAACATCTTCCAACTGTCGAGCAAACGCTTTCGCCCAACTCTTTTCCCAGGTCACCGTACGTTCGAATTTCCCCAGAACCGTCGGAACTGGAAACCCAAACATTCCATTAGGTGACGTTCCTTTTTGGTGGAGCTCCGCTATCTGGGACATCAAATCTTCTGGTTCGGGAGCAACGGTAAAATCCATATCGTGGAAATCCCCAAGATAAAAATGCACATGTGTTTTGCCATCATTGTACTGCCCCCAACCAGCGGGCTTTGGCACGAGGTCTGGCACTATGGCCCCGATGGCAGATGCAGAGTCATATTCTCCTTCGGCCAAAGCTCGTGCGCCAGGCCCGCTAATGCACTTGAGAAAATATCTTCTTGACTTGCCGCTTGGTAGAACGACTGAGAGCTTTGCGGGTTTCGTCCATGACGAGGTTCCACAAGATTCAGCGGAGACGATCTTTGTGTCCTTGGGCAGTACTGTAACGGTCAGAGATGAGAACAATCCGGAGCAAATCCCCGCTCTATACCCTCAGATATCGCTTTGTGAACGGCAAAATTTCCTTCAACTTCTGTTACCCATTCCGTCAAGTCCTCCATGTTTAAACAGAGTCCCGCGGAGGGGAGGTTTCTCCATGTGTAGGTACCGTGGGTAACGAAGTATACATTCTTGTTCGGACCTTCTTGTGGACTATCATAATTGCTTATATACCAAATCTGGGGTTGCACCGCAAGAATGGACCCGCCGTCTTTTTCGAGTAGGTGGGGTCCGTCTTAACAAGCAGCTGGAGTTCTTTTCCCGCAGAAACGGCAAGCGCTCTACGCCTGTTAGGGAGCGTTCCGACTGGTGGATGTTCGCGATCTCCACACCACGACATGCAACCCTCGGCGCTAAGGTGAGTGGATGCTTAGTATTTTTATACAAGACTGCGCAAAATGTAAAATGTCTTCTCTGACCCATCAATGCCCGGGAAACCCGACATTCAGCAATAAGCTACCATATCTAGGTCGACCCTCTCCGCGACTGGTTAAGAACACGATGCATCCTGCAAAATCACATAATGCAACGACCCTGCAGGAAGAGTAACAAGGTCATCGATCACAAGCACTTCGTCAATTAGCTTGGATCAGCTTTGGAGGCCATGGTAAGTGAAAAGGTTCATTCCAATTTGACTCCAAACTTCATTGATTCAGTGCTTGCGCTATCAGAAGTATTTCCCTTTCAGGAGAAAACGCAGCGACGAAAGTCATCGGCCCAATTTTCTACGTGACTCGTCACGCACTCAACAGTTCGGTCCCAGTACAAGCCAGCCAAATGTCACCGACTCGGAGGACGAACGTGGCGAATCGAGTGTATCCATAACAACTTCGGCCTTTCAGCATCCACGGAAGCAGAGTGAAAGAGATCCCGGACCCTTGGGCTTGAACGTTGTCTTCACACCCAAGAACAGCCAGAAAGTCGACATCGTCTTTGTCCATGGATTAGGCGGCACCAGTCGAAAGACATGGTCCAAGAATGAAGATCCAGAGTTGTTTTGGCCCCTCAAATTTCTTCCCCTGGAACCTTACATATGCCTGAGTCGAATCTTTACCTTCGGCTACAATGCCAATTTTCGGGCAGCCGGAAACGTCAGTACTTCGGTATTGGACTTTGCGAAAGATCTCCTCTTCGATCTCAAATTTGCGAAGAATGACCAGAAAGAAGACCTGGATGTTGGCAAAGTAAGCAGAAGTTCAGCTGTCGCAGGTTTGCCGTGTCCCCATCTAATACTCAAGCAAGGTTCCTTTAGTCTTTGTGGTTCACAGTATGGGCGGCCTCGTTATCAAAGAGGTCCAAATGCCTGCCCGTTCAATTGAAGCGCATTAACGAATTCCAGGCGTACATGCAGGGCCAGAATGACCCTGAATACGAGGCCATTATAAAGGCCATCTCCGCGATTACGTTCTTAGCGACACCGCACCGCGGTACAAATCTCGCTGAGCTCTTAGACCGCATCCTACGATCAACCTTCGTTATCAACTCCAAACATTATATATCGGAACTTGGCAAGAATTCTTTTACTTTACAAAAGCTGAATGAACAATTTCGGCACATTGCGCCAAGGTTAGATATTGTTTCGTTCTACGAAACCCAAAAGACCTCAATTGGATTAAAGAGCGCTCGTGTTGTAGGTGACTGCTGCCGTCTTTCTTGACCGCCACTAAGGCTTTACAGATGATACTTGAAAAGGACTCATCAGTCCTTGGATATCCTGGAGAAAAATCCAAGGCTTTGGACGCTGATCATCACAATATGTGCAAATATGATAGTCCTCAGGATCCCAATTATGTCGCAGTCAGAAATGCGCTTCAGTCGCTCATTGCCAAGATCATTGCGACAATTGCACCGAACGATGGCTCTTTATCCGCTCGCAACAAATTGGGTACTTTAAAGGCCGCACGTTCACACCCACCCGATACGCAGACGCGA
>QQTW01003674.1_pt1 | contig 11379 bp, 7 predicted proteins | sample 1904831 | NCBI WGS metagenome assembly QQTW01 (sample SAMN09435610, study PRJNA476489) | Subsurface metagenome, whole genome shotgun sequencing project.
GAGCCAATCCTTCGAGATTGGACTACCTCCTCCTCCTCGTCGGTGTTCTGGCGGCCATTGCGGCAGGAATACCATTCCCACTCCTGGGCATTATCTTTGGTCAACTGGTGGACGATCTGAATTCCACCAGTTGCAATGCCTCTTCATGGTCAACGTCAGGTGTGGAAAGCGGCATCCAGCAGAAAGTTCTGCTTTTGGTCTACATTTCACTCGCCAATTTCTTTGCCATATACATCCACACTTGCTGCTGGAGTCTTTTCGGTGAGCGCCTTGTTGGTCGACTGCGCCGACAGTATTTCAAGAGCCTACTTCGACAGGAATTGGCCTTCTTCGACAACTTGCCGGCTGGGGAGGTGCCCACTCGCTTGACGTCCGATATGGAGACCATCCGTGTAGGTACATCCGAGAAGGTGGGCATCTTCATCTCCAGCTTGGCATACCTCGTTGGCGCCTACGTTGTCGCTTTCTTGAAGGCGCCAAGGCTTGCGGGCACACTTGTCTTTATGATCCCAGCTTTTGTATTGATGGTCTCAGTTGGCGGCTTTTACATAGCTAGATTTACACGACGTACGTCTCGTCATCTGGCGGCGGCGGCCTCAATCGTCTCGCAGTCGCTCTCGAATATCTCCCTTATCCATGCTCTGGGTGCAGATCAGCGTCTTGAAGCGAAACTGGTCAACATTCTGAGTGAAGCTCAGAGAGCAGCGCTGTACAAAGGCACCGCGGCAGCGACACAGTTTGGTTTCACGTTCTTGGTTGCATACTCGGCCAATGCTGTCGCCTTTTGGCAAGGCAGCCTTGAGATCATCCGGGCGGCTGAAGCTGGCGTACCCGACGTAACGGCAGGTGCCGTGTATACAGTGATCTTTGTCCTCTTGGATGGTAAGCCGGCCTCATACAATTTCAGAGTATCAGAGCTGATTCTCGGCAGCGTCTTTCGTCGTAAGCCAGGTTGCACCCTTTCTCCAGATGTTTGGCGCAGCAGCAGCAGCAGCCGAGAGTCTTGCTTCAGTAGCTGATCGTACATCGAGGATTGATGGGACAGTGGTCATCAATGACAATCCAACGACTCTAAACTCATGTGATATTACGTTTCAAGACGTCCGCTTCGCCTATCCCTCGCGGCCAGAGAGGCAAGCATTGAAGGGTGTGTCTTTGAGTTTCGCACACGGGAGATTTACTGCCATAGTCGGCGCATCCGGCAGTGGTAAATCAACTCTCGGCGGGCTCTTGACTCGCCTCTACGACCCAGATGCGGGTTCAATATCACTGGGTGGCCAGAACATCTCGACTCTGAATGTGCGAGAGTTGCGACGACACATAGCGACCGTGAATCAGGATCCAGCGATATTGTGTTGCTCCATTCTCGAAAACATCGCTTTTGGTGCGGCCAGCATTCTGGATCTTGACTCTGACCAGCGCCAGGTCCATTCCCGTCTATTCCAGATGACAAGAACGGTGAGGCAGGGCCAAGACTTTGGCTTCATCCTCGGAAAAGAGCCGCCAAGTGTGCAATGGCTATTTGAGCAGGTACAGCAAGCTGCGGTGCTAGCTGACGCACATTCGTTCATTGAAAGCTTGCAGTATGGATACGCTACACTCATTGGCATAGCCGGGGTAGAGCTCAGTGGAGGGCAGCAGCAACGACTAGCCCTGGCCAGAGCCTTGGTCAGGAATCCGCCCATTCTGTTGCTAGACGAGGCCACTTCATCGCTGGACTCGATCAGTGAACAGAAAATCCTCAACGCCTTGAAGGAAAACCGCAATGGAAAAACGACGATAACCATTGCACATCGCCTTGGCACAGTCAAGGCTGCCGACCACATCATTGTCATGCACGAGGGCGGAGTGGTTGAGGAAGGGACCCACAACGAGCTGTTGGAGAGAGAAGGACGATACAGAGCCATGTCAGAAGCGCAGAGTGTTTCAACTCTTGTTTCCGCTGAACCGTCCGACGTCTCTACGACAGCCTCTTCCATATCGACCGAAATCAAAGCTCTTCCAGCCATCACTCGGCGCGGTTCTTTCAAGTCATTCCGGCGTCCGAGTTCCAGGAGGAATCCGTCCAGCCACAGCAAGCAACATGAGCCCGAACTACGGTGGGCAGCCATGCGAAATTTTACACAACTGGCCCGCCCACATCTTCTATCCCTTGTCGTTGGATTCATTGGAGCTATCATCGCGGGAGGAGCCTACTCTGCGGATGCTGTCATATTCGGGACAACCATAGGTCGGCTGGATTCGTGTAACGGGGTGTCCAAGGTCAAGTCTGTGGGCAAGCTTGCCGGCCTATTGTTTTTCGTCCTCGCAGTGTTAGCATTCCTTGCAAACAGTGCCGGGGGATCTGCGTTCGGCAGGGTGGCCGAGAAAGTCGTGTTCAAAATCAGGATCTTGACCTTCCGCTCTCTGATGCATCGGAATCTTCAATGGCATACTTCGGGCGGTCGAAGCCCGGCCTTGCTGCTGTCCTACTTCACTGCCGACACCAATGCACTTGCTGGACTGTCAGGTGTAATCACCGGAACCATCCTAACGATCCTGGTCAATCTTATAGCCAGCATTATCATGACACATATCATTGCCTGGAAGATCGCGGTCGTCCTATTGGCCACCCTTCCGATCCTGCTTGGCTCCGGCTTCATGCGTCTTTACGCTGTATCCAGTCTGCAGGTGCAACATCAGAAGCTGTACGCAATCCCGGCCGGGATCTCTCTCGAGGCTGTGGCATCGATCAGAACAATCGCGAGCTATTCCCTCGAGCGCGTGTTCGACGAGCGCTACCGGCAGTCACTTCAAGCTCCTTACAAGGCCAGTCTCCGAGCGCTTGCATACACAAATTTCTGGCTTGCCACTGCGTACAGCGTCAGTTTCCTCATCTACGCTTTGGCGTATTGGTGGGGAGCCAGACAGATTATTGCTGGGACATACTCCCAAACCCAATTCTTCATTGTCTTGCCCGCCCTTCTCTTTAGTGCCCAATCTTGCGGCCAGATGTTCGCTCTTGCCCCTGACGTGTCGAACGCGAGACTCGCAGCGATGAGATTATTCAATCTCATCAAGGATGAGGTGTCGACCGATCCTGTGGCGCGAATCGAAGGTGGGGGGGAGGAGAAAGGGCCCGAGAAAGACCTCGAGAAAGCCATAATGAGTGCCCATACTACCAAACCTGTAACTGAACCGCTAGGCATGGCCATCGAGATACGCGGAGTCAGCTTCTCCTACCCCGACCGGCCCGACACTCCCGTCCTCAAAGACCTAAACATCTCCATCCAACCCGGCCAATTCTGCGCCCTCGTCGGCCCCTCCGGCACCGGCAAATCTACCATAATCTCCCTCCTCGAATCCTTCTACCCCCCCACCTCCGGTACAATCCACCTCGACAACCAACCCCTAACCCCCACAACCACCTCCCACCGCTCCTCCATCTCCCTCGTCCCCCAAACCAGCACCCTCTTCTCCGACACCATAACCTTCAACCTCGCCCTCGGCGCCCACCCCGCCCACACCCCCACCTCCGCCGAAATCACCCACGCCTGCACCCAAGCAAACATCCACTCCACCATCACCGCCCTCCCGCACGGCTACGCCACCCACTGCGGCGCCAACGCCGCATCCCACTTCTCCGGCGGGCAGAAACAACGTCTCTGCATCGCGCGCGCTTTGGTGCGGCGGCCGCGGCTGCTGCTGCTGGACGAGCCGACGAGCGCGCTAGACACGGAGTCGGAGGCGAGTTTGCAGGCGACGATTGAGGGGTTGAGGGGGCGGATGACGGTGCTGGTGGTGGCGCATCGGTTGTGCACGATTAGAAGGGCGGATCGGATTTTTTGGGTCGAGGGCGGAAGGTGTGTGTATAGTGGGACGCATGATGAGATGTTGGTGGGGTGTCCGGGATATCGGGAGAGTGCTGGGTATCAGGCTGTTGGTCGAGGTTGAGACGGCCCGAGGTATAGACTGTGGGTGTGTCTAAAAAAAGAGATATGTGAAAAGACCGTCGAGACTGATTTGGTTAGTTGGTCGTAACCCTTAGCCTAAGTACATGCGCAATGCTGATCGATGTCCCCTCTCCAAACAATACATGAAAACTATTCCTTTCCAAGATACCCCTCCCCAGATAAATCAAAGCACACCCTCCACCAGCGCCAAAAATCAATACAGAATAAAACCGCAAAACCCAAAATCCCCACCCAACCAAAAATATCCGACTGGTGAAACACTAGAAAAGCTGAAAATTTGAAAACGGCTCTACGGTGCGTTGATGTTGCTTGGCATGGTATCGTAGCCTATCCGTCAGTTTTTCTCTTTTATCAACCCCCTTTTTCCTTTTTCTTTATTTCGCTCGATTTACTCTACCAAACAGAAGCCGGAGAATTTTAAATACGCCCTATCCATCACAGAAATACACCTAACCGCTTCCAATCCATATATTTACAACCCATGGTATGTACGGAGGGGTAATACTTCTGCCAACAAATGCAACCAGCACGTTGGATGGTATTGAATAATCTGTATCTCTATATATTCGAAAGCGCTCGTGTAAAACCTCCTAGGTCTTTTCTCTTCCCCTCATCAGCGAATATTTGCCATCTTGGATATTAGCTCTGGGTGCCGAGAACGTTAGAAGCTCGTTCGATTGCTTCGCGATCCCTGGACCCCTTTCCAGCAGATCGACTGATCACACCAGCCGTAAATTCGCTTGATACAACACCGGGGTGACGAATCACCAACCTCACTGTCCGATCCTGAGCTGCTTCACGAACCCCAAACCGCCAGGGCTGCCGTCGAACCGAAACGCGCCGCAGCTCTCACTCTCGAGATGATTGACCAGCCCGCTCAGCGCCGTAAACTCACGCCGACAGCGAGGGCAGTGGTAAATCTTTGCCCGATGGACGGGACTGGAGAGATGCTGATTAAGACCGCGCAGGGAAGAAAAGCCGGTCTGGCAGAGATAGCAGCGATAGTATGACCCATCCCAAGCCGCGCTCGTGGCCAGGTTCGTTGAAGCCGAGTCATGGTCGCCCTGGTGCCAGCCAATCTGCTTGGTGGTGAAGACGTGTCCCGGGTCGACGTCGCGGCAATACCGGTCGATTTGCTGGCGGGTGATGCCGGATGCGCAGGCACCGGATTCGAGGTGGAGGCATACGCCGGTGAGGTTGGTGAATTTGTTGGGACACCATGGACACTTGACGTTTTTGCCGGTGTGGGTTGATGATTTGAGGTGCTATGCGGACCATGTTAGCATTGATGGATTAGCACGCATATCGGCAGTGACTGACTAACCTGATTCAAGTTATTTAGATTCTGGAAGCGTCGCTTGCAGCCATAGCAGTAGTTGGGAGGGTGTTCGGCGTCTTTGTGCTCTTGCAGTGCTTCCTGTGATTCGAAGATGTAGGTGCAGTCGTCACATAAGAGCCAGTGTTCTCGTTGCTCGTGAGCTAACCGCCGCTTGCCGTCGTGAGTGGGCCAGCGGGCGAAACACCATCGACATTCGATCTCGTTCGCATGATAGTCGCTGTTATCAAGATGGTTGCGGATCCCATTGTAGGTGAATGTGCGACCGCAGCAAGTGGGCATGTTGGGGTCGTAATCTGTTCAGCCGCTTGGGGAAGCTGTACCTGATCGGTATTGAGCTTTCGCGCTGCACAATTGCCTGTTTTGGAAGAGATGGGCCAGGATTGAAATTTTGGGGCAAGCAACCCAGTAGATGAAGTATGCCGACTACAGTGGGCTTTTGGAAACAAGCTCCTAGTCGAGTAAGGAAAGAGAGCCAGAGCGTGCCAAGACTTGCAGCTTTGTTTATCGCCTGTCATATGTTACAAAGTACCGAGGTACGAGAAATGGTGGTGCGTACACCAACAGCAAACATACATTGGAGAGGAGCAAACAATCTTCACCATCCGGAGATCTCTCAATGATTGGTTTGATGCCTACTACTTCCTGATGGCGGGAATGTATCAGCCAAAGGGTATTTGGCCTTTGATTGCCTGTGAGCTTAAGGCGCAACGGGTGTATGCATCACTAGTTGATGGTAAGGAGGCATTTGAGTTGCTCGAGCATTGTGTAGCGATGACTGATCGGTTGGCTAAGGAGCCCTGGGATCATTCATATTCCAGGGCTTATATACACAATGAGTGATCAAGATGCTCGAGGTGCTCAAGATTTGATCGGCTTGGTCACCACCCCTGATCCTTGATCGTGCTAAGAGCTGCGCTGCCCTGGCGTGGTGCTGCGCACAGTCGTGCTGAGAACTGCGCCTGAGGAGATAAGATGCCTAAATCCGAAGCAAGCTTATCTTATCGGCTATCAACATCATTACCCCACCCACCTCGTCCAGTATTGTCTCCATCTTTCCATCGTATCCCAATCAGCAGCCATGAGTCTGTCCCAGCTCTTTATGTGTCGGGGCCATCTCCTCCACAACAAAAGCGCAGTTTTACTTTCGTCATCCCTACGCAGCTTTCCGTGCGGTAACCAACTAGCCCCACTCCACCAGCACTTCCACACCTCCCCATGTATCAGAAGCGCGCTCTTCAATCTCGCCGGCCTCTCAACGTCCAGAGAGAGCCAATACCTGTCCAAAGAGCGAGGCATACCGCGCACCGAGTTCTCTCCCCACCTCGAGCTCATTCGCTCTAGCGAAGTTGACACCCAACAAGCCCCGGGCTCTCGGAAAGCTTCCCCCGCACAGCCACGGGCCACGGACAACAAACAGCCTCCTCCGTTGCAAGTATCTGTGGTGGTATCGCGGGCAGAGTACGCCGCCTTGAAAGAAAGAGTGGGAAAACTACAGCGAAAGCTGGAATCGTCCATACGAGCTAGGCGGCGGCTCGCGACACTATACGATGCAAGAAAGAAGTCATCATTCGGTCGCTCTGAAATTATATGTTTCATCGCACTGCTTGCCGTGACCGAAGCCTTCATCGAAGCTCAGGTAATTCCGAAGGTCAAGAGGGCGTGGGCAGCCCGTTCTATCGAGAAGGAATCGGCGCAAGAGGGAGAAGCTGCGGTTATCACTGAGGCTATTTCCGAGGCCATCACAGAGTCTGGGCAGACCTCAGAAGATTCTGGGCAGCCCCGAGCGTGGTCCACTTTACTCTGGGCTCCCACAGCAGACGACCATTGAGCTTCAGGGTCATTGTACCTCTCTGGTGAGCTTCATTCACCGGTCGAGCCGCCTTGGCAGCTTCAGAATTCGACAGACAGGGGCTGAGAAGATTGTTGCACTGCCCATGATGCGTTACCCCGGCTGCCTTGTTGGTCTGAGCTACACGCCGGAACACAAGTTCGGTCTCGGGCCTGCTTCGTACGGTTTCATGCTAGCACAGCAAGTGATTATTTCGTCGAGGGAAGGCTTCAATAGTCACGGTATACGGCCACGAGGTCCCGGGCTCTGTATTGATTTGCTGCTTTATCCTTTTATGGTTTGGCTCAGGGTCAAATCGATGAACACGAATAGAAAACTAACAGCATCATGTTCTGAACCAATCTGTTGGCCCATGGTGCTTGTAAACACTTTGCTCTCGGTGGAAGAACCACATCTCACTGCTCAAAGACTGGCAGAAAAAAGTATTTGGGATACGGCCACACAATTCACAGCAATTCCAGCCCCTTCGTTCTTCCCATATTCTCTCTGATTGGGTAACTTCAAGCGGTGTTGTGTGTCACATATGGTAGCTTCCAATGCCTGTTCACCGTCGGTGGTGGGTACTGGTCGCAAGGCACTCTCTTCACATTCTCAGCAGAGCAACGGACGCATCGGACTTTGAGCGTGTCAACAGCTATCTCATGTCTAGTAGTATGACGATCAATCACCAAAACTCGAACCTCTTGCAGCTGATGTCTCTGGAGACTGTTCCAAGCCTCGTTGTCATACGGTGCTGCACGCTTGTTCAGAACGAGTACTGTTTCGGTGCCGAGACTTCTGTTGGTTACACGACATACAGGCGAGGTTGCACAAGAAGGCCATTGTCCCAGAGGGAACAAGGCTACGGTGCGGGGCAACTCTACTCATAAAGCCAGTATTCTCCATGTCTGAAGGGACGAGACCAGCCTTTCTCTTGGCTCTTTCATTCAGCCCTTCCCATAACTTTCTTCACCATGGCCAATACCGCACTCTATCTCGCTCTTTGCGAGCAGCAAGATATGACAGATCCTTTCAAAAACTGCTACGTCTGCTTCAGAATGCGGGAAAGAAAGCCCTTTCGGAAGCAAACAGGGCTGTCCCGCGTTTGTTTGCTCTGCAACAACCCCTTTTGCGAGTTCCATAAGGGCAAGGAGGAGGGTGTTTGCGAGATAAAGCACCAAACCTCTTGCAGCAAGAGGACACACATAGATCTCCATGCGCCGGTGAGGATCTTCGTGTCTGTGGAAGCTCGGCGAGAAGCGTTAGGGGAAGAAGCTAAAACCCAAGGATAACCTCGAGGTATGTCACATGAAAGGTTACAGCTTTCGCACCATGGCTAATTGTTGTAGCAGCGCATGACAACATGCACGGTGGAGAAAGAGGTCCGTCGACGTGCTTTGGAGGGGGGTCACGGTTACGCCCCTTCTCAGCCCCCGGTAGCCGGTGTTCAAACTCTATCACAACCCAAAATTCGACGGGGTACCGAGATCCTAGATTGGCCAGATTGATCCACCCTAGCGGCTTATATCATCAACAACACTGGCATTGGTTCCATTGTCTCCTTAGCAAAACAACCGGGCTCCCCGCCGCTAGGGGCAGAACAAGGTAATTCTCCTACACCATACCGCTAAGTGGGCAATCCCAAAAGCTTTCTATGAACCATCCCAAGCACTGTACACGATCACAGACACGGACGACACCCGAACATCTTATCTCTTTCCCCGGAGCTCGCTATTTACCTTCCACATTGCCTTTCCTTGCGACTATCAACAAAAAAATCCGCGCACCCTCAATATCAAAAGTACCGTCGTCGAATGGGACCAAAGACTATTTAGACAATCCCCGCTGTGAGAACTACAGACCCCTCCACTCCCGGTTTTCGACCAGCAGCAGCCGAGTTCCCGTCCACGAAAGGGATATTCAAAGCCGACTACCTTTTTCCCTCGGGAGAATTGGTTTGCACTCTGCCCCCGAGGCGCGGCGGACTCGCATACCCCCCTCGGCCTCTAGGCCAGACTGGCCTTTTCTCATGGGAATCTGGGTAACCGATTTGAATTCCCCCCTCTTTCTTCCAGTTCGGACCCTTTGAAAGACTTCGCCAGATGAGAAAGCGTCGGAAAAACGTACACCAACAAGAGACGCACACGGCCTCCACTTTCTTATACTCGTCTTGGGCATCGGGGCAGGTGGGGCGGATCTTAATCGGGACGTCCTCTTGCAGTTCTCACCTTGGTAAGGAAAAGGGGATTGGGTATATTTCGTTGGACTTGGGTGGCACCCGGCCCTTTCATTCCTTGTTTCTTTTGGGACATCTACGGCATGGGATGGCGGTCGGGCGTACTTTCTCGTGTGATTCTACACGCGCGAGGGGGCGTGGGAATTGAAAAATCGAGATAGTGCATCTTTGGCGGGATAGTATATTAGGCGATAACAACAAGCATGATTGATATTCTACCACTAGTAATCATACATGTCCATTTGCCCTAGTAGTGGATAGGTAGGCTGGCCTTGCTACCATCGACGTGTCACAATGCTGAATGTGAGCGGGCAAATGATATCGAGGCAGCAGGTCCTCTAAGAGTGCTTTTCGATCTCGAGACGTTGTTGGCTTTGGACATGTCCTTTCCGACGTCAATAATATTGTTGAATGGGGTCGATTGGTAGAGAAATAGTGGAGAGAAAAACAAATTTTCTTTTTCCGTTTTTTGGGGGGTCACGAAAAAATGAGTGAACAACTGTTTGAAAAATAGAATCGATTGATTACCTTATTTCTATACTGGAAACAAATTTTCACAACCCACCAAAAAAATGTAATGATTATGACTAATTATATAGACACGTAAAGCTATACAAGAACTGACTGTAATGAATCAATACTAATATCCTCTACGTATCCAACCATTTGCAGGGACTAGACGTCGTAATCGCACGCCCCGCAAACAATGGTTATTGTAGCCGCTTTTTTCGGCCATGGATGAATGGTGAGTGAAATTGAACGTTCAAGGGACGAGGACGAGGTGCCTGTTGTCGTGAACTCATTCCTTCGCAGCGATTGACTGTAGAGTGAATCTGCAAAGAACGTAGTAATTGTTGTTAAAAAGAGGCTGGTGATGATATCTCTCGCTCGCTCGATGGCTTTGTGTGAGACATGAGTCAGAAATGTCTTATAATAATGGTGTCACGTCAGGGAGAATTGTGCTTGTTACTTATTGGTTGCTGGAACTGTTGCATTTTTTTTCCGGGAAAAGCTGTAAGTGATGAAATCGGTCTCTCGGTTTTCGACACACCGAAACCTGTTCTTATCGATCAAAACTCCTGAGAGGTCCATGCATCTTGTTTCCGCCATCCCCCGGATTCTTATCATCCTCCTCATCCCCCCCCAAAAAAACTCGACAAGTACTCAAACCCTCACGATGCCCAACCCTTCCAACAAAGGGATGGACAAATCGCCCAATGCAGCCCAGCACCAACGCAACCACTTCACACGCACCCACTCCGGAAAACTCAAGCTCACCCACCAAGACGGGGTGGAGAAAGACATGCCCGACAACGTGAGCAAAAACGGTAACGAAGAGATGAAACGGAACATGTACGACTACGAAGGCGAGCCCGCACTTTGGTGCAGCAGCCTAATAAGCCCGAAAGAGCGGGAAGAGGATTTCTATGCTCTGAAGAACAATTATCAGCGTTCCGAGGACTGCGCGAAGATGGTGCGGTTCATCGAGCAGAGATTTTAAGGTGCCAAAGGATTGGTGGTGGGAAGTTGTATCGTTGCCGGCTTGGGCTCGTTCAACAGCTCCCCGCGCGCATGACTCCAGCTTGTGGCATTTGAAACAATCCTGGATGTCTTAAGGTGGAAATTCGACATCGGAGAAGTCATGATCCAGGACCCGGCGATGGACCAGCTAGACGAGGAGTTCGTACGAGAAAAAGGGTACACCATTCTCCAGCATCCTGAAGCACAGAACGCGATCGATGAGACGACGTTCCTGTTCTGTCCTTGCATCCCTTGGGTGACGGTTTGGGAGTTCCTGATCGTGGGCCGGCCGTGCTTGTTTTACGGGCCGAGACAGGAGGACCTGGAGAAGATGATGGAGATGCAGGGTGATGGTGGTGGTACGAAGGAGGATGAATGGAATGAGGTGTTTTTGACGTTCAAGGGCGGGAGGAAGTCGGTGGAGATTGCGGTGGCGGAGGCATATCAGTGGCCGAGGAATGAGTTGGTGTGGTTCGATGAGGGGAGTGAGTGACTGAGTGGT
>QQTW01003675.1_pt1 | contig 11378 bp, 14 predicted proteins | sample 1904831 | NCBI WGS metagenome assembly QQTW01 (sample SAMN09435610, study PRJNA476489) | Subsurface metagenome, whole genome shotgun sequencing project.
ATACGATCGCCTTCAAAAACAAGCGCTCCCACGGTGCAAGCTGATTACTATGCAAAAGCTTTACAATGGATATTTCCTGTTTTGGTTTCGGCAACCATTTTATAAAGCGATCGCAATCGCTACAATTCAAGCGAGCGTGGTGAATACTATTGGATGGTTCGAGCGATTCAAGCAAATTGTAGCCGCCACAGTATTTACATGAATCGAAAAAGGAACTAAAATGTGACATAGTGAACTGCCATCATGCAGAATTAAGAAAAAATTTTTTTAAATTAAACACCTGCGCTAACGGGTGTTTTTTGATTTTTAGATTTTTTGGACGCGCTCTATGTGCGATTGAAGCGCTTGTCTCACTACTTCTGATTTCGTTTTATTTTCGCTTTTTGCAATCTGTGAGATATTGGCACACGTATCTTTATCCAATCGAAAGCCTGCATGAATTTTTGCACTCATTTTTTTCTCGCTGCTGTTGAACGGTGCTATAGTTTACGACGATCTAAATGGGGTGTGATCTTAAATTCTCTAAATAATTGATTAAAAGGGGTGTGTTATTTTTAGCAAAGCACCTAAAACCCTTTAAGTACAGCCATTACACTTTTTTAAAAATTAATTATTAATTTATATAAAGTTTTCTTAACATATAGTTTAGGACACGCTTGAGTTCACTATTGAACGGGAGTTTCAGTCAGTATCTTTTTTATAGTTTTGAGATTTGCGATCGCCGCCACGATTTTCACCTAATTTTGTTTCGTCTTGCGGGATTAATCCCATTGATTTCAACGAATCAAATAGATATAACTCCAGCCAACGATTAGCACTGATACCTTGATTATCGGCTGCTTTTTGTATTGCTTCAATTACTAATTCATCAATCCGATAAGCAACGGGTTTTCTTTTGCGTGTCATTAAATTTAATATTGCTTGCATGGTCATATACCTTAATTTACAGTTAATACCATCAATTGTATATGTGTTTGATAATCAAAGCAATACTTTTGATATAAGTAAAATCTTCATAAATACTTTTTCACATAACCAACACTGATAATCAAAGTATTGCAATCGATATATTTTTGATTTATATTAAAGAAGTCAGGTAAACAAACCAATGGACACGGCGCACCATCTGAGATTCATAGCCAGCCAGCTTGACACCCTACACTATATAGACATTTATCAAATGGAACACGAATACCCTCACTGTTGTTTACATTCCCAAATGCCCAACCCCGACAATGCAGATGTCAGCTTTGATTTTGATACTAAACATTCCTGTGATTTCTACCTTGGACAGGCTCTAGAAGCACTTAAAAAAGCTCAAAACCATGAGAATTGGGACAAATATTCTCTCAAAGTTTACTACGATATTGACCTCAATCTAGAAGATGCCGTCATTATTCTGCAAGCGGCTGTTGCTAAGAATTAATTCAACTACTTATTAAAAGACAAAAGTGATGGAACCATTAAACAAATCTTTTGGTAAATATCTCCGTCAGCAATCTCACGAAAGCTTTCTTCGCTCGTTTACTTGCAACGCTCCGAAAGGAAGTCTTGAGTACTACCAAGCTCACCGCGAGTACGACCGATGCACCTTGCTGACAGCCTGGGCAGAGTTATTTTATAGCCGTGAAGACGAAATTCTGGACACCGAATAGCCGAAAGCCGAGGCGCTAGGACAGAATTCCTAACCTCGGCTCTCATCAGATACACGGCACAGTTCAAGCTAAAAACCATACTCAAAACAATTATCTCATATGTCTGCAAAGAAATCTCAACGACTTTCTATATCAGGAAGAAACCTTCAGTTTCTACAAAATCTTGCTGAACAGATGGATGAAACCGACCTTACAGCGACACTCTCATATCTCTTAACTGATGTTCGTTGCCTTGGTTATGCAATAGGACAAAAGCCACAGTCACAACCCCAACAAACGTCTTTAGGCTACACCTTCGATACTTCCACTTTTGAAAAAACCTCACCTATCCCCGACATTGATCGCAACTACCAAGAAACAGACCCTGTTATCGCAAGACTCAGCACACTTTTGGAGGAATTTTAGTCATGCCAGTCAAGAAAAAAGAACACGGTTCGCTCACCGGGTCTAAACGCTATGCAGCCGAAAAAGGTAAAACTGTTGAGCAACAAACTCAAGAGAATGACGCGATCGCACGAGAACGAGTAAAAGCACGTTTTCAAAAACCTGTTGACGCTGTAAATGCCGTTGTCGATGGTGTCCGCACAGTTGCCCAAGGGGTTAAGGGTGTTGAACGCGCTGCTAGAACTGTTAGACAAGCTGTGAGCGGTGGTAGCTCTACCGTCACGGACAACCACAAACAATCTCTTAATAAAGCCTCTGAGATAGCTTCAGAGTACGGCATTAAAGAGATAGAAATCAGCGACTTATTAGGAACCGATCCATATTCGGCTGATGCCAATATTCCAGAGATGAAAGCGGTTGACGCTAACCGTGAAAAGCTCAAAATTCAGCGTCAGAATAACGCTTTGGAAGTTCGCCTAGAGAAGATTAAGCAGGGTAGAAAAGTTGTAGCGGTCGCCACAGAACAACGCCGTTTAATTGGTGATTTTGTTGATTTTTCCACTGTGGGAATTGAGACAGCTACTAAGGTTGTTAAAAACGAGATAGCTGATACCAAATACCAGACGGAACAATCTAAATTAGAGCAATTTGAGGAACTACTTTATCAACAACGTGTAGCCACACAAGGAACCATGAATCTCACTCATGGTATTGAGGATGAATGGATGCTTAAATTCCAGTTGCAAGGTACTAAGAACGACCGTATCAGACTTGAGATTGAAGGCAGTCATCGCGATAACGATATCAAGCGAGAGGAATTAGAAGCGCGTTTAGTCGAGTTTTAAAAACACATTTGGGGGTGCAATCCCCCTTACAAATTATTAAAAACTATGAATATCTCATTGAAATCTGCATCACGCAGTTTGACTGTTGTGGCTTCTCTCTTGTGTCTTGGTGGTGTTTTAAGCTTTGTCAAATCAAAGCAACTTCTAGCCGTAAACATCATTATTGCCTCTGCAAGCGTGGCATTTAGTAGTGAGTTTATCAGTAGAAGCAATCACAAAAAAGCTAATAATCAGCTGGCTGACATCGTGGCTAACCACACTAAAGAATGTCAGACACTCAATAATAAGTTTGAGTCACAAGCTAAAGTTTTGACAGAGACACAAGCCTTGAGAGACGAACTACAGCAAGAGTTTTCTAAGGGTGCTGATGAGATTATTCAGAAAAATCAAACCATTCAAAACTTGCAAGCCAAGGTGAGTCAGTTAGTTACTAGCTTTGAAGTCAAGACTCAAGAATTAGAAGATAAGTTACAGCTTGAGGATATGCGATATCAGGAATTAATTAACGTTTTCAAAGGCTTGATATTTGAACATTTAAACGAACGAATTTACAAATTTTTCAATAGTTTGGATGAATCAATTAACAAGAAATTAGATAACGAAGACTATCAAGCCATCCATGAAAACCTAATACCTTTTAAGAATAAATTACAACTTCACTACGATACTCACTGCGAATTGCTTAAAAGCATAGAAGATATTGACGGTGATTTAGCTGATATCGTCACTGACATTTTGAATATTTATTCTCGGATCGTTGATGAACAAATGGCATTGAAGGCACGGTTTAGAAATCTCCTAAACGTAGATGAAAGACGCTCTTTAGAAGATGCTTACAACACTCTGGCTGATTACAGCAAGACACATACACCAATAACAAAAGCTAAGGATTTATTAGGAGAATACAACGTATTTCAGAAAAATCAACTTAACAACTTAGGCGAACAATTAGAAGACAATGTTAACTCACTGTCAGAAATGCGAAGTCAAGTTTTTGATTTAATTGCCCAAATAGAACAGATATCTCTAGAGAAACTAGCACTCAAAGATGAGATAACTAATCTCAATCAACCCCAAATATGGCGACTTGCACAAGGAAGTAACGAGCTAACAAAGGGAAACATTATCATCCAATATTTTTGGAGTAAAGGAATAAAGCTAGATCGCGCTTTTACGACTGGCGATGTCTATGAATCTAAAATTTACTACCACACCGATAACAACCCTCGTACTTTAGTTTTCAAAGAACTCAATGAGCATTCAGAAGCGCTACAACAATTGTGTCTAACTCTCAAACCGATAACTTTTGATTGGGATGCTGATAAAGGTTTGATGGCAGCTAACCTAGTTTGGAAAACCAGAGAGAAAGAAGAGAAGCTTGATGAGTTATCTGATAAAGCAATAGAGCGATTAGCGCGGTCTTGGGACACTTGGAAGAAACACGCTAAGAAGTGGAACCGTATCAGAATCACCGGGGGCAGTGGTGCTGGCAAGTCACCTTTAACAGAGCGGATTGTATCAGAGCAACTACAGCACAAGAAAATCAAAGGGTTAGAGGCTATCAAACTTTATAATCCTCAAGCTGGTAGCCGCAAAGACAATTGGACTTTCCCTAGTGTTGGTAAAACTCACCGCGATAGTCTTAGAGGAATTGCAGAGTTAACCGGGTTATGCGGTCGCAAGTATCAAGGCGCGTTCGGTGTCTGGATATTTGATGAGGTTGATTCAAGTTTGAGAGACGCCCCACAAAAGCAACGCCCTACCAAAGATGATCCAGAGCCGGAACCAACGATGAGCGCGAACATGCTTTCAATCATCACCCAGATTGACCACACCTCACAAGCTGTCTTTTATCTAGGGCAAGGTGCGAACACTGGCAAGATACCGAACACCACTAAAGGAGACTGGAATAATTTAGTAGCCATCCACATTAACGGGAATGCGAAGGACTACTTGAGACTTGCAGACCATATCGATACTGAGAGTAAAGACAGGCTAATGAAGCAAGCTGACTTGTTACAGAAGTACTGCGATCGCAAAAACTCAGAGTTAGGTCTTGATCGAGTAGAACCGGGTGCTTACCGCTTTGCCTTGATTGATGAGTATGGAGAGAAGCAATACTATGTCCTGTTGCCATTGTTCAGCGCTGATGAGTTTTTGGATTCCTTAGCTAACCCAATCGAGAAAAACCCATCCATCAATTCGACCACGCCTGCGGTATCCGTACCACAAATCAAGTGTCCGCACTGTGGTTCAGAAAAGTTTAAGAAGAATAGAGCGGTAGCTGATGCGGATAAGTATAGATACTTATGCCTCAATCTTTCTTGCGGAAAAACTTTTGTAGCCGACAGATTAATTAACAGTAATTAACGATTTGTAGGTGTTGGCGATGAGTTGTCCGGTTGTTGTCTGCCAGCCAACTCTAGCCAACTCTTAGACAACTCACAGGCTGAAAGCATTGATTTTGCGTGTTATCTGATTGTTGTCTGAGATGTTGTCTGCCTACATAGTGGGGTGTGTAGATTTTGTTGGCTGTTAGCCAATTAATGTTAGTTGAAATGAAAATACCTTTCACTTCCTTGTCAATTAAACAGTTTTTTACTAACAACAACTACCTCAATTTACTTCTAATAGTTCAGTCGCAATAGAACATTTCATTTACCAACAAGGTAAAAACCCCGTCATCTATCCGTCACTAGTCCGTCAAAGTAACAAAAAACTTAAGTAGTAAAAGACTAAAACAATGACAACCGTAAACGAATCCGCAACCATGCAACAGTCCGAAGTTAATGCTGATATCTCAAAACCAGTTAAAGCTAAAAAGACTCACAACAACAAAGCGGTAGTATTCAACTTAGATATTGATGCTGGTGCTAAAAACATTAAAGCAAGATTAAACGGTGAGTTTATCACTTTCCCTTCAGAGTTCAAAGTCATCTCAGACGATGTACCGTTAAAAGACCGTGGTTGCTTCTTACTAGGTAAAAAGAATTATGTTGTTGGCGAATCGGTGCGTAGAGTTAATGGTGAATTAGAGCGTGCTGTAGACAATAAAAAACTGACAATGTTACAGGTTTGGATTCTTGGAGCGATTACACACTATCGCGGACATCTCAAAGAAGCTGTAGCTAAGAGAAGACGTAAATCTGAACCTACTAACCTAAAGCTAAATCTGAGAATTCTTACCCTGTCAAGTCTGAAGCGAAAGGATATGGAGAAAGCTTTAAATTCAATCTCAGCCTTTGTTTGGGACGATGAAAACTTCATAGTGACTATCGGGACTATTGAATTTAAGGATGAAGCATTTGGCGCTGCTTTAGAGGTTTATCACACTGAAAATATTACCGAATTCGGGTTATTAGACTTAGGAGGTGGAACGCTTACTTACTCTAGATGCACTGTATCGAAAGACGAAATATTTATTACCCAACGTCCTGTAAGTGGGGGCGGAGTTAAGGGAATTATTGATGATATGAGTATTGCTCTATCTCGAAATGATAAAGGGTGTTTTGCTTTTGAATCTAGCAAGGTTGAATATGCTTTGAAACTATCAACAGTAAATGAGGATTTTGATTGGTACGTGCCTTTGAGAAACGAGGGGACTGATATCAACGTAGATAAAGAGGTTAGAGACGCTCTTACAAATTGGTCATTGTTTACGCCTATTCGCGATTTATTGGACTGGGTGTCACAAGAGTTAAGAAGTGGCTATCCTGTGTACTGTACTGGCGGAGGATTTGCATCTAGAGTAATCAGTCAATGGATTCTAGCGCGACTACTGATAAACATACCCAACGGCAAAATAACGGTGATTGCTAGTCCAGAAAAAATAAACATGACCGGGTTGAGATGGCTTGATAAGCAAATAGACCCCGAATAAATCAAAAACCTGGGAAGCGGTCAAACTTCCCAGGCTCGTACTATTGACACCCTTGTTTTTTGGCTGCTAGTTAAAATTACCTGCTTTTTTAACTACTTCCTTTAACTCTTCATAGGTAATACTATCGTTTTTGTCTAAATTACTCTGTGCTAGTAACTCCTGAGGAGTATTGGTATTTGTTTCTAATGAGATGATTGCACTTAAGCCAGGACTTAAAAAAATCTCATTAAGGGAGACTTTGCCGTCTTGATCACGATCTAAGGCATCAAAAAGAGATCGAAGCTCTTGCTCGGTTGCCATAAGTTTCTATCTGAATTAATTTTTCAATCTAATATCTCAGAATCTTGACCAAGACGCAAGGACAGTTAAGAAAATATTTATTAAAAACCTAGATAGCTGTGCAACTACTCAGGCTCTCAAACTATCCCCTACACTCTACGCAAAGAATTCTTTAATTATGGCTTGGCAACAACGCGATGATTCAGTGCCCGGAAAAATTTACCTCATGAAAGCTATTGGCTACGGTGGACTTATCCCAGGATGCCTGATAGGGCGCTACAAGATAGGCTTATCCAGAAATCCCGATGCTAGGCTTGAGCAATTACTCAGCGCCCAGCCATGTTGTGACATTGAAATAATCCATACCGTTGATGTTGAGGATATGGCTGAGGTAGAAGGCGAGTTACACCAAATTTTTAAAAACTCGAATGTCAAGCTGGTTAAGTCGCGTGAATGGTTTAATCTGAACCCGTTGCAAGTGCAGCACTGCATCTGGCTAATGAATCGGGCTGATATCAAACGTGTTCACAATCAGATATCAACGAAAGCTATCACCGGGGGACTAATCGCGCTGTTAGGTGTGGGAATGCTGATTGGGCAAAGTTTTCAGCCAGAACCAACTAAAACGACAAATCAGATAAAAATTGAAAAATCCGTCAAACATAAATAGGTTTCGAGAACTTGGGGATGATATAACTTCTCAGGTTTCCATCCTGCATGATTATCATTTTTCGATACTTGTCCTTGCATTCCAATTCCAACCGTAGGACAATACTTAGGTTTTAGTTAAGAGAATTATTGGAAACTAAATTTCATGAAAAAGCTACTCATTCGTACTTTGATTGCAATTGTACTAAGTATAGGGTTAATAACAAATAGTGCAAATATTGCCAATGCAAATGAAAAAATAGCAGTTCCTGATTATCCATGCGAACCTGAGGACGTTGATAACCTTTACCCCAACCCGGACAATTCTAGTACCTTTTATCAATGTGCGCCTTATGGACTTGTACTAATGCAATGTCCGGCTGACTTAACCTTTGACGTTGCCGCAAATCGTTGTGAGTGGTCGTCATCCACTTCTGACGAGTAAAACAAACACAAACCCGTCATAGCACGGGTTTTATTGTCTAAAAGTATAAAACAGTCGTGCATAGTGCGGAAACTACCGTTATCGCCCACAACCCTATATCAACCAAAGTAATCGCGCTTCTAGCAGATGATTAGTTAGTGTGCTAGCATAACAGCAAATTAACTTTTACTTCATTATGGAAAGTCGAATTAACAAACGCACCCATAGCGATTACACCCAAAGCGCCGCTTATTTGCCCAAACAACTGGTTAAAAATTTCAAACAGTTATCTCTGGAATTAGAAATCGGACATAGTGAAGCGATGGAAGAGGCGATAAGAATGTGGTGTGATGCAGCGATCGCAAAAGTAAATCAACGTAGATGAGAAATTCGCGGTATCCGACTTCTGAACAAAACCTGACTTGTTTCATCCTCAGTCAAAACCTAACAACATTGCTACTGGATATTTCTATTGTGAGATTGGATGAACGAACGGGAAATATTTATATTTTGGCTGGTGAAGAAACCGGGATTGTAATTAACCGTAATGGTAAGTGGAGATACGACGAATGAGTGAGCTTAACTTTGCAGCAATGAGTAAAACAGAGTTAAAACGTTATTTGGTAGAGCATCGCAACGATACAGAAGCGTTTTACACACTAATGGACAAAATTAACGCTGAACCTAACCAAAAGTTTTACAGCATAGATGATGTTGAAGTGTTGGAAAATTTGATTGAAGCAAAACGGCACTCTAAAGAAAATCAGTGAAGATAAACAGGCACGGACGCGCTAAAATTCTCGCACCAAAAGAGATACAGCTAGTTTTTAGTCACGGGTTAGAGTCAGAGCGTGATAAAACCTTGTTTGGTGTGTGCCTGTTTAGTGCCTGTAGAATCCGTGAAGCTTGCACCCTGCTGAGTGAAGACATTTACACCCAAAACGGCAAAGTTAGACCACGGTTGATAATTCGCAAAGCCAACACTAAGGGCAAGTTAGCAACACGATCTATCCCAGTGATTGAAGATTTACGCCAATTGCTAAATAATTACTATCCAATTAGCGGTGATGTTTATCTGTTTCCCGGTCGCAGCGACGGACATATAAGCCATGATTCAGCCGCTCGGATACTGCGAGAAGCGTGTAAGGAAGTGGGGATAATTGGCGTATCGACACACAGCTTTAGGCGGACGGCGCTAACCCAGATGAGCAACGCTGGCATTCCCTTACGGGTAATTCAGGAGATATCAGGGCATAGAAACTTAGAACAGTTGCAAAAATATCTAGAAGTCAGTGATGAACAGGTTTTAGGAGCGGCGGCAAGTTTGGCGATGTTGTCTCCTGTTGGTGAAAATGTCGGGAAATATGTCTTAGACGACATCTATATAAAATCCAAGCAACAACCGAAAGCATAGAAAAAAGTCTATACAATATCTCGTTAGTTATATCAAGTTATATAACTAGATTATTGAGAAACATCTAACTAGTTAGATAGTATAAAGAAGTCAACCAATAACGAACGAGATGAGCAACGCACTTAAAGACCGGGTATTGCAACTATATCAAGACACCAAGGACTTACAATCTTTTGAAGACTTAGCACCCCACTGCGAATCATTTAATAACTGGATAGCTGACAGCAAACTAAGTATTAATACTTTAGGAACTAAATTAAGCTCGGCTGGGTTCTACAAGCTATTTAACGCGCTGCCATTGGAGCAAGGGCGTAACGCTGAATCTATCCCCAAACACGACGAACACGGCAACGTCAAAGGCTATCAACTAAAGCATTACGTCCTAACTCAATGTGGCTTAAAGCCTCAAGATTGGGCAACCCGTAACGAAACCGACCGAGTAACAACACGACTAGAAGGTGGGCAGGAAGTAGACCCAGAGTCCTACATTGAAGTAACTTCCAAGCTACTAGAAAGCACTGATCCACACGAGTTAGCCACAGGGTTAATTGCTGCCACAGGTCGCCGTCCCCACGAAGTTTTAGCTCGTGCCGTGTTTACTGCGGTCGCTGATGAGCCTTACAAAGTAAGCTTCAAAGGTCAAGGCAAAAAACGCGGTCGCGCTGTCGAATTCACAATCTCTACTCTATTTCCTGCCAGCCACATCATCAAGCAACTAGCTCGACTACGCAAGGAAAGCAGTACCAAAACACTATTAAAAGAAGTAGCCAACGAATATCCTGCTGATATATCCGCTCAAAACACAGCCATAGAAAACCGTCGGGGTAACTCATTGCGTCGCGTTGTTCAGACTTATTTTGGCGGTCGCGACACCCAAACCCCTATACTCAACTTTCGCGCTGAGTCTGAACAGAACGACTGCAAAGCTTTACGGGCGGCTTGTGCAGCAATGTTAACGGAAAGAGACTGTGAAGGCTCTGTGGGGTCTAAAATGCTCTTTTACGGTCGATTCCTGGGACATATAGAAATCTCAGAAATCTTAACTGATAAAGACTTGCACAACATTGTTACCAGTTTAGGTTACGCCGACTACTACGTTACAAAATCAGTCCCTTTCCCTCCAGCGCCCGATATAGATAAAACAATTAGGGTTGGAATTACTCACGAAATCCGGGACACTATCAACGACCTCAAACAAGAGTTAGAAGCTAGCACTCAAGCCGAGGTTATAGAAAAGCTTATTGATTCTCATCTCAATCGGTCTGAAGGTGTCCGCGCTCTACATGCCGAGATTGCCCAATTAAAAGCCAACAACCAACAATTACAGGAGAAACTTACAATGTCAGAATCCAACCCTACAGCGGATATCCAAGAAATTATCGCTCCACTAATAGCACGTATCGAAGCATTAGAGGCAGCCCAAGCAATCAAGCCCACTACTACCAAACCGCAGTCAACACAACCTAAAGAAGATATCGACTGGGAAGGAGTAAGTAATACTGATTTGTGGACTAATCCAGATGGCACTAGCAACCGAGCCAAAGGAAGCGCTGAGGAAAAAATATCCCGTTCGTTTCGAGCTATAACCAGTTACAACGACACGATAGCAACTGGAGACGGCGACCGCTTGGCTATTACTAACTTGGCACTCCGAGCGCTATCAGGTGTTAACGGTTTAGTAGTTGGAGATTGGATAAAAGTTCATGCCGATGAAATTATCAGTCATCACGCCAAATATGGGATGGAAAATAAAAAAGACCCTAGCAAAGTAGAGACCTACTACAACAAATCACACGGAAACGACAAAATCAATAGCATTCTTGAATTGATAAACCAAGAATTACTTGAT
>QQTW01003676.1_pt1 | contig 11378 bp, 11 predicted proteins | sample 1904831 | NCBI WGS metagenome assembly QQTW01 (sample SAMN09435610, study PRJNA476489) | Subsurface metagenome, whole genome shotgun sequencing project.
ACTAAAGCAATATTCTCGACGTCCGTGCGCAACTTGCTGGGTTCTTGATCTCGAAATGATGTAAGATACGTACATAAATCCAGGGATGACCCTTTTGGACTCTTGGAAGAAGGATGTGATGCGGGTCTCGATGCTGGTCCGGGCCGTCCCTTCATCCCTTCATCCATCGATCCATTAGTCCGCCCGTCGATCCGGTTCGTTCGTTTGACAGGTTGAACAGACAGAAGGATAGACAGAAAGATGACGGCTTCTGCGTGGCTATGCGTATGAATGCATGCTGCATCGTGCATAATCATCTTTATACCCATGAGACCAAATTTCTTGTCGTGCCCACGCGACGGATCTGGCTGGGTCGATTGATACAACTGACGGGGGATTGAGCTTTTGTTTCATCAAAAAGACGACGATCGCCGACGCTTCGCTTTCCTCCATCGGACTGACAGTGAGAGGAACCCAGTTCATCACACTGGCGATGAAGACAGTCCTTCTTCGCATTGAACTGACGGTGATGGAGCTCTTGTTTCATCGAATGGATGATGGATGCTGGCGCTTTCCTTTCCTCTGTCCTATTGACGGTGCGAAGAAGCCCCCTTCATCATCGCACTGATGATGATAAACGTCATCCTTTCCTCCATCGAGCTGCCGGTGATGCGAGCGTCTCTTCATCGGACTGACGACGATAATTCATGTCGAGATCTTTTGATGAACATTGTGATAAGCTAGGTAAGGTACGTGACGTGCCTTGATTGACAGCAAATCCATGGCCGAGCTCCCACAGAGCGACCGCGTAAATGTGGTGATGTGATCGGTAGAAATCTAGCAATACTTAAACAATCGAAGATGGCAATCCTTTGAGCCGGAATTGCGTCTAGTAAATAGCGAAAAAAAGCTAGAGAGCTTTTGAGAGTGCAGACTGAATTCAGTCATAGAGTTGCTGGTACAGCTGCGAGACGCTCTCCCCTAGATTTCACTCTCCGTCAGCACAAATACCACGCAGAGGCGGATAGTGGATGCGAATATCATCACCCACCGAAATGATTTCGTCGAATAGCTTCCGATAACAAATGCGAGACGTCCAGCACTACTAGCTTTCTCGTTGCTTGTTGTGTTTGGACGGAAATCGGACAGGAGTTGGTCACGACGACCTGCAGATGCCCGTTAGATAAAATCAATGAGCTCAGACAATGTGTAAACACATGTATACACATAGCTCTTACATGATCGATACTCTCGCACCGAGCCAGTTCGTCCAAGCTGTTGGATCCAAACAGGCCATGCGTGGCGATGCAGTATACCCGCTGAGCTCCACCCTTTTTCACCACCGTCTCGGCAGCGGCGATCCAGCTGCGTGCCTTATCGATCATGTCGTCCACGATAAAGACCGTCTTGTTCTTGACGTTCCCGACCAGCGTAATCATCTTCTCCGGGACCGGCTTCTCTTGCGTCCCCTCTTCTTCCTCGGACGACACTCCTCCATCGTATGCGGCATTTGATCCTTGTTCGCCCACCGTGGCAGACAAGCGTGAGGATGTCGAGAACATGGACGCTGTCATCGCCTCGGCAGCGACTTCGGAGACATGATCACCGCCCGTGGGACCGATGGATGCCATCGACTGAGACGGGGATGGGAAATCATCGTCGACGAGCTGCCCGTGTACTAATCTGCCGGTGATCACATCTTGGGCCCGCCCATCGGCCGAGTGATCATCGCTATCTTCACCATCCGCGGGACTGGCGGTCTCGGGGCTGGCCGACAGCGGGTGAGGGACGCCATTGATGCTGGTTGGACGGCTCCTACCATCGACCGAGTACGAGCCATTCATGCTGTGGCTCGTCGGTACGCGTTCTCTTGTCAACGACGTGGGCGTGCCGTTGATTCCATCCAAGATGATGCTCCCGCTCATGTTACCTCTTTTGCGATCCGTCGTCACGATGCCGAAGGGAAGTTTCAGCACATCCGCCAAACTGGTGACTCGCTTGGTTCCGCCCGGGTTTTTGGAGACCACGCAGGCGTCTTTCCAATTCGGCACATTCTGTTGGATCCAGCGCGCGATCAGCGCTTCGGCGTGCAGGTCGTCAACCGGCTTCCCGAAGAAGCCTTGCATCTGGGAGGCCTGTCATGTATGAGTTCGCTCGTCTGTATCGAGATCGCATCCTCAATCTTCGACGGCACGCACATGTAGGTCGAGTGTAATGATATGATTGACCCCAGCAACCGACAGCAGGTTCGCCAGCATTCTAGCCGTGATGGCTCCGCGCTGCGGCTTCCCTTTGGATTGCCGGGAGTATGGAAAATATGGGAGGACGGCTGCTATCATTAGCCCTAGTGCACTGATAACCAATAGAGTATGGCATACCGGTGATCTTGTTGGCGGATCCTCCTTTGCAGGCGGAGATCATGATGAGCAGCTCCATGATACTATCATTGATCCTGGGACCAGTCAGATGAGGTATCCGGACCATCTTCACGATGGATATGTATTACTCAGAGCTCCCGCTCTGCACCACAAAAACATCCTGATCGCGAATGGAGCAACCTGTATAATATTCGTTAGCGTCTCACATTGACAATGACAATGAATAGATCTCACCAATTGACACACTGATTTCTCCATTGGCAAATTTCTCCAAGGTGCACTTGGCCGGCACCGTCCCCAGCTTGGCGCAGATTAACTGGGTCAAGTCGGGATGACTGCTGCCTCCGAAGATCCTCACTTTACGCATGATGACTGATGGACGCTGAAGGTCTTCCCAAGGTCACATTGAAGGTGACATGGTTGTCGAAGATGAGTCACCTCTCGACTTATACGTGTTCTGGGGAGGACGTTGAACGTTTAGGCGAACTGGTCGTTTGTATTCCATCCAGGGCACACCGACGCAATCATGATGCTGGAGGTCCTATGACCACGACGCCGCTGCCGTTACTCGTTGGAGCGTCCACGTCGTTCCTACGTTTGCTTTCCTGACTGGATTGTATTTCTGTTTCGTCCGGACTTGACACTCGGGTTGGGGTTACATCACGAATTGGATGGAATGCAGAATGTACTTCGTACGTCGTGTTGAATGCATAGTTGGACGATGCCGTTCCAAGCGGCTCTTGAGACGGTGGGGACATACATCTCTCCCACGCGGTTGAACAAATAAATGGGACAGCTCAGCAGTAACCACTTCATCACGCTTATGACGGTGGTATCATTATCATCGCCCTTACGACCAAGGATATCGTCATCCTTACAACGAAGGTATCACCGTCATCACCTTTCTGGCAAAGGGTATTTATCTTCATCAACCTCATGACAATGGTATCTTCGTCACGCTTATGATGAATGACCTGACCTTCATCGCACTGATGATGTTGATATAGCCTCCTTCATAGCATTCATGATGAAGACTACCTATCTTTCATCACACTTATGATGATCATTCGTGATTGCAGACCTCTTTTGATTCGCGGCAACTGTTGCGCTGTTCCATTTTTATTTTCAGCCGCGTGTCTCCTCACCCCATTGGGGATTCTATTGGACGTTAGGAACAACCTCCCAATACACTTGAAGAGATGACGGTTTGGATATGAGCTTTTTTGATTTTCTATCTACATTTGACAGCTAGAATCAAATTACGGCAAGGTTTAATCTGGTCGAGCTCGCACCCGCGCTGGCACGCTCTATGGACCTCTCTTTTCGGAAATGTTGGGTTATTGATCATGAGCGATGCACCTCAGGAAGAATCAACTCGCTCCTGGCTTTCAGATGGGAAGAGGCGCTTTGATGCCTGCGGGAGGAAACAATCGAGGTATATTCCTGACGGGTGAGCCACCTGGAGAACGGAAGGGACTTGGGGGCCACTGGAACGGTACGTTGGTCAAGCGATGAGAGTTCTGCCATGACGTGCCGAATTGGTCCAGCCTGGCCGTCACTTGGTCCATGAGGGAAGAAGGATTGATCGACGAAGGATGAAACTGATCCGTGGAGCGTTCCTTGGACGCCCTCGAATCCGATCGATGTTTCCGTTGCTGTGTCGATGCGTCCTGGGTTGGATACTTGAGGTTCTGGGGTGGGTTGGTGGAAGAGGAAGACTCCGTCGTCTCATCGGGTCCGTCGTCCGGCTGCTTTGGTTGCTTTGGTTGCGTGGCGCGCTTGGCGTCGAGTGGACCAGCTCCGGCAGAGGGCCCCTGTTGATGATGCTCATCGACCTTCTGGCGCAGGGCACGATAGCGATTGATCTTCTGTTGAAGTTCTTCGAGCTCTCGAGGAGTCACCAGCGGCCGGCGACGTTCCCGTTGTGCAGCCTCGTTGCTGATCTGCGCTCTCTTCAGATCACGCTCGGATCGCAATCCATCGACCAACTCCTCAATCTCCTTGACGTTAAGCACACGCTTGATCTGTTGTTCTTCCTCTCCCGTAAACAGTTTCCCTTTTCCCTCCAGCCGAATGCTCTCCGTGGATGGATTTTGACCTCGCTTGGCCGCCTCCTGTGCCTGCCGAAGGATCTCCAGCATCTCCCTGTACAACCGCTTCCCCTCTAGGAGCTCGTTGAACTTGGTGGAGGACATCTGGCCACGGATGGTATCCGCCGGCGGATCACTATTCATTTTGGCCGCTTCTTTCCATCGGAGAGAATAGTCCAACGAAAGGCGCCGTGCTTTAACAAAATCGGCGATGGATTCCACGTCGAGGAGCCTCTTGAGCTCCGAATCTTTGTACTTTCGCGTGCCTCGCTGCAGCGGCAGCCCATCGGGTTGATGCTTCTGCAGGCCTTCCCGGACCTCGCGTGCCATCAGCTGATACTCATACAGAGCTGCGTCAAGCTGCCGTTGTCGAGGGGTGAAGTCTTCCTCTCGAAGCGGTTGACCCGCCGCTCGGGCGGCATCGGTGATGCGCCGCCATTCGACGGCCAGTGGCCGAAGCTCTTTGTAGCGCTCGACCTTGGCATCGTTTTTGTAGACCCTCCGGAGCTGTTCGTCCGAATACAACGCCGGCCGATAGCCCTGTTGGACGACGGCACGCGTCTTGCGGATTCGCTCTTCATCCCCGGACATCAGAGCGTCGACCAGGTTGAGCCATCGTCGATAGACCGCCTCTCCTGGACGATGTTCTTTCAGCACCTCCTCCGAAAATGGGACCGGCTTTTTGCTCGCTCGAGCTCGTCGATTCGCGCTCGTCATCTGGGAGTATTTGTTCGCATCTTTCTTTGCCATCTCAAAGCTGTCTGCTTCTTCCGTCGTCATGCCCGCCGCTTTCAATTGTTCGGTCGAGTATCCCTTTCGCCCTGCAGGAACCGCGCGATGCCGGAGCCTGAGGGAGTGACGCCGCTCGAGCTTGGTATCCACCGGTGGCAATGGCACATGGTTGACGGCTTGATACCCATCAGCCCTTGAGTCCTGTTGAGCGGTTCCGCGTCTGTTTTCATCCAGCGCATCAGTTTTGGTGTCGGGACTCAGACCAACTCACATACCTGAATCGGTGGTCGGCGAACCCAACTAGGCGCAATGACGCCTGCTCCGTTGGGGCGGTTTCTCCGATGAAATGCTTGAACCACGCCGGGTCCCGCTCATGACCCTTCGCCGGATAGCCCGTGCTTATTGAGCAACAAATGAGAAGCAGTACTACCGTCCATAGTAGTCTCTGATCATGCACGAATGCGAACATGGCCACGATCCCACCACCACCGAAGTAGAGCGTCACAGAATTGAAGGAACCGAACGTTGCATTCCCTTGAGAATGGGCATGAGACCCCTCGGAATGGAGCAGCGGTGAGCCAGGGCGAAGCGTTCACCATATGGCGGATATAACTGCCTCATTCACATAGTCTTGGGATCGCTTTCGTGTTCCATACGGATGTCATGGTGGTTCGAGCGGCCTAACCACCGGTACGGATGAGAACGCCATGACGACCTCACCCCCCCAAGAAGAAGCGAGTTCACTGAACAGCCACATACTCCTCCCGCCCGGCTCCATGCCGGAGATGATGATGGTGGAGACCATCTTTTTCAGGTCGACGCCGACTGGTCCCGGGTTTGATGAGTCCGGACTGACCAAGGAATGTCATGAAAAATAAATATAAAGAGAATAGAAATCATCGTATCGACTGGGATACGATTCCCAGAGGAATATGAAATTAAGGCGGAAAATGGCTCTCGATACCACTCCATGGATTCGACCAAGGGTATCAAGGATCACTTCAAGATTCGTCCGCGGAGCATTTGAAATGTATATACCGTACTGTGACCCATGATACAAGAAAGAACATCATGGAATCACACCAGTCGCGCATATGGAATGAACCGCCGTTCCGTTGGTGGGCTGAAAGGGACGACGAATGAGGACGAAACGAGCAACAAATGGTAGACAGCTCGTGGGTGTCAACACGTGACTTGTCCTTCACGCGGGTGACACCATAAAGGGATCAGCTCAGCAGTAACCGCTTCATCACCATTATGACGAAGGTATTTAAGACGAATGGACCTTCATCATTCTCATGGCGAAGAAACCTTTGTCACGCTAATGACGAATACCTTCATCTTTGTCACACTGATGGTGGTAATATCAGCCTCCATTTATTAGACTCATGATGAAGAGTACCTATGGTAATGATGAAGCTACTCTTCATCGTCACCGCGACGGAGGTTAGGGTCATCATAGTTGTCAATCTGGTGAAGCTGAAGGTGATTATCATCGTTCATACGATGAAGGTTAAAGCCATCTTCATCATCGTGAGGGCGACGAAGAATATGGAATGTGGCTAGACAGTGACAACGACTGCTGAGCTGTTTTGTTTAATTTGTCACACCCGTGCTCCCGTCAAGGCCAATATCAAACCCCGTGAAGACCGGCTCTGGATCAGAATACCGACGAGATGAAAGCATGTCTCCTCAATGCTCCGTTGGTTGAGTTGTTTGCATTGATTGCGGCACTACTGTCAGTTGTTGACTGGTGGATTCGGGAATTTGCTCTTGTGAAACGATCACCATGGCAGAGACAGGCTCGACGAAGAGCCGCGCGTTGGCAGAAGCAGATCAAGTGATTCTTCCATAGCACTACGCAATATGGACGGGGGCAAGGAACTGCACAGCACCATGAGCGATTTTCGATTTAGCTATCCCATACACCCGACCAATCTTGGTCACCGACCCAGATCACGCCTCATCTCGCACCGATGCTCCACGTCCGTCGCCTCGATTGCCTCACTTCGTCGACGGGTTGGGGCTGATGGTCTTGTCGGGGAATTTCCGCAGAACATCCATGATATGGTCCATGACACCGACTGGCAAACCAGCAGCCGTCTCCATCGGCGGCTTATTCGGGGCCCACGGATGACTTCGACTCGGCACGATTGCTTTCGTGAGATTGAAGCTCTTGGCCATCCCGATGCTGTCGTCACTCGAGAGTGCTCTCTCCAAAGCGGGCATATCATCGCGCTCCTCTTCCTTGATATGCTCCCGCAGCGCCTCCATGATCGAGTTGAGGGTGGACATGAACTCCGGGTGGGAAGGCTTCATGCTCTGGAATTTGTACAGCCGGTCCTTGAGCTGCGCCGTGTTAGGTCCGTCCTCGGTTCCATTGTAAGAATGATCACATACCACTTGATGTTCCTGACGGTCCTTGCTGGCCATCTCCTTGCCCTTGGCCCCGAGATGCTTCTCAAACGCGGGATAGACAACAATCTCCTCGGCATGGGAGTGGCGGGCCAGCTCCCAGGTGAACTGATTCTGCCAGCGAGTGCGGGTGTCATCATCGTTCGCATTCACAATGTGCTCGTAGCATTCTTCCACCTCCCGGTGATCGCGAAGGACGCTGTCCGTGATGGTATTGCCGGTGGACATGTTGACTGTAGTCTGGGCGAAGGTCCGACGATTGAGTGGCGTCGAGAGCGTCTGAGTAGGTCGAATGATTCGGATGGAGTTGATGAAGAGACGGCGGCTGTTGGGTCGTACGAACATGATGAAAAGAGGAGAAGAAAGACGAGCTCGAGCGGATTGATGGCCTATTTAATAGAGAGGATGGCGTCGAGCGGGGTCGTGCTCCTTGCTGGTGCTGGTGCTGACTGCTAGGGGCGTGCAAAGGTGAGAGCCCAAGTGACGTGCCAGAGGACGAGACTATGAGGCCGAGTACTGTTGCTGCCGTTGTGGGAGCAACAGTACGTCGGGCGGGCGAATTCCATCATCAACATCGCCGCGGAGAGTATTGAAGTCAGGTTGACGTCAGGACGTTGCATCGGCACTTGACGAGCCAATCAGAGCTGAGTTATTTCTCATCTTTGAGATCATGTGACTTTCATGTGACGCTCATGGGACTTGAGCGGGCGCTCGTTCCGACTTTTGACCGTCTCCTACCCAGGAAGCGCTGGCTTCACAAGTCATGTGGCCAGTTGCACCATCCCGAGCGAACATTCAACATCGTGAAGCAACTCATGAAGCAGAAAGATATCACAATGATGCCTCTCAACTCTCCGTCTGGAGCTGTATCTCCAGCAAGAGATGAGTCGATCACGCACGTGACGCAGTTCTAGGCTTATCACCACCCTCAACTCCATCATCGAGGCGCTGCGGGGAGCATATCAAAGAAGAGGAGCGTGACGATATGCCCACTCTGCAGAGAGCGTTCTCGAGCGACGACAGCATCGGAATGGCTAAGAGCTTCACGAGGACTAAGGCGGTGGTTCCGTCTCGTTCACGTGGGGGAATCGGGGACAGCTGAGCAGTAACCGCTTCATATCGCCCCACATCTTCATCATTCTATCAGCCTTATGACGAAGATGAACCAACCCCCATCATACTAATGGCCATGATAAGATGATATAGTTTCCCATTTCCGGGGCTGATATCGAGGATATCGAATGAATCCAACATATATGTACGAAGTCGGGGAGCAGAAATCACGGGCACCCTGACTACTTAATCCGCGGTCAGGTTATGTACCTCCACGCGAAATTCAATGGGAAGATACACAGCCACATGTAGGGGGTGCCCGTGATTTCTGCTCCCCGACTTCGTACTTCCACCCATTCCGATCACTCTCTCTCGGGTCAGCTCTCTTCTACTTCTTCCTCTTCCTCTTTCGCTGGCTACTGCTGATCGCCTCCAGGCCCCAGCCTCAAGTTCACGGATCAGCAGGTGCCTCGACTGCGTCGATCCAATATCGTTCTGCTGTCGGTGGTGTTGGCCGTTTGGCACTGCATCAAACCCCCATCGCAATTGGTGCCTTCGGAGGATCGGAGCTGACTCGCCGAAGCCGCACCACAGCGCCGTGGCCCCACCCACCAATTGCGGCCGCTCGGACACCAACATGGCATCTGCCCCCACATCCCAGCTGGCATCGTCTCGATCGAGACAATGACGCTCTTTGGTGCTTTTCTTGTCTACGTTGTTGCAAGAGTGGCAACAATTTTCCAATAGCCATATCCTCAAGCTTTCTTGAGACGTTGTCGCCATATCTTCGGCCCGTAACTTACAGTACAGAGCAACGTCCTGTAAGTTACCGCGGCCGTTACGATGCCGATGGCTAGCGGCAAGGCCGCTGATCGACCGGATGCCCCGTCGAACTCAGTCAAAGCGGATACAGATGGCAATCTACCACTTTCCCATGCTGGCTTGGACGTTCTCATCCAGTTTCCCATTCGCATTGCCGCTCCTCTCCCCTCCCCGCCCGCCGCCCGGTTCTCCTCCCTCCGTGATGGGGGTGTCGTCTCTCCATGACGTCCGTCGTCGCTCGAACCGGCCATGTGGCTGCTACCCTCTGGCACATAAGTGGTCCAGGACGCCTCGCCGCGGCGACAGCAGCAGGAACAGGAGCAGCTTTCTCCAGCAGATTTGGTTTGTCCAAGCGGTCTTGTGGAACGTGATCCGTGGTACGGGGCAAAAGAGGTGATTGGGAAGGCAGAACGGGCGGTGATCCTGGCCAGCGTTGACACGAGACCGCTCGAGACGAAGTGAAGACGGGCCGCCACAAAAGGCAACTTGGTGGAACGGGCGGCTGCTGCTGCTGTTGCTATTGCTGCGACTGCTGCTGGCATTCACTTTCGGTATTCATTTGCCATCGGCGGCTACTTCTGGCACTTCACCTCCTCGACCGGTTTTACCTCACGCCGCGGCCATGGACACTAGGATGGCGACGTTGATGGGCTCACCGCTTTCGTCCGCCGAGGCCGGGGTGGTTTCTCATGCGCGGCCCTACGGACATGGTTACTCTCACAGCCTGGCGTCGGTCCCTGCAGCCAGTGGCCTTCCGATCTACGCGCACGCGCGTGCGGCCTCGGTCGACGTCAAGTCACCGAACATCACCAATCTACCACCATGGACGGCCTATGTACACTCGCCGGACGGCTACGGCTGGTGTGCGGTGCCGCCGCCGCAGCATTTCCACGCCCCCCTCTATCCGGCCCCTGTGGATCCCAGACTGCTTGCCAAGGGTAGTAGCCCACAATGGCAACCACCATGGGCAAGTGGGTACGCCCATCCACCACCGCAGTCGAGTCCGTGGATGGAAGCTAAACATGGGACCAGTCCACCGTGGGGTAGGCATTCTGTTCTAGACATTCATACAGATGACGAATTCAATGGATGTGTTCAGCGGTAGCCGCCAATGCGCATCATCGTCTTGCCAGCGTCTTCACCATCATCATTGTGGTGAAGGGTGTCACCGTTGTCGATGTGATGAAGGTTAAGATAGTCTTCATCGACCTTAGGATGAAGGTGAAGAGATCGGCAAGACGATGATGACCATTGGCCGTTACTGCTGAACCCATCCGTGTCGTTGTCGCTCGTGTGGCACTGCAAGGTGTCTAGCGTCCGCCAATATGAGTGCTAGCTGACTGAACGAAGCTCCTCTCGACGCACACATGGGTCCGACACACTTTCGAGGTCCACCCCGGAGGCCCCGCCGATCCGGCCATACGCTGTGGGTGGGCAATCTGCCCTCGATCGATATCTTGACCCTGCGCGACTTCTTTGCCGCTGGACTTCGTGCGGCCAATGAGCTCGAAAGCGTCTTCTTCATGTCACGCTCCAATTGCGCCTTTGTCAACTACCGTTCCGAGGCGGCTTGCGTGGAGGCCGCCGACCGCTTCCGGGGCGCCAATTGCCACGGCAACATCTTAACGTGCCGCGTACGAAAGAGCCTGCCGGGATCCTCGTGGTCATCTACTTCGTCAGTGGTCAGTCCGGCTGGGCGGGCCCCGGGGAGTGCGTCTCAGAGTCCGGTGATCGTCTCCAGCACGCCGGTCACGCAGCATCAACCCAAAGCTCTCGACCTGGACGCCAGCTACGGGTCGAGACGGGCTTCGGTCCATGGCATCGTGGGCTCGTCTCATCCTCCCGATCGTTTCTTCATCCTCAAGAGCTTGACCAATGACGAAGTAGATGACCACGAGGATCCCGGCAG